>ERZ1292640.1402-Hain-H43-02um-R1-1402-length-19916-cov-5_pt1 | contig 19916 bp, 15 predicted proteins | sample MGYA00564404_ERZ1292640 | MGnify/ENA primary metagenome ERZ1292640 (study PRJEB36523, sample SAMEA6512636) | groundwater metagenome | collected 2019-01-08 | study: AquaDiva: Metagenomics assemblies of 32 groundwater samples
AAATGCCATAATTATTCGAGCCAGTACCGCCAGTCTTGTTGATAATGCAATTCTTGATTACTGCATCCGAGCCATTAGTCCAAATCCCTGCCTGATTTATAGTCTCAGAATAATTAACCGTGAACCCGCCGCAATCCAAAGTTATGTTATTATTGATTATGTGGAAGCAAGTACCTGTTGAATTAACGCTGTTAATTAACGTATAATTGCCTGGCAATGTAAGGTTACCACATTGTGCAAGCCGGCCAGTCTGTGAGGCTAGAGGGTAGTAGTCTATGTTGTTGTTTGATAGGTTGTAATGATTATCACAAATATAGTCTAAGTTTGAGTCTGTGCAGTTATTGCTGAATCCTTGGCTGTTTCTGGTTGTAAAAAAATTCCCGCCAGTTTTAGGACCGCCCATTATGCTTGTGACAGTTTGTAGGGTTGTGTTCCAATCGTTGCTGTACGTTGTGTTTATAGAAAATGAATTGGAGCTGCCATTGAACAGGTTGTTGAACAGCACATTGCCCCAGCCATTAGTGATATTAACGCCTACACCAGTACCTACGCTGCCTACTGTGAAAGAATTGTTTGCAATGGTTGAAGTATTACTTAACAGCAAATACAAACCGTGATTTCGAATACTGCTACCGAGCGTGACCACAGAATTGTTTGTTGCTGAATTGTTGTGAGAGGATGATAAAAAGATGCCGTAATTATCAGTAGTGCCATTTGTAGTTATGATATTATTAGAAATTTTATTATCCAAAGAAGTGAGCAAGTATACGCCATAATTGAGCGTGGTGCTACCGTTAGCAACAATTAGGTTGCCAGAAACTGAATTATTATTAGATGTGGCCAGGTAAACTCCGTAATTAGAACCTGAACCACAAGTGCGCACGGTATTATTTATGATATTATTTCCTGTTGAAGAAGATAAGTATGCGCCATAATTAGTGGATTCAGAGGCTCGATTGGAACAAAATGTATTAATGAGATTAGTTGAGATATTGTTATTATTTGAAGAAGAGTCTAAAAAAACGCCGTAATGAAAGTTCCTTCCAAGAGTATTAATTGAATTGTTGAAAATATTATTAGCTGAAGCGCCAGTTGACAAGTATATCCCATGATTATAATCAGTTGTACCATTCGTATTGATTGTATTTCCATAAATGGTGTTATTTTCAGAACTTGAAAAAATGTACAAGCCATAATCATCTTGCGATCCTTGAGTCATAATAGAATTGTTAGAAATATTATTATAAGAAGAACTCCGCAAGTAAACCCCGTAATTGTCACTTGAAGTTCCATTTGTAAAGATTATATTATTTGAAAATGATTTGTTAAAATCACTGCGTAAATAAACACCATAATTAAAACTTGTTCCGCCCGTAGTTACAGAATTATTAAGTATATCAGCTGAAGCCCCAAAAAGGTAAATACCATAATTATGTTGATAAATTGCATTTGTTTTGATGTTGTTGCCAACAATTGAATTATTTGAACTACCTATAGATGCAAAGTATATTCCATAATTGGTAAATCGGCCATTAGTATTAATCGTATTGTTCCTTATGCTGAGGTTCGATGCAGGATTACTAGCGTATATGCCATAGTTATCATCCCCAGATGTATCAAAACCACCAATAATACAGTTAGAAACTGTCACCCGAGAACTATTGATGGTTATTCCTTTGCCACCAGCTACTGACTCAGAATGATTAATGTTATACCCAAGACAATTAAGTGTGATATTGTGATTGAATATCTGAATGCACGTACCAGACGAATTCACACTATTGACTAACGCGTATTTTCCTGGAGTTGTCAGATTTTGGCAAGCTGAGACATAGTAGATTTTTCCGGACAATGGAAAGAAGTCAACGTTATTTGTTGCTAATGTATTTGTTGCATCGCAGATCCCATTCACGTCATCATCTATGCATGTATCGCTAAATTCTCCTGAGGAACTATTTGCATAATAGTTTCCTGCCAAGAAAGGACCGCCAAGAATATTAATTCCAGAATGGATAGATGTGTTCCACTGGTTGCTAAACACAGTGTCAGACCATGCAGCGACTTTGGTCCCATTAAAGAGGTTGTTGTATATTGTGTTGTTGCCTGCTTCGGTCACATTGATTCCAACGCCCGAACTCGAACCGACTGTAAAGGAATTATTCGCAATGACGCTCCAATTCGCACGATAAAGGTAAATACCATGATTATCAATGGATGATCCGCCGCTTAAAACAACATTACCCGAAATAGAATTATTATGGGACCTGACATACACGCCATAATTGCGGGATACTCCATTCGTGCGAACACTATTATTGACAACAGAATTATTGCTTGCAGTAAGGTAAATACCGTAATTATCGTTATTCGTGCCATTTGTACTTAAAATATTGCCAGTGAAAGAATTATACATAGATGCAATATACAAACCATAATTTCGTGCTTGTCCATCGGTGTTAATAAAATTGTTCAATACAGAATTATTAACACTGATGGAAAGATAAATACCATAATTTTGGGAACCCGAGCTACCCGTGCTCACCACAACATTGCCAGACACAGTATTGAATCCGCTAGTAAGTAAATACAGTCCATAATTTTCAAACGATCCGCTCGTGTGAACCGTATTATTCAATACGGAATTATTACCAGAACTCTGTAAAAAAATACCATAATTGAAATAATCCGACCCACCAGTGTTCACAGTATTGCCAGAAATAAAATTTAAGCCGCCGGCAAATCCGTACAACCCATAATTTGATTCTGTCCCATCTGTAGTGATCGAATTATTGACAACAGTATTATTGCCAACAGTAAGATAGATGCCATAATTACTAAATGAATTTCCTCTTGTGAAGATCGTGTTGTTCACAATGCTCGTATTTCCAGAACCTGAGACATACACGCCATAATTATAATTCGTCCCATTTGTGTATATGCTGTTGTTCTTTAGGGACGCATTGCGGTCGAACACATAAATTCCATAATTATTCGCACCAGTGCCGCCAGTCTTGTTGATAATGCAATTCTTGATTACAGTATTAGACCCATTAGTCCAAATACCTGCCTGATTTATAGTCTCAGAATAATTAACAATATAGCCCTGACAGTCCAAAGTGATATTGTTATTGATGATGTAGAAGCAAGTGCCGGTCGAATTCACGCTGTTTGATAGAGTATAATACCTGTTTGCAACAGTTAAGTTCTGGCAAGTATACAATGGATATCTAATTGCGAGGGGATAGTAATCAATATTTCCTGAGGCGATAATATAACTCGAATCACATATGCCATTACCGTCATTATCGACACAAGTCTCGCTGAACTCCCCGTTTGAACTATTTGCATAGAAGTTCCCTCCAAGATTAGAACCACCCATAATGTTAGTTCCTGCTACCACAGTTGTATTCCAACTGTTGCTAAATAGATTATCAGATAATGCAGCGACCTTTGAACCATTAAAGATGTTGTTGTAAATCATGCTATTGCCGGATTCAGACAAATTGATTCCAACTCCAGAGTTTGAGCCAACAGTGAAAAAATTATTAGCAATCTGGGATGAATTAGCACGATAAAGGTAAAGCGCATTATTGTTAGTGGAAGTTCCACCACTCACTACGATATTACCAATAATTGAATTGTTATTGAACAAAACAACCAAACCATAATTATTAAGAGTCCCATTCGTGCGAACAGTATTATTCAAAATAGTATTATTACCCGAGCCAGCCAAATAAACTCCAAAATTATTATCAGCCGAACCATTAGCAACAACAACATTACCAGACAACAAATTCAAACCACCAGCAGAAACAAACAAGCCATAATTATCATTCGTCCCAAAAGAATGCACACTATTATTCAGAACAGAATGATTACCCGAACCAGCCAAACGAATACCAAAATTAAAGTTGCCAGAACCGCCAGCAACAACAACATTACCAGACAACAAATTCAAACCACCATCAAAAACATACAAGCCATAATTGGAGTTCGTTCCATTTGAAGTGACTGTGTTATTTGATACAGTGTTATTGCCGGATCCAGCTAAAATAATCCCATAATTAGTAGTTGTCGAACCACCAGCAACAACAACATTGCCAGACAACAAATTCAAACCACCGCTACCGACATACAATCCATAATTACTGCTCGTTCCATTAGTGTGAATGCTGTTATTCAAAACAGAATTATTACCCGAACCAGTTAAATAAATTCCAAAATTGTTATCAGCCGAACCATTAGCAACAACAACATTACCAGACAACAAATTCAAACCACCAGCAGAAACAAACAAGCCATAATTATCATTCGTCCCAAAAGAATGCACACTATTATTCAGAACAGAATGATTACCCGAACCAGCCAAACGAACACCAAAATTAAAACCCGCATTACCACTAGCAAAAATCGAGTTGTTTTCTAATCTTGTATTTCCAGAACCCTCTAACAAAATTCCATAATTACTGCTAGTACCATTTGTATAAATGCTGTTATTGAAAATAGTTGCGTTGCTTGCGAACACATAAATTCCGTAATTATCGCTTCCAGTTCCCCCTGTTTTGTTGATTACACAGTTCTTGATAACCGCATTGGTGCCATTAGTCCAAATCGCTGGAGCAGCTGAAGTTTCAGAATAATTAATTGTGAATCCCCCGCAGTCAAGTGTAATGTTGTTATTAGTGATGAAGATGCATGTTCCTGTCGAATTTATGTTGTTCGAAAGTGTATAAACCGAGTCAACTGTTGTTAGGTTCTGACATTCAGTAACACTCGGATCCAAAGCAAAAGCAGTAAAATTCCCAAAAGTAAAAGTAAGGTTGGCATAACCAGCTTTCTTCATATGATTAGAGAAATAAGCAGTTTCATTGCAGTAATAATCAGGAATAAAGAAGTCCTTCGGCCTGATTGAATCACTTTGCATTATCTGATTGTAAGAATATTCATTATCACTGTAATCTCTAATTTTAATAGAATCCCTTAGGTCATTCTGCCCACAACTCAAATTCAAAAACCTCATCTCATCAAAAGTATCAACATTATCGGACTGCATTTCCTCCCAGAAAGCATTAGTCGAATTAATCGTCAGGTTTGCAGTACCAGTTGTATTAAAAGCAACAACCCACGTCTCGCCATCCCTCAAATAAGTCACAGGATTAAGTATTACAATCGAAATCTCATAACTCTGATTACTAAGATGCGGCACAACCCACGAAACAGAATCAATAAATGAATCATTATTTGAGTCGATGTAAGTTACTGCAAACCTTGAATCTCCGTTAATTAGAACTCGCTGCAGCTCCGTTCCTTCATAACTTGAATCATAATATGTTTTGTAGTCCTGTGGCGAAACAAGCCAGAACACTTTCGCCCTTGAATCAGGTATTGCTGCGTAGGCTGTTACATTTGTGTACCTTAAGTCTGAACTGATGGTAACAATTTTTTTGTTTGCAGAGACGTTTTCTTCAAACGCAACGGGGGGGGCTGTTTCATAGGCAATTTCCAGAGATCCGTTTGCATCTGACAGTGTTAATGATAGATTTTCAGGAGTTTCTGTCCTTTGTATTCCACTGCCTCTTGCTTTTTCCAGCTTCTTTATTTTTTTCTCAATGTCAAATGTTTCGGGAGTGAATTCTTTTCCTTGATGTTTGATACTTACTTTGTAATCATCAAGTTTATTATCATTTTTGTAAACGCTAATATTAGATGCAAATTCAGGCAATTCAAGATTGACAATTTCTTTTTTAGAATTTAGTCTTTTAATCCATTTTACTGGCTTGCCTATTTCTGCAGGCAGCTGTTCTAATTCTTCTAAAGTTTCGTTTGTTAAGGAAATATTTGTGATGTTTGTCAGGTTTGTTTCATTGATGGTGATTTGCTCTGTCAGTATTGCTGAAAAACTCAAACTCGAGAGAGTCAATGTACCGTTTTCTATTTCCACTTCTATTGACAAGCCGCTTCCATTTAGGCTGTCAAGAACGCAGGTCTCTTTGCACAATCCTGAAAATCTGTAGATTTTCTGTGTTTCTTCCTGTTCAACGAATTTTCCTGTTAACGACTTCCAATCTGATGTTATTGCCGTGAAATCGCTTGAATTCAGTGCAACTATTCTGGCGCTGACAGTATTATTCTCTGTCGCGCCTTGCTTGTCTTTCGTCAGAATGAATGGCTGGCTCCATGAGTCAAAGCTTGGTTTCAAGTCCGACAATGCACAGCAAGCTTCAGAACCATAACAGGCATAAACGCTAGCTTCTGCTTCTAAAGAATACACTTCCCACTGCGAGCAAAGCTCGTACGCAGAAATGTCTTCTTGAGTTGTTATTTGGTAGTCAATCCCACCTGTACTCAGTTCGACACCATCATTATCAGAATCGAAAGCAGGTGTAGTCCCGTAAATGAGCTCAGCCGATATAGTTACCTTCACGTCATTTGCAGTCTCATTTGTCTGGTTGTCTTCATCTGTGAGGTTTGCCTCTATTTCCGGATTGAATTCTGTTTCATTTTGTGTTGCTGCAACTTCATTATCTGGGCTGTCTTCAGGGGTTCCATTAGTTTCTTCTTCATTCAAAGTATCCGCTATTGCGAAAGGGGTAATCGCAACTACACCATTACCAAGGATAGATGATCGATCTAGTATCAAATATCTATTTTCACCGGACCGCAGCCAAACATTCACATAACCTCCACCAGTATAATTTCCTGTAAGCAGCAAAGATGTTAAGCTGCCATTCAAGTCGAAATACAGTGTTTGGTTGTTAGAAATGTTGACATCCAATTCTATGTTGTAATGCTCTGCCGGTTGGACAACAAGCCCTATCAACGCAGGATTAAGAACAAAAATAACTCCTAAAATTATCCCTATTAGCCCTGCAGCTATTTCTGTCCAGAGTAATGCTGTCGGTTTTAACCTTTGTGTTTTTGCAAGCTTTTTCGAAGCATTGCTTTCCAGCTCTCTATATTGATTAAGCTGTTCTTCTAAGTTCAACTTTTGCTCTTCTGAAAGGCTTGAGCTATCTAATCCGTGATATCCCTGCTCGAATTTTCTTCTTTCTTCTCTTATTGCGAGCAGGCTATCGGCTAGTTCGAGTCTTTCTTCAGCGCTTCCTTTCATTTGCCTCCAGCTCCCGTAGCTCAGTGACGTTTATGGGCGACACATTGATTTCGATTGCTTTCTCAGTTGCTGTAGGTTGAGGTGTCGGGTTAGCAACAGTCAGGCTTGTTACCCCTCCATTCCAGCTCAACATTCCGAAAGCGACTATTCCGAGAATCACCAATACTGCAGCAATTGCAAAATACGGCTTTTGTTCCGGCACATTATATTCGTGCAGCGATTTTTCGTGCTCGAAGATTTCTCCTTTTCTGGCATCTAGATGGTCATCGTAGTACTCAAGCCAGCCTTCGTAGCTTTTTCCCCTCAGATATCTTGCCAGCAATACTTCCCGCTTTTTCGGCGCAAGCTTCGGATGCGTTCTTATATGGTATACTTCGGTCACAAACTGCTGTTTCTGTCTCTCCAGCTGCTCGAGCTTTCTCTTCAGCTCGGATATTTGCATGCTGTAGAGAGCAGCCACTTCATTTTTTTTCATGGTGCTCACCTTTTTTCCTTGCTCGGCTGTAAATCGTCCAGATCGTTCTCTGGTCACGATTGAGTAGGATAGCGATGTCTCTGAACCTGAATCCTTCTTGGTGCAGGTGTTTCACAAGCGATTCGTAGATGCTGAGATTTTTCTGCGAGAAAACTTTGAGAGGAATTGTTAAGTCTGAAAGCGAGTTCAGGTTCAATGACTTCAGCAGGTTTCGCTGGCTTTCATTAAGTTGCACTGTTTTTAGTTTTAGGTTGCCTGCCTTGAAGCTCATCCAGATTGTTTGGTAAGACCTGTTCAGCAGCTTGCTTATTTCTGAGAAGCTAAGATTTTCATTATTGTGAAGATGCACAACAAAGCTTTCCAGCGGCCCACTTTCTGTTGAGAATATCGAAAGCGGAACAGATTTTTCCGAAGTCGCGAGTTCTATTGCTTTGCTTGGCGAAACATCAAATTTTTTTAGCTCATCAAGAATTATTTTTAGGTCTGCCAGGAGGTCTTTTTTATCTTTCACCAAATACACCTTCTGTACTTGTAAGTATTAAAATTGCCTAAATATAAGTAAGATATACAATATTCCCTACTAACATCCATTAGAACTACAATCATGTGAGTTTTTAATATATAAATATATCGAAAATTATGTAAGTAAAATGTTAAATTATGTAAGTAATCATGAACTAATTTCTTATGCCTCAATATTATTGCTTCGAAAAATTTGCGGAAATTTCTAGGAAAGACATATTAATTAGTTTCAATATACTATTTTTCATGGAAAGCAAAGAGTTTTCGAAGATTATATTTGATTTGTTTGGAGACAGAAAGCTCGCTGATAGTTTTGATGATGGGAGACCTCTTAAGTTAAGAAAAAGGAGAAGGGGTGGAAAATGGGAGTATTTGCGTTAGTTATTTCTAATGAGAATAAAAGATATTCAGTATTTTCTAAGAAGAAAGGTTTTCCTAAAGCAGAGGTAATAATGGCAGCCCAGGAATGGCTAAGGAATTACAAAGACGATTTCAAGGATTCGTTGGATATTGACTTCGTAGATACTGATGATGATTCTGAAGAATAGCTTAGTTCGATGACCTGCTTATTTTTTAAATCACAGGTTCGCCAGTAACACTCCTTAACATGTGCTTAGTTATTTTAACATCAAAAAACTTGCCAAGAGGTAATCTTCCTTTCATACCGACTATTAATGGGTAAGTGCCTATCTGCCTTCCAAAAGTGGTGTTACCATCGTATACTTCTGTCATTACTTTTTTCATGACTGTTCCTTCTGGCACTAATCTTTTCAGCATTGGATAGTCGATTTCCTGCCTTATCCGGTTGCGCCAGTTCCAGTACATTCGCTTGTTCTTTTTTATGAACTTAGTGCCGACTTCTTCCATGGCAGTTCCTGGAAAAACTGTAACCTGCCTGATGTTTATTCTTCTTAGCATCAATCCTGCATCATAAATCTCTTTAAGACCGCGCATGTTATGTTCAATTGTCTCTTTTGTTTCCCCTTTTAACCCGAAAAGAATGTTTATTCCTGGCAGGAATTTAGGCATTCCATTCTCGCCTCTTTCAGCACCATATTTATTTATTATTTGAGTTGCCTTTATAGCCATTCCTTCATCGCAGTTCAAGGTATTTGCTTTGATAACAGCAGGGTCAAAGGTTTCAACACCAAAAGCCGCGACGTTTCCAGGCGTGCAGTACTGGACAATAAGTTTTGTTACAGCCTCACCATTTCGTGAAACGACAATTCTTGGATCGCAGTTATCGATATGCAAAACTTCTATTTCAGGGCATGCATCCCAAGTTCCTTTGAGAAGTTTTTCTATTTCTTCTGGTTTTGAGTATTTGTATGAGTAAAAGTCTGTCTGCTTTCCGTACCTAAAATTCCTGCAGCCTTTGTCGTAAAATGCCGTTATCTCATTGATTATTGGCCCTTGGTCCCGATATTGAATCTTGTTTTTCAGCGGCTCTGTGCAGAAACTGCACCCCGGACTCCTGTAACAACCTTTTCCAGTCTCAATCTCTATTATTACAGGATAAGGAATTTGCTCGATTATTTCCGCAGAGTATGGAATGTACTCTTCCACAGCTTTGAAGCTATTAATATTCAGATAATTGACATCCGCATGGTCGAACATTGTATTGTCAAGCTTTTCTGCAGTCCTGCCGCCGATGAGCTGAGTTCCGTGTTGCGCTGCAGGTCCTGTCAGGACTTTCCTGCAGCGTAAAGATTTTATCATTGGAGAAAGTTCCTGTAGTGTTCCTGGAACTGCTGAGAGGTAAGTTCCTGGAGTCTGCATCCCGAGATTTACAATTAGTGTTTTTGTTTTTTCAAGAATTTTTTTAATTTCACCGCTTTGTCTGGTAAGGTTGTATAGCTTCTTGTTTGTTATCGTTTCCTTGCTTTTGTCCTGCAGTTTTTTTTGTGAATTTAGAAGTCGCAAATCGTCAATTGTCACGTAATAAACTTCATGCCCTTCTTTTTTTAGAGCTCCGAAGATGTATCGCGGGTATGTTCCAAGATAGGGCGGAACTCCAAGGCCTGCAGGCTCATCTGTATACGCATCAAGTATAGTATAAACCATGACGATGGAATTCCTGTATCCTATTTAAGCATTGGCTCAAAAGTATTGTTTCCACTAATGCCGTGTAGACAAAAAAATGATAAAGTTTAAATATGTAGTCACCTATATTAGCTTATGCACATAGAAAAAAGAAAGGAGAAAAATGGAGCCAAGTATTATTTGGCCCATTCCTACAGGGAAGGCTTAAAGGTTCACAAAGCAAGGAAGTATTTAGGACGCAACTTAACCCCGGTGCTTTTGAAGGAGAGAAAACGGAAAGCAGAGAAGCTCATATCAGATGAAATCAGCAGATACAGGATAATAAAAGACCCTCTAACACACCAACTTTCACCAAAAGAAATTGAATTAGTAAATGACCTTGAAAAAAGGATACCGATAGAAATACGCCATTTATCAGAAGAACAGTGGTCGACATTTTCAAGAATATTTACCTATAACACCAATGCAATTGAGGGAAGCAAACTGAACAGCGAGGAAGTCGGCCAGATACTTGGAGAGGACAGCTGGCCGAGGAAGTCTAAGGAAGACATAGCTGAGGCATATGGTGTCAGCGAGGCAGTTAAGTTTATCAGAAGGACAAAACAGCACCTATCAACTGAATTGCTAAGAAAAATCCATTACATCGTTTTTAGAAACTCAAAGCCTTTCGCTGGAGAGCTAAGGAAAAAAGGCGAGGAAGTTGTGGTTATGGGCTCAGATGGAATCATAGTCCATGAAGGGGCTCCGCAGCCGAGAGTTGCGTATCTTCTAAAAGAGCTTGAGAGATGGTATGCCCTCAACAAAAAGAGGTACCCTGGATTAATACTGGCTGCAGTAGTTCACAATCAATTCGAGAACATCCATCCGTTTAGAGATGGAAACGGGAGGGTAGGAAGGCTTATCCTGAACAATATACTGATAAAACACAAATTGCCACCAATAAACATTGGATTCAACAATCGGATGGAGTATTACGACACCTTACAGGCCTACGAAGAAAACCATGACTTAAGGCCGACATTTAATCTGTTCATGAAGGAATACAAGGCACTAAAAAAAGCGTTGGGTGACTACAAGCATAAGAAAATGTAGTCACCTATAACCTATTTAATTGTTAGGCTTCCGAGTCTTGGCGATTATCCGTTCAGAAAACGTGTCGTATTGCTCTGTTGGAAAGCGCGCTCCTGCTGCAGGTATGTGGCCGCCGGCCGATGCTTCTTTTATTTCTTTTACGCTTTGCTCGAGCAAATCATTTACCGCTACTTTGAAGTCTTGTCTTCTAGCGCTGACAAACATCCTGCCTTTCATTTCCTGCGCTATGACTATCGTTGTGTGCTCAAGCTTGTTGCTTAGCCTTGTTGCGACTATTGAGCCTATTTTGAAATTCGGCTTGATTCTTATTAGGAGAAGGTCTCCGTGGACTTGTGAGTGCCTTTTGTAATTTTTCAGGTAATATTCGACTTCATCATTTACTTTCTGCGCTTTTTTTATTTCTGAATTTAATGCATGCCTGTATGTAATTGCTTTGCTCAGCGCGTCATAAAGCTTCGCGACTTTTCCCGGAGCATAAATCTCATAATAAGCCATCAAGTTGCATATCCTTCCCAACGCGTTCTGGAAGGGATGTTTGCCAAGCTTCAGGCCAAGCCTATTCAATGTCTTCCGTACGAACTTCTTCCACGTCCTGAAATTTGAATCAGCAAGTATACCAATAACGGCAAGCCAATCATATTCTTTTAAGTCTGTCAATTCAGAGAACATATCAAAAGCAAGCTTTGATGTGCAGTACTGGGAGGAATCGATTTTGTTTTGGAAAAGCTGAGGCTTCAGCAATATTATTCTTTTTGAGTTTACGTCATTGTAGAGTTTATGATGGTCTATTACGAGTATTTGGCAAAATTTTTCCAGCCTTTTTAGTTCGCGTTTCTTTTTATCAAATGACAAATCAGTAGTAATTAGATGTGTTATTGCTTCCTTCTTGAGCATTGTTACAAACTGCCCGTCCATAACTTCGACATTGTGGCCTGATGGGATCACTAATGCAGGAATAATCCCTTTTTTCTTGAGTGAATGGGATACAATTACTGCAGAGCATATTCCGTCAGGGTCACTGTCGCAGACAATCGCAACTCTTGAATCTGGCTTGATGCCCTTGATGAATTCTTTTATTCTCGAAACAAACCTTTTCCAGCTCATGAGTCATACCTTCCGCTTAACACCAAATCAATTTTCTCCATGTCCTCGATGCTAGCTGATTTATGCTCTGGGTTTTTCAAATGTTCTGAAATTGCTTCGGGCAGTTTTAAGTAGCGTTCATTGCTAATTTTTTTTTCGGCCGCCCGCACTATTTTCACAAATGTTTCTTCAGTTTTTGGGCCGGGCCCTTCAAGCACAAGCAGTATTTCCTCATCATGGCCATCTAGAGTTATTTCGTCAAAAAAATCGTGTATTTCCATGAATTCGTCTGTTTCTTTTGATTCAGTCATTAACTGGGTGCTTAAACGCCTCGAGTATTCTGCGTAAGTCATCCTATGGTCGGTATCAACTTCCGAATTTATGATGCACTCATATCCAGGGAGTGTTTGCTCTTTTATCGTCGCATCAGGCTGAGTAGCGTAAAGCCAGAATGGGAATAGCCTGCAGTTAAGCGGCCTTGCGGAGTATATGCTGCATCTGTCGTCCTTCCAGAAGTGGCACGGCTTTGGGAGGCCTAATTCCAATTCAAATCTTCCTGGCTCGTTCGCATCCATGAAAGGCCTGATCTTGATTTCATTTCCGATGACGTCTTTAGGGTCTTTTCCTAAGAATTTTGCTATTCGCTTTATGTCTCCCAGGGTGATATTTACTGGTGATGTTTCCTTCTTGCAGCATGCTCCGCAGTGAGTGCACTCAAAAGCTCCCTTCATCCGCAACTTCGATTTTATTGAATTAATAAATCTATGCAAAGGCGAGTATGGCAACGCCAAGAAGTATCAGGAGTATAGCGCCAGTTTTTGAGACAAGTACTTTTATGCTTACATCTTCTTTGATAAGGTGGGGCAAATTGATACTTAAGTAGGTCGCAAATACCAAGACGAAAAGTGCCTGAACTGATGAAACAATAGTTACAATTGCAGCAGGGGCTATTGCAAGTGCAGCAAAAAATGTGCTCCTGCCGATTAAGGTCAGCAAAGCTAGCGAAATAAGTATAGTAAACAGAGGTTTGGGTTGTTTTTTAATATCTTTAATGACATTTTGCCAATTATTGTTAAAAATCAGGAACGGAACTGTGCTTAGAGCAAACCCGATATTCAGAAAAATCATTGAAACCCACAAATCGTTCTTTGAAAAAGCCTTTAACAAAAGGAAGGCAGATGTTATGAAAAAAGTATAGATAATAAGGTCTCCCAATGCATCTGTAATATGCAATTTTTTCTCTTTTTTCCTAACAGAAATCCAGAGCACGCCTGCCAAAATTGCTGTGAACCCCAAAGCCTGTTTGGAATTTATTGTGTCATGCAGAAAAAAGAACGAGAAGATAAGAATCAAAACAGGGCTTATCTGAAAAAAAGGGATGACTCTTGAGGCTTCTTCTTTTGAAATGGCGAGGCAATAAAAAAGCCTCGCACACCCCCAGAGAATGCCAGCACACACTATCCAGAAAATAGAATTAAGAGATACCTGTTTTAAATGAAAAAAAGGAAGGATAAGCAATGGCAGCAAGCCAGATACCAAATTAGTCAGTATACCCGCATGTAAGCCTTTGATGTACTTGCTCACAAGAATCTTATCAAGAATGCTTCCAATCCCCCACACAAATGGAGGTATTAAGGATAGCAATAACCAAATCATTTAGTTAGAGTTTTTGGGCTAGTTCAAAAGCGTTTTGGTTAGATTTATATTCACCAAACACCCAGAACACTTAAAAGAGGTGTATAGGTGTTTGATGTTGAGTTCATATTCAGGATTTTTCTTGCAGCCCTATTAGGCGGTCTAATAGGTTTTGACAGGGAGAAACATCACAAGCCTGCCGGTTTACGGACTCACATCCTTGTTGCAATCGGGGCTGCTGTTTTTACAGTAATATCAGTTAAAGCATTTCCTGATGATCCTGCAAGGATTGCAGCGAACATTGTCGTAGGAATCGGATTTTTGGGCGCTGGCACTATTTGGCGGGCTCAGAACCATGTGCAGGGATTGACAACTGCTGCAAGCCTCTGGGCAACCGCTGGAGTTGCATTTGCAATTGCTTTAGGTTTTTATTGGGAGGGGCTTGCTGTTGCGTTGCTGGTTTTCTTAGTTCTGGAATTCGTCAAGGTTGATGAGCTGGTTTAGAACAGAAAATGCTCTTCTTTTTGAAATAATGCTCTGAAGAATGGTCTTCTGCGGTCAGATATGAATGGCATCACTTGATTCACGCCTTCATAATTGATGCCCACAATTTCCTCAAGAACATTTTCTGCTTCAAGGAGAGTCATGTCTTTTTGTATTCCAAAATCGTCAGCGAGTCGGTAAATATCATAAAATGCTGCAGCAGAGTAACTTAAGTGTGATTTTTGCGCTGCTATACCCCAATTGATAAAATCATTATCCGTCGATGATTGAGTATCAAGGACAATGTACCCTGCCATATCCAGGTGTACAAGTGGTGCCATAAACCACATACCTTTTTTGAAAGATTTTTTATAATCTGAAAAGCTCATTTTAGGTGCAACTGCTTCATGCGTGCCTCGGACAATTTGACCAGCAAACTCATTGAATGGTTTAGTATCGATGTAATAACCGCCAAACATTAGCAATTTTAAAACATCTTTCTGAATCGGATACTTGGTAAGTTCTTCCCAGTCTATAGGAACTTTTGTACCGGCAGGCCCATCCACTATGTTTTTTGTATTCAAGTCACGGTATATTCCTCTTGGCAATTCAAGTATATTAGGCTGTAACAATGTCAATGCATTTCTAAGAATGGCTTCTTGTTCCTGAGTTATTTTTACACCATAACCTCTGAACGGATCCAAAAAGCAATGCTCAAATCTACGCATTAAATATCCTTCATTGTACAACGGATCTGGCAAGTCAAGTCTATGCGCTGCAGCATTCTGCATCTCAATAAGTAGATTGACGGAATCGCTCATGTCTTGGTAAGTTGCTTTTCCAGCCCTTATCTTATCGAGCAGGTTTCCCTCACCAAATGACCTTGAAAAAATATAGGATTTCCCACCCATTTCTATCGGCGGAATTGGCTCCGGCATCCTTCCCTTGAAATATTCATAAAAGAATAATGCGTTGTTGTACTCAGCTTGTGCTCGTTCTGGTGACTCCATCCTTCGGAGATAGCCAGGAACTACACCATCAACTTTCCAAACTGCATGCCTTGATTCGCTTACAGATTCTGTTTTGGCAGCTTCTTCTAATGTCGGTATTATTGTTCTAACATATGATTCGATCTTTGCTGGTAGCTGGTCATATTTTTTTGTTATAGAAAGTAAAAGTGTGTGTAATCCTTCAACCTCATTGTCCCTAGCACCAGTAATATCAGAAAGCTCACTTGCGTACGCTTCTGCAATTTCAAACTTTTTCAGGGCGATTTCTCTCCCGCATCTTTCCTGTAGTTTAGCTATACTTTCTGGATAACTCCTCTGTTTCAGCTCTGAGATCATTGAACTGGCCTCTTTTTTTGCATGAAGACGAAAATTTCTTTCTTGAATAAAAGGCGAATCAGAGAGAAATGATGCTTTTTCATAATCCCACAAAGCTCCCAAAACATCTCCTGCGAGAAATCTTGATTCAGCAAGTTGCTCAAGCATTGATACTGTTTCGGCTTTTGTTCTCGCGAGTTTTAACTTTTCAAAAGCTAAAAACGGTTTGGCTTCTTTTCTCCCGATTACATCAGCAATCTGGCTCCAGAAAGAATAATATCCATTGAGCATGCCCCTGAAGAGCCCTCCAGCTAACCCTCTTCCAGCATATATTCCTGTGCCAAACATTACACTGTCATAAATCATCTCTGTCGCATTGTTGGAGTCAGCGCCGATAATGTCAGGTGCTAATAACGCACCTGCAATGCCTCCTGTAACTGCAACTGCTTGGGGGTAGGCATACATGGTATTATGCCACAATCTTTGTATTGGATGATGATTTTTCAATGGAGCTGCTTGCTCTGCATCATAATACATGTCTCCTGCAATTTTCGACAGGAAAAACGCTAAGGAACCTGCAGTTGAGCCGCCTGATATTGGCGAATCAGATAAAAAGTAGTTAGCAACTGCAACAGTCGCTCCAATTCCTGCTGCTTGCGCAATTACACCAAGCCTTGGCTTGTCACCTGCAAGCGAACGACGGAATGTTAGTTCATAAGCAAGTGATGAACTCAGATAGCCCGCTGCAGCAACTTGAAAGGGAAACTCACCTATTTCTCCAAGATGTTCAGGTGTAATCCCCTTAATATCACCTGTCACTAACTTTAACTCAGCTGTAACTAGCGGGGCCATAGTTACTCCCAACATATAAGATAGCCAAGGAAAGAAACGCAATCCCTCTTCTCTGTATAGTTTGCTAGTTGAGAAATCCTCTGATGCTTTTTCCAGTCTTGCCTCTAAATCGTCCATTCGACTGGAAAATAGCCTTCAATAAATAAATCTTGCTAATTTTGACCACTCAAAAGTGAGGAAAAACCTCTTGTCCAAATATTTAAATACGCTGTTGCAGCATATTATAGGCATGGGCTTTGCAATAGCATCAGATAACACCGTAATCCTAATCATCATTATCGCAATTATGCTTTTGACGCTACTTGCAGTTGTTGCAATATTCACGAGAATCCTATGAAGAAAGGCGACGTTACAATGCCAGCAATTGTTGGAATAATCCTAGCTATTGCTGCGCTCATGGTCATAATGGCAGCAATCACGGTTTTTTATTCAAAATTTAACGCTGGCCCTGCTGATTGTAGGGCAAGCAATGTTTTGAGAGGAACTGCAAGAATTGATATTGACAAAGGACCATTTGAATTCCAGCAAAGCGTAGTTCCTTCTGCCTGCAAGACAATTGACGTTGAATTGGATGGTGCAAAACAGACAGTGATGCTTGGTATGGCGGACAGGATTACTGACTGCTGGTGGCAGTGGGTTAATGGCAAGTACGACCATCTTCTCTGTGAAAAGCAGGGAGTGAATCTTGAAGGCCTACAATCATGCGATGATTCGCATTGCTTCGCATGCTATCACGTCTTAATAAAAAATATCGAAGACTCCAAAACTCGCGAAAAAACAACTTTCACAGGCTCAGAGCTTATTAATTTCATGAGAAGCAGGACAAAGTACTGGGAAGACCCTGAAACTGGAGAGCTTGCCGACCAGAGTGACGAGAACAGCATCCCAATTTCATATCTTGATTACATACAGTACGATGAACGGGGACAACTGTTTTTTTCCGGAAGTCTTGTTAAGGAAAACGAAGTTGTGTTCGAACCCAATACGGCATACTCAATAATGTATTTTGAGCCGCATAAAGAATCATTACAAATTGGTGGAGAAATTGGTATGGTTGTTGGTGGGGCGGCGGGTTTAATATGCTTGGAAACTGTTGTCTTTACCCCCGGTTGTATGGTCGTGGGAGCTGGAATTGGTGGATATTTAGGAAGCAAGGCAGATGGTATAATTACCTCTGGACGAAATTTGATATTCGGTGATTCAGACAATGAAGCAGACAAGCTTCCCTGGAAAGCAATTTATGTTGAAAAGGAAACAGATTTAGTTGACACAAGCAAATTATGCAAAGTGAAGTACGGTTATGATGGCAAATAAGAAAGGCGACATAGAAATAAATCAGATGATAATGATAATCATAGCTATTGTTGCTTTGCTAGTTTTGATTTTCTTATCAGCAAAATGGGGAAGGCAGACTTTCGAAGCTATGACAGATTTCATTAAGAGGATATTCGTCTAACATGGAGATAACCCTTCGAAAAGGCGTGTTCATCATCATCGGAGTTATAGTATTATTAGTGGTTATTCTGGTTTTTTTCGGGGGCATAAACAAGATTCAGGGAATATGGGATGAGATGTTTGGGCAGAATATTCACGATGGCGATGGCTCTGGCGGCAGGGGAGTCTGCCCTGATGGTTACAATGTGTATAGGGATGCAATCGGGAGAGCCTTTGAGGCCGCGCGCGCAAGCCCGAACACCCGCTGCCTTGTTCCTTTAGAAGTTGATGGAATGAATGGAAACAAGCTACCTGATCTTGGAGCGTATAAGATTCAGCTTGAACTCCAGCCTGAAGGTGTGGTCATTGGCGTTGCAAAAGCAGCCTTGACACCGCAAAGAAATTGCTTGTTCATGCCTGATGAAACAGAGAACCAAAAATATAGTGATGAAAAAAATAGCTCAATACTATATGGGATTTATCCTTGCGTGGTTGGCGAAGTATTCGAGAAAGAAAAATATACGGTATTCAAAGAAAATTGGTTTGCAAATGACAAACCTGAAATTAAGCCTGGAGAGTTCACCCCCACTAATATCAGATTCATAAGGGATGGAAGGTTTAAGGCAGACCAAGGTGGCGAACCGAGGACCGAGGATGAGCTTCCAAAATTCTATTTTTACAAGACAGTACTTGATGGCAAGGCATATCTTTGCGTCATAGAAGATGAAGAAAATGAAGACAACAAAATTCCTTCAAGGATACCCGAGTGTTCGCAAGCCTCTGGCCCGGATTACAGAGTGAAAGACACATCTTTCCAATGCAGTGCAACGCCTGGCAACGATGTGACTTATTTTTTCAACAGCGGGGAATATTATTGCGTTAATAAAGATCCCGCTGACCAAATTCAGTTTTGCGACGGCAGCACAGGACAGTTCAGGGCAGTCAATCCTTCAGAATACCTGAAAAAAAAGGATGGCAAGGATCTTAGCTGCAACGGTGACGGAATTCCGCCCAATATGGCAAACAGTTGTTGTTGCCTTAACGATGGCCGTATTGATGGAAAAGATGAGCGATGCATAAGGTTTGATTTTCCTGATGATGAAAACACAATAAAGGACTGCTCAGATTTGAATCCTCCCGGAGGAGGAAAGACTTGGGAACTGCAGCAATGCCCAAGAGATATTGGATATAGGGTGATGTACGGAAATGGAGCAATCAGTGCAGGTAGTGGAGGAAGTGGAAGCTGTGAACCTTGTGATATAGAATTCAGTACATCCTGTTCACCAACAAATGATAAAGTCATTAGAGAATGTGAAAAAGTTGGTGGGCAACAATGCTGGGTTAATTCCGAGACATGTATTGCGCCTCAAAAATGTAAGTTTATGGTATCTCATTATTGTGGATGAGATTATTATTAAGGTAAAGTATGAAATAAAAATTATGAGGAAATAAAAATGAACAAAAAAGGTATCGAGCTAACGCTGAACACAATCGTAATAGCAATAATAGTTCTCGTAGTATTAGCTGTAATGCTGATAGTTTTCGCAGGAGTATTCACAAGAGGCGGAACTAAACCTTTAGATTGCGTGACTAGAGCGCTTAGTGAGGATAATGACAATGACAAGGTAAAAGATGCAGTTGATCCTTGCCCTTGCGATGATAATGTTCCTCGAGAATGTGCACAACCTGCCGATGCAAGGCCAGCTGGCTGCCCAGGCTCAGGAAGCGCTTGTCCACAGGGAGATACCTGCCTTCCAGAGCAATGCCAGTCTAAGAAGAATACACCATGACCAAGCGCGCAGACATCAGCCTTAATTTTGTTGTTGGAAGCAGCAAGGCTATCGATAATCTCTCCTGTTTT
>ERZ1292640.1342-Hain-H43-02um-R1-1342-length-20375-cov-4_pt2 | contig 19912 bp, 16 predicted proteins | sample MGYA00564404_ERZ1292640 | MGnify/ENA primary metagenome ERZ1292640 (study PRJEB36523, sample SAMEA6512636) | groundwater metagenome | collected 2019-01-08 | study: AquaDiva: Metagenomics assemblies of 32 groundwater samples
GAAATTGATACGTATTGGCAGGCCGCAAACGCGGTTGTGGAAAGCTGCCGCAACGTGGCAGCCGTTGGAGCGACTCCATGGTGCGTTACCGACTGTTTAAATTACGGTTCGCCGGAAGATCCGACCCAAATGTGGGAATTTGTGACAGGCGTAAAAGGGGTTTCTGACGCGCTGCGCGGGATTGGCCTGCGAGGTTTTGAAAAAACTCCCCTACCGTGTATTTCCGGCAACGTGAGTTTATACAATTTATCCGAGCGCGGTTCAATTGCGGCACAAGCGGTGATCGCAACTGTGGGCAAAATGGAAAATGCATCGCGCGCCGTCACTCATAAATTAAAAAAACACGGAAGTTTGCTTTACCTTATCGGTCCGCGCAAAAATGAACTCGGAGGAAGCGCATATTACAATATAATGGGCGAACTCGGAGCAAATTTGCCAAAACCGGACTTCAAAAACGTGGCCGCAGAAATAGCAGCCGTCACGGACATAATAAATAACGGACTCGCTCTAGCCTGCCACGATATTTCTGACGGCGGACTAGCGGTCGCAATTGCGGAAATGTGTTTGGGCGGCAGCGGAGACGGCAGACTTGGTGCAAAAATAGTCATCAGCACAATTGATGAAAGAGAAGAAGTTAAGAAGAAAAAAAAACACGCGAAGCCAACAAACGTCGGGCTTCGCACAGACGTAAAATTATTTTCGGAAACCGGCGGCTTTGTATTGGAAATCCCAAGAAAAAGCGCAAATCAGGCAAAAAAGATCGCGGGCGCTCATGGAATTCCGCTGATAAAACTTGGATTTACCACTCGAACTCCAAAACTCGTGGCATTTGAATTTGGCAAAGAAGTTATAAATGTGAAACTCGCACCTTTGCGAAGTGCATGGGTGGACGGACTCCGCAATAAACTCAAATAAAAGGTTGCCCCCGCAAGCGGGGGCGCTAATTTCTTAACCTCCGCTTCGCTTCGGCCTAATATGATTAAGATCGCAATAATTCAGTTTCCGGGACTCAATACCGAATACGAAACGCGACGTGAAATAAACCGCGTTGGCATGAAGGGCGAGTTTTTTCGCTGGAATGACGATGCAAAAAGTTTGGCGAAATACGATGGCTACGTGATTGGCGGCGGATTTTCTTATGAAGACCGTGGCCGCGCCGGCGTGATTGCTTCTCTTGATCCAATCATGGAGACAATTAAAGCCGAAGCAGCAAGAGGAAAACCGGTTTTGGGCATTTGCAACGGCGCTCAGATTTTGCTTGAAGCGGGACTTGTCCCAGGCGTTGACGGCAACAAATTGGTGATGGCTCTGGCACGAAATCGCCGCATAAAAGACGGAGAAGTTCTCGGCACCGGTTATTACAATGTGTGGTCAAATCTCAAGTGCACGGCAAAAAAAGGCCACTGCATGTTCACATACAACATTAATGAAGGAGAAATTCTAAAAGCGCCAATTGCGCACGGCGAAGGCCGCTACTCAAGCGACATTTTAGAATTAGTGCACAAATTAAAAGAAAAAGGGCAGATTGTTTTTAGGTATTGCGACGAAGCCGGAATTATTACAGAAAATTTCCCAGTAAATCCAAATGGCGCAACTTTTAATATTGCCGCGATTTGTAATCCAGAAGGCAATGTGATGGCTATAATGCCGCACTTAGAAAGAGCCGACATTGCCAGTGAAAAAATGTTTTCTTCAATGCGAGATGCAATAATTGAAAGCCAAAAGGGCGCTCCAAAAAAGCGCGCTCATCATTTGCCTATAAAACCGCTGCATTTCTGGCCATTGCCTCAGTATCAAGTTTCAGAAAAGTCGCTGCAAATGTTCGTATCTCTGATAATTACCGATAACGAAGCCGAAACTTATGACATGACGATAAAAGATTTGGGCTTTGATAAGGTCAGCGTAAGTCGCGAGACTCATTATGAAATAGGATACAAAGGCAAACTGCCGGATGAAAAATTCTTGAAAAAATTGATTCAAAGCGGAATTTTGCTGAACACAAATAAAGAAATTGCGATCGTTAAAACCACAAAAGATCTGATTAAATTTGATGCAAAACGAGAAAAATTCTTTCCTACAAAAATCGTAGAAGACGAACCGGTGACAATCAAACTTCTCGTCCGCGAAAAGCCTGACTTCCTCGGCATGGCAAAGACTTCAACTTTGAATAACCGTTTAAAGATGGCCGAAATTACGCACATAAAAACCGGCACGCTGTGGACAATTCATATTCCAACCAAGAGCAAAAATGTGGCGCATGAGGAATTTAAAAAGCTCGTAAATACTCACATTTTCTTTAATCCGCATCGCCAAGATGCGTTCATTTTCTAAATTTTATGGCTACATACAAAGAAGCGGGGGTAGATCGAGACCTGGGGGATTTGTGCTCCGAAATTGCTTATGCCGAAGCCAAAAAAACGTTTGAAAGCCGCAAAGGGATGATAGGTGCTCCATTAAAAATGGAAGGCAGTTTTACCGGTGCGCTGGATATGGGTAGTTTTTTATTGGTTCAAAATGAAGACGGCGTTGGCACAAAAATTGATGTAGCTGAACGCATAAATAAATACACAACTCTTGGCTACGATTTGGTAGCTATGGTGGCCGATGATGCCATTTGCGTTGGCGCAGAGGCGATTTCTATCACAAATACTATTGATACGGACTGCTTGGCCGCTAAAATTATTAAAGATTTAATGACCGGGTTGGGTCGCGCATGCCGCGAGCAAAAAATCGTGATTCCGGGTGGCGAAATTGCGGAGTTAAAAGGGCACGTGAGGGGCTACACTTGGAATGCGACGGCGGTTGGAATTGTGGAAAAAAATAAATTTATTCAGGGCGAAGGAATCGTGCCTGGTGACAGCGTTATCGGCTTGGTATCGCCAAATTTTAGATCTAACGGATTCACTCTTGTGCGCTCAATTCTCAAAAAAGCGTACGGCGATGAATGGCACAACAAGATTTTTAAAGGCAGACGCTGGGGCGAAATCGTGCTTGAGCCATCTGTGATTTATCACGCGGGAGTTTTGAGCTTAATTGGACGTTTTGGCGAAAAACCAAAGACGCGAGTTAAGGGAATTGCGCACATAACCGGCGGCGGACTCCCGGGCAACGCGCCTCGAATGTTTGGAAAAAAGAAATTTGGACTGCTGTTTGATGCTTTGCCGCCCGTGCCGACTTCCATGGCCGAATTGCAGAGGCTTGGCAACGTTCCAAACCGCGAAATTTACGAAACTTGGAATATGGGCGTTGGCATGGTTCTCGTTGCAGAAGACAGCGAAAAAGCGCTTTCGTTACTCAAACGCGCCGGACTAAAAGCGTCAGTTATTGGAAAAGTTACTCGCGAGCTGGGCGTAAAAATTCATACGCCGAGCGGCGAAGTGCTTTCGTATAATTATTAATAAACTGCATTGGAAGCGGCGTTGCGTTTTTAGGTTGATTAAATAGTACCAACGATCGTTTGCAGTTTCGTATACGTCTGTTTGTCTTTTGATTGCGCCAATTGCAAAACACCGCTCCACACTTGTTTGGCAACGGTTTCGGAACGATCTTCCGATAAACGAGTCATTGCATTATTGAAATCCGCCCACGGTTCGTTTGTAACTCTGAAATAAGATGGATCGGCGGTCATAACATGTTCTTGCAGTAATTTGGCAAATGCGGCCGCCAACTTTGGATTTTTGCCAATTGCATCAGTGGCTCGCCTGCTATTTTGCTCCCAAGCGCTTTGCACTATTTCTTTATTACAACCCCTAACAGCATCGCATGCAGAAAGCCCACCACCCAAAAGATCCTCCGCTTGAGCTTGGGCATCAGCAACGGCCTGCTCGGCGGACCCCGAGGGTTTCTCCAGCTGGGGTTGCGTAGTTTCGGCTGTTTTTCCAACTTCAAATCCGGCCATATTTTTATTTTTATTACCTTAATAATAACACAATCCTGCCTATATGACAATCTGTGTCGCTGATTGCGGGTTCACAAAAAGTTTAAAAAAAATTCATCTCTATGTGATATAGGGTTCTTTGCCAATGGTGCATGGGGCGGGTCAATGGCGACGGTGAAGGGTCGACACTTTCACAGGCGAGTTCAATCCTCGTCCGCTCCACCACCGTTGGCAAAAAGAAAAGGAACCAAGACTGGTTCCCTTTCGCGAGTCATGTGACTCTGAAGGATCGACACCGCAATAATTGTATCACTTTCGCTCTAAAAATCCAGCAAATATGCCAATCAAGATTTGGAAAAACGACTCACTTTATCCCCCGCTTTTGCGTGAGACTCACGGCGCACCGCAGCGCCTATTTTGCCTTGGCCAAAAACCAAATCCCGCCGACAAATATTTTGCGATAGTGGGAACGCGCCGCCCGAGCATTTATGGAAAACAAATGGCGGAGGAATTTTCCGGAGCCATTGCCGCGCGCGGATTTGTGATCGTAAGCGGCTTGGCATATGGAATTGACGCAATCGCTCACGAAGCGGCCATAAATGCCGGCGGACGCACAATTGCGGTGCTTGGCAGCGGACTTGATCACATAACTCCGACGTGCAATTTAAAACTTGCGGCTCGCATTCAAAGCTCCGGCTGCATTTTGACGGAATATGAAGCCGATGTTTCACCAAAAAAATTCACGTTTCCAGAGAGAAACAGAATCATCGCCGGCATGTCTATCGCCACACTGGTTATTGAAGCCCCAGAAAGGTCAGGAGCGCTGATTACCGCCCGCCTGGCATTGGACTTTAACCGCGACGTCTTTGCGCTGCCAGGAAATATAACGCAATTAAGCGGCCTGGGCTCAAACAAACTAATTCGCGACGGAAAAGCTTTTCCCGTCACCGGGATTCAAGATATTTTTGATTATTTGGAATGCGGCGAGGCGAGTGACAGCCAAAAACCGCGCGGCCTGATGCCAAACGAAGAAATGATTTACGACCTTTTAAAATCCTCGCCACTCACGATTGACCAAATTATTGCAGAGACAGAACTTCCCGCACCTCAAATAACCACCCTGCTCTCAATGCTGGAATTAAAAGGCGTAATCCAAATCAAAGGCGCTCACGCGTTTGTGACGCGGTGAACCTCGTCCAGTGTCGTAAGTCCTGCAATTACTTTAGAAATCGCATCTTCTTCAATTTTTACAAAACCCTTTTTGCGCACGACTGCCAAGATTTCTGCTGCAGATTGATTTTTCAAAATTGCCTGTTTTACGTCATCATCAACTTCCAAAACTTCGGAGATGGTTAGCTGCCCGCGAAAACCTGTAAAATTACACGCATCACATCCTTTTATAACTCTGAGTTTTTGTGGGATGACATTTGTGCGCGTCGGATCAACTTTTGCAGCCTCGCCTATAATTCTTTCCATATAAGATTTCTCCTCGGTCGTAATTTCTCGTTCAACTGCACAGGTACAAAGCCTTCTCACAAGCCTTTGCGCCACAATTATAGAAAGAGCCGGAGCCAGCATAAATGCCGGCAACCCAATATTTATCAAACGCGGAATTGCACCGACCGCGTCATTTGTATGCAAAGTAGAAAGCAAAACGTGACCCGTGAGCGCAGCCTGCGCACACGTCTCTGCCGTCTCCAAATCACGAACTTCACCAATCATAACCACGTCCGGATCTTGCCTCAAAATAGACCTTAACCCAGCCGCAAAGTTGTATCCCCTCTTCTCATTAATTTGGCTCTGTGTAATTCCGGCAAGATGATATTCAATCGGATCTTCAAGTGTAATAATTTTTGTCTCTTGGCTATTTAATTTGCTAAGTAGTACATATAGAGTCGTCGTTTTACCAGATCCGGTAGGACCCGTCACGAGCACCATGCCATGTGCCAAACCAACGGCTTTATTTATAACTTCAAGCGATTTTCCGGAAAAACCAAGCTCTTCAAAATTCCCAAAGTGCTTTCCGCTATCCAAGATTCTACACACAAACGACTCACCGTATTCGGTCGGGATAGAGGACACACGAACGTCAATCTTGCGATCATTTACAATGAAACGGAACCTGCCGTCTTGCGGAACATTTGTAATATTCAACTTCATTCCGGCCTTATATTTCAGTTGGCTCGCTAAATTTGTATAAACATCCTTTTGAATCTCAAAAACATTGTGCAAAACACCATCAATGCGAAAACGGATCATGCATTTGCCTTCCTCCGGCTGATAATGAATATCCGACGCTCCCGCCTTTATTGCAGAAACACTCAGCGTATTCAGCGCTTCTTCTGATGGCAATGCTGCGATTTTCTCACGCAACGCGACTAAATTTTCAAGTTCCTTTTCGTAATGAATCTCCTCTTCCTTAACAACATTTTTAATCTCTGTCTTGAGTTTATATTGGTCCGATAAATAAAATTTAAATGCGTCAGTTACACTGGCAACAGATGCCAAATTCACCTGCACTTCGTAACCTTTGACTTCAAGTAATTTTATGAGAGCCAATGTTTCCGGCTTGGTTGGATGGGCAACGGCGAGTCTCAACTTTTTCCCAATTTTGTAAAAAACCATTGCCATCGCAATCTGCGCCTCATCCTGCCCAATAATGTGCAAAATATCCGGATTTACGGGAAAGAGTCCCACGTCTATGTATGGCAAATTCAATTCCTTTGACCGCTCCATTGTGGACTTTTCTTCTAACTCGCGATTTATTTTTGAAAGAGCTTTATCGGACTGGGCAGAAGTAACCTGCTCGGCTGGCACTGTTATTGACGCTGGTACTGCTGCCAGTTCACCAACTTGTGGAGGCGCAGTTTGCTGCACTGTTTGTGCCGCCGTTTGTGGCATAGCGACAGCTCCTCCCGTTTGCGGGTTCGAAGTCGCATCTGCAGGTTTAACTGCATTTTGCATTTGCTGAGTTACTTTGTCGTCAGCCATATCTAAAAATTTCTACTTATTTTACCATAAAAAGGCCTATTTAGGAAGCCCCAACCAGAACAAAACAAGTTCTAGAATAAAACCGACCACATCGTGCCACCTGACTCTTGCAAACACCCCTCGTTTTGCTATACTTTATCTGTAGGATAGATAAGATCCTGGGCTTTTCGTATCTCTTTACCCACTTTTTATGCAATCTCTCTTCATTGCCGCAATAAACCAACTCTGTGACGAAAAAAATCTCCCACGAGACACCGTACTTGAAACCGTAAAGGCCGCTCTGCGCGCCGCATACCGCAAAGATTACGGCAATCGTGACCAAAATGTGGAAGTTGATTTGGATGAAAAATCCGGCAACATCACGGTTTATCTTGTGAAAGAGGTTGTTAAAAAAGTAGAAATTCCGGATCAGCAATTTACCGTTACTGAAGCAAAAAAATACAAGGACAAGCCAAAGGTTGGAGACATTATAAAAATTGATGTTACGCCGGTTGGCTACGGAAGAATCGCAGCGCAATCAGCAAAACAGGTCATCATTCAGCGACTGCAAGAGGCTGAACGCGAACTTATGTACCAGACATTTAAGGATCGCGAAAACGAGCTGCTCAACGCATTGGTTCACCGCGTGGAGCGCAACCAGGTTTATGTTGATCTGGACAAAATCACAACCGTACTTCCTCCGGAGCAACAAATTCCAGGCGAACGTTATTTCGGCGGCCAGCGAATTAAAATTTACCTCGATAAAGTTATAAAAACCACAAAGGGACCACAGCTTTTGATTTCTCGCACTCACCCGGGTTTGGTGCGCAAATTGCTAGAATTGGAAATTCCGGAAATTAAAGCGGGCATCGTGGAAATAAAATCAATTGCTCGCAGTCCAGGCGTGCGCTGCAAAATTGCAGTGTCTTCCACAGATCCAAAAGTGGATCCCATCGGCTCTTGTGTAGGCCAAAAAGGCGTGCGTGTTCAAAACGTGACGGAGGAATTAAATGGTGAGCGCATTGATGTTATCCAGTGGCATGATTATCCGGAAAAATTTATTCAAGCTGCGCTTAGTCCGGCAAAAATTGCTCTAATTAAGATCAACGGAGAAATTAGGCGCGCATCGGTTTATGTTAATCCGGATCAGAGACCGCTCGCTATCGGCAAACAGGGACAAAATGTGCGACTTGCTTCAACTTTAACCGGCTATGAAATTGATATTTTGGATGTTAAAGACTTGCCAGGAGGAACAGATGCCACAGCGATTGATGGAGCAGAGGGCGCATCTATCGCACATCCAAAAGAGAAAGAGCACGTCATTAAGATTGAGAATTTGGAAGGGATTACGCCGGAACTTGTTGCTCAACTTGCCGCTGCAAATTTAACCGACGTTGAACAGCTCAAGGGACTCTCTGCCAAGGATATTTCCTCTATTGAGGGAATTGATGAAGCAGGAGCGCAGCAAATTGCTGACGCGGTGAAGAAAGTTAAGTAATTAGAACTTATCTAGTACTCCCCAAACCGTGCTTGCAGAAAATCCGCGCGACGCAAGAAGCGCAGCAGTTTTTTGCTTGCGCTTATCTTCGGGCCATTTTTTAAGCTTCGCGGCACGCGACTCTAAGAATTTCCGTGCCAGTTCGAATTCATTAACACCACGCTTTTCCCATGCTTCTTTTGCGTACTTGGCCAAAATTCCTTTTTGCCGCATTTTTTGCACAAACATAAACTTACCCTGCGGTTTTGCGCTCAAACTATAGTCAAAATAATTCTCCAAAATCTTATCGTCGTCTACATACTTCAACTCTTTGAGCCTGGCCATTACCATTAAAATAGCGGCTTCCGAATCTTCCAACCCTGCTCGTTTTGCTCGTAACTTTAATTTCTTGAGGATTGCCACCTCGGCATAAGCCTTGCGACCAAGAAGCCAGAAAGAGTAATCCAAAAGCAGTCTGTAGGGTTCTTTTTGCATATGGTGTGAAGATAATTAATCTTCTTCTTCGGCCTCACGTACATCGGCAGGCACAGCTACAAGAGCTTTTCTTAAATCTGCTTCTATTGCCTTTGCAACTTTGTCGTTGCCGGTCAAGAAACCTTTTGCCGCTTCTCTACCCTGGCCGAGTTTAATGTCACCATATGAATAGAAAGCTCCGCTCTTGTGAACGCGCTCGTATTTCACGCCTAAATCCAATAAGTCACCAACATAAGAGATACCTTTGTTATACATAATGTCGAACTCGGCAGTTTTGAACGGTGGCGCAACCTTATTTTTAACCACTTTTACACGTGCGTGAATACCAACTATTTCCTTTTTATCGGCTGTACTGTCTGCGTCCTCAATCTTACCAATCGAGCGAATATCCATGCGAACCGAAGAATAAAATTTGAGAGCCTGACCGCCGGTCGTCGTTTCTGGATTCCCAAACATAATGCCAATCTTCATGCGAATTTGGTTGATGAAAATCACAGATGTCTTGGATTTGCTGATTGAACCCGTCAATTTTCGCAGAGCTTGACTCATCAAACGAGCCTGAAGACCCATGTGGCTATCGCCCATATCGCCTTCTATTTCCGCCTTTGGAGTGAGTGCGGCAACTGAATCCACCACTATCACGTCCACTGCGTTCGAACGAACCAAAGTTTCTGTAATATCGAGCGCCTGCTCGCCGCTGTCCGGCTGCGAAACCAACAAATTATTCATGTCCACACCGATGCGTTTTGCATATTCCGGATCAAGCGCATGTTCCGCATCTATAAATGCACATTGCCCGCCCTTTTTCTGTGCTTCCGCGATAATGTGAAGCGTCAATGTTGTTTTGCCGGAAGATTCTGGACCATAAATCTCTGTCACTCTTCCACGCGGAATTCCACCGCCAAGCGCCAAGTCCAACGAAATAGAGCCGGTAGAGATTGTATCTATCGGCAATCTTTTGGTTTCGCTCATTTTCATAATAGAACCTTTACCGAAATTCTTTTCAATCTGCGCGAGTGCGAGATCGAGAGCCTTTTTCTTTTCCGAAACTGGTTGAGCCATAATATAGTGGAGGATTAAATTATAAATTACCAAGTAACCGCACGCTATATGAGCGTACACTCATAGTCAATTAACTAATGTTTACATACTGGCTACCAGGCGTGTTGTTTAGGTATACCCATGCCACGGCTCGGTTATATCAAAGTGACATTAAAATTCTCTAAACTTTTTATGAATTTTTTATTAAAAGGAGCGCGTTTCACGAACAAAGTCCCCTTGAGAACCCCTCAGATTTTACTCTCCCACGTGGTAAAAACTCTTAATACTCTTCTCCGTCCCAAATGCAACATTTTTTGTGCCGCATGCCGGACATTTGTAGACGTATTTGCGCCCAACTTTTATACCAGCCACAATTTTTTCACAATCCTTGCAGAAAAAGATGATCCGAATTGACTGCTGATCTCCCTGCATAGAAGGGACTACTGGCGGTGGCATGGCCGTGCGCGCTTCGCACGACACCCGCATTAGCTTGACCTCGCTGTGGCTCGGTCTGGGTGGCGTAACTTGATTCATATTTGAGGTTGCCCCTGCTTGGGGACGGTATCTGGCATTGGCATGGCCGTGCGCGCTTCGCACGACACCCGCATTAGCTTGACCTCGCGCGGCTCGGCCTGTTAGAGATCCATGCGAATCATATAGCCTGGTTTTCCTGAATCATCTTTTTTTCCCGGAGCCGGAGCGCTAGGCGCGTGCTGTTGCGGTGCTGCCGCGGCATGGCGAGCTTCATGAGCCGCCCTACCTTCACCGAATAAAAATCCATGCGCATTCTCTTTGGCGTGTGCCAGCATTCTCTTTGCCTGATCATTTACGGGAGCGTGAGGTCTTGCATAAGCCGGTGGATTTGCCGACGCTTGCGGTGTCTGTTCTATCTTTATAAGAGGCTCGAGCTTCCCTATATCTTCCTCCGCCATAACTTCTTGTTTATTTTTCAAATATCCTCCAATAAACAAAACTACCGCACCAACCACTGCAATAGTCATTCCGAATCTACTTTCTTTAAGCGTAATATTCACACCAAACTTAGGATGAAAATAAATTGAATTCACCAAAATGAGTAAAAATATTGACTCAACTGCGACAAACAAATGCAAAATGCCTTCGCGCACCGGCAAACGCGGCACTTTTCTCTCTAGCAACCTATAGGAGAAAACCCAAAGCGAAAAGCCAGAAATTAGCAAAATAACGATTCCGACAAAAGAAGCCGGACCGGTAATTCCCAAAAACTGATCACCAATGCGATATGCATCCAAATCCGCGTACCACGGCAAAAGGGTGGAGATCGCAAGTATAAGGCTGCCAGCCCCTATGAGTTTCATCTGTTTGGGAAGACGCAGGAAAGTTTCCTTAATGCGTGCAAAGCTCATATATCAATTGTTAACTTGTAGTAGATATCCCAAAAATAGCAAAAACGCGCTAGAATTGCCACATGAAAATAGGCATAGACATGCGGACAGCCTGTGGCAAAAGGAGCGGCAAAGGCGTTTATACCTTTAATGTCGTGAAAGAAATTCTGGCGCAGGATAAAACCAACGAATATATCTTATACACGAATCAGATCTGCGCAGATTTTGCGGCGTTTGGAGGAGCACATATTAAGATAATTCACGCGCACAAATTATTCTGGCATTTTGCGGTTATAAAAGATTTGACGGCTCGCGGCGTTGATGTCTTTTTTGCACCTACGAGTTATATAATTCCTGCATTTTTGCCGAAAAAAATCGCGTCGGTCATTACGGTGCACGACCTCATTGCATTCCTGCACCCAGCGCTTCACCAGGCCAAAGCGACAATCTTGGAGAAATTATTTTTTAGAATGGCGCTTTCACGCGCGCGGCACGTTTTCACTCCTTCTCGAAATACAAAGCATGACTTGGTGAAACTTTTTAAATGTCCCAGCGGAAAAATTACCGTGACACCGCTCGGTGTGTCGTCGGATTTTTTCACAGAGTCGCAAAATTTAAAAACAATTAAGGAAAAATACAATTTGCCGGACGAATTTGTGTTAGCCGTTTCTGGCCTTGAGCCACGCAAAAACGTCGGCGCTTTAATTTCTGCGGTTGAAAAAATCAGCGCAGACTTTCCAAAACTGAAGCTCGTGATTGTTGGCGGCCTTGGCTGGAAATCCGCAGACTTGCAAGAAAAGATTTCCAACAAAAAAAACACAATTACACACATTGAAAATTGCCCGCCCGCCGAGCTTCCGGCTTTTTATCGCCTCGCAAAAGTTTTTGTTTATCCTTCCCTCTATGAAGGTTTTGGACTTCCGCCACTGGAAGCCATGGCGAGCGGATGTCCCGTAATTTGCTCAAATAATTCTTCGTTACCTGAGGTTTGCGGAGATGCGGCAATAATGATTGACCCAAATAATACCAACGAACTGGCAAACTCCATCAAAAAAATATTAACCGACAATGAACTGAGGCAAGAATTGGCAAAAAAAGGCCGTGAGCGCGCACGAGGTTTTACTTGGCAAGAAACCGCAAAGGAAACGCTGTTAGAAATTAATTAGGGACATGCTGAAAAACATCCTTTCTGCTGCACTTTGCAAATTTCGGCTGCAAATTTTTCATCATGTCCTTAGAAGATGACCACTGGCGAAATCATTAATACGTTTCACAAGTCGTGCGTTTTCCTCATTACCCCCCATATCGGCTATTAGTCCCTTACAGACGATATTTTTCAAATAAAGTGCAAGATAGTGCCTTAGAGAAACAGGTAACGTAGCGCCCTCATATCCCGAGTCAAGATTCATTCTAACCTGTTCATCCGGGCTACGACCTGCACTTTCTTTCATGATATTCCAAACAGGCTCTCTAAAGTACCGCCCCCTAACATCCTCTGGAACAAGATGCTCAGCTAACCTTACTAATTGTCCAAAATTTTCGATAACAATCTCTATCTCTAGTGGCTTTCCGAGTTCTCCCGGAACTTCTTGAGGGCTGCTCATATTTAAGGTGTAAAAGTACCACATTCCAGGACTGATGCCTAGTGCATCCTCAACAATCATGTTATAATCATATCGTGGCAAAACGCCAGAAAAAAAACGGCATCAAAAAAGTTGGCATTATCTCTAAGCACAACATAGCCAGCAGTGCTGATTATTTGCGCAAATTGGTTGAAGAAATTAAAAAATTCGACAAAGACATTTTACTGGATGAATACAGTGCAAAAACTTTGGGTGAAAAGACTTCTTACGACAAAGCCGCACTATTGCGCCGGTGCGATTTGGTGATCGTGCTCGGCGGAGACGGAACTCTACTAAAAGCCGCGCGCGCCGCCGGCAGAAGCAAACAAGCAATGGTAGCCGGCGTAAACATGGGACATTTGGGATTTTTAACAGGCTTCACTCCACAAAGATTTTTTTCGAGTTTGCCAAGAATTTTCGCTGGAAATTTCCACAAAGACGAAAGATTTTTACTTCGCGTCACGATGTATCGCGATGGTAAAAAACGCTACACCACTTTAGCTCTGAATGAAGCAGTTATTAACCAAGGCGGGTTTGCTCGACTCATTAAGATGATGGTAGAAATCAACCAGCGCCAATTGGCGCATTACAAGGCTGACGGACTAATAATAGCCACACCGACAGGCTCCACAGGCCATGCGCTTTCCGCAAATGGTCCAATTATTCATCCGCGCATAGAAGGTTTTGTTTTGGTGCCTCTTTGCCCGGCCAGGCTCGGCGTACGCCCAATCGTAATTCCAAATGACAGACAAGTTGTTATAAAGCTTGAGACACAATGGCGCGCAGAGAAAAAGCCAATCGTACTCACAATTGACGGCCAAATTACAATAAATTTAAAGCGCGGAGATTCACTCCGCATTCGCACATCCAGCCGCAAATTTACAATGATAAGGATGGCCGGACATAATTATTATAGAATGCTAAGGCAAAAACTAGGCTGGGGAGAATAAAGACACAGGGAGCAAAACTTGACTTTGCAAAACGGGCTAGAGATAATGACCCCCATTTTTTGGATATATGTCTGATGCACCAGCTGCACCCCATGAGCGCGAATTAGAAGGAGAAGAGAATCCCATTCGTGATCACGCTGAGCGCATAATGAGCGGAGGTGAGATCGGTGGAATTCAAAAAGCAACTCATGAAGCGTTGCTCCGAGTGATTGACCGTGTCTTTAATGACGAAACATTAATAGTCAACTTCAAAGGAGCGGATATTCGCAGAGTTGCGATGTCGGGCAACATAATAGCCGAAATATGGCGACGTATTCATGGAGACCCCGAAATGATCCAGCTTTTAACAATAGGTGATACTGAGATTCCACCGTTTATGCAAAGAACTGTTGAGCGAATTATCAAGCGTGCACACATTTTTCACATGGATGCCATACGTGAAGGCAAAACGGGCTATGACGTTGCCGCAAAGGGTACGGAGGAAACCAGACGAGCACTGATGAAATTTCTCGATCGCTATTATGGTTTTTCGGAGCAAACAGATCGTCCAGATTTGATGAAGACTCTAACGAAACAAACTTGCGTGGTGCATGGCGGCATGACCGGACTGGATTATATTACAGCAGGCTTAATTCAAAGAGCAGACAATAAGGGAGCAAAACATAATTTCGTTTGGCCTAGTAACAGTTTTGGCACGTGGCCATCCATAGCCAATATGCGAAGTAGAAATGGGGCGGTTGCAGATACTCACATCATTAAATCTGAACAAAAACACGGCCTGCATTTAACTCCCGAGCAGGTGACGACTTATTACAAAGAACATCAACCAGCTCCGGGCAAAACGACCTCGTGGTATATCACGCCGGTCGGCAATCCGTCCGGAACAAAGATAACTCCGCGTCAATTGCAAGGAACCTGTGAAGCAATTGTAAAAAATGATCCTGAGGCGGTAATTATTTTGGATCTCGTTTATTTACGCATGCTCAAAGTGGAAGAAGCGCGCGCACTAATGGCAGGCATCGTAGGCAACGCAGAGGTTTTCAATAGAGTGATAGTGCTCGACAGCTTTTCAAAAACACATGGCTTATGTGGCGAAAGAGCCGGCTTATTCTTCTCTGCTAACCCAGATCTATTCACAGATCCTCAAAACGTAATGATGCTACTCACGGCTGGCGTTAGCAAACAAACGGATTGCTTAGAGCGCGCGATAGCGATGTCATCCGATGGCGAAATTGCAAAGTTCGATAAATTACATGAATTCTGGAGAAAAGAAGTAGAAGGCTTATATTATTATCTGATTAAGAGCGGCGAATTTAAACATCTGTTCGATGAAGATCAAAGCCACATTAACGAAGCCGGCTTAAAAGATCCTACTAACCTTTATTTGTGTCTCAAATTGAAGAATGGTGTGGATAGCAAACAAATTTTGGCGGAAACGCATTGTCTTGGCGTTGAAGACGGGAGAATGCAACCAGGCACATATATGCGCTTTGCTGTTGGAAAAATTAGGCAACCAACATTTGCAAAATATGCGCCGAAAAAGCCCGCTAGTACTTAGTGACATGCTGAATCGCCACGGCTCGGCCTGAGCGAGATGTTTTTCAGCATGTCCCTAGATCTTTTAACCAGTTATCCCTTCCACCACCGCCTTAATTCTTCTCACTCCGGAACTCGAAGCTTCTTCTCTTAAAATCTTAAAATGCTTTAAAACGCCAAGGTTATCAACGTGCGGACCGCCGCAAATTTCCTTACTAAAATCGCCCATAAAATAGGCCTTCACCTTGTCTCCGAGCGTTGAATATTTGTCTTCAAAAAGCCCAATCGCGCCCTTCTTCTTGGCATCCTCAACGGTCATCATTTCACATTTCACCGGCAAATCCTTGTTAATTTGCTCGTTCACAATTTCTTCGACTTTTTTAATTTCCTCCGGCGTCATTTTTTGAGGGTGGGAAAAATCAAAACGCAAACGATCTTTGGTTACGTTTGAACCTTTTTGAGCCACGTGAGAACCGAGAACAAGCCTCAGCGCAGCTTGCAGAAGATGCGTGGCACTGTGGTGCATTTTTGTGGCTTCGCTCGTATCGGCCAAGCCGCTGGCGAACTTTTGTTGAGCGCCGGCGCGGGATTGATCCTGGTGTTTTTTGAAGGCCGCGTCGAATTCTTCTTTAACATTTAGTAATGCACCTTTATATCCAATCCTTGCGAGTTCCTCCATCGTCATTTCTGGCGGAAAACCGTATGTTTCGAACATATAAAATATATCGACACCAGTCAGTACCTCTTTTTCTTCAAATAACTTTGGAATTTGCTTTAATCCTTTTTCGAGCGTCCTTTGAAATTGAATCTCTTCTTTATCAAATTCACTGACAATTCTGTCTCGATTTTGCAAAAGTTCCGGATAAATATCTTGATAAATTGAAACGTAAATTTTCGCAATTTCTGAAGTAAATGGACTATCTACGCCTATTTGCTTCCCTTTGCGAATTGCACGACGAATCAAGCGACGAACTATATAGCCCTGATCAATATTTGATGGCGTAACTCCTTGCCTATCTCCCATGATAAACGTCGCGGCTCGGAGGTGATCGGCGATTATTCTTACTGGAGTTGCTATGCCTGATTTCTCCCAATTTTCGTAAGAAACTCCGCCCTTTTTCATCAAAAACTTTATTTTTTCAATTGCATCCGCAAAGAGTTCCGTTTCAAATGGAGATTTTTTGCCAGTCAAAACCGCCGTCATGCGCTCAAAACCAAGGCCAGTATCCACATTTTGTTGCGTGAGTGGCACAAATTTCCCCTCAGCCGTTTTGTTATACTGCATAAAAACATCATTCCAAACTTCCACCCACTTTGCGTCATCGGGATCAAACTTTTCCGGCGCACTTCCCTCGCCCGTCCAATAAAACATTTCCGTATCCGGACCGCATGGACCCGTTTTACCCGCAGGTCCCCACCAATTATTTTTCTTTGGCAAAAACGCAATTCGAGCAGGCGGAATTCCAAGTTTTTTCCAAACTTCAGCTGACTCAAGATCACGCGGCGCGTCACTATCCCCCTCAAAACAAGAAATCGCCAACTGCTTTATATCTAGGCCAAAACCGCCCTCCGTCCACGGCATCGTCAAAAGCCCAAAACTCAGTTTTATCGCTTCATCTTTAAAATAATCTCCGAGCGACCAGTTGCCGAGCATTTCAAAAAAAGTAAGGTGAGTGGCATCGCCAACTTCGTCAATATCATCGGTTCGCACACATTTTTGCACATCCACAATTCTGCGTCCTGCCGGATGTGCCTCTCCCATTAAAAAAGGCACCAGCGGATGCATACCGGCGGTCGTAAAAAGCACCGTTGGATCGTTTTCCGGAATCAGCGACGCGCTTGGAATTTCTTTGTGCCCATTCTTCACAAAAAAATCAATGTACTGGCGACGGATTTGATTGGGAGTTGGCATCATAAAAATACGGGCTTTATTATAGCAGAATAAGAATTGGAAACTATTATTACTATAAAGCAATCTTATGTTCAACATATCTTTCTGCTAAAATTTCACAGTCATGGCTGAAAAGAACTTTTTCAAACAAAAGACTCTAGGCATCACTCTGATTGTCTGCGCATCTTTGGTGCTTGTGTTGACCCTGGTTTTGAAGCTTTGGTGGAACGAAAATGTAATCGGTTATTCCTCAATGTTGCCAGCTAAAGAGACTATCGCTTATGTTGAAATGCCGGAGCAATTGACCCCGATTGTGATTGAAAAAATTAAGGAAGAATTAGACCTGGATTGGAACGCAAAAGTTCTGCCAATGCTAGAAGGGCCGGTGGCTCTTGCATTAGTTAAAACAGAAAAAAAAGGCAGCTTTTTGCCATTTTTAATGTTGAACACCAAGTATCCTCAGTCAAAAGAGGTTTTTCCATTTTTGGAGGAATTTAAAAATTCGAAACGTACAATGAAGCAAACAGGCTCGGGTACAAGCGCCATTTTTGCGACCGATTACATGGCGTTCACGTTTTATGGAAACATGGTGATTATTTCAACTTCCGCAAGCGCGCTTGAAACCTTTAATAAATATCAATCACCGCTGACGGCGCATTTGAGCAGCGCGCAAGATTTTGTGCAAATTCGCAAGAATTTAAACCAGCCATTTTTTGCTTATTCAAAAGAGCGAGAAATTCCAAAGTCGCTTTATGCTTATTTATCACAATCGCTAAGCTCCGCGCCGTTTTTAACCGACGCATTCGCTTCTGTCGGAGCGGCGGCGGAGTTGCGTGGCGGCACGTGGTACGGAAGTTCTTATGCCATTCCGGAAAAGTCCATGCCTATTGGAACCGAACGCGCGTACCGAGCGCAGCTTCTTCAATTTCTGCCGTCGGATTTCAATATCTTATTAGCTGGCCAAAATCTGCCGGGACAAATCTCCAAAATTGAATCTTTAATAGAAGAGCAGCAGAAATTGCCCACGTTTAAAACCCTCTTTTCTTTAATAACAAAAGATTACCTCGGCGGTAAATTTCCAGATGAAATTCGCGAAATGTTTTCAAAAGAGTTTGCCTTTACCGTCACCGGAGACAAAGTGTTATTTATAGCCGAATTGCCAGAAAAAGATGCAGGAACGGGCATTGAACACTTACGCGCAGCCATCAAGACCGCCGCTGGAACTTTTACTCCGATTGAGCGCGAAGTTACTTTGCCAGACGGTAGCCGCGCCTTTGAACTTGTCCCTGATCCAAGCCAAGTGAAAGTTTTTAGCGAGCAATTTGAAGGAGTTGAAATAAAAAGCATACAGTTCGGCAAGCGTGGACAGACTATTTATGATGCCGCAGTCGGCGGCAAATGGTTCCTAAGCAACGATCTAGATTTAATCAGAAAATCGCTACTTTTGATAAAAGAGCCGGGCGCAAACATGCTGGAAAGCAAACAATATAAAGAATTCTTGCGGCCAATCCTAAAAAACCCAGAATTGCTTGGCATTTCTTCTGCATTTGGCACTAATTTCGCATTTTCAAAACGCACTTTTCCAGATCATATGGAAACGAATTTTGTGTTTGTGGTAGAGTAATCTTTAGCATGTACGTAATTTTATGAAGTTGATAATTCCAGACGATATTTCGGAAAGTTCGGCGCGCATCCGCCAAGTTGGGCTTATTCTAATTTCTGCGTTCGTAATTCTGTTTATCGTAAGCATTATTCATCTTGCGTTTAGCGGGCTGCGGCTCAAAAAAGACCTCGTGGGTAGCGCATCAAATGGCTTTGAAAAAATTCTAAACGGAGCGTTTGCGTTAAAAGACGCTCGGTTTGATGTGGCTTCGGAGCTTTTTACTCAGGCAAAAAAACAATTTGAGAATATAAAGACTCAAACGTGGTTCGCCGCTCCAAAATTTGTGACCGTTTCTTTTGGCGATCCGCTGTTTGACGCTGCAAATTCGCTAACTTCCGCTGGAAAATATTTGGCAACCGCCGGTGTGGAATTTACCGGTGCCGCGCGCGATTTAAGCATGCTGCCACAAAGTTTTTTCCGCGAGAACTATGTCTCTGATGGGGTTGTAAAAGCCTCACTAACTGAGAAATTAAAGAAACAATTACCGGCAATAACGGCTTCTGCAAACGCTTTACGCAAAGCCAACGAGGAAGTTCAAAAGATACCGGCGACGTTTATTCCTCGTGAGTTGCACGACCGTTTTAACTTTGCAAAAGAATCGTTAGATGCCGTTTCCGGAATGATAAAAACGTGGGAGGAGGACATTCCGGCGATTTTAAATTTACTCGGCGATGCGCAACCTCACACTTTTTTGGTTTTGTTACAAAACAACGCGGAACTTCGCCCGAGCGGCGGTTTTATCGGCAATTATCTGCTACTGGAAACCAACGACGGCTACATTACAAAAAATGAAGTTTTTGATATTTACAGTGCAGATCACAAATTGGATTTGAGTCTGGCTCCACCGCCGGAACTAGCCGGCATAAACAAACGCTGGTACATGCGTGACTCAAATTACAGCGGCCACTTCCCCCTTTCGGCTAGCAAAGCCGCGTGGTTTTTGGAAAAAGAACGCGGTCCGGGAGTAGACACCGTTATTGCCATAGACATGAGCACGGTAGAAGAGCTACTCCGGCTAACCGGCTC
>ERZ1292640.1403-Hain-H43-02um-R1-1403-length-19907-cov-7_pt1 | contig 19907 bp, 17 predicted proteins | sample MGYA00564404_ERZ1292640 | MGnify/ENA primary metagenome ERZ1292640 (study PRJEB36523, sample SAMEA6512636) | groundwater metagenome | collected 2019-01-08 | study: AquaDiva: Metagenomics assemblies of 32 groundwater samples
CTTCAAAACTAGAGCGGATTGGTGTATCACAGAATGCTTTAATGACGCTAACCACGAGCCTATTCCGCATCTACAAGGTGACGCCTCTCGTGATGTCTTGCTAATTGATACTCATGCTGGAAAAAATCTTGTGCTAACCGCAGAGGGAAGCAATGATCCCGATGGGAATAACCTTTCTTATCAATGGGTTTATTATTCAGAGGCAAGCACCTATAAAGGCGAAGTAACCATTGAGGATTCCAATAAGGTAAACTGTATCATCAAAATTCCGCCTGATGCTGTTGAAAAGACAGTTCATATTATATTGCAGGTTACAGATGATGGCGATGTTCCGCTTACCCGATACCGTCGTGCCATAATCAGGATAATACAATAGAACCAAAAATCTGAAAGGAGAAGACAATGAAAGTGATTATTCCTGCTGCTGGGAGAGGCACAAGACTTTTCCCGGCTGCGCTTACGATGCCAAAAACCTTAGTATATGTAGCTGGAAAACCAATACTGGGGCATATTCTGGATAATCTGAAAGAAATAAAAGGTGATAATAAAATTGACAGCATTGGATTTATCACAGGAACAGGGGAAAGTGGAAATAGAATATTGGAATACGCAAATATAAGTTACAAACACAGATTTTCTTTTGATCACGTTGTCCAAGAGGAACCCAGAGGACTTGGGGATGCAATATATCTTTATCTTAAAGAAAAATGCCATAATGATGACAACCCCATTCTGATTATTCTTAGCGACACTATAGTTGATGCGGATCTTGATAATATGCTTAAATCAGAATGCAATTCAATCGCAGTTAAGAAAGTTGATGATCCCACACAATTTGGAATAGTGGAGGTTAAAAATGACGGAATATATGCCGAAAAACTTTGGGAAAAGCCTAAAACTCCTCCAAGTAACCTTGCCATTGTTGGAATATATTTCATCAGAGATGTTCTGTTGCTTTTTGAATGCCTTAAAGAGATTATAGAGGGAGATTCTAATAAAAATACAAGAAAAAATTCTGAAATTAAAGAATATCAGTTGACAGATGCACTTCAGAAAATGCTTGAAAAAGGAAAAAGCATAATTACCTATAATGTAGATGCTTGGCTTGATTGTGGTTCTCCAAAATCTCTAATACAGACTAATAGATATCTACTAAAAAAGCTTGCTCAAAGCTATGCAATCCCCGGGGGTGGTATAGGTAATATGATAATACCCCCAGTAGTAATAGATAGCTCTGCTAAAATTGAAAACTCAATTATCGGACCTTATGTATCCATAGCAGGCGGAGTTGAGATCAAAAATTCTATCATTGAAGATACGATAATAAATGAAGAGGCAAAGATTACAAGATCAATGATAAAAGAATCTCTAATCGGATATAAGGCAATCCTGAATGGCCAGACTGGAAGATTAACTATTGGCGATTACTCGGAAGTTGCATCTGCTATATTTGCATCAGATAAATAGAACGCCAAAGATACTATAAACATTCAGACGTCAAGCATTAAATTGGGATCAAAAAGTGGCTTGACATTAAGAATATTCTCATGTATAATACAGATTACGATGCCGGGGTGGTGGAATTGGTAGACACACTAGCTTGAGGAGCTAGCGGACTTTTGTCTATGTGAGTTCAAGTCTCGCCCTCGGCACCACTAATCTTTTTGTTAAACTCTATCCTGTATATGTTCGTGTTGGGTTTCGTTCCTCAACCCAACCTACAATTTATCCAACATCAAGAACCTAAGCAATTTTAAAAAAAGAGACTCGATTTTTGATTTTTCAGCTCTAATACAAAATAAACGTTTTTAAATCCCCCTTTATCCCCCTTTTCCAAAGGGGGAATATTGGTTTCTCTCTTATATAAATGGGAATCAGAAAGGGACTTTAATAGCCTTAATGTCATTTTTTAAAATTGCTTATCCATATTAAACATTTCTGTTGATTTTCTCTGCCCATAATGCTATTCTTTTCTTGTTACGTCTTTCACGAAAGTTCCTAACTTGACAATGTTAAATTAGAAACAATTATTACATAGATAATAGGATGGGTTCATGGTTTTGATTATCATATAAAACCAACAATTTGGCAATTGCCAATTTCATCAGATAATAGGCTAATCCTAATAAAACCATGAACCCATCCTATATTTAAATTTAACATTGTCGAGCTAACTCAAAACTGAAAACTAAAAATTATTCACAAGGAGATAAGTCTATGTTTTCACAAGAAGACCGAACTATCATCCGTGATCTAGCGAAACGAATAGCAGAGATCGCCGATATGCCCATCATGGCAGAACGCAAAGAAGCATGGAAAAAACATAACAGCCTCCAACCATTCCGACCTCTGGTTCTAATGTTTCCAGAAGGCTCTTGGGGTGAATTACTGCCTCACACTGTCCTTAAATGCACTGACGGCGGGGCAAGGAATATAGAATGGACTCTGAGAAGCAGAGCATATTATTATGAGCATTTTCAAGACGATATGGTTGTTGAAAAAGAATGGATTGTATCAAAAGCCATCGGCAACACAGGATGGGGGCTTTCTCCCAAGCATATCCCAAGCACCGAAGCCCGTGGCGCATGGCATTTTGACCCTATTATAAAAGAACCCGCCGATCTAAAAAAGCTGACAGTTCCAGAGATAACCTATAACGAAGAGGCATCAAAAAACTCCCTAGCACAATATCAGGATTTATTCGGCGATATTCTTGACGTCAAACAAAAGGGCGTTGCTCACCTATCATTCCATTTAATGAATCAATATACCGGGTTAAGAGGGCTTGAGGAAGTCATGCTGGATATGTATGAGAATCCGGGGATGTTGCATGACGCTATGTCGTTCTTTGAAGAAGCGCATAAGCACATAGTCAAGCAATATGTTGATCTCAATCTGCTGAGCCTTAATAATGACAGCACTTACCATAACTCAGGCGGTAATGGCTACACTGATGAATTGCCGAAAGCGGGATTTGACCCGAATCGTGTCCGTTTAAGCGATATGTGGGGCAGTGCAGAGGCGCAAGAGATGGCGCAGGTTTCGCCAGAGATGCACGAGGAGTTTATATTATCTTATGAGAAAAGGCTTCTTGAGCCATTTGCGTTAAACGGATATGGCTGTTGTGAGGATTTAACGAGAAAACTTGATTATGTGTTCAAAATACCGAATATACGCCGTATATCAATCGCACCAATGTCTGACGTGGACATAAGCGCTGAAAAGCTAAAGGATAAATATATATTCTCGTGGAAACCGCAACCATCTCATCTTGTCGGTGAGTTTAACACTGACGCATTGAGAGGCTATATTCGGCATACCGTTGAAGTTGCCAAAGCCAATAATTGCGTTCTTGAGATGATATTGAAAGACACACATACGTGCCAATTCCACCCTGAGCGATTTGACGTCTGGACACAGATTGCCCGTGAGTTGATAAACGAGATTTATGGTTAATTAAAAGAGGGCGAACATACAGGTTCGCCCCTACATTTCAAAAAGAAGGAGTAACAAAAAATGAGAGCAAGGCTAATAATTGTGATAACTGTTATGTTGGTGATCTTTGCTACAATGGCTTATTCCGCTGGTTTCGTGTTCGTTGACCTGAAACCCTCTGCAAACTCAAAGATCATAAACACTTCATGGTGGACTGGAGCTGCTGGTTCCTCTGATCTTGAGGAACTCGTGGCCAAAGCAAAAGATGGCGCTGAATTTGATATGCCATGGGGTGAAAAAGTGCCATTCAAGGTTATTGACGGTATCATTAGGCTTTTTGGAACTAATTCTGCGGGAAATCCCAAAAGTGTTGTAGGCATAAAAGTAGATGCTAAAGCCCAATCCGTTTATTTTGCTCACATGACTGGATGGGAAAATGCAGGTGCGCCTAGTTATAAATTCGTTATAAATTATGATGATGGAAGCAAGCAGGAACTTCTGATAGAAAGCCATAAGAACTCAGATGACTGGTGTCATATCCCTGCACAACTCCAAGACAAGAACTCATTTCAATTTTGGAAAGAACCCGGCGTAACTTGTGGAACGGTCAGCGTTATTGCGACGAAATGGGATAATCCTCAAACTGGCAAAACTATTAAAACCATAGATGCAATTTCGTTGGAGACCGGTGCTGTTCCGGGCATTTTTGCAATTACCTTGGGCGGAGCATCTGCGCCTGTTGATCCCGCAAACAGACTAGCCATAATGTGGGGACATATAAAGTCAGAAAATAGGTAATTTTTTATATTGGTCATATATAAAGTCTGCACGCTAATATAAAAAAGGGCGTAGTTGTAGGATAGGTTCGTGGTTTTGGTTTACTACATAGCTTCCTCAATTCAACAGATATTATCTATTGTAAACGCTAATCAATACCGAAACTATAAAACCATGAACCCATCTTACCAGCTTTGACAAATTGTGAATATAAGAATATGTAATAATAGCCAGACATAAGGAGGTGTATAAAATTGCCAAAAACAGCTACTATAACTAAGACAAATCATCCACATATAGTGCGTTCCGCTGATACATGCAACGGTAGTCCGATTGTGAAGGGAACACGCACAAGAGTTATTGATATTGTCATTGAATACGCAATGTTAGGGCGATCTCCTAATGAGATAATTGATGGGCATCCTTACCTTGATCTTGCGGATATTCATGATGTGCTTTCATATTATTATGAGCATCAACAAGAGATAGATGCAGAGATTCAAGAGCGAATTCTATATATAGAGGAATTAAAGAAAAAATATCCAAGCAAAGTGAAGGAAAAACTTGAACTACTCAAAGAAGATAAAAATATATACAGTCAAAAAATACAACAAAAACAACCCCCTAACCCCCTTTTATAAGGGGGAATAAATCAAGTCGTCATCAAATTCCCCCTTAACAAAGGGGGATTAAGGGGGTTGTCCAAAACGTTGATTAATATGTCAAAATGGAATTTTTTAATGATCACAGAAAAGGGGCGATTATATGAGCATTTCATTGGGATTGGCGTTGATTATTTACAGCATAAATCCTGCTTATGATGAGATGAAAGAAGCAGATAACTGGATAACCACAAATATCGGAGAGAAATCTATCGTGCCGTTTTCCTTCATTTATGACGGCAAACCTTCTGTTGAATTAATAAAAACTTGGGAAAAGACTTATCGTTCAGAAAAGCTGGACGATAACCGCATCATACACACTGTTACATTCTCTGATCCCAAAACTAAGCTAGAAGTCCGTTTGGAATCAGTAGTTTATAAGGATTTTCCTGCTGTGGAATGGACATTATATCTCAAGAATAATGGATCATCGGATACGCCTATATTGGAGAATATTTTGCCGATTGATGTTAATTTTGGAAAAAATGAATCAAAAATCCCCCTTTATCCCCCTTTTCCAAAGGGGGAAGATGAAGGGGCGTTCCCTTTGGGAAAAGGGGAATATAAGATATATTATGCCAAAGGCGCTTTATGTTGCATTGACGATTTTGCGCCGATGGAAAAGACCTTCACTAACGGGGAATTTTTGCATCTTCAGCCCGGCGGTGGTCGCTCATCAAGCGAATATATGCCATTCTTTAATCTTGATATGGGAAATGATGGGATACTCTTTGGCATCGGTTGGTCTGGTGAGTGGTCAGCGGACTTTTCCTGTAATAATGAAAGCCTGAAAATACAGGCGGGAATGGCTTCAACGCACTTAAAACTCCATCCGTCAGAGGAAATTCGGACTCCCAAAATGCTGATGATGTTCTGGAAGGGCGAACACATTAGGGGAAATAATCTCCTGCGAAAATTTATATTAACTTACCATCGCCCAAAGCCTGATAATAAACCACTTGTTCTGCCCATAATATTAAGCGATTGGGGCGGTGCATCAGCAGAACATCATCTCACAAATATTCAGCGCATAATCAAACTTGATCTGCCCATTGAATATTACTGGATAGACGCTGAATGGTTCGGAAAGGCGCCCTGGCATGAGAATACCGGCAACTGGGAAGTTAGAAAAGAGCTTTATCCACAGGGATTTAAGCCGATCAGTGACATGCTACATGAATCAGGCAGAAAATTTCTGCTTTGGTTTGAGTCACAGCGTGTCTGCAAAGGCACCCCATGGTTCGAGCTAAATTGCCCAAATTGGCTATTGGAGTTGGGCAATAGCACACCGGAATATAAACAGCGCGGCATTAATTGGCATATTCCACACGAAGATCCAAGATGGATAATCTGGGAGAGCAGGCGCAACCAGATCGCAGAGGACGATATGCTCTTAAATATGGGTCATCCAGAATCGAGAAAATTCCTCACGGATTTCTTGTCTGAAAAAGTCGTGGAATTCGGTCTGGATTGCTATCGTGAGGACTTTAACATTGCCCCTATTGAATATTGGCAAAATGCTGATACTCCCGAAAGAAAAGGCATGACTGAGATCCGCTATATAGAAGGTCTTTACACAATGTGGGATGAGCTTTTGCAAAAACATCCGCATCTGATAATTGATAACTGCGCTAGTGGCGGAAGACGCATTGATTTAGAAAGCGTCAGCAGAAGCACTGCGCTATGGAGAACGGATTGGCCCGCAGATGCGGTGCATAAACAATCTCACAGCTTTGGACTATTCCAGTGGGTTCCGCTTCATACAACTGCCGGCGCAGTCATTACAAAAGGCAATGAATACGAGATACGCAGCGCAATGACTGCCGGGCTGATGGTTCAGTTGTGGGCAGGCGATGATATAGAGAAAACGAAAGACGCAAAGGACATCCTCGATCACTATCTGCGAATCCAAAAATACTTTTATGGCGATTATTACCCATTAACGGAATACAGCACGTCAAGGGATGTAATGATCGCTTGGCAGTTTGATTGTCCTGAGATAGGTGAGGGCATGGTTCAGGTTTTTAAACGGGAAAATTGCACCCAAGAATCGGTCAAATTCAGTCTGAAAGGTCTGGAAAAAGACGCAGATTATATTTTAAACGATTTAGACAGCAACGAATCTAAAGAAGCAAGCGGTAAGGAATTAATGGAAAATGGCTTGATTGTTAGTATAAAGAATCAACCCGCTTCGGCGATAATCACTTATGAAAAAGCCAAGCCTTCAGACAAATACTATTTTGATGGGCAAATATCACAAAAAGTCCTTGAGAATTATCTTGCAAAATCAATCACGATGATGGATTTAATGAGCGGGATTGGCAATGTAGACGATAATGTTCGCATGTTGATTAACATCGGCGCTAAGTATGCCGGACGCGCGCTATACGTTTGGGGCGGAGAAAGCAGACTGCCGAAAATGCTACCAAAAGCAAAAGAGATCGCAAAGAAGATTCACTCACAGGACCCGGAGATGATCTTGCAGGCGGGCATATATGAGATTATCACGAAAGACGTTGAGAAAGTGCCGATACCAGAATGGGTTTTTGAAGAATTCGGTCTAAAGACAGAAATCCGCAATTTTAGTTATGAAGCGATGATATATCCCAACGGCTATGGTCGTGATCATTGGAGTCCATCATCATCCATACCCGATATGAGCCAGATTGAGACAAGAATGTGGTTTTTCTACGCAGGCGCATCTTATATTGACACCGGCGTTGAGGCTATCCATTTCGGTCAAGTGGAGTTAATGGATAAAAACGATAAAGATCATCAATATTGGTGGGATATGATGAGTCGCATCAGAAAATACGCCTTTAAAAATGCCAGACGGCATTTGGTGCTTTGTGATGCTCATGTCCCAAGCGGAGGAATAGTGTTCCCTGATGGAAGATTGATGCTTGATCTACACTCTTTCCCGTTGAGAATTGAGGAAGTGGCTGATTCACCGGAAAAAGGCGTGTTAAAAGTTGGATACCTAGACAGCATATTCAAACGCAGTAAAGGCGGATTAACGCCAAGCGGATGGAGTTGTGAAAGCCTGCCTTATATGGTTGAACTGGACAATTTCGGGTCAAGCGGAAAAGAAGGTCAGAACATCGGCGGTCATTGGATATGGGGATACGATGAGATAAGCTGGTTTGCTCATCAAAGCGAAGAATATCGCAATGAATGGCTTCATTATGCGTGGAAATGGATTAAAGAGAACGATCCCAACGGATTCTTGGAGATGCCGGGAAGCAGGTGCCTTGCCAGCCCGGTTAATGGCAAACACTGGTATTTTGCCAATATCAAAAGCTCTGCCGTGCCTGATGGCTTCAATCAAGAGGAAACGATAAAATCAATATTTCTGAAAAGATAAAATGTTGGGGGATTACAAAAATATATGGTTCTTCCGTGTTAAGTGTGGGAATGATTCTTGCATAACAAAAAATATTCGGAGTAGCGTGGCTTTAGCCTGCGTTAAATATAAGATTTTGCAATAAAAACGCAAGCTAAAGCTGTGCTACTCCACATTTCCACACTTTATACCAAAGAGCCTAAATAATTAATGGGGTAATGGAGTTATGACGTTTTGCTGGATTCCCGTTCAAATTATACTTGACTTTATCAATATATAAATGGTATATTAATATTATTGGATAATGTCATCAAACTTGCTAAAACTATTCCCGCATTTACACTTCAGTTTAGCCTCACAGGCAAATTCTGGGAAGCGATAGAAAAAGCCATTGAAAATGTCTGATAATTTCACCAAAACGATAATTTACAAAGGTCCGAGTATGAATCCCACGCTAAAGAATCTTGATATGCTCGTTATCGTTCCTTACGGTGAAAAAAAGATTCGGCGAGGGGATGTTATAACTTTCATGCCACCCGATAGGGATATAAGCATAACTCATAGGGTAGTCTCCGTTGATGAGAAAGGCGTAATAACTTTAGGGGATAATAATGATTTCCTAGATGAGTATCTGCTTCAGCCTGAAGATATATGGGGATGTGTGGAATATGCTGAGCGAAAAAATAGAAAAATCAAGGTATACGGTGGAACAACAGGTCGTGTATATGCCAAAATCATCAGAGCAATTCGCCGAATAAAGCGCACAATTCCCAAAATATTTAAGCCACTTAGACCAATTTATAGATTTTTTCATAGATCGGGTCTTTTGGCAAGGTTTGTTCCAGACAAGATGAAACCAAGAACCATTTACTATGAAAAACAGAATGGCGACGAACTTCATCTTTTAATGGGGAAATGGCTGGTCGGTCGCATTGATCGTAAGCACACAAATTGGGACATTAGGCTACCTTTCAGATTATTTGTAAACGAAAAGGAACTTATAGAATTTCGTGAGAAATTTTTTGGCATAGATAAAATCAATCCTGATTCGTGAATTAGGATTTTGAAATGATCATCGCCACTCTCGTTCCGCCGAGTAACGGAAGAACAAAAATTGACAAAACCTGCCCCTACAATTTAATTTCCCAACTGAAAATTTTATCATTTTTACTAACCTTCCAAGTCGTGTATCAAATATGGAAAATGGTATTACACTCCCTCGAAAAAACGAAAGCTTGACCGAATAGCAACAATATGTTAAAATTCTTTAATGATTTTCAGTTATCAAAGCAAGTTTCAGAAAAGATTTTAAGCTTTTTAAATCCCCCTTTATCCCCCTTTTCCAAAGGGGGAAGCTAGACTCCCCCTTTGGAAAAGGGGGGAAGGGGGGATTTTTAATTGCTCCAAAAAGTGTTACCCAAATTAAAATGGAAAATGAACCATGCCTTTTTTTAATATAAAAATGCTTTGCCCCTACAACGAGATCACAAATTCTCTTTGGTTCCAGCAATGAATATAAAGCGAGAACTAAGCAAACGCCAATCTGATGCGGTATACCATTATAAAGGTCCGTTGCTGGTCTTGGCAGGACCCGGAAGCGGTAAAACCAGAGTCATCACTTACAGAGTCGCATATCTAGTCCACTCCCACGGCATACCGCCCAGTAGTATCCTTGCGGTAACGTTTACGAATAAAGCGGCTCAAGAGATGATAATCAGACTTCATGATAATGATCTGCTTGGCGAGACTATCGGGGCGGATGTGTGGATACATACTTTCCATGCGGTATGCGTTCGGATCCTAAGAAAATACGGAGATAAAATTGGGTTAAATCCAAGATTTGCAGTATTGGATCAGGATTCTCAAGAGGAACTTTTATCGCAGTTTATACGTGACAGCAATTCCACTATATCAATGGATCAAGTTTGGCTGGTGCGGGAATTTATATCCGATGCCAAAATCAGACTGAAAGACCCATTAGAAGCTCATGAAAGCGAACGATTAAGGCGGATTAATGAGAGAAACGATAACAATCCGTTAATTGTAGAAATTGATCTTGGCGATGTTTTGGAAATAGCAAAACGCTATCAAGAATATCTGAAAAATCATAACGTTTTGGACTTTGATGATCTTGTCTCAATAACGGTAGAGCTTTTGGCTAAAAATACTGACGTTAGAGAGGAATTGCAGGCAAAGTTTAGGTTCATAATGGTTGACGAATATCAGGATATTAATCAGGCACAATATGAACTGATAAGCTATTTATGCAGTCCCGAAAGAAATATAATAGTAGTCGCCGACGACGATCAGTCAATATACAGTTGGCGTGGTTCCGACCCGACTTTTATAGATAAATTTAAAGAGCAGTATAACCCGAAAATAATACAGCTTGTAGATCATTATAGGTCAACACAGAAGATTTTAAAGGCTTCGCAAACCCTTATAGAGAGAAATACTAGAATAAAGAAAAGCTCGCTTACGACAAACAACGAAGAAGGGGAAGTAATATACTATTATAAACTTGATGATGCAAAAGAAGAAATGCGTTTGATTAGGTGGCTGATCAGGCAACTCATAAACAATAAATACTATTCTCCGGGGCAGATAGCCATATTTTATCGGACTCATCGGCTTGCAGATAAGCTTGAGCAATTTCTTATAGAAAGCAAGATACCGATTAGAAGGATAAGACGTAATGTCTTTATGAATCAATCGTCTATACGCTCAATTATAAGCTATCTGCGATTAATCAATTGGCAACTTGAGCCAGACCTTGAAAGAGCGCTCAACTTTCCGGACATGATAGTAGATGAGTTGACAAAACAGCAACTTGCCAAACAATCAAGCGAAAAAATGGATTTATTTGAGCTTTTCAAAAATATCGCCTCTAAAGACGTTGCCCCATTGACCAAAAGTCGCATTCAACATTTTGCTAAATTACTTAATGATTTAAGAGAATTGCAAAACGAGGGTTCTGGCAGTAAGATTGTCAATGGCTTAATTGAAATGCTTGATTTTGAGCGAAGTCCATATCATACAGCAGATTTATCCGCTATTAAGAATCCACAGTCTTATGGAAGTCTGCAAAAAGCGGTCAACGCCCTTTACGACATCATACGGCAGAAGAAACCAATAAAAATAATTGCAAATTATGGGATTGATAACTATTGTTCTGCGGGCATAATTAATTATGTTTTGACTAATTATTTTGATATGGAGGATAAAATCACCCTTCAATTCCTTTCGCAAGATGAAATTGTTATAGAGAAACAAAATGACGATGAATCTTGGAATAAAATAAGCGATATAACCTATATGGTCATTGGTTCCGAAAGTGAAATTCCATCTGGCATTGCAAAAAATACAATTCTAATCGGGGCTTTGGATGAATCGGAAGATGATAGGTATATCGCATCATTGCTGACAGGAGAGGGCGGGGTTGTCTCCACCATTACGCTAAAGATGTGCCAAAGGCTTATGATTTCTTATGAAGCAGGAAGCATTGAAGGTCTTATAATGTATGATCTTGAAACTATAGGCAATAATCCCAAAACTGCCGAAATAATAGAGATAGCGGGGAAAAAACTTGGAGTTCGGCGAAGAAAAGAAGAAGACCAAGACCCATTTTTCCATCGTAGAGTGAAGCCGACGAAATCAATACCCAAATCCAGCACCGAAATACACGGCATAACAAACGAAGATGTAGCAGATATGCCAAGTATAGAAAAGGTTCTGCCTGAGTTTCTTAAATTCGTTAGCGATAGCATATTAGTTGGCCATAATATCATAGACTTTGACAATAAGGTAATATCACGATATATGGCTTCACGGTTAGATAAAGCGGAACTTACAAATAGGTCTTATGACACCTTAACCGTAGCAAAAAAGCTCTTTCCGCTAGAAAATTACAAATTGGATGCGATTGCGGATAGATTTGGCATAGAGTATAAAAGCGAGGATTTACATCATGCGGATAAAGATATAGCGATTACGGAAAGCGTTTTCAGGAGTCTGCGCAGAGAGGAATTAAGCCGAAATGAAAGGCAATGCCTTAAAGAAGCCCTCCCGCTTGTCGCATTAGGCATACTGAGCAAAAATGCAGTTATGGAAGCAGAAAATTCCGCATTTTATAACGCCGCACTACGTTATATGAAACATAAAAAAGGTCGCAGTGACCCTATTGAAATTTTGCCAATATCGCATCTTGAGGCAGAAGAAGAGGAAGACGCTATTGGTTTCCTTGATCGTATGACTAATGAGGCTCCGCCATTCACAGAGGATGACGAGGTTTGGAACAGCATAGTTACAAAGGTCCAAAACAGCGTTATTGAATATGAGAGAAACAGCTATGATAATTCGCTTACGAGTTTTCTCAGCCATACCGCTTTGCTTACAGGAAGCGACTCCGATGATGATAAGCAGGATAAAGTGACGATGATGACGGTTCATTCTGCCAAAGGCACTGAGTTTCCGATCGTAATTATGATGGGTATGGAACAGGGCAATTTTCCTATTATCTCTCGTGATCAGTCAGAATCAGAGCTAGAAGAAGAAAGAAGGCTTTGTTATGTTGGGATAACTCGTGCAAAAAGACGGCTTTACTTGACTTCGGTTAGATTCAGGGACAGCGATAGAGAATCAACGCCTTCGCAATTTATATGGGAGATCAGACCCGATTTAATAAGGACAGTGACCGCAAAGCAAGTCCGATCTGCTTGGGATAAGAGTAAAAATAGTAGAAATACCGCAATGAGTAAGTAAGGAGAGGATATATAGTATGTATAACATTCAAGAGATTGAAATAGCGGTTTCACAGCTTCCATCAGAGGAACTTAATAGGTTCAGAGAATGGTTTGAAGAATTTGAGAATGAGATTTGGGATAAGCAATTTGAAAACGATGTTAAGTCCGGAAAACTAGATGAGTTAGCGAACCAAGCTATATCGGATTTCCATGCTGGAAAATGTAAAGAATTATAATGATATTCGTATACTCAGATAAGGTCTATGCTGATATTGGGGAGCATGTTTTCCCGATACACAAATATAGGCTTATACGCAGAAAGCTAATCGAAGATGAAATAGACGATGTGGACGACTTTCTAAAGTCCGAATTAGCCACAGAAGACGATCTCCTTTTAGTTCATACTGCGGAGTATGTTCGTGACTTCATGGACTTAAAATGGACTGCCAGAACAGAACGCTCAGAACTCCCATTGACAGCAGATATTAGAACAAGCTATCTGGCAGGAACAGGCGGAACAATTCTTGCCTGCCAAAAAGCCATTGATACTAAAATAGCAGTAAATATCGGCGGAGGATTTCATCATGCTTTCCCTGATCATGCTGAGGGATTTTGCTATACAAATGACATCGCAATCGCAGTTCGCCGATTACAGAGAGATAATAATATAAAAAAAGTGTTTATCGTGGATTGTGATTTGCATCAAGGCAATGGAACAGCCTATATATTCAAAAATGACGATGATGTTTTCACATTCTCTATACATCAAGAAAATAATTATCCTGTCAAACAAAGAAGCGATCTTGATATAGGGCTTCCCGATCAGACAGGCGATGTTGTATATCTAGCTTATCTGCGAAATCATCTTTTAACAATACTAGACGAGTTTATCCCTGATTATGTAGTTTATTTAGCAGGCGCTGATCCTTATAAATATGACCAGCTTGGCGGATTAAGCCTCACCATAGAAGGTCTGCGTGAAAGAGATGAGTTTGTAATGGGTGAATGTGTAAACCGCAAAATACCAATAGGTGTAGTTTTAGCAGGCGGATATGCCATTAATACTGACGATACTGTTACGATCCATTCTAACACATGCAAACTGGCTTATAAGCTCTGGAAATCACTGAAATAGCGATTGATTATATTGGCTTTTATAATAATGAGAAGGTTTCAAAATCCCCCTTAATCCCCCTTTAATAAAGGGGGAAACTTAACTCCCCCTTTGAAAAAGGGGGGAAGGGGGGGATTTAAAAACGCTAATTATAAAATAACGTATCTGAATAACTAGGTAGGACTATGACACGCATTCAATTGGTGATCGTCTTGGCTCTTGTCGCAATAATTGCGGCAATATCCGTTCCTAGAGCGATTAAACTGACTCGGCTGACGAAAGCAGAGCATTACGCATTAACCATATCAAGTGCTTTTCAACAATACAGGACTGACACAGGAAAAGAATGCGCAAGTATAGAAAATCTTTTAAGTGATTCCGGCGTTTCTGGCTGGCTTGGACCTTATGTAAGCCAAAAAATTATCAATAATCCATGGGGCGGAATTTTTGCGGTTGATCAGAAAAGTAAGAAGATCGGTATACCAGCAGGAGATAAAGCACCCGATCAATACGAGTTCGGCGGTTCTGAGGAGATCAGTTTTGGCTACGATAGCGCAGAACCAATGCAGAAGGAGGATTGAAGATTAAAAATTTAAGATTAAAGATTAGGAAATCCATATCCAGATAGTGTATTGAATCTTTAATCTTCAATCTTTAATCATTCTATGGAATATATAATAACAGTCATTTTTGGTCTTGTAATCGGCAGTTTTCTCAATGTATGTATATATCGCATACCACGTGATGGCTCAATAGCAAAGCCAAGTCGCTCATACTGTCCGCACTGTAATCATACCTTGAGCGCTCTGGATAATATACCTGTATTTAGCTATCTATTTTTAAGGGGCAAATGCCGATATTGCAAGGGAAAAATTTCACCTAGATACATGATCGTTGAACTACTGACAGCGTGCATTTTTGCTTTTATATTATATAGGAGTCTAAATCTCTATAAATTTCCACACGACATATTTTTATTTCTTATTAAAGGTTGCATATTTGCGTCATTTCTGATAGTAATATCCATTATAGACTTCCAATTTATGCTAATTCCTAACAAGGTTGTTTATCCGGGATTGGCTGTTGGATTCCTTTTTGCAATATATGAAACGATAATAAAAAGAAATAAAGACATCATTATATCAGATGTGCTAGGCGCAGCAGTCGGGGCGGTTATCATATTGCTAATAGCCCTATTGGGAACTTATGCTTTCAAAAAAGAAGCTATGGGCATGGGCGACATTAGGCTGATGGCAATGATCGGAATGTTTGTCGGTTTTTGGACACACGTTCTTTTGACTATAATTTTGGGTTCTATTCTCGGCTCAATTATCGGTCTTATATTAATATTATTGAAAAGAAAAAAGTCTGATAGCCAAATTCCGTTTGGTCCTTTTTTGTCTATTGGCGGATTGATCACTATTCTGTATGGAAATCAAATATGGTTATGGTATCATCACTTAATGAGGTTATAAATGATTCGTTTTTTAACTGCCGGTGAGTCTCATGGTAAATGCCTTTCTCTGATCATAGAGGGCGTTCCGTCTGGATTACGCCTATCTGCTGATGATATTAACAAAGACCTTAAAAGACGACAGATGGGCTATGGTCGTGGAAACCGTATGAAGATAGAAACGGACACTGCCGAGATCACTTCCGGTGTTCGTGGCGGGATAACGCTTGGCAGTCCAATAGCGGTTACTGTCCAGAATAAAGATTGGGAAAACTGGCAAGACGTAATGGCAGTAGAAGCCAAAGAGAATAGCAATTCAGAGCGATCTTTTGCCCGACCACGACCGGGACATGCGGATTTTGCAGGCGGTATCAAATATAACCATAAGGATCTACGGAATATCCTTGAGCGTGCAAGCGCTAGAGAAACCGCTACCAGAGTTGCAGTAGGCGCAATTGCCAAACGGATACTTGATGAGATAAGCGTCTTTGTGACAAGTTTTGTGACCCAAATAGGCGAATGTTCAATATCTAATATCAGGCAGTCTATGGAAGACGCATGCTATCTGCTATTTGCTTCAAAAAGCGATTTTTTGCGGTTTCAAGAGGAGATTGACGGTTCTCCAGTCAGATGCCCTGAGTCAGAATCGGAAAAGCAGATGATGGAAGCCATTGATTCTGCAAAAAATTCAGGTGACTCTATTGGCGGAATCTTTCAAGTTATGGCGTTTAACGTTCCAATAGGGTTTGGCAGTCATGTTCACTGGGATCGGAGACTAGATGCAAGAATCGCTTACGCACTAATGAGCATCCCTGCAATAAAAGGCGTGGAGTTTGGGCTTGGATTTGAATTGGCAAAAAGAAAAGGCTCATTGGCGCATGACGAAATATTCTATGATTCCGAAATTGGATTTTATCACAAAACAAATAATGCAGGCGGGCTTGAAGGCGGAATAAGCAACGGTGAGACAATTATCGTTAAAGCAGTGATGAAGCCTATTCCTACTCTAACAAATCCACTAAAATCAGTTGATCTTATATCAAAAGAACCATTTATGGCATTTAGAGAAAGGTCAGATGTTTGTGCAGTGCCGTCTGCAGGGGTTGTCGGAGAGGCGATGGTTGCTGTGGAATTGGCTAATGCAATGTTAGAAAAATTCGGTAGCGACAGCGTATCAGAGATAAAACAAGCCTATAAGTCGTATATGGAATATGTGGCTGGATTTTAAATGTTAGCTATTTTGTAGGTTGGATTGAGGAACGAAATCCAACATAATATTAGTATAGTCGGGTTTCATTACTTCAACCCGACCTACTGATCACTCATAACTAGACATTATTGGAAATAAGAATGTAGGATGGGCAAATGGCTTCTAACACAGGCAGTTTGAAATAAGCATATCTAATTAGCAAAACACTCTCATTTATTAAACATAGAGCCATTTGCCCATCTATTAGTTGGATTTATTTCCAATAATGTCTACTGATCACTATTTTGATATAGCAATGGAAAAAATAAAATCAAATATTGTGTTAATTGGGTTCATGGGAACAGGCAAAACATCCGTTGGGATAAAACTTGCCGAAATGCTTAATATGACCTTCGTTGATACCGATGATCTCATAGAAAAAGACAGTGGGATGATTATATCCGATATATTCAAAGATATGGGAGAAGAGCATTTTCGTGATCTTGAATCAAAAATTACAGAGAAAATCTCTGAACTGGAAAATCAAGTCATTGCTACGGGCGGAGGGATAGTAAAAAGAGAAAATAATGTCCAAAATCTCAAGAAAAAAGGGCTTCTATTCTGTCTTGATGCACGTCCGGAGGTAATATTACAACGAACATCAGGATATAGTCATCGTCCTTTATTACAGGTTGAGGATCCTATCGATCGTATAAAAGAGTTGCTTAAAGAACGTGATCAGTTTTATGCTAAAGCAGATCATAGAATTGATACATCCGATTTGACAATAAATCAAATTGCTGAAAATATCATAAAATTTTATAGAGGCACTGTTGGTTGACTAAATTGGTCATTAAAAACAACCCCCTAACCCCCTTTGTTAAGGGGAATAAGTTAGGTCGTCATTAGATTCCCCCTTAACAAAGGGGGATTAAGGGGGTTGTATAAAATCATATTTAATAAAAAGGGCAATAAAGTTGCAGGAAATACATGTAGATTTAGGAAAAAATAGCTACCTTATATACATAGATAAAGGCACGCTATCAAAGTTTGGGAATATTGTTAAAAACCATCTTTCAATAAATAAAGCGGCGATCGTCACGAATGGAATCATTAACGGATTATATGGAGATACCCTAAAAGCTAGTCTGCAATCCGTTGGTATAGATGCAATAACCATTGAAATTCCCGATGGAGAAGAATATAAATCATTCAATGGTGCAATGATGATATTTGATGCTCTAGCGGATAACCATCTGACGAGGAATTCTTTGATAATGGCTTTGGGCGGAGGAGTGATCGGTGATCTGGCGGGATTTGTCTCTGCGACCTATATGAGAGGCGTTCCTTTAATTCAGATACCGACTTCATTATTGGCTCAAGTGGACAGTAGTGTCGGAGGAAAAACAGCGATTAATCATCCCAAAGCAAAAAATATGATAGGCGTTTTCCATCAGCCGAAGTTTGTATTTATTGACGTGGATGTTTTAAAGACTCTTCCTGAACGAGAACTCAAAGCAGGACTTGCAGAAGTCATAAAACACGGCATGATAATGGATAGCGAATTATTTTATTATATGGAAGATAACCTTCAGGAAATATTGTGCATTGATCCACAAAGTATTGAGCAAATCGTGGCAAGATCATGCAAAGACAAGGCAAAAATCGTTGAGCAAGACGAGAAAGAGCATAATATCAGAGCTATACTCAATTATGGACATACAGTCGGACATGGGATTGAGTCTGTGACGGATTACAGCGTTTATCGTCACGGGGAAGCAGTTTCAATTGGTATGGCAGTAGCCGGAAAAATCGCCGTAAATATGGGAATATTAAAGCCAGACGTTGCCAATAGGCAAAATCAGCTTTTAGAGAAATGCGGGTTACCGATAGCATTCCCCGATTTGAATATTGACGGTGTATTAGATGCTATTCAGCTTGATAAAAAGACTAATGAAAGCGGCAGGCCGAGGTTCGTTCTTGCTAAAGATATTGGCGAGGCGATTATAGTTGAAAATGTGTCAGATGATCAGATTCGTCGGGCAATGATGGAGATTAAAAAGCCATGAGCATTAGAATCATTGCAATTCATGGACCAAACCTGAATCTTTTGGGAAAACGTGAACCGGGCGTTTATGGATTGCAAACTTTAACGGAAATAAACAATGAACTTGAGGAATTAGCTCAAAAACGAGATGTAGAGCTAAAAATTATTCAGTCCAACTCTGAAGGTGGCATAGTGTCGTTTATAGGCGATAATGCGGATTGGGCTGATGGGATAATAATTAACCCCGCCGCTTATACACATACAAGCGTAGCCATAAGAGATGCTATTTCGGCGGTTGGACTGCCTGCGGTTGAAGTGCATATCTCAAACATATTTCGCAGGGAAGAATTCAGGCATTTTTCGTATATATCACCCGTCGCAGTTGGCGTGATATGTGGGTTCGGCGGAGATGGCTATCTTCTTGCTCTTGAGGCGATTATCAAAGAGGTAAATAAAAAAAAGAGAATGTGAGATTCAGGATTCAGGATTCAAGAGCTATTTTTATCTTGCATCTAGTATCAAGCATTTAGGTAGTAAACAAAAGGAGGAAATTTCCAGTATGATCTCTTCAAACAACTTTCGTTTTGGAACAGTTATAAAGCTAGAAGGACAGTTATATTCAGTTGCGGGATTCACTCATGTAAAGCCCGGCAAGGGCGGAGCTTACGTTAGAACAAAGCTGAAAAAATTATCCGATGGAAGTGTAATAGAACGCACTTTCAGATCAGATGAAAAACTAGAAGATGTAAGGATAGAAACCAAAGACATGCAATATCTTTACAAAGACAGCGATTTATTGTATTTTATGGATAAAGAGAACTATGAGCAAATACCGATGAATGCGGATAAACTGGAAGAAGCAATTAATTTTCTTGCAGAGGGTGCTACTATAAAAGTGCAATTTTATAATGGCGATCCGATTGGCGCAGAAATGCCACCGGCTGTGGTGTTAGAAATTGAAAGCACCGATCCCGGTCTTAAAGGCGATACTGCAACAGGTGGATCAAAGCCAGCTAAATTGATAACAGGATATACCATCCAAGTCCCATTATTTGTAGAGACGGGAGATATGGTTAAAGTTGATACAAGAACAGGCGAATACCTAGAAAGAGCCTAATTGGATTAAAGATTGAAGATTGAAGATT
>ERZ1292640.1404-Hain-H43-02um-R1-1404-length-19897-cov-4_pt1 | contig 19897 bp, 22 predicted proteins | sample MGYA00564404_ERZ1292640 | MGnify/ENA primary metagenome ERZ1292640 (study PRJEB36523, sample SAMEA6512636) | groundwater metagenome | collected 2019-01-08 | study: AquaDiva: Metagenomics assemblies of 32 groundwater samples
CGCCGGGACCTTCCTGGCGTCAATCTCGACGCCGACGCCGCCCTTGGCCGCCATCTCGGCGCTGCTGGAGGTGAGCCCCGCCGCACCCATGTCCTGGATCGCGACGATGTGGCCGCTGGCGATCAGCTCGAGCGAGGCCTCGATCAGCAGCTTCTCGGTGAACGGGTCGCCGACCTGGACCTGCGGGCGCCTCGCCTCGCTCTTCGCCGACAGCTCCTCGGAGGCGAACGAGGCGCCGTGAATGCCGTCGCGCCCGGTGCGCGAGCCGATGTACACGAGCGGGTTGCCGGGGCCCGCGGCCACGGCGCGGATCAGCTCCTCCTCGCGCAGCAGCCCGACGCACATCGCGTTGACGATCGGGTTGCCCTCGTAGGCGGGCTCGAAGGCGACGTCACCGGCGAGCGTCGGCACGCCGACGCAGTTGCCGTAGTCGCCGATGCCGTGCACGACGCCGCTGAACAGGTAGCGCTGGCGCGGGGTGTCGAGCGAGCCGAACCGCAGCGAGTCGAGGATCGCCACCGGCCGCGCGCCCATCGTGAAGATGTCGCGGAGGATCCCGCCCACGCCGGTCGCCGCGCCCTGGTAGGGCTCGACCGCGGAGGGGTGGTTGTGCGACTCCATCTTGAAGGCGACGGCCCAGCCCCGGCCGATGCGTAGCACACCCGCGTTCTCGCCCGGACCCTGCACAACTTGCCCTCCAGTGGTCGGCAGCGTCTTGAGGATGGGCTTGCTGTGCTTGTAGGAGCAGTGCTCGCTCCACAGGGCGGAGAAGATCCCCAGCTCGCACCACGTCGGCTCGCGGCCGAGGATCGCGCGGATCTTCGCGTACTCCCCGTCGTTCAGGCCGTGCTGGCGGACCAGGTCGGGGGTGATCTTCACTTACTGTTTGGACCGGAAGCCCTTGAGCAGGTCGCCGAAGAAGTTCTGCACGACGTTGAGCTCGCGCTCCAGCAGGCTCTCGGCCTCACCCGCGTCGAACCAGACGCCGTGGCACTCGGAGCAGCGGTCCACGTGGATCCCGTGGTAGCGCTCCTCCTTGAGCTGCGCGCCGCACTTGGGGCAGCGCATGTGGTGCAGCTTCTTCAGCGCCTCGCGCTCCTCGACGGCCTTGCGCTCGGCGGCTTCCTTGCGGCGCTGCGCGAGCCGCTCGGCTTCCAGTTTGGCGAAATGCTCCTCTTCGCCCTGGCTCGGCTTGATGGGCATCGGCGCTCCGGATCAGGGAGTGACGCGGATCCCGGTCACGGCGCCGGGGGCGCCGGGGGCGCCGCGGGCGTCGGGTCGCGGGTTGGCCGGCGGCTGGGCCGGGGGCGTGAACTGCGGGGCGCGCTCGGGCGGCGAGCTGCTCTGGCCGAGGTAGGTGCGGCCCGGAGCCCGGACGATGGCGTCCACGACCTGGCCGCCCTGGAGGAAGACGACGTCCCAGAAGCCGGCCTGCCGCTCCATGCCGTTGGCGTAATAGAGATAGGTCCAGTCGCCGGTGCGGCGCACCGCCACGGGCTCACCCCACCGCGTCGTGACGTCGGCCTCGGACATGCCGGGGCGGACGGCGGTGGTCGTGTCCTGGGCCCAAGCCGGTGCGGCCGCAAAGGTTGCGGTTATGCACATCACAAAGATGGCGCTATTCATGTTACGCTCCTTCCTCATCAGACGCCCGCCCCCGCCCCCACGGCGGTCAGGGCGAACAGCGGTGCGCCGTCGGCCGACCCGATGAGCGCATCCGTGGCGCTCTCGGGGTGCGGCATCAGCCCGACGACGTTACGACCCTCGTTGCAGATCCCGGCGATGTCGCGCAGCGCCCCGTTGGGGCTGCCCCCCACGTACCGGCACACGACCCGGCCCTCGCGCTCGAGCTGGTCCAGGGTTGCCTCGTCGGCGACGTAGCGGCCGTCCCCGTGCGCGACGGGCCAGCGCAGCTCCTGGCCGACCCGATAGCTCGCGGTGAACGGCGTCGCGTCGCTCTCGATGCGCACCGTCACCATCTTCGCCACGAAGGCGAGCTGGGCGTTGCGCACCAGGGCGCCGGGCAGCAGGCGCGCCTCGCACAGGATCTGGAAGCCGTTGCAGATGCCCAGCACCGGCCGGCCCGCGTGCGCGTGCTTCGCCACCGCCCGCATGACCGGGGAGAACCGCGCGATCGCGCCGGGCCGCAGGTAGTCGCCGTAGGAGAAGCCGCCGGGGAGGACCACGACGTCGGCGTGTTCGAGGTCGGTCGAGCGGTGCCACACCAGCGTGGCCTCGTGGCCGGCGGCCAGCGCGGCGCGGTGGGCGTCCACCTCGCGGTTGGAGCCGGGGAACCGCACGACGGCGACCTTCACGGCGCGACGTCCACGGCGTCGATGCTGTAGTCCTCGGTGACCGGGTTGGCGATCAGCTTGTCGCACATCTCCTCGAGCTTCACGCGCGCCTCGCTTGCCGAGCCGCCCTCGAGCGCGATCTCCAGCGTCCGCCCGACGCGCACCCGTGCGACCTGGTGGAAGCCGAGCGCGTCCAGCGCGTGCTCGACGGCCGTGCCCTGGGGATCGAGCAGTCCCTGGCGCGGCATCACCCGCACCCGTCCCACGTAGCGCGTCACGGGCCGGAGCCTCCGGTCTTGCGGCGGCGGCGCAGGCCGAAGCGGAGCCGGCCGGGGGTCACGTGGTCCGCGACGGGGCGGCCGCTCTCGGGCTCCTCGTCCACCAGCGGGTCGCGCTCGGGGAGCCGGTCGAGGAAGCCGACCGCCGCGGCCCGCAGCAGCCCGAACGCGAGGAACGCGACGCCGGCCGGGAAGAAGAAGTACGCGGGGAAGTACAGCGCCCCCACGATGGTGAACAGCATCAGGAACACGGTGAAGCGCCCCGGCCACGTCCGCAGGCTGAACCTCGCGAACGCCGGGTACGGCACGATGCTCACCATGAGCAGCGAGCAGAGCACCATCAGCACCGCGAGCGTGGTGTTCCACGGGACGATGTGCGCGAGGTGCTGGTGGAAGAACGGCGTCTGGGTGAAGGGCCAGTAGGTCGCGACCGTCATCCCGGCGGCGGGCGACGGGAGTCCGAAGAACTGGGATTTTGCGTGCCCGGCCTGCTCGACGTTGAACCGCGCGAGCCGCAGCGCCGTGGCTAGGATGTAGAGGAAGCAGAGCAGCCAGGCCCACTCGCCGCCCTTGAACGTGTGGTAGTAGGCCAGCATCGCGGGGGCGACACCGAAGCTGATCACGTCCACCAGCGAGTCCAGCTCGGCGCCGAACGCGGTGCCGGTGCGGCTCATCCGCGCGATGCGCCCGTCGAGCGTGTCCATCACCGCGGCGACGACGATGAACCACGCCGCGCGCGTGAAGTTCCCGCGCGACGCATCCACGATGGACCAGATGCCGAAGAACAGGTTCCCGGACGTGAACGCGCCCGGAAGGATGACGATCGCGCCGCGCATCCGGCCCGTGGGCGCTTTCATTACGGCAGCTCCGCCAGGACCGTGCGCCCCGCGTACACCGTGTCGCCGAGGCTCACCTTGAGGACGGCGCTCGCGTCGAGGAAGACGTCCACCCGGGAGCCGAACCGGATCATGCCCATGCGCTCCCCCTGCGTCACGACGTCGCCCGGGCCGCCGTCGGTCACGATCCGCCGCGCGATCATGCCGGCGATCTGCCGCACCAACACCGCGCCGCGCGGGCTGCGGATCCCGAGCGAGGACTGCTCGTTGACCAGCGACGCCTTGTCGTGGCTCGCGACCATGAACTCGCCGGGGTTGTAATGCGCGACCTCGATCTCGCCCGACACCGGATAGCGGTTCACGTGGACGTTGAAGACGTTCATGAACACCGAGATCCGCGTGGCCGTCCGGTGAAGATACATGGACTCCTCCACCCGGGCGATGCCGCAGACCCGCCCGTCGGCGGGGGAGATGACCAGGTGGTCGCCGCGCGGCCCCGCGCGCTCCGGGTCGCGGAAAAAGACGAACAGCCAGGCCGTCACCACCAGGCCGAGCAACGGCAACGCGATCGCCCAGCCGGGCCACGCGTACCACACCACGACGAGCGCGAGGTCGAGGGCCAGTGCGGTCTTGATGAACGGCCAGCCTTCGGGAGCGATCCTCATCGGCGCACCTCGATGTCGCGGCCGGTGAGCCGCCGGTAGATCTCCCGGTACCGCGCGGTGGTCGAGCGCACCACCTCGTCCGGGAGCGGGGGAGGCGGCGCTTCGCCGTTCCAGCGACCCGCCCGCTTCAGCCCGGCGAGGTAGTCGCGCACCGGCTGCTTGTCGAAGCTGGGCTGCGCCCTCCCCGGCTGGTAGCGGTCGGCGGGCCAGAAGCGGGAGGAGTCGGGCGTGAGCACCTCGTCAATCAGCAGCAGCCGGCCCGCGGCGTCCAGCCCGAACTCGAACTTCGTGTCGGCGATGATGATCCCGTGCGCGAGCGCGTACGCCCGGGCCTCGCCGTAGAGCGCGAGCGAGCGCTGGCGCAGCGCGGTCGCGAGCGTGCGGCCGAGCCCCGCCGCGACGTGCGCGAAGGTCACGTTTTCGTCGTGCCCGGCGTCGGCCTTCGTGGCCGGGGAGAACACCGGCGGGTCGAACCGGTCGGACTCGCGAAGGCCGGGCGGCAGCTGCTCGCCCGCCAGCGTTCCCGAGGCCTGGTACTCCTTCCACGCCGAGCCCGACAGGTAGCCGCGCACCACGCACTCGAACAGCACGGGCTCCGTCCTCTTCACCAGCATCGCGCGGCCCGCGATCGCGCCCTCGTGGTCCGCGAGGGAAGGGCAGGCGCGGACGATCGCGCCGGCATCCGCCGTGATGCAGTGGTGCGGGCTCGCCGCCTGCAGCGTGGAAAACCAGAAGCTGCTGATCTGGGTCAGCACCGCGCCCTTGTCGCTCACCAGCTCGTTCATGACCACGTCGAAGGCGCTGAGCCGGTCGGACGCCACCATCAGGAGCCGATCCTCATCCACCCGATACACCTCGCGGACCTTGCCGCGGCGCACCAGCGGAAGCGGCAACTCGCTCTTCATCACGCCCGTCATACGCGCACCTCGGCGGGCGGCGCCTCGGGGAGCCGCGCCAACAAGGGGTCCACGACGTCGTGCAGGAACTCGTCCACCTGCTCGGGGGCGCGGCCCACGTAGTGGTTCGCTTCGAGGTCCTGCGCCACGGCGGCGATCGGCGCCTTAGCGAAGGCCGGGTCGGCGGCGATGCGCTGGATCAGGTCGTTCGGCGCATCTTCCTCCGCCATCGCGCGCGCCACCTCCATGCTGTGGCGGCGGATCACCTCGTGCAACGTCTGGCGGTCGCCACCGGATTGAACCCCGAGCATCAGGCAGCGCTCGGTCGCCATGAACGGCAGCTCGCGCTGGACGTGTTTGCGGACCACCGGCTCCCGCACCTCGAGGCCACCCGCGACATCCGCCACCAGGACGAGGATCGCGTCCGCCGCGAGGAACGCCTCGGGGAGCACCAATCGCCGGTTCGCGCTGTCGTCCAGCGTGCGCTCGAACCACTGCTGCGCCGCCGTCTCCTCCGTGTTCGCGGGAAGGTGCATGAGGAACCGCGCCAGCGACGCGATCCGCTCGGAGCGCATCGGGTTCCGCTTGTACGGCATCGCCGAGGAGCCGATCTGCTCGCTGCCGAAGGCCTCGAGCACCTCGCCCAGGTGCTGGAGGATGCGCAGGTCGGCCGCCATCTTGGCCGCCGACGACGCGAGGCCCGCCAGCGTGGCGAGCACCTGCGCGTCGGTCTTGCGCGGGTAGGTCTGGCCGCTCACCGGCACCAGCCGGTCGAACCCCATCTTCTCCGCCACCAGCAGGTCGAGCCGCCGGACCTTGGCATGATCGCGGCCGAGCAGGTCGAGGAAGCTCGCCTGCGTGCCGGTCGTGCCCTTGCACCCGAGGAAGGCCAGCGTGTCGAGCCGGTGCGAGATTTCGGCACAGTCGGTCGCGAGGTCCTGGATCCACAGCGTGGCGCGCTTGCCGACGGTCGTGAGCTGCGCCGGCTGGAGGTGCGTGTAGGCGAGCGTGGGCAGCGCGCGGTAGCGTGCCGCGAAGCCGCGCAGCGCCCGCAGCGCCGCGCCGAGCCGCGCCTCGAGCAGCTTCAGTCCCTCGCGCAGGATCACCAGGTCGGCGTTGTCGGTGACGTACGCCGACGTCGCGCCGAGGTGGATGAACGGCCGCGCCGCGGGCGCCGCCTCGCCGAAGGTGTGCACGTGCGCCATCACGTCGTGGCGGAAGCGGCGCTCGTATTCCGCCGCCCGCGCGAAGTCGATGTCGTCCACGTGGCGCCGCATCTCGGCGATCGCCTCCGCGGGGATGGCGAGCCCGACCTCGCGCTCCGCCTCGGCGAGCGCGATCCACAGCGTCCGCCACAGCCCGATCCGCGCCTGCGGCCCGAACAGCCGCTGCATGGCCGGCGACGCGTAGCGGGTGCCGAGGGGAGAGGCGTAGCGCTCGAACTCGTTCATCGCACCGCCCACACGTCGGCGTAGCCGATCTGCCCGCCGCGCTCGAAGAAGATCCGCGCGCCGCCGCGCCCCCGCAGGTACGAGAGCACCTGGTTGACCTGCTCGGCGGAGTTGATCGGGAAGTTGTTGACCTGGAGGATGACGTCCCCCGGCGCGACGCCGAGCGTGCGCTGCGCCTCGGGCCCCGCGGATACCACCAGCGCGCCACGCGCGCTCGCCAGGTGCCGCTCGGCCTGGATGGCCGGCGTCACGGTGACCAGGGCGAGATCCCGGACGATCACCCGCTCGGCGGTGAGCGTGGGGAGCTCGGTCGCGACGATCGCCAGGTCCTGCGCGCCGTCGCCGCGCCGCACCGTGAGCCGCAGCGTGTCGCCCACGTTGAGGTCGAGCAGCGCCTTCTCCCAGTTGAGGAAGTTGCGAATCGGCTGTCCGTCCACCCGATCGATGATGTCGCCGGCCTTGAGCGCGGCGGCATCCCCGGGGCCGCCCTGCGCCACCCGGCGTACCGGCACGCCCGGCTGGCGCCGCCAGCTGCCCGTCTGCCGCTGCGGCTCGGCGATCTCGACGCCGATCCAGCCGCGCCGCACCCGCCCCATCCGGCGCAGGTCGAGCGCGACCCGCATCGCCCGCTCGATCGGGATCGCGAAGCCGAGGCCCACGTTGCCGCCCGACTGCGTCAGGATGAACGCATTGACCCCGACGACCTCGCCGCTCGCGTTGATCAGCGGTCCGCCCGAGTTGCCCGGGTTGATCGCGGCGTCGGTCTGGATCATGTCCACGTACAGGCCACTGTGATCCCCCGACGGGAGGATGTCGCGGCCGAGCGCGCTCACCACGCCCGCCGTGATCGACGGCTCGGTGTTGCCGAGCAGGTAGCCGTACGGGTTGCCGATCGCGACCACCCAGTCGCCGATCTGGAGGCTCGCGGCGCGGCCGACCGGCACCACCGGCAGCCCCGTCGTGTCGATCTTGAGCACCGCGATGTCGGTGCGATCGTCTTCGCCGAGCAGCCGCGCGGTGAAGTCGCGCCCGTCGCGCAGCGTGACCACGATCTGCTCGGCGCCGCTGGTGACGTGCTGGTTGGTGACGATCAGCCCGTCGCTGCTCACCAGGAACCCGGTGCCGAGCCCCTCGACCAGCTGCTCGAAGCCGCGCGGCAGCGTGAACTGCTCGAACAGCGTGCGGGGCAGGGTGCGCTCGCGCCGCACCACGTTCACGCTGACCACCGCGGGCGCCACGCGCGCCGCCGCGGTGCCGATCACGGTGCGCCGCTCCCCCCCGATCGGGTCGGCGGTGCGCTGCTGCGCGTGCGCCGGAGCGGCCAGCGCGAGCAGCACCGCGAGGACCCGCGCGGCGCGCGTCATCCGGCGGCGGATCGCTAGAGGCTCACCGGTCTGCATACGACTCCGCCGGATACCGCACGTTCACGAGGAACAGCCCCTGCGGCGGCGCCGGCGGGGACGCGCCGTGATTGTCGGTGGCCTTCAGCAGCCGCGACAAGTCGGACGGCGGCCGCCGGCCGCGCGCGATGTCCACCATCGTGCCCACCAGGATACGCACCATCCGGTGCAGGAATCGGTCCGCCGTGATCCAGAACTCGAGGCCCGTGCCGTCCTCGCGCAGCTGCCACGCCGCCTCGAGCACGCGGCACCGGTAGTGGGTTTTCTCCTGGCCCCACGCCGAGAGGCCGCGGAACCCGTGCTCACCCACCAGCTCGGCCGCGGACGCTGCGAGCAGCGCCGGCGCGAGCCGCGGCGCGAGCGCCCACTCGTAGCGGCGCCGGAATGGCGAGCGCGCTCCGGCGTCCAGGCCGATGCGATAGCAGTAGGTACGCTCGATCGCATCGCGCCGCGGGTTGAACCCCGGCACCATCCGGTGCGCCGAAGCGGCCCACACGTCGGAGGGGAGCAGCGCGTTCAGCGCTCGCACGAGATCGGACGGCTCCCACCGCTCGCCTACCGCGGCCGCCGCGGCCTGGCCCAGCGCATGGACGCCGGCGTCAGTCCGGCCGGCTCCCACCACGCTCGTCCGGTGACCGACCAGACGCTCCAGCGCCGCCTCGAGGTCGCCCTGTACCGTGCGCGCCGCCTTCTGCCTCTGCCACCCCGCGAACGCGCCACCATCGTAGTGCAGGATGAGAAGCGTCGGCCGCGCCGCGATCACGGGCGAAACGTAGCCGCGCGCGGAGGCCTTTTCAAGCGCGCAAGTGCTTGACCTGATTGATAAAGCGAGCGGTTAGTACTTGCGGATCACCCCGACCACGACGCCCTGGATCGTGACGTCGGCGGCGGGCACGTAGATCGGCTCGAGCGCGGGGTTGGCGGGCTGGAGGCGGACGCGGCCGTCCTTCTCGCGGTAGAACTTCTTGACCGTGGCGTGGGTGCCGCCCACCAGCGCCACGACCGTCTCGCCGTTGCGCGCGCTCTGGCGGCCGTGGACGACGATCAGGTCGCCATCCCGGATCTGCTCGTCGATCATGCTGTCGCCGCGCACCCGGAGCGCGAACGACTGGCCCGCGGCGGGCAGCATGTCTTCCGGCAGGGCGAGGGTCTCGTGCACTGCGATGGCTTCGATCGGCTCGCCCGCGGCGACGGTGCCGAGCAGCGGCAGCGCCGCCACGCCGGCGGGCCGCTCGCGGCTCAGCACCTCGATGGCCCGGGCCTCGTTGAACGAGCGGCGGATGACGCCCTTGCGCTCGAGGTTCGAGAGGTGCTCGTGCACCGTGGCGAGCGAGCCGAACCCCATCGCCTCGGCGATCTCCTCGAAGCTCGGTGCGTAGCCGTGCTCGTCGATGTGCCGGGTGAGGTAGTCGAGGATCTCGCGCTGGCGCCTGGTGAGCGGCACGGTCGCCTCCGTCGGGTTGCGCTTTAGCGGGCCAGGGCCCGAAGATATGCCGAAGCCAGGTTAACCGAATGAAAGCCGAAGCGCAAGCCGCGGCGCACAAGATCAACAACACCGTCGGCCCGGTGCTGCTCGCGCGGTTCGGGCTCGACTGCGTCGTGTACATGGGTGAGGAGGACATGGCCCGGCAGGAGCTGAACGTGTTCCGGCGTCGGGACCACGCACTATATTATCGGGTCGGTCGTCGGTCCTGACCCGTGTCCGCGCCCGTCCTGGCGCTCGAGGGACACCGAGTGTGACGCTGGATGCCGGGCCGGAACTCGCGCTGCCTCCCGCGCAGGTCGAGGAGCTGCTGCTGGCCCTCGCGAAGGCGCAGCGCGCCCACCAGCTGTACCTGCCGAACAACCCCGTCTACCAGCAGGCGATCGAAAAGCTCCGCAACCTGTTCCGGAAGATCTGGGAGGCGACCGACGACCTGTTCCTCGACGTCTCCGAGAGCGAGCTGCGCTGGGAAGGGAACCCGGTCTACAGCGTCCCGAACAAGAGCGAGAGCGTCGCGTGGGTGCTGTTCAAGGACGGGGTGCGCTCGCTGGTCTTCCGGCCGGGGGTCGAGCAGGACGAGATCGTCGGGTTCCTCGACGTCATCCACCGCGCCCGTACGCTCCAGGCCGAGGACAATGATGACCTGCTGACCCTCCTCTGGGAGAAGGACTTCCAGCGGATCCAGTACCAGTTCCAGGACCTCAGCGCCGACGCCGGCACGATGCAGCTGCCGGTGGAGGAGGAGATCCAGCCGGCGCAGACCAGCTCGCAGGCCGTCCAGCGCGCGGTCGAGGAGGAGGCGCCGCCGCGCGCGGGGATCGTCCGGACCGAGGACTTCGACACCACGCTCTACTTCCTCGACGAGCGCGAGATCGAGGTCCTCCGCGCGTCGGTGCAGCAGGAGTATGCGCAGGACCTGCGGCGCAACGTGCTGGGGGTGCTGTTCGACGTCCTCGAGCTGCAGCCCTACCCGACGGTCCGCGCCGAGCTGATCTCGATCCTCGAGAGCTTCCTGCCGTACCTGCTGGGCGCGGCGGACTTCGCGGCGGTGGCGTACGTGCTGCGCGAGGCGAAGGCGGTGCTGGCGCGGGCGCGCGAGCTGCTTCAGGAGCACCGCGAGGCGCTGGAGGCGCTGCCGGGCCGGCTGTCCGAGGAGCAGACGCTCTCGCAGCTGCTCCAGTCGCTCGACGAGGCGACGGTGCACCCGTCGGCCGAGGAGTTGACCGAGCTGTTCAGCGAGCTGCGTGGCGAGGCGCTCACGACGCTGTTCGCCTGGCTGCCCAAGCTGGCGACGGCGCGGGTGCGCGACGTGGTCGAGGTGGCGGTGCAGCGGCTCGCGATAGCGAACGCGTCCACCGTCGTGATGGCGGTCCAGTCGCAGGACCCGGCGGTCGCGCTGGAGGCGATCAGGATCGCGGGGAAGCTGCGGCTCCAGGCGGCGGTGCCGGGCCTCGCGCAGGCGCTCGTCCACGCCGAGCCGGTGATCCGGGTGGCGACGGTGCAGGCGCTGTCGGAGATCGCCTCGCCGGCCGCGGTGCAGGCGCTCGAGAAGGCGCTCGACGACGAGAACCGCGACGTGCGGCTCGCCTCGGTGCGGGTGGTCGGCCTGCACAAGTCGCGCTCGGCGCTGCCGAAGATCCAGGAGGTGGTGCAGGGCAAGTCGGTGCGCGAAGCCGATCTGACCGAGAAGATGGCGTTCTTCGAGGCCTACGGCTCGCTGGTCGGCGACGCCGGGGTGCGGGTGCTGGACGGGATCCTCAACAGCGGCGGGTTCCTCAAACGCCGGGAGGACCCGCAGACCCGCGCCTGCGCGGCGATGGCGCTGGGCCGGGTCGGGACGCCGGTGGCGCACGCGTCGCTCGAGAAGGCCCTGCAGGACAAGGAGCCGCTGGTCAAGAACGCGGTCGCCCGCGCGCTGCGCGGCGATCGCGCGTCGAGCATGTTCCGCGCGGGAGAGCTGCCCACGTGACCGCGCCGCGCCGCCCCTCCGTCGTGGACTCGATCCAGACCTCGGATTCCTACATCCGGGGCGCCGGGCGGGAGTTCCTCATCACGATCTACACCGCGCTGCGCTCGCTGAAGATCTACCCGCTCGAGAACCCCGTGGTGCAGAAGTCGCTCGACGATCTGGCCGCCGTGGTGCAGGGGATCATCGACCGCGAGCAGGAGATCGAGCTGCGGGTCACGGGCGAGTTCATCTTCGTCAACTCGACGCGGCTGCGCCTCGACCTCGACAACTACGCCTCGTTTTCCCACGTGCTCGGCCTGCTCAGGAACGTGGGCGTGGGGCTGGTGCGCGCCGAGGCGGGGGCCGACCGGCGCGAGTGGACGGCGTTCCTCTCGCTGATGCTCTCGGCGGCGGCGCGCGACGCCAGCGCGCCCCGGTTCTTCGAGATGGCCAACAAGATGCGCGACGCCGGGATCGCGCACATCGCCATCGAGCAGCCGGTCGAGGCCGACGTCGCCGACGAGGACGAGGAGCGGCAGAAGGAGCAGGCCAAGCGCACCTACCAGCGCTCCGTCGCGGTCACCAAGGAGGTGATCAACTCGGTGCGCATGGGCCGCACGGCGAGCGTGAAGAAGGTCAAGCGCGCCGTGCAGGCCATCGTGGACCAGGTGCTCTCCGACGAGACGTCGCTGGTCGGCCTCACCACCCTGCGCGACTACGACGACTACACGTTCACGCACTCGGTGAACGTGTGCATCTTCGCGGTGGCGCTCGGCCGCAAGGTCGGGCTCACCAAGCTCCAGCTCTACGACCTCGGGATGGCGGCGCTGTTTCACGACGTCGGCAAGTCGCGCGTGCCGCTCGAGGTGCTGAACAAGGAAGGCAGCCTGACCGAGGAGGAGTGGCGCATCATGCAGGCCCACCCCTGGCTCGGCGTGCTGACGCTGTTCGGGCTGCGCGGCTACGGGGAAATCCCCTACCGCAGCATGATCGGCGCCTACGAGCACCACATGCGGGTGGACCTGACGGGCTACCCGAAGACGATCCGCCCGCGCCAGCTCTCGATCTTCTCGAAGATCATCGCCGTGGCCGACGGGTTCGACGCGGCCACCAGCCGGCGCGCCTACCAGACGACGCCGATCGAGCCCGACGCCGTGCTCAAGGAGATGTGGGAGAACCCGCGGCGCGGCTACGAGCCGATCCTGGTGAAGGCCTTCATCAACCTGATCGGCATCTATCCGGTCGGGACGATGGTCATCCTCGACACCTACGAGCTGGCGATCGTCTGCGCCGCGAACCCGAACCTCGACTTCGTGCACCGCCCGATGGTGCGGATCGTCTCGGACCCCGCGGGGACGATCGCCTACCCCGGCTTCGAGGCGGACCTCGCCGAGCAGGATGGCGACGGCACCTTCCGCCGCTCGATCATCAAGGTGACGAGCCCCGAGAAGTACGGGGTCCGGGTCTCGGACTACTTTGTCTGACGGTCGCCTCGCCGCCCTGGCTGTCGAGGCGGAGCTGGACGGCGCACGGGCGCGGCCGTGAGGACGCTGCCGCCGCGCGTGGACACCGTGGTGGCGGTCTATCCGCCGGCCATCGCCGTGGCCGGCGCCGTCGTGCTCGGGCTGGCGCTGGTGACGGCCCCGCCCCCGTACACCCAGTGGCCGGCCATCGCGGTGACCGCCGCTCTGGTGACGGTGCTGCGCCGCTTCGCCATCCCACTGTCCAAGTACTCGTACCTCTCGTTCACCGGTTTCGTCGCTCTGGCGGGCAGCCTGCTGCTCGGCCCGGCGCCGGTCTTCCTCGCCCTCGCGGGGGGGATGCTCGCCGGCGACTGGGGATGGCTGCGCAAGTCGTGGCGCGCGGCGGCGATCAACGGCGGGCGCGAGGTGGTCGCGCTCGCCGCGGCGTTCGGCCTCTACGCCCTGCTGCTGCGGCTGCTGGGCCTCGGCGGGCACGACCTCGGAGTGGAGCTGGTGCCGGCGCTCGCGTTCTTCGTGGTCGGCTACTTCCTGATCGGCCGGCTGCTCTTCTACTTCTCGCTCGCGCTGCGCGGCAAGCTCACCGCGGAGGAGCGCTCGCTGATCCTGCGCTACGAGGTCGTCGGCTACTTCGCGAGCCTCCTGGCCACGGTCACGGTGCTGATCGCGGTGGCGACGCTGGAGGCCCGGAGCTGGCCGTTCGTCGCGGCGATGATCCTGTTCGGCGGCTGGATGGCGAAGCGGCTGCTCGAGGAGGCGATCGCCGCGGAGGAGCGCAGCAAGGTGCTGGCGGTGGACGTCGCCGTCACCGCCGATCTCGCGCTCGGGGACGCGCTGGAGCGGATCGGGCAGCTCGCCAACCGGCTGGTCGAGTGGAGCGACCTCCGGGTGTACCGCCGCGCGGGGGACGGCGTGACGCGCGTCTACCGCAATACAACCGGCGTCGCGACGCTCCAGGAGCCGCCGGCGGACATCGACGTGCTGCGCGGCGAGGTGCTGGCGACCGGCGAGCCGGTCGTGGTGCGCGACGCCAGGAACGATGCGCGCATCACCACGCTGCGCGCGAGCGCGCACAGCATCCTCCTCATCCCGCTCCGGTTCGGCGAGCACACGATCGGCACGCTCGAGCTGGAGCACACCAAGCGCAACGTGTACGGGCCGAGCGCGCAGTCGCTGGTGCGCACCCTCGCGACGCAGGTCTCGGCGGCGATGCACATCGCCAATCTGCGCGAGCCGCTGCTCCAGATGGTGGAGCGGATCGGTGAGGAGGTGCGGGTCGTGGCGCAGGCGGTCGAGGCGCTGCGGCACGGCGGCACGGCCACGGCCCGGCACGCGTCGGGTATCGAGGCGTCGGCGACCGAGCAGGAGCGTCAGGTCCAGGCGAACCTGGACGCCACCGAGGTGATCAGCGGGGCGTCGCGGCGCGTGGCGGCCGACGGCCGCGAGGCGGCCGAGCGCAGCAGCGAGGCGAGCGACACGGCGACGGGGAACCGCGCCACCATCGGCGGCGCGGTGCAGCGGCTGGTCGAGTTCCGGGGGTTCGTGGCCGACTCGTCGCAGCAGGTGAAGAGCCTGGTGGCGGTGACCCGGCGGATCACCGACTTCATCGGGATGATCCGCGACATCGCCGACCAGACGAACCTGCTCGCGCTCAACGCGGCGATCGAGGCGGCGCGCGCCGGGCAGCACGGGCGCGGCTTCGCGGTCGTCGCGGACGAGGTGCGCCGGCTCGCGGAGCAGAGCGCGCAGGCGGCGAGCGAGGTCGGGCAGCTGGTCGGCGCGATCCAGAAGCAGATGACGCAGGTGGCGGCGACGATGCTGCGCGGCGAGCAGGCCGTGGGCGGCGTCGAGGAGCTGTCGGCCGAGGCGCTGCGGGCGCTGGACGCCATCGTGGCCTCAACGGCGGACGCGGAGTCGCACGCGCGGGCGATCGCCACCACGGCGGCGGGGCAGGACGAGGCGATCGCGCAGCTGGCGGGGCGGGTGCGCGACGCGGCCGAGATCGCGCGGCGCAACCGCGGCGCCGCGACCGACCTGGCGCAGCGGGCCGACGAGCAGGCCCGCCAGCTCGCGGAGCTGGAGCACAGCGCCCAGGAGCTGTCGGCCGTCGCCGTGCAGCTCGGGGACGTGGCCCGCCGCTTCGCGAACGCGTAGCGCGGCGCGTTGCGCCGGCGCGCGGCCGCGTCTAACCTTCCGCCGTGAACAGCGACGCGATCACCCTGCGCGGGATGCGGTTCCACACCCTGGTCGGGCTGCTGCCCCACGAGGAGAAGTTCCCCCAGCCGCTCGAGCTCGACGTATCCGTCTACCTGTCGCTGCAGCAGGTGGGCGCCACGGACTCGCCCCGCATGCTGCTCGACTACCGCACGCTCTACAAGCTGGTGGCCGACACCGTCGGCACCAGCCACCACAAGCTCCTCGAGGCGCTGTGCGAGCGGATCGCGCAGGCCGCGCTCGCGCTCGAGGGCGTCTCGCGCGTGCGGGTCGCCGCGCGCAAGCCCCACGCGCCGGTTGCGGGGCCGTTGGACGCCGTCGAGGTCGTGATCGAGCGGACGCGCGATGGCTGAGCGCGCCGCCATCGCCCTGGGCTCGAACCGCGGCGCGCGCGAGGCGCTGCTCGCGCGCGCCCGCGACGCGATCGCCACGCTGCCCTTGACGCGCCTCGTGGCCGCGTCCGCCGTCGCGGAGACGGCCCCGCTCGGCCCCGTCCCCCAGGGCCCGTACCTCAACCAGATGCTGCTGGTCGAGACGACGCTCGAGCCGCGGGCCCTCCTCGAGGCGCTGCTCGCGATCGAGCGCGCCAATGGGCGCGTGCGGGGCGAGCGCTGGGGCCCGCGCACCCTGGACTGCGACATCGTCCTCTACGGCGAGCGCACGGTGAACGAACCCGGCCTCACCATCCCGCACGCCGAGCTGCCGAACCGCGACTTCTGGCTCCGCGAGCTGGCCGAGCTCCATGTCCCGGTCCCCGTCCACTAGCCCGTCCGCCGTCACCACCCGCGACTTCCTCGCCCTCAAGAAGGCGGGGAAGAAGATCGTCGCGGTCACCGCCTACGACGCCCTGTTCGGCCGCCTGGTGGACGAGGCGGGCGTGGACTGCGCCCTCGTCGGCGACTCGCTCAACCAGGTGCTGTGCGGCGAGCCCTCCACGCTCTCGGCGACGCTCGAGCAGATGATCTACCACGGCCGCGCCGTGCGGCGCGGCGTGCAGCGCGCGCTGCTCGTCATCGACATGCCGTTCTTGAGCTACCAGGTGAGCCGCGAGGAGGCGGTGCGCAACTGCGGCCGCGTCATGAAGGAGACCGGCGCGCAGGCGGTGAAGCTCGAGGGCGGCGGCGCGATGGCGGCGACGATCCGCGCGCTGGTCGAGATCGGCATTCCGGTGATGGGCCACATCGGGCTTACCCCGCAGTCGGTGCACGCGCTGGGCGGCTACCGGGTGCAGGGGCGGGACGACGAGACGGCGCAGCGGCTCGAGGCGGACGCGCAGGCGCTCGAGGAGGCGGGGTGCTTCGCCATCGTCCTCGAGCTGGTGCCGGCCGCGGTCGCGGAGCGCATCTCGCGGGCGCTCGCGATCCCGACGATCGGCATCGGCGCCGGGGCGCGGTGCGACGGGCAGGTCCTGGTGCTGCACGACCTGCTCGGCCTGAACGACGGGTTCGAGCCGAAGTTCCTGAAGCGGTTCGCGAACCTCGCGGACGAGGTGCGCCGTGCCGTGGGCGCGTTCGCGGGCGAGGTGCGCGGCGGGACGTATCCGGGGCCGGAGCACTCCTTCTAGCCTTGAGCCTGCAACGGTGAGCGGAACGCTGAAGGCTCGAGGCCGCAGGCTCGAGGTTCCATGCGCCTGATCGAGTCTCCCGCCGCCATGCGCGCCGCCGCGGCGGACGCGAAGCGCGCGATGGCGCGCATCGGCTTCGTGCCGACGATGGGCTTCCTGCACGCGGGACACCTCTCGCTGGTGCGCGAGGCGCGGCGGCGCACCGACCTCGTCGTCCTGAGCAGCTTCGTCAACCCGCTCCAGTTCGGCCCGACCGAGGACTACGCCACCTATCCGCGCGACCCGGAGCGCGACCGCGCCCTCGCCCAGGGCGCGGGCGTCGATCTGCTGTGGATTCCGCCGGCCGAGCAGCTGTACCCGGTGCCGCCCGTCGTGACGGTATCGCCCGGGACCGCGGGCACGATCCTCGAAGGCGCGATCCGGCCGGGTCACTTCGCCGGCGTACTCACCGTGGTGCTGAAGCTGTTCCAGGCGGTGCAGCCCGACGTCGCGGTGTTCGGCCGGAAGGACGCGCAGCAGGCCGCGCTGGTGCGGTTGATGATCCGCGACCTCGACCTGCCGGTCGAGCTGGTCGTGGCGCCGACGGTGCGCGAAGCCGACGCCCTCGCGCTGAGCTCGCGGAACATCCACCTCGATGCCGGGATGCGGCGCCGCGCCCTCGTGCTCCCGCGTGCCCTCGCGGCGGGCGTCGCGGCCTTCCGCGCCGGGGAGCGGCGCTCCGGCGCACTCGTCGCGGCGACGGCCAAGGTGCTGGGCGCCGCAGACGGGATCACCGTCGAGTACGTGAACGTCGTGGACCCCGACAGCTTCTCCCCCAGCCATGCCGCCACCGAGCGCAGCTTCCTGGTAGTCGCCATCCGCGTCGGAGCGAACCGGTTGCTCGACAACGTCGTCCTCGGCGAGGGGCTCGAGGCCGACCCGGGAGCGGAGGACGGAGGACGGAGGAGCGAGGACCGGTGACCCATCGAGCAGGCGGTCATGGTTGAGCTGCCGTCGTGGGCCGTCGTGTCGGCGAAGCGCGTCGGACACATCGCGCGGGTTGTCGCGCTGGTCGAGGCGTGGGCGGCGGCGCGCGGGGTGAGCGCGGCGGAGGCGGACCGCTGGCGCCGTGCCGCGCTGCTGCACGACGCGTTGCGCGATGGGGAGCCGGACGTACTGGCGCGCTACGCCCCGCGGGGCACCTGGCCGGCGCAGCTGTGGCACGGGCCGGCGGCGGCCGGGGCCGCGCAGGCCGACGGCGAGCGCGACCAGGGGGTGCTCGACGCGGTGACCTACCACTCGATCGGCTGCGCGAAGTGGGACGACGCAGGCCGGATGCTCTACCTCGCCGACTGGCTCGAGCCGGGCCGCGCGCACGAGCGCGCGCTGCTCGAGGCCCTCGCCGAGCGGGTGCCCCTGGATCCGGCCGGCGTGCTGCGCGAGGTGGCGGCGCGGCGCCTCGGCTGGATCATCCACCGCCATCGCCCGCTGGCGCGGGAGACGTGGGAATTCTGGAACAGCATCGCAGCGGCCGGCTCGTCGTCGCCGTCCTGATCGCGCTCGGCCTCGCTTCCGGGACGTTCGCGGCTTGGTGGCGGCTCGCCGAGCGGCCGGCGGCGCGGCAGTCCGCGCGAGCGGTGCCGGGCGAGGACGGCCGCGTCGTCGTCGAGGTGCTGAACGCGACGGCGGGCGTCGGGTTGGCGCGCGCCGCCACACGGCGGCTGCGCGACGCCGGGCTCGACGTCGTCTACTACGGGTCCGACCCCGGGGAGCGGCTCGACAGCACGCAGGTCCTCGTGCGGAGGGGGGACGTGGAGGTGGGAGAGAAGGTGCAGCGCGCTCTAGGCGTGGGGTCGGTGCGCGCGGCGCCGGACCCGGGGCGACTCGTGGACGTCTCCGTGCGCCTGGGCCGCGACTTCCGCGACTTCATGGCGCTCGGACGCAATCCGTAGCTGGCCGCACGCGGCGTCGATGTCGAGGCCGCGGCTCTTCCGCAACACCGCTTCGATCCCGCGCTTCCGCAGCGCGACGGCGAAGGCGTGCATCCGGCGGCCCGGCGAGCGCTCGAGCGGCACCGCGCCGCCCGGATGCAGCGGCAGCAGGTTGACCATCGCCCCCGTCTCCTGGGCCAGCTTCGCCAGCGCCACGGCATCCTCGGGCCGGTCGTTCACCCCGCCGATCAGCACGTACTCGAACGTCACGCGCCGCTTGAAGCGCTTGGCCGCCGCGATCACCTCGGCCAGCGGGTACTTCTTCTCGATCGGCATGAGCGAGCGCCGCGTCGCGCTGGTCGGCGCGTGGAGCGAGATCGCGAGCCGGAACTGCTCGGGGCGCTTCGCCAGCGCCGCGAGGCCGGGGAGGATCCCGACGGTCGAGACGGTGATGTGCCGCGCGCCGATCTCGAGCCCCAGCGGGTCGTTGAGCATGGTGAGCGCGGGGCCGACCGCCTCCCAGTTGAGCAGCGGCTCCCCCATTCCCATGAACACGACGTTGGTCGGCTTGACCCGCTCCGGCAGGAGCAGCAGCTCGCGCACCTGCGCCGCGATCTCCCACGCCGCGAGGTTGCGGCGCAGTCCCATCGTGCCCGTGGCGCAGAAGGTGCAGCGCAGGGGGCAGCCGGCCTGCGAGGAGATGCAGAGCGTGCGCCGCGCGCCCTCGGGGATCAGCACCGACTCGATCGCCTCGCCGTCAAAGAGCCGCCACAGGAACTTCACCGTGCCGTCGCGCGACTCCTGGCGCACCGCCAGCGCGAGCCGGCCGAGCGGCCACTCGGCGTCGAGCGCGGCGCGCAGCGTCGCCGGGAGTTCGGCGGCGTCGGCCCAGCGCGCGACGGGGCGCTGCCAGAGCCGCGGCACCAGCTGGTTCAGCCGGTAGGCGCTGTCCCCGCGCGCGCGCAGCCACTCGCCGAGGGCGCGTGCCGCCTCGGCGGGCGTGACGTCGAGGATGGCGGTCACGGGAACTCGGCGGCGAGGCCGAAGCGGTACGTGGCGCCGAAGCCGTTCACCCCGCCGTCGCGGCCGACCTGCACGCGGTAGTGGCCCGCGATGATGCCGAGCGCGCCGCGGCTGCTCCACTGCGGCAGCCCGCCGCCCGACTCGCGCGCGGCGCCGAGGTCGAGCGCGAGCACACCGCCGAGCACCATCCCGGCGGTGAGCAGGTGCTGGAGCTCCTCGTCGTGCGTGGCGGTGGCGCCGTAGCGCAGCGCGAGCCGGAGCGTCGAGCCCCAGGCGGCGAACTCGCTCGAGGCGAGCTCCGCCCCGAGGCTGTAGGTGGCGGCCTCCTCGGCGCTGCCGAAGCGCGGGTCCCAGAACCGGGTCGCCGCCCCGATGCGCAGGTGCGGCGCGCCGGTGTAGAGCAGACCCACGTCCACGGCGAGCTGGGTGCGGCTGCGGTCCGCGAGCCGGCCCG
>ERZ1292640.1405-Hain-H43-02um-R1-1405-length-19889-cov-6_pt1 | contig 19889 bp, 16 predicted proteins | sample MGYA00564404_ERZ1292640 | MGnify/ENA primary metagenome ERZ1292640 (study PRJEB36523, sample SAMEA6512636) | groundwater metagenome | collected 2019-01-08 | study: AquaDiva: Metagenomics assemblies of 32 groundwater samples
TGGGTTTGCCTTTGGCGATTTCTTTGGAGAACCATCCCCACGACTTGAGCTCCGCAACGTCGGACGAGCTTGGCATCTCGGCAAAGTGTTGTTTGAGCGATGGTGGCTGTCTCCCCTCGGGCTCAAGAGAGAATTCCTTCGCTCAATCCTTGTTATCGGCGCTAAGTTACTCAAGATACCCGTTAGTGTTTAACTGCTGAGAACTCCCATTATCTATTTGGGAATACCGCTATGTCAATTCTCATTCTCATCAATGACGCTCCCTACGGAACGGAAAAAGCCTACAATGCTCTGCGCTTAGCGATGACTCTTCAAAAAGATCACCCTACCGTGCAAGTCAAAGTGTTCTTGATGGCGGATGCCGTCAGTTGCGGAATCCCAAATCAGAATACTCCTCAAGGTTACTACAACATCGAACGAATGCTCAAGTCTGTGCTTGCGAAGGGTGGCAAAGTAAAAGCGTGCGGCACTTGTGCGGACGCCCGTGGTATGCGAAACATCCAACTTATTGAAGGAGTCGAGATTAGCAACATAGCAGAACTCGCTGAATGGACTGTCGAAGCCGATAAGGTGTTCACATTTTGAAATGATATCCCAACGCCGTATATCAATCGCAAGGAAGACGCCTGCTCTGTCATAGAACCTGATTGTGCTCGTTCCACCGTTTTGTTCATACGAAAGAGCGTTATGACCCCGAAAGAGCGTGTTCACGCAGCGCTGGAGCGTAAGCCCGTGGATCGAGTGCCTATCTTTATGTGGTTTCATCCGGAGACGACGCATCGGCTCGCAAAGCTGCTCGATATTCCATCCTGCTTCGTAGCGGAAGTAATGGGAAATGATATCCGGCAAACGTGGGTGAGCAACAACTACGCGATGGAAGGCATTGTGCACGAGCATGAGGGTGAATGGCATGACGATTTTTGGGGGGTCCGCTGGGAAAGGGTCGGTTACTTCAACCAGATCACGAGCTTTCCGCTCGAAGGAGCAACTCGAGAGCGGGTTCTCGCCTACGAGTTTCCGTCCAACCATCGTGAAGAACTTCTAATGCAGATGTCTCCCGTTGTGAAAGATCCGGACCGGTGGTTCATCGGTTGTGACGTTTCGCCTTGTGTGTTTGAGATGTACTGCCGACTACGCGGCATGAACAGCGCGCTCGTTGATATGGTTACCGACAAAGAGCTTGCACGGGAAATGTTCAAACGGTGCGCTGATTTTTCCGTTGAGCTCGCAGAGAGGGCTTGCAAACGCTATCCTCTCGACTGGCTCTGGACGGGCGACGACGTGGCGGGTCAGGATTCACTGATGATGAACCCCGCGATGTGGCGGGAGCAGATCAAGCCACAGCTTCAGCGGGTTTTTGATGTGGGAAAATCTGCTGGCCTCTGGCTTGCCTACCACTGCTGCGGATCGCTTCGACCAATCATCGGTGATCTTGTCGAGATGGGTCTGGATGTACTGAATCCAGTCCAGTGCAACTGTCCAGGAATGGATCCGCTTGAACTGAAGAAAGAGTTCGGTAAGGACCTCGCATTTATGGGAGGTGTTGATACGGTCGATTTGCTTCCCAACGGTACGGCGGAAGAAGTCCGGAGATCCACAGCACGGCTTATTGAAGGTATGACCTCCGATGGCGGTGGGTACATCCTCGCCGCTTCACATACGATTCCCCCCGAGACTCCAGATCAGAATATCTTCGCGCTCTTCGCCGAAGCGGGAGTCAGCAAAGAAGAGATCTTCCAACGCGCCGCGGAGATTCGTCAGCGGCTGGCGGTATCCAAAGAGTGAAAAAGTACGCCCTCTGTACGTCGGGTCGCCGACCCGACGAGCATTAGAAGAAACCCCGCAGGATCTGCTTACCGACTCACGATCTCTATCGCCTTTTCCAGCAACTCGTCTCTACCGGCACGAACCCCAGCAATAGTCCTGCCAGCTGGAACGGTCGGCTTGATGCCAACACCGTGGTGGACAGATCCGTCGTGTTTCACCACCCTCATGCCAGTCCAGGAAATCCAGTAGCCGCCAGGCAGTGAGAGAGAGTTGACGTTTCCGTTCGTGCCTGCGGTTGGCTCACCAACAATTTCTGCGAGTTTGTAATGCTCAATGAAGCTCATAAACGATTCTGCATAGCTGATCAACCTTCCATCTACGACAAATGCAATTTTGGCAGTCAGTCTCGGTTGCTGAGGCTGCAAGAACCAACCGGAGTTCTGATATCCAACGAGGTTCTCCCGGTCCGGGTAAATGATCCTAGGGATCCTCATCCAGCTTGAAGAAGTATCTCTGTGGCCCAGCAGATGAGCGATGAACATGTGATTGCCGTTGGGATAGCCGCGTAGATCGCACACAATACCCTTGGCCGTTACAAGCCTCGCCATAAGACTGTCAATCGCCGCTATCGAAATCTGATCCAAATTCAAGTAGTAAATGCCCTTCGCGAACTCCTTCGCTTGGCCCAGCGGAGTTGCCTTTTTCTTCTGATAATAGGCCATGATATCCATTGTTCGCGGAATCTGTATAGAGCGCTCTTTGTTATCAGCATCTTTGATCTTCAGCGCGATCTTGGTGCCCCGGGCACCGCTTAAGAGCGCCGACAGTGAACGAACCCGCTTCCATTGAGGCGTGGCGCCGGAAATGAATTGCTCCTCGCGCTCAAGCGCCGTCCTCGGCGACCGTCCATCCACCTGTTCCACAATGTCTCCAACCCTCAAGCCGATGAGCGTGGGATCAACGATCTTGGTGACGACGAGTTGGTTCTGGATCCATGACCATTCAATTGGAGCGGTGTAACTGTGTGTTGTATCATTCACAAGACCAACGCCTCCATGCCCATCGTGCAACTGTGCAACGAGCTTCTGAAGGGTCCTGAGAAAATCGTTTGGCGTTCTGTCAACCGCGGCCAACTGTAGAACTTCTGGCAACACTCTCTGCCAATCCGTCTTCACGACGTCAAAATACGGATAGAAGTGCTGAAACACATTCCATGCAATCGCGACGTTTCCCAACCGAACAGCTCGGTTGCGAGCAGTGAGTTCTTTCGGGAGAGAGGCTGAGATGTCTGTGATCAACCTCTGGAGCCTTTTTGGATCTGCTCTTGGGATCGTTCCCTGCTCGTCTGAATACAAGGCTAACGGAACAAGACATGAGAGATCGGAACCGAGCCCCTTCTGCACATATGAGCCAAAGGGGGAAGATTCCTTGAAGAGCGGTGTTGATATTTGCTCCGGCGGATGGCGTGCGATAAGAACGGATTTGGAACCATCAGAAGCGGTCTCAGCAACCACTTGGAATGAGTAGTTGGGGGCTCGTTGAAACCAATTCGGTGGAGGCTTTCCTGTCTCCCCTGTCTCGAGACTACTATTGGGGATCGGCACATCGACCCACTTCCCGTCTTCCTTCACCTCTAATCGAAAATCGTCAACCCACACCCTTCCTGCCCCAAGCAGAAAACATCCGAAGACGATTTGCCTTGCATCATTGTCGATCCTACCGGAGATCGCGTATCGCTTCCATCCATTGTGAGTGATGGGGCGATCACCCATGTTATCGAAAAACCCCATCGCGTTGCCTTCCCGATCGACTCGAAACCAGAGCTGCCCCTGATTGCCAGCGCCTTGAACATTGGCTTTGACTGCCGCTCCAAACCTGAACTCCCTCCCTTTATGCGGCGCTGCGTTCAACGACTGCGTAATGGCGCCAAATGCCATTGCCCCCGGTGTTGGCACCGTGCGCAACCGGTTCGTCCTGGCGCTTGAATAGATACCCTGATCATTCAGGCCAACTCCGAGGTGTTGCCATGCAACAACCTTCAAGCCCGCTGTGTCCTTTGGGACCATGCCCTGCGGTGGGAAAGCCACCCGTTCGCCAGACTGGAAGACTATCACGGTAGGTGCGATAGGAGAAAATAGTTCGACGAGTCTTTTTTTCAACTCCCCAGGAGTCTTTGCAGCCAGCACCTGAGTGACCCCATAAATAGCAAACTCATCCCAGTTGATCTTCGCGGCCTCGTCGCTCGGATGAAAGTACCTCACGTAGCCATAAAGCTTGGTGAAGGCAACCAAATGTTGAAGTTCCTGCTTGTTCAGATCTCCTTGACCCAACATCTGCTGAGAGAAGCACAACGTCCAAAGAATCGGTGCAAAGAGGCATAGGCGATTCATTGCTCTCACCCTCCCTGAAGTGAAAATGCACAGGAATTTCGCGGCTATTGAAAAGGTAGGGAATCAGCTACCTAAAGGCAATGCGACCGAGGAGAGTGGAAACTTAACGTCGGATTGTTTCTTTCATTCCAAACCAGGCGAAACTTGAAGAAATATCAAAGGGTGTGAATACCCTTCAAGTGTTCCGCGATGTTGGGTAGCTCGACCCTTACAGTTGTTGCATAAACTCTTTTCAGATTGGGTAATTGATAAAAAAGGCCGTGGATTATATGTCGCTCCTAACGGAGCTCAACAACTCTTTTTTGGGGAAAAGCTATAAACCTCTCGTCCCTAACGGGACTCAACAGGCGATACGAAATCAGCTTGATCTGGCTGCTCCGTAGGAGCGCAATGTTTATGGATTGTTCACACTCAAAGAGTGATTGAGCCCCAGTCCCAAAGGGATCCCCGCCCGACTACGTCGTTCGGGCGGGCCGTACAGCGGGACGGGGCGGTATGTAAACCCTTCGACGAATCTGAACCGTCTTGATAAGATGGAAAAGACTTCTGCAATCGCAATCAGGACGTTACCCCTGAATGATGGAAAATGCCAACATTGCCCCTCAGCCCAAACAACTCGCTTTAGCTTGTCACACGACGGGACGGCGTCCAATCTCACATCGCCCACTCGACCACGCCTGAGGATCTCGCGCCTTCCGGAATCCATCCCCCCACAAGCTTTTCATTGCACCCGAAAGAATTCCTTGCCATCTAGAGTCTCCTTCGGAACTTGGTGATATGGATTTGCGTTAGAAGAGGCGTTCGCGAGTTGATCAACTGGGATTCTGATTCTCCACAAAACGGGTGAAATTCCCTGATACTATCTCGTTAGGCATGGCAAGCACGTTCATAAATAATGATGTAGTTTTCGAAGGCTGTTAAACTTTCCCTAAGAAAGGAGTAGATCAATGAAGAGCACCACGGAGAAGGCGGAATTACAAAGCTTCAACAAGCCGGATGAGGTGAGGACGTTTCCTAAAGGGAAACTGGAATTGGTAAGGGTTGGTGGAGCCACGATTGGACGCGCTATATTCGAACCGGGATGGAGGTGGTCCACATCTCTGCAGCCATTGGTAAATACGAAAAGCTGCGAAGCGCCGCACTTTCAGTACCATCTCTCCGGGACATTGAATGTTGTCATGGACGATGGAACGCAGTTTGTGTGCAAGGCGGGAGACGTTTCCTTATTGCCAATGGGTCATGATGCTTGGGTGATAGGCGATGAACCTGCTGTTGTTGTAGACTTTCAAGGCATGATCGACTATGCAAAACAATCCACTGGCCCCGAACAAGAAGCCTAGATACACTGGAACAGAGAAGACCATCTGTAGTCGCTGCCCAGTTAATCGCTGAACCGGACGGCATCCCGCCGTTAGGTGAGTGATGAGCCTTTTGGATTGCAGTTGCAGAGTGCCACCGGTTAGCTGAATCCGTCATTGAGTGGTGGGATGGAAAGAGAAGAGAGACCGTAGCCAATGGCGGCTGTGAAATGCTACAGTAGCTCGGTGGATTGAGGCATGGTTCCATGAGACTCGAGCTGTTTCTTCGACGAAGGAAGGTTACTCATGATCTTCAAACAGTTTGAACATGAGGAGGGAGCTTGTCTCTCATATTGCTTGGGCTGTACAAACACCAGGGTATCTGCGATCGTAGACCCTCAGCTGAATATCGAGCCTTATCTTGACTATCTCCAACGCCACGAACTCACACTCACACATATTCTCGAGACGCACTCTCAAGCCGATCATCTTTCCGGAGCAAAACGACTCTCCGAAGTCACAAAGGCACGTGTTCACTTTCACGAGTCCGCTCGAACAAACTTCCCCATACAGCACCTGAAGCATGACGATATCTTGATGGTGGGCAACACCCAGTTACATGTGCTTCATACGCCCGGACACACACAGGATAGCATCAGTATTGTCGTGACCGATACTACACGCGGCAACGAGCCATGGTTTGTCCTTACGGGTGACACATTGTTCGTTGGAGATGTCGGCCGGCCCGATCTCCATGGCAGCGCCGAGCATTTGTACGACAGCATCCATAACCGACTTCTTGCGCTTCCTGATTCAGTTGAAGTGTTCCCAACGCATTACGCGGGTTCTGTGTGCGGCAAAGCGCTCAGTCCAAAGCCAAGCTCCACCATCGGATTTGAGCGGCGATTCAACCTTGCGCTTCAGTTTTCTTCGAAAGAGGAATTTGTTCGATATGTCACCAGCGATCTTCCGCTGCAACCTCCGCGGTTTGAAAAGGTCCGTCAGTTCAACTTGGGATTCCTTCTCGAGCCACCCATCGAAAGGACATTCGACAAGAAATCACTTGAGATCACTGTCCAAGAGTTGAAAGCCCGGCTTGACCATGGCGAGCAACTGTTTATGCTAGACGTGCGTGAGCCCTTTGAGTACCAGATTGCCAACCTCGGAGGAAATTTGATTCCGTTAAGGCAATTGCCCCAAGCAATGAAAGAGCTTGACGCTCAACGGGAGATCATCATCTACTGCCATACCGGCAATCGGAGCGCAGAGGCGGTTGAATTCCTTTACGAGCATGGCTTCAAGAATGTGAAGAATCTCGTTGGGGGCATTCGTGAATGGTCTGTGAAGATTGACCCAAGAGTGCCGCGCTATTAAGCGATTACTGCTCGGGGGATCTGAGTCTGCCAAGGCTCCCTATTCGAGCACTGTATAAATCTCGCGCCGCCCCGAATCGACAAGCGGGACAAACTTCTGATACCACGCTCGAAACTCATTCGCAAAGAGCGTATTCGTCATCGCGCTCTCATAGGCTGCGAGTGAGGCGTAGGTCGTCTCAATGACCAGTGTGTAGTAGGGACCTGTCAAATCAGTCAGTGCCCGACCAGGACCGTAGCCGTACTTCGCCTCGACCTTCGCCCCTTCCTTCCAGAGCTCTTTTGCTTCCTTGGCCTTGCCAAACCTAAGCTGAAACACATCGCGGACGAGTATCATGGCGGTTCCTCCTGTATGTAGGAAAGATGGTTGTAATCATCTGGCGTGAACGATGAGTTGCGATTGTGCCAGAGAAGGACAAGAGAACCAACAGATCTCGCGCGACCATAGTTCCTGAGCCCCCGTCCAATTGAATTCCACCTCCCTTTTCTTTACCTTTTTCACCACCCGCTTCCAGCTCATCACCCCGCATCAGGAGTAACAACCTATGGGGCTTAACCCGAAACACCTCAGCCTTTTTTTCTTCATTACAGGAGCATTGACGCTCAACCTATTTGCTCAATCAGCCACTGCCCCCAAGCCAACCCGCGGCTGGCTTACCATCGATACTCTTATGCGTGATCCGAAATGGATGGGCACATCACCCAGCAATATCTTCTGGTCCGAAAATGGTGAGCACATTTACTTCAACTGGCGGCAGAAGGGAGATGAGGATGACTCGTTGTATATTGTGAGCGCAAAAGGAGGAACGCCGCGGCGCGTGACGCTCGCAGAGCGCAAACGCCTTCCCTCGCGCTTCGGGACGTACAGTAAAGACAAGAGCAAGAAGCTCTACACTCGCGATGGCGACATTTTCCTGCTCGACATTCCACGCAACAAAGAAACACGGCTCACCAACACTGTCACGCCGGAATCAAACCCACGATTTTCATTTGACGAGCAGAAAGTTGTGTTTGAGCGCGGCGGGAACCTGTTCCTTCGCGATCTGCGAACAGCCGCTGAGGCGCAGCTGACAAACCTTCAATCCGGCGGATCCGCGAGAGAGGGATCAAAGACCGATCTGCAGAAATATTTGGAGAAACAGCAGCTTGAGTTGTTTGAAGTGTTACGCGAACGGAAAACGGAACGGGAAGCCCAGAAGAAATTGCAGGAAGCGCTCGAACTGAAACGACCCAAGCCGTACTACACCGGCCAGAAGACTGCGTCTTCCTTTGTCCTTTCTCCAGATGAACAGTTCATTACGTTTGTTCTGACACAAACACCAACCGATCCGAAACGGACGATTGTGCCTAGCTATGTTACCGAAAGCGGTTTCACCGAGGATATATCTGGCCGGACCAAAGTTGGCGAGCCGCTCTCCGTCAGCGAATTTTACGTCTACAGTGTCGCTCTCGATTCTGCCATGCAAGTGAAACACGATGACGTTCCCGGAGTCATCCCGCCGAAGGCGCTCGGCGATACGAGCAAGAGCAAACCCAAAGTCCGACCAGTCTCCTTTAACGGCCCGTATTGGTCAGACGACGGCAAGCACGCGTTCGTCCAGCTGTTCTCGCAGGACAATAAAGATCGCTGGATTGTGATCCTCGATATCGAGAAGGCCAAGTTCGGCACCGTTGTAGACCGGCAGCACGATGATGCTTGGATAGGCGGTCCCGGAACCCGTGGATTTGGGTTTTCACCAAGCATTGGCTGGATGCCCGACTCGCGAAGAATCTATTTTCAATCCGAGGAAGATGGATGGTCTCATCTCTACACCGTCACGCTGGACGGCAAAATCAAGACACAGCTCACAACGGGAATGTTTGAGATATATAGCCCTCGGATCTCCCGGGACAAGAAGCGTTGGTATTTCAGCTCCAACGAGGTTCACTTCGGGGAGCGGCATTTCTATTCGATCCCGTTGGAGGGGGGAACGCGAACGCGCATCGCGTCAATGGAAGGTGGGAATGAGGTAACGCTCTCGCCGAGCGAGGATCGCCTCGCGATCGAGTATTCCTTCAGCAACAAAATGCCCGAACTGTATGTGATGGAGAACAAACCTGGAGCCAAAGCGATACAGATTACGTCATCCCCTTCTGAAGAATTTCGTTCATACGACTGGCGAGCGCCCGAGGTTTTGACGTTTAAAGCGCGGGATGGAGCGGATGTTCCTGCACGACTGTACAAACCAGAGCAACCCAACGGCGCTGCGGTGATCTTCGTTCACGGTGCTGGCTACCTGCAAAATGCGCACAAGTGGTGGAGTGACTATTACCAGGAGTATATGTTTCACAATCTTCTGACAGACAAAGGGTTCACGGTACTTGATGTGGATTATCGTGCCAGCGCTGGGCTCGGTCGCGATTGGCGCACCGCGATCTACCGCTTTATGGGCGGAAAGGATCTTGACGATCAGGTCGATGCTGCAAGATGGCTCATTGAGAAGCACGGCATCGACCCGAAGCGCACCGGCATTTACGGCGGCTCATACGGAGGGTTCATCACATTGATGGCAATGTTCACCGCTCCGGATATCTTTGCTGCAGGCGCGGCACTGCGGCCTGTAACGGACTGGGCTCACTACAACCAGGGCTACACTTCAAACATCCTCAACATTCCGCAAGAAGACACGGTAGCGTATCGCCGCAGCTCGCCGATTTACTATGCTTCGGGGCTAAAGGGCGCGCTTCTCATTTGCCACGGCATGGTTGACGGTAACGTTCACTTCCAAGATGCCGTGCGGCTTGTCCAACGGCTTATCGAATTGAAGAAGGAAAACTGGGAGCTTGCAGTCTATCCCGTAGAAGATCATGGCTTTCGCGAAGCAACAAGTTGGACTGACGAGTACAAACGGATTCTCAAACTGTTTGAGACGAATTTGCTCAAGAGATAGTTGCTGCACAGAATAACCGTGATAGTTCCTAAACAGACAAGCCTCGCGCTCGTGTCTGTTGGCGCTTGCATAGCCAGCATGTTCTATTGCTCTTCCTCTCTGGTTTGCCAAACGCTGCAGGCAGTAACCAACAAGATGGTCGAGGTAACCTTGATCTCGTCACGCCAGTATGATCATCCCCACAGGGATGTCGCAATTGATTGCCAACTGTCGGGACCCGAGGGAATGACGATCAACGTTGGCGGCTTCTGGGATGGTGACAGCACCTATCGGGTCCGTTTTGCACTACCCGCAGAGGGAAACTGGAGCTACTCCGTCACCTGCAGTGACACAAATAACACACGACTTCACCGAGTTCGCGGGCAGGTTCATGTGAAGAAATACAGCGGTCCGAATCCGTTCTACTCGAAAGGCTGGCTCAAGGTCTCCGGCAATGGCCGCTATCTCACGTATGGAGATGGTGAGCCGTTCTTCTATCTCGGTGATACGGCTTGGGAGCTAACGTGGAAATCGCGGGAACCCGAGGTGCTTTCCTATTTAGCCGCTCGAAAGGGGAAGGGCTTCAACGCCTTGCAGATTGTTGTTATGTCACATCAGTTCTTCTACGAGAATGGAGTCAGAAATCGGTACGGTGCCGATTTCTTTCTGCACAATGACCGCTCAACGCCTAACCCAAGATATTTTGACTATCTTGATCGGATTGTTCAAGCAGCAAATGATTCCGGCTTTGTCGTTGCGCTCGCACCGCTTTGGGCTGCAATGATGGAGTACTACGCAAGTCGAACAACGTCAAATACCCTCACGGTTGATCAGGCTCTGGGGCTTGCGCGTTACGTCGGCGCGCGCTACGCCGGTTCGAACGTTCTGTGGATCATTGGCGGCGACAATAAGTATGAATCCATCGAAAGGAGCAATTTCTGGTCTCAGTTTGCGCGCACGCTCAAGAAGGCTTCAGGAGGCTCTCATCTTGCCACGGTCCACCCAAAAGCATACAGTGCCTCTTTTGATTACTTTGATAACAGCGAGTCATGGTTAGACTTTCACATGTACCAGTCTTCGCATGTTGCTGGCGGCGACTTTACGTGGAGAGCCGGCTTGAAAGGATACTATGGGAGGAGCACGAAACCTCTTCTCAATGGCGAAGCCGCGTACGAAGACATTCCCAGCAACCTCTGGCAACCCGGGGACACGGCTCACATTCAAACGTTTCGTATTCAACCGGTTCACGTCCGACAAGCAAGCTATGAGTCTCTTCTCTCAGGAGCGCTTGTTGGCATAACATATGGCGCCAACGGCATTTGGCAATGGAACACCCCCGAACTTCCAGGTACGCATCTGCCTCGTTTCGCTGCTGACCAGGCGCAGAAGTTTCCCGGCTCGTCTAACATGACCGTCTTGAAAGACATCATGCTTAAGATCCCCTGGATCAATGTGGTTCCATCCCAAAATCTTCTCGTTGACTTCAGTTCACAAGAGAACTTCGTTCCCATTGCCTCCACCGACGATCGTATCATCACCTACGTTCCTCATCATACCTCGTGGATTGCATTGAGAACCTTTCCGCAAGCCCACCTCGCGCACTGCTTTTGGATCAACCCGTCGACTGGCGATAGCTCAGCATCTCAGCAAATCGGTGGGCCGCTGCGCTTTGTGCCGCCAGATACCAGTGATTGGCTTCTCATGATCCAGAAGCCGAACTCGCAATCCAAAAGTGAATTGCGACCCAGTTCGTTCTTTCTCCTTGAACAGAACTATCCAAATCCTTTCTCCGCCAAAGTCGCATCCGCCACTGGCGGAAACCCAAAAACAATCATACGATATCATCTCCCCAAAGACACGAAGGTGACATTGAAGGTCTATAATCTTCTGGGTGTAGAGGTTGCGACGCTCATCGATGATGAACATACTGCCGGCTTATACAGCGTGGCGTTCGATGGGTCTCGTCTGCCAAGCGGCATCTATTTTTATAGAATCAACTCTCCCGCGTTTGCAGAAACGAAGAAGCTCGTACTGGTGCGATAGCAAGCACGGGATTTCCTTCACCTAGGTCGCTTTAAGCAGTTCCTACTGAAATCTCGGGATGCCTCTCGTCATGAAGTCCGACCACATGCCATCTACCTATTACAACAATGAAATCAAACAGGAAGAAAAAGGAATCGATATGAGCAAGAAAAAAGCAACAAGAGGTCGCTCTGGAAACCCGCAAAGCCTCAGTCTCTCAACACGAGCAATCCACGGCAACAAGCTGTACGCCTTCAAAGGGCCCGTGTCCACACCCATATATCAAACCTCAACATACCGATTCGAAAGCTCCGAAGACGCGATCCGCTATGCGAAGGGCGATCCGACAGTCTATGTGTACACCCGGTACCATAATCCCACCGTGCATGATGTCGAAGAGAAGATCGCATTGATGGAACACAGCGAGGCTGCGGCACTGTTTTCATCGGGCATGGCAGCAATAACGACATCCATTCTTGCGGTGACGAAGCCGGGCAACGAAATCATCAGCACGCCGGCGCTCTATGGCGGTACGTACCGATGGTTCCGCGACGAGCTTCCGAAGAACAACATCACCGTGAAGTACGTACAGGCCGATCGTCTTGAGCAGATCGAGAAGCTCGCGACCCCGAAGACAACAATCGTGTATTTCGAAACACCAACAAACCCAACGCTTGACCTCGTTGACATAGCCGAGGTTGTAAAGCGAACGCGAAATACCGAAAAGAAGATCGGCAAGAAGATCCTCGTCATGCTCGACAACACCTTTGCCACGATTGTGAATCAAGATCCGTTCAAATTTGGCGTTGATGTCGTCGTAGAAAGTGCAACGAAATACTTAGGAGGCCACAGCGATATTATGGCGGGCGTTACCGTGGGAAAGGCCGATTTTGTCAAGGACGTCAAGGGGCTGGCGAAACACCACGGCGGATGTGCGGATCCGTTCGCCGCATACTTGCTCTCGCGCAGTCTCAAAACATTTGAGCTCCGGGTGCACAGGCAGAACGAGAATGCTCTCGCTCTCGCAGCAGCACTAGAGAGGCACAGAAAAATCAAACGCGTCCTCTACCCCGGCCTTCCCTCGTTTCCCAAGCACCAGCTGGCAAGGAAACAAATGTCCGGTTTCGGGGGGATGGTGACCGTTGAGGTGAGACCGTCAAAAGGGCAATCACCTGTTGAAGCTGTGGCGCGGGTATGCGACAACTTGAAGGTTGCCATTAACGCGATGTCGCTCGGCGGAGTGGAAACTCTGGTGAGTATTCCGGTCTATTCTTCCCACATCTTTATGTCAGATGAGGAATTGAAGAAACACGGAGTGACCGCGGGGATGATTCGGATCTCAGTGGGAGTGGAAGGGATTGAAGATCTGATTGCGGATTTTGAGCAGGCACTCTCCTTCGCGTAGATTCCCGGAATCTTTACCTGCCCGCCGTGTCTTTTGGCGGGAGATTCCGGGAATCTCTCATTTACTTGCCACGCAAGTAGGCCGCTCCCGTTGGCTGCGCCGATCCTCCTTTTGGCTCAAGCGTTACACTGAAACCATCAATTTCTTGTTTCTCGCCGACGCCGAGATTCATCACTTTGAAGAAGCTCTCTTTCTCCTTCTCATTCATGACCGTGAACGTTCCGGCGCTTGTCGACCTGCCCGTCTTGATCATCCAAATCTGATATTCTTTGTTGGCCGGCGTTATCGCGAGGTTTACAAATTGCAGAATTGCGATTTTTTTAACGGGGTCCCAAACGATCTTCCCACGCGCCGCCGGATTTGGCTCAAGTCCATTCAGCAGAACCACCTCAAGGCGCTCTGACCGCAGCACGCTGAGAACTTCATCCTTTCGCTGCAATTCTCCCTGCAATTCAACGACTCGCCGTTCTTGTCCTCCGATGGTATTACTCAGATCGCTCACAAACAGGGCGAGCACAATGATGATCAAAATGGAAAGAATCGCTAGAGCATAACCGTACCAGCGTTGCGGGCTTCGGGCGACAGGAGCTCTTTCCCTTTCTTTCTCTTGAGCTTCACTCGGTTTCCTGGTGACGGTGGGTTGTTCTACCCTACCGGTAGGAGTTTTTGTGAGCACGCGATCTCGTACAGCCGATGGGGGAGCTTGCTGCTTCAACAGCAACGGCATGAGCGCCATCGCCTCGTGCAGCTCAGCTAATTCTTTCGTGCATGGGTCACAGCCTGTTGCAAGGTGCGCTTCAAACTGCTTTCGGTTGCCGGGATTCAGACGCCCGAACACATATGGGATGCACAGTTCGAGGTAGGAATGTCGCTCTTCTGTTTTCATGCGGATTCCCCCTCCTTCCGTGCCGCCTGACGCAACTTTTGGATCCCTCTGCGCAGCTTGGATTTCACCGAACTGAGGGGCATCCGCAATGTTCTTGCAATGTCGGATTGGCTGTGGCTGTCATAGTAGCTCATTTCCAGAATTCGCTCTTCGAGCTTTGACAATGTTTTGAGCGAAGCCCGCACCGACTCCGTATAGCCTTTGAACGCCAGAATTTGCTGGGCGCCGGTGTCCGCGCCGCGCTCGGGCACACTTCGAGGTGAGCCACGCTCCCCTTCCTTTGGTTTTTGCTTTTCTCTCTTCAGTCGCAGCTTGTCAATGGCCTTGTTACGACAGACTGCGATGATCCAGGAAAAGATCGAGCCTCGTGCCGCAACGTACCCGCCTGCTTTGTCCCAGATGTGGGTAAACGCTTCTTTCAGCACGTCCTCTGCTTCTTCTGTTGACCCGACGATACGCAACGCGAGTGGGTATACCACTGGTGAGTAGCGGTCATAGAGCATCCCCAGCGCTTGTCGATCCTTTTTCTGGATGCGCCTGAGGAGGTCGGCATCTTGTTGATTGATGCCTGTTCGTGTTAGCACGGTGAGGAGCACCGGGATCCTTTAGGATGTGGATGGAAGTGTGAAATCCTTTGCTCAGCCGACGCGAACAATCTACGCAGAAGCAGTGGGAAAAACAACGATGGTATGGATGCTCAGGAACCTATGCGGGTTTAGGTATCCCCCGTCTTTTCATCTGGAACTCCGCCAGCCGGTACAATATTATGCTGCCGCAACAGCTGCTCTACCGCATCAACCTGCTCGGCATCAATGGAAAGCGTAACAGTCCTGAGCATAGCGATGGAACTCTGCTTTTGAAGAACGAGGGTCTGGGACTTGCTTTTTCCCCCTTCCCAGGCAAAGCTGTCGATCTTTTCCCAGGGAATTAGCCCCGTCCCATGGAAAACCCCGCGCTCTCTGACGCCCCGCTTGAGGACCCCTTGAGCGAAGACGGCAAGGGCTACGGAAAGCTCCAGCATCGCAAACGAGATGTCGTTGATTGTCCATCCCTCTGTTTGGACGGCTCGTGCCCCATCGATCACGGCGTTCGCTGCCAACGCTCCAGCAACAATAATTTCGATGAGAAACTCCCCGATTGGGACTCGACCGAGATCGAGCAACAGGGCTCCCCCACGCAGTCTGTGCCGGCCAATACCGATGGCTCGATACAATACGATGACACACCCAAGAATCGCGAGCGATACCTCTGGCACGTTCTGTGACCAGTGATATTGCGCGTCGAGCACGACCGCCGTCATGGCAATCAGCACAAAGAATCCGAGACCCACGAAGACTTGTTTTGAAGCGACCTTAAACCGCGTTTGCCTTGATAGGCCAAGAACCATCAAGCCAATTGCAAAGAGATACCCTGCCACCCAGAACCATTGCATAGTGTTCTCCTTTTCTCGTGTACAGTTATGTTCTCAGTTCCGTTGATCGCCGCCCGGCAATCCTGGCTCGACGAAGAGAAGTCTCTCCCGCTCGATCGTCACTGTTCCCGGCGGAGCCCCTTTGGATTTGCGCACATATTTCCTTTCTGTTACGGCAACAGGAACATGCTTGGCGTTTTTCATCTTGCTGTAGAAAGCCGCGATGCTCGCCGCCTCATCAATCGCCTTCTTGCTTGGTTGACCCTTTCCTGTACCCATTTTCAACACGACGTGCGAGCCGCTCGACCCCCGGGCGTGGAACCATAAATCGTTCGGCCTCGCGTACTTGGAGGTCAGAAGATCATTGTTCTCGCTGCTCTTCCCAACCCAGACCGCAAAACCCCCAGCCACCGTAAACGTACGAAATGGCACGTGTTCGCGTGCTTGATCCGCCCCACGGGTTTCAGCTTTGTAGCCGACCCCGGCGAGTTGTTCGTCATGAGCAGCCATGAAATCTGCAAACTGCTCCGGCGTCTGAACTGCCGAAAGGGACGTGAGGAGGTCGCGCAACCGTTCCCACTCCTCCACGGTTTCTTCTCTATGCTTTGTTTTCTCTTCAACGCTCACCCGCGACTTCTTTGCCTTTTCGAAGTACCGCTCGGCGTTCTTCGCCGGCGAAAGACTCAGCTCCAATGGTATTGCTGCCCGTTCCCGGCTGGTACTGAAGACATTTTCAACCTCAACTTGCTTCATCCCCGGTTGAATCCGGTGCAGATTTGCCATCAACAGCTTTCCAAACAGTTGGTATTGCGCAGCCCGCTCAAGTGACTGACTCTCCACTGCAATTTTCTCCAGGGTTCGTTCAGCTCGAGCTATCCCCTGCTCCAAATAGTGGCTCAACCTCTCTCTCTCGTGTAGAAGCGATTTGTGTTTTCTTGATTTCCCCAGAAATGTTCTGATGGCGTCGTGAAGAGAATCGAACCTTTCCTCGCTCGTTGCCTTTACGTGGGCAAGCGGCACAAGAGAACAAATCATCGGTTGTGCATCTTGGTAATACAATCGGGGAAAAGGCGGGCTTTCCAATTGGTCGATGAGCTCCAAAATTGACGCATACAGCCGCTGCCGATCTGCGTCTTGCAACTCAGCCACGAGTTGCTGTTCACTGAGGTCTGCACGATGACACGCTTCACGGATCAGAACGCTGCTGAAGGGAGGGAAAAGTTTCTTGACCGCGGCAGAAAGCAGGATATTGCCGATTGCCCGGAGGCGTGACGTAAACTCTTCATGAGTGTGCGATACCTGAGCGAGATCTTGCGCTCTCGATTCGTGCTTCCCTCCTACATTCTCCTTGGGATGGAGGAACGAATCCACAACGCGGTTGCCGGCATCAACGAGCAGAACGTTCGCCTTCGATCCGAACAGTTGAATGATCACGCGCGTGTCGCCTCCGTATTGAAGAATGATTTCCCGGTCTGCAGGCTGAATGAACACGTGCTCAACCTGTTTTCCCCAGATGCTCTTGAAGACGTCAATGGAATTTTTTTTCGCCCGATGAACCTCGCCGCGGAGGAAGAGATAGTTCGTTGACGGTTCACATGAAACGAGAAGAGCGTATCGGTCGCCGACGGCGCTCAGAGAAAGCAAAAGCTCATTTTTGTTCTGGCAGAAGACTTCATTAATGACAGCGCCAGCGAGTCTCTTGTCCAGATCACGTGCGAGGTGACGTAAGGTATAGTAATTGGCGATCATATGTTATCCACACTTCGAGAAAAGGTTGAGAAAATTCACCCCAAAATCAATTTCTGCGCATCACGTTGTGGATAACGGTGTGGACAGCATGTGCCGAACTTTCCCTTGCCGACGCGTCAGAATTTGCGTAAATTATATGCCAAAGCAAGGATTTTCTACTCACGAGGGAGCAACGTTGATTGCCAGCATGACCGGCTTTGGCCGCGCCGAGCTTTCGCGGGGCAGCATCACTGCCAGCGTGGAAGTCCGCGGTGTGAATAGCAGGTACCTCGACGTATCGGCTCGATTGCCTCGAACCCTCTCACTGCGTGAGAAGGACATCAAGGAGATCGTTCGTACCTACGTGAACCGGGGAAGTTTGAGCATTGCGGTGACTGTTGAAGAAGAGTCAGACGGAATCGCGCCGTTATCGGTAAACAAGTCGGCAGCGCGTGCCTACGTGAAGCTGCTGAATGAGCTTCGAAGGGCAACAAAGATTCGTGAGTCGGTCAAGCTTGAGCACCTGCTGAAATTCTCAGAGGTCTTTGAGGTCCCACGTGAAGCGGAATCCGACGAACGCGAATGGAGCGTTGTCCAGGAGGTCCTTCACCTCGCCCTGAAGGACTTCAACACGATGCGGCAGAACGAAGGGCGCGAGCTTGCAAAGGATCTGGAGCCTCGAATTCGACGCCTCGATGATACTGTCGACAAGATCGAGGCTCTCTCAAAAGAGCGAATTCCCGAAGAGCTCAAGCGCCTCAACGAGCGGATCGCACAGCTGCTTGAAGATAGGAGCATCGTTGATCAGAATCGCCTCGAACTCGAGGTTGCTCTCCTTGCTGATAAGCTGGACGTCACCGAGGAGTGCGTCCGCTTCCGGAGCCATAATAAATTCTTCCTTGAAGCGCTTGCCAATGAGGAATCCGCGGGACGGAAGCTGAACTTCTTGGTGCAGGAGATCAACCGCGAGGCCAACACCATTGGATCGAAGACGAGCGACGCAGAGATTGCCCATTTGGTTGTGCAGATCAAAGAAGATTTGGAGAAAATCCGAGAACAGTTGCAGAACATCGAGTAGTTGAATGGTTAACTGGTTAACTAGTTAATTGGTTAATTACGAGCGACCACTTGCTAATTTCCGCCGGAGGCGGTTCGCCTTTTGCGCAAACCACTCACCATTCACCAATTAACTAGATGTCTCGCGGAAAACTTATTGTAGTTTCTGCGCCGAGCGGCGCTGGAAAAACAACAATCGTCAAGGCAATTCTGGCGAAGTATCCATCGCTGCTGTTTTCAGTCTCAGCGACGACTCGGCCGATCCGAGCGGGGGAAGTTGACGGGAGAGATTATTTTTTCTTACAGCGCGAAGAGTTCGAGCGGCGAATCAAAGCGGGCCAACTGGTGGAGTGGGAAGAGATCTACGGCAATTTGTACGGGACTCTGAAGAGCGAAGTCGACAACGCATTATCGGCGGGAAAGACGATGCTCTTCGACATCGATGTGAGGGGGGCGCTGTCGATCAAACGCCACTACCCAAACGACACCGTCGTGATCTTCATCAGGCCGCCGAGCGTTGAAGTCTTGCGGTCCCGTCTGCTCAACAGAAAAACCGAGGACGAGGCAACGATGAAGCGACGATTGGATCGCGTGACAATGGAGCTGGAAACGGGAAATCAATTCGATTATCAAGTCATCAACGATGATCTTCAAACAGCAGTCAGAGAGGTCGAGCAAATCATCGCAAAGCATACAGAGCTTGTGCCGCTGTAAAGAGCCTAATTCGTTCGCGCTGAAAATGTCACGCAAAGACGCTAAGACGCAAAGAAAGTCTTGAATTCGATTTGCTCTGTTGTCTTTGCGGCTTTGTGTCAGATCATTTTTTTGCTTTTTCGTTGAGAACTGATTCGGCCGGATAGCATTTTTTTCACCATCATACTGGAGGAAGAAACGTGCCTTTAAAACCAATCGATATCGAGCTCTTCTCTACATCCGCGGAGGATGTGTACGAAGCGATTGTCATCGCGTCAAAGCGCGCACGACAGATTCACACGGAGATTAAACTCGAGCTAGGTCAGCGGATCGAAACGCTGAACCAGCTTACCAGCACGACGGAAACGGAAGATGAAATGGACGTCAGCGCCAATCCCGATCAATTGAGAATCAGCCTCGAGTTCGAGAAGCGCCCGAAACCGACGGACGTTGCTCTTCAAGAGACCATCGCCAAAAAGATCAAATGGCGGTATAAGGTCGTGGAGGAACCGGAAGCAAAGCTCAAAGAGAAAGAGAAAGAAAAAGAGAAAGAATCTGAATAACGAGGTGCTGAGTGCTTCGCGGAAAGAACATACTCGTGGGGGTAACCGGCGGGATCGCCGCCTACAAGGTCTGTTACCTTGTCCGTGAGCTGAAGAAATCAGGCGCCGATGTGAAGGTTGTTATGACTGAAGCGGCAACGAGATTCGTTGCGCCGCTGACGTTCTCCGCGCTTTCAGGCCACGACGTGGCCTATGATCTCTGGGCGCGCAACCAATCCACCGGCTCTGATATCGGCACTCAACATATTGATCTTGCCAACTGGGCAGACGTTCTCGTCATCGCCCCGGCTTCGGCAAACACGATCGCAAAGCTTACCTACGGCCTTTCCGATAACCTCCTTACCATCGTTGCGCTTGCCAGCCGATGCCCTCTCGTCCTTGCTCCGGC
>ERZ1292640.1406-Hain-H43-02um-R1-1406-length-19883-cov-11_pt1 | contig 19883 bp, 18 predicted proteins | sample MGYA00564404_ERZ1292640 | MGnify/ENA primary metagenome ERZ1292640 (study PRJEB36523, sample SAMEA6512636) | groundwater metagenome | collected 2019-01-08 | study: AquaDiva: Metagenomics assemblies of 32 groundwater samples
AAAACTATTTTCCGCAAACGCTTTTAAGGCGCCTTGCAGTGGAAACTTGCGTATGGCTTCCCCGATTTGCGGTAATGTTTCGTTCGAGCGCCAGCGCTGCAGGCACGACCAGCTGGAAGGCCGCGGCATGCGGGGCGCGTTGTTACGCCAGTTGATTCTCGGCGGGCAGGACGGCATAGTGAACGTGCTGGGCATAATCCTTGGAGTTGCCACGGCCACCGGCAGCGTGAAGCTCGTGCTCGTCACGGCCGTGGCTGCCACGCTGGCGGAAAGCATTTCCATGGCGGCGGTTGCTTACACGTCAACGAAGGCGCAAAAGACGTACTACGCCGCGCAAGTCAAGCGCGAAGAGTTCGAAATCCTGCATTTTCCGTGCGTCGAGCGCGAAGAGATTCGCAAGATTTACCGGGCGAAGGGCTTTCGCGGCAGGACGCTCGACGCGATAGTGCGGCACATTACCTCCAACCGCAAGCGTTGGGTGGACGAGATGATGCTGGGCGAGTTGAAGCTCACGCAAACAGATTTCGACAGTCCCGCAACTGAAGCGGTGGTGGTAGGCATTTCCGCGCTAGTGGGTTCGCTCGTGCCCATCGTGCCGTTCTTCCTCACTGCCTCCGTTTGGACGGGCGCGGCCGCGGCAATAGCCCTCTCCGCAGTGGTGCTTTTCGCAACAGGGGCGTTCCGGGCGCGCGAGACGGTTGGCGACTGGCGTAAGGGAGGGTTGGAGATGGCGGGCGTGGGCGTGATCGCCGCAGTGGCAGGCTACGTCATAGGCTTGCTGTTGGGAGTGGTGGCGTGACTAAGCTTCCCCTTGAGGACCGCAGGCGGTTGTTGGAAGGCATTCGCGACGCGAGGCACGAGTTCGGCCAGCCGCTTGCCGCATTGATGGGTACTGGAGAAAACCTTCGCGACGCAAGACCCGGCGTTCTCGCGAGTTATTACCTGCCGCCGGAAGGCAAGGCTGCCTGCGCGCGCTTGTTGAAGCTGCTTTGCGAAGAAACCCCCAAACGGGAGGGTTTGCTGAAGCGCGGTACTGCCAGCGTCTCGAAGCTCAACATTCCGTTGGCTAAGCGCAACGCGGCAAGGATGCGGGCGGTTGTTGAGGAAGTCATTCGCGAGGCCGAGTCGTTGAAAGGCGTGCTTCCAGACGGGCATAGGTTCTTCATTCTGACTGCCGCCCGCAACGCGCTTCACCCCCTGCGTAGCATTGAAGCGCTCGACTTTTCGTTGAGGCTGGCGCGCAAGGAGGTTGACCTGCGCGAGCTGGTTCGCCGCGAGTTCGCCGATGGGTTGCAATACCGCGACAAGCACGGCAGGCCTGTCGAGGCGCGCCTGCGCCTGCCGAAAGGGCTGAACGTTTTGGTTGACCCGGAAGCGTTTTCTGGCGTGGTTCGCAACTTGCGTTCCGACGCTTCCATCCACCCCGAGGCGCGCGGCGGCGTGAGGCTGTCGGTGTCGGCGGCGCCTGAAGGCGATTTCGTACGCCTGCGGTTTGTGAGCCTCGGCGCAAAGCCCCTCTCGTCGGAGGTTGCTGCGAAGATTGGCCGAGTGCCTTTCACCACGCGCACAGGCGCAAGGCTGGAGGAGCACGGCCGCGGCAAGGTGATTTCACGCAGGGTTGTCGAGGCACTCGGCGGTTCTTTCCGCGCTTGCAACCACCGGGGCGCGCCTTGTTTGGAAGTGCGGTTGCCGCGTTCGAGTTAACGCTTAAATGCGTGCTGCGGCAATTGCATTGCGTGGACTTTTCAAGAGGCGAGCTCCTTGCCTTGGCGGCGTTGGGTTTGTTCGCACTGTTGTTCTTCAAGCCCGTGGTCGCGGGGGATGGCTTCGGCTATTACGCGATTCTGGAGGGGGGAGTGAGGGACGGTACGCTCAACTTGTCGCAACAGTTGCGCTTCAACGCGGTGGCGAACGGCACGGAAGTGATGCTGTGGCCTGCCACTGGAACGTACTTTTCGCAGTACGCGCCGGGCCTGGCGTTGGTGAGCGCGCCCCTCTACGCCGTTTCGCTCGTGCTTGACGATTTCCGCGTTTTCCACGTTGCCGACGCGTTCTTCCTGCAGGAGCGGGGGGATATTCTCGTGCACATGGCTGCGGTTGCGGTTACGTCCTTGGCTTTCGCCGCTGCGGCGGTGTTGCTGTCGTTGTTCTTGCTGCGAAAAATTGGTTTGCAGAAGCAGGCGGCTGCGGCGGTGTTGCTGGCGTTCTTCGGCAGTCCCCTCATCCGGTATGCGACGTACGACTTGACGTACTCGCACGCGGTCGAAGCAGGGTTGCTGGCGGCTGCAGTATATCTTTTCATTGTTGACGACCGCAAGAGCTTTTGGGCAGGCGCGCTGTTGGGGGTGATGACGCTCGTGCGGTACTCGAGCGTTGTTTTCGCGCTGCCTTTCGCGGCGTACTACCTCTGCCGTGGAAAGGGGGGCGATGCAGGCAAGCTCGTGCTGGGGATGCTTCCGTTCATCGCGGCGTTGGCGTTGTATTGGATTGCGTTATTTGGTTTTCCGTTAATATCATCGTATGAGGCCAGCCACATCGTTCAGGGAACCGGTTCGTTCTTGGGTTTGCCAAGCGTTTCCAGCCTAGTTGCAGTGCTTTTTTCGCTCTCGCGCGACCCGCCGGGGTTGTTGTGGTGGACGCCGCTCTGTATCGCGGCGCTTTACGGCGTGTGGCTGTGGCGCAATGAAAAGAAGTGGGTGCTCCTCTCGCTGTTCGCGCTCCTCCTGCTAGTCACGGCGTCGTCGTTCAACGGCACTACCGGCTTTTCGTTCAGCCACCGTTACTTCGCCGCGCTATTCATAATCTACGCGTTGGGTTGCGGCGTGCTGTTGAAAGAGTTCGGCCGCAAGGCGCGGCTGGCGTTGGGGGCGATGGCCTGCTGGACGGTGTTGCTGTTCGTGCTGCACTTGGCCGGAGGGTTTTCCGGCTTTCCCACGCTTAATTCTCTTTGGGAGTTTTGGGTGGCGCAAGGCAACTTCGGCAGGCTGCCGCAACTCGTTTTCGAGAAGCTTGGCCTAGTGCGCCTGCTGCTGCAGCGGTAGGCCTATTGTAGCGAGCGGGGGGCTTGTCATAGTCACTGCACGAGCGCTTGCCTGACGTTGTCGGCGAGTTTCATCACCACCACTTTGCCGCGGCGTTCGAGCGTGACTGCGCCGCGTTGGGAGAGGCTTGCGGCCGTGCGGTGGGCCTTGAGGCGCGTCATTCCTTCCAGGCGCGCCACTTCCGCCTGGAGGCACTCGCCGCCGTTGCTTATCAAGAGGCTCACGGCCTTGCGTTCTTCCGGCTTTAGCAGTGAGAGTGCGAGTTCGGCGTTCAACTGCGATTCTTTCTCGCGCTGCGCGACCTCCTCTTGCATCAGCAGGAATATGGAGGCGCCGGCCGCGGCTGCGGCGCCGACAACGACTAGCATGAATTCGAAGTGGTAGCTCACCAGCAGCATGAACAACGGCGGGGTGCGGTCGGGAAAGCTGTAGGTGATTAGAAGTGCGAAGAATAGTATTAGGAATGCTGCGGTTATGGCTATTGCTACCACCACGCGCTTGCGCGCCGACCAGCCGAGCTTGTTTCTCATTCTGAAACCCTCCAAAGCGTTGTTATGCACTTGAAACCATTGTTTCACTAACTTATTAATATTGTTTCAGTCCTTGAAACTAAGTATGGAAAGATTTTTCGGCCGCGGGTTGCGCGACAACGGTGTGCGCGGCAACCGCTTGCGTGGCAACGGCATGCTGGGTGTGCTGGCGTTGGGCGTGGTGGGCTTGCTGGCCGTAGTAATGTTTTCGGGGGCGATGAGGCCGCCTTCGCAGCAGTTAGATTATAGTAGTGGGCGTGAGCCTGTTGCGGGTTTCGAGCCGGTTGCGGGCGGCGGTATTGGCGCGGGCGGCAGTCAGGCCGTGCAGGACGTTTACGTTACGGCGTTGCCTTCGGGGGTTTACGACAATCCCGTTACGCGCGTGAAGGCGGGCGTGCCGGTGCGCCTGCATTTCACAGCCAAGCCTGGCGCGGGTTGCGGCAGCGTGCTGGTGATGCGCGATTTCGGGGTTACGTTAATCTCGCGGGGTGGCAAGGAGCAAGTTGCCGAGTTCACCCCGCCTGCCGGGCGGTTTGAATACGCTTGTTCGATGCGAATGTTTCGCGGGGTTTTGATTGCGGAGTGAAAGGCGGTTGGCTTGGCGGAGGTTGGTTTGCGTGAAGGATTTGCTTAAGGTGGGCGGCATGCACTGCCGCCGTTGCGAAACGGTAGTGAAGCTTGCAGTTGAGGACGTGGTTTGCGCGAGCGTCGTGCAAGTTGGCAGGGGGTTTGTCGAGTTCGAGGCGGGGTGCGGCGCGTGCCTGCAGCATGTTGCCGAGGCCATAACTGCCGAAGGTTTCTCGGTGGCGTAAGGTGAGGCGTGGCGTTTGGTGCAAGGCGTGGTTTTAGGCGGCGCGTGGCTTTAGGCGGCGCGTGGTTTGATGTTGGAAGTGGCTTGGCATGAGAGCGGCTTGACGCGAGGAGGTTGTTGGTTATGCAGAAGGAATTGGCGGTTTCGGGAATGCATTGTTCGAGTTGCGAGTTGTTGTTGAAGGACGCCGTGGGCGGCGTGCCTGGCGTGAAGACAATTTCGGTTGACGCCAAGGCGGGCCGCGTGCGGGTGGACGTGGATTCTGCGGGCGTGCTTGAGGCGGTGAAGACGGCGATTCGCAGCGAGGGTTACGGCGTGTAAACGGGAGGGCGTGTGTTGCAATGGTTGATTTCAAGGTTTCAGGCATGCACTGCGATTCGTGCGCGAAGATTATCCAGCGGTCTGTTGCGTGCCACGAAGGCGCGTCGGTGGTTGTTGATGCGAGTGGCAACCGCGTGCAGCTTGATTGCAGTCCCGAGCAGCTTGCGGCGATAAGGCAAGATTTGCTTGCCAAGGGTTACCAGTTGCTTTCGCCGGGCGAGGAGGCGGGCGCGGATGATGGCGCGCGTTTCGAGGCGGGCTCTGCAAGGCGGGTGTTGGCGTTCTTTTCCGGCATTTTGGCGGGTGGCAGGGAGTTTGCGTTTGAGCACAGGCTTTTGAAGACGGCCGTGGCGGCGTTGGCAGTTGTGCTGGCTGCGCAGGCGGTGTTGTACTTCATGTTTTTCCACAAGATTCCCGGCTTTTTGGCCACGTATTCAAGCGTCCTTTTCCTCACGGCCGTTTCAATCGTCGCGTTGGTTTTCGCGGTCTATCACGCCGAGGCCTTTCGCCGCAAGGCGTCGTGCATGACTGGCATGATGACGGGCATGACTTTCGGCATGGCTGGCGGTTTTCTCGTGGGCGCGTTTGCAGGCGCGGCTAACGGAATGTTTGTCGGCAGCCTCGTGGGAATGGCTGCGGGAATGGCTTTAGGCTACCTTACCGGCCGTTGTTGCGGCGTGATGGGCGTGATGGAAGGTGTGATGGGCGGGTTGATGGCTGGCACGATGGGCGCGATGCTTTCCGTGATGCTCGCGTTCGACCACTTGATTCTGTTCCTGTTCATCCTGACGGGCGTTGAACTCGCGTTGATTGCCTCGTCCAGCTATATGCTTTACAAGGAGTACGGGCGTATAGAAGAAGGCCGAGTGAAGATAGGTTTTTTTGATTTCGTGGCGATTTCGCTTGCGTGCTACTTGGTTTTGACGGCAGTATTTATTTACGGGCCTAAGGCGGGCGTGGTGTTGGGCGCGTAAGTGGTTGGATTTGTAGGTGGTTGTGATGGTTAGGGTTGAGATTGCGGTAGGCGGGATGCACTGCGCGTCGTGCGCCGTGCTTATTACGCGGGCGCTTGAAAAGACTCTCGGCGTGGTGAAGGCCAATGTGAATTATGCGTCAGGCAAGGCGCTGGTTGAGTTTGACGACGCGCAAACCAACGAATCAGCCGTCGTTGACGCCATTAAATCAAGGGGTTATGCCGCAAGAGTCGGTGTTGACGCTGACGGCGAAAGGCAAGTGCGCGAGAAAGAAATCTCTACGCTAAAGACCTTGTTGGTTATAGGCGCGGCTTTTGCAATACCGGCGTTAATCTTAGGCATGTTTGTAATGGACTTTCCTTACCGCATGCTGCTGCTCTTCCTGCTTTCAACGCCCGTGCAGTTCGTGATAGGGAAGAGCTTTTACTTGGGCGCGTGGAGCGCGCTGCAGAACAAAAGCGCGAGTATGGACACGCTTATAGCCGTGGGCACCAGCGCCGCATATTTCTATAGCATAGCAGCGTTGTTCGGCCTTGTTGAGGAACAGTATTTCGAAGTCGCCGCAATCCTGATTACGCTCGTCATCCTCGGCAAGTACCTTGAGGCGGTTGCCAAGGGCAGGACGAGCGAGGCCATTCGGAAGCTCATGGGGCTCGCGCCCAAGACCGCAACCGTAATTCGCGCCAGGCAAGAGCTGGAAATCCCGATTGAACAAGTAGTCGCCGGCGACATAGTTGTAGTCAAGCCCGGGGAGAAAATGCCGGTGGACGGCATCGTCGTGGAGGGGGCGTCTGCCGTTGACGAGAGCATGGTCACCGGCGAAAGCATCCCTGTGGAGAAAACCAAGGGATCTAAAATCATTGGCGGCACGATCAACAAGCACGGCGCGCTCAAGTTCAAGGCGACGAAAGTCGGGAAGGACACGGTGCTTTCGCAGATAGTCAAGCTCGTCGAGGAAGCGCAGGGAAGCAAGGCGAACATACAACGTTTTGCAGACCAAATCAGCGCCATCTTCGTGCCGGTAGTAATCGCCATCGCGATACTTACCTTCGTCGCTTGGTACTTCCTGCTCGGCCAGCCGTTCTCCTTCGCGCTAATGGTTTCCGTGGCCGTGCTGGTGATCGCCTGCCCGTGCGCGTTGGGCTTGGCAACGCCGACTTCCATCATGGTCGGCACCGGCATCGGAGCCCAGAAAGGCATTTTAATCAAGAATGCCGAGAGCCTCGAGCTGATGCACAAGATAAAGGCAGTCGTCTTTGACAAGACTGGCACGATTACCGAGGGGAAGCCCAAGGTCACGGACTTTATAGTTTTTTCACCGAAAGACCGCAGGAAGTCCTTGGAGTTTGCTTACGCGGTTGAAAACAATTCGGAACACCCGCTGGCAGACGCCATAGTCGAGTTCGTGAAATGCGAGAATACCGCGCTCAAGAAAGCCCGTGGTTTCAAGGCCACTCCCGGTTTTGGCGTCGAAGCCGTGGTTGACGGCAGCAGCGTGGCTTTAGGGAAGCCTGACAAGGCTTTTGGCGCGCAGTCGAAGCACGTCTATACTGTGGTGTCCCGCCTCCAGGAGGAAGGCAAGACGGCAATGGTCCTCAAGGCCAATGCAAAGCCCATAGCGGTAATTGGAGTCGCCGATACGATTCGTGAAACGAGCGTCAAGGCGGTGGAAGAGCTTAAGAAGCTCGGCGTGGAAACGTGGTTGATTACCGGCGATAATGAGCGGACTGCCAAAGCCATAGCCCGGCAGGCTGGGATACGGAACGTCTTTGCCGAGGTGCTGCCGCAAGACAAGGCGTCGTACGTCAAGCAGCTGCAGGACAAGGGGCTTAAGGTCGTCATGGTGGGCGACGGGATAAACGACGCCCCGGCGTTGGCGCAGGCGGACATCGGCATTGCGATGGGTTCCGGCACCGACGTGGCCATGGAAACGGGGTCGGTAGTGTTAATGCGTTCCGATCCGCAAGACGTGCCGCGGGCAATAAGGCTCGGCCGTGCGACCATAAACAAGATAAGGCAAAACATGTTTTGGGCGCTGGTCTACAACGTGCTTGGAATACCAATTGCGGCGGGGCTGTTGTACCCGTCGTTCGGGATACTGCTCTCGCCCATAATCGCCGGCGGGGCAATGGCGCTCTCAAGCGTCTCGGTGGTTGCAAACGCGTTGACACTGCGGTGGATAAAGCTGTAAGGGGAGTGTGAAGAATGATGAACTTCGGCGGGTTTATTGGCGAAAACAATAAGGCGATTGCATTTACGCTTGGCGTCTTGATTTTTGGCGCGGCAGTGTACCTAACCCTCGCGCCGGGCCAAGAGATGCCTGCGGGCGGCGTGGACGCCGGGTTTTTTGAGGGAATGCGGCTGAAAGTCGGTTTTGCGCCCGACGGTTCGATGAAGCTGTTTGCAAGCGCGAAGAACAACGCCCTGTCAAAGCTTTCTGCAGCTGAAGGAAACTCCGTGCCGGAAGGCGGCGCGATGGTGATAGGCTATGCTGAAGCGTCGGCAATGCGGGGCGAGAAACTGTTTTCAAAACCGGGCGATAGCATCAAAGGTTTCTTCGGCATCCGCAATATATCGGTGGAAGGCGTGTTGCGCAAGACCGGGAGCCCGGTGGACGAGATGCATTTCCTTGACGCCAACGCGTTTGACGCAATCGAGGGCGAGGAAGGCCGCGCATTCGTCAAAGTAACGCCTGGCGGCGAGCCGAAGCTTTTTTACAAGCTGGGCTACACCGACGAGCTGCTCAAGAAAATCAGGCTGGCCGAAGGAAGCGTTGCCGGTTATGAAACCCACGTGCTTGGAGCTACGGCGTACTACCCCGTTTTCTTCGGGGCTGCTGAAGCGAAGCTGATGCGTGCTGAAGGAAAGTTTGCCGACGCTGGTGACACGATAGAAGGGTTCTTTGGCAAGAACGTGGTCGTGGCAGGCGTGCTGGAGCAAACTAACGCCAGCCTGGACATTATGAATTTTATTCCGTTCAACGAGAAGGAACTCTAAAGAGGGGATTGTTATGGATGATTACGTGGTTGCTGCGGTGATGATTGCAGCGTTGACAATAGCTTTCTTCATGTCTCAAGCCGGCGCTTCGGGTGACGTTAACGCCGTTCGGCTGGCTGGCGCTAGCATAGCGAAGGTTGCCGCCACGCCGGGCGAGGTGGTGGTAGTGCCGCTGAGAGTTGAGGCCGGGCGTTATTCGCCTTCTGAAATTCGCGTTGCGAAAGGCACTACCGTCCGCATAGAGGCGGAAGCCAACACTTTCACCGGGTGCATGCGCACGCTCGTCATTGGCGGGTACGGCGTGAGGAAACTCATAACCGCCGCGGACAACATCGTAGAGTTCGTTGCCGACAAGCCCGGCGCGTTTCCCATCTCGTGTACGATGGGGATGGGTGGCGGCAGGCTGCTGGTGGAAGACGATGGCGGGAGCGTGCCGGAATCGCCTTTGCCCGTGCGGGCTGCCGGTTCCGGCGGGTCTTGCGGCGCTGGCGGGGGCTGCGGCTGCGGCGGTTAGCAAAGCGGCTTTCGTCCAAGTTTCCACGTCTGCATTGCACCCCCCGCTCTGCCTACTGCTTGCGTTTAAAAGCATGTTTGCGTAATGTTTAAGACGGCATTTCGCGCCGTCGCGCAGGTGGGGATATACGCGCGTAGCAATGGTGGGCTGGGAGTTTCCTCCCTTTACTTCCGGAGGCCTCGGTGTGCACTGCCGCTACCTCACGGAGGCGTTAGCGCAGCACGGCGTTGACGTGACGTTCTTCATGCCGCCCACGAACTGTGCGATTGACGCGCCTTGGATGAAGTGCGTGAAAGTCTCTTCAGTCAGCAGCATGACTCTCGGCGAGTTCCTGAAGTTCAACTCTTACTCAATGGCTTCCGCGTTAAAGTACACCGTTTCGGGAGGCAAGATAGCTTTTTCGATGGTGTTGGACAAGGCTTACGGAAAAGAGTTTTTCGAGGCGGTCAACACTTACAACACGGCCGCGGCGGCCGCAGTGGTGGAAGAGCATGCGAAAGAGCCTTTCAACGTCATCCACTGCCACGATTGGATAACCACTTCGGCAGGCTTGCTGGCCAAGCGCGCCACCAACTTGCCGCTCGTCATCACGATGCACAGCTCCGAGTTCGACCGCAGCGCGTGCCTCAACCCCACGCCGTGGATACTGGAGTTGGAGAAGATGGGCGTGCGCAACGCTGACGCGATAATCGCCGTGAGCGGCATCATGCGCGAGCAGCTTGCGGCAGAGCTCGGTTTGGACAAGCGCAAGACGCACGTGGTGTACAATGCCACGCCCCTCATGCTGCCGCCCGCCCCCAAGCGCGAGACGCGGTTTTGGTGGAAGCACGTGGTGCTTTGCCACGGGAGGCTCAGCATTCAGAAGGGCGCTGATTACTTCCTGCGCGCCGTGCGGAAGGTGGCCAGCCACCGGCCTGACGCGCTTTTCGTGGTGAGCGGCACTGGCGCGTTCCTTCCCGCGCTCGTTGAGCTCGCTACGGCGTTGGGAGTGGAGGACCGCGTGATGTTTCTCGGCAATGTTCCGCAAGAAAAGCTTTCCACGCTTTACAACTGTTGCGACGTGTTCGTGCTGCCGAGCGTGCGCGAGCCTTTCGGCATTACTGCGCTTGAAGCAATGCATTTCGGCAAGCCCGTCGTGATAAGCAAGACTGCCGGCGCGTGCGAGATGGGTGACGGAATGTTTCCAGTTGATTTTTGGGACGTTGACAAGCTGGCGCACACCGTCACGATGCTGCTTGATGACGAGCAACTGCGGGCAAAGGCGGGCGAGGCCGCGCGGCGCACGGCCGCAGGGCAAAAGTGGTTCGACCGCGGCGGCGACACGAAAGCAGTGTACGAGCAAGTGCTGCGCGAAAACGGCGAGAATGCAATTCCTTCAAGCATCGAGGTTTCTTCCTGATGGTTAAGCGCGTGAATGCACCCGACGTAATCCTGTCTGGGGGTATTAGAGTTCAGGATTCCGTTTCGTGCACGGAGCCGGTTGATGGGCGAATTGAGTTTGGGGCGTGCTATTCTCGTTGCGAGGTTTCTTCCAATGGTTAAGCGCGTGAACCTCTATTTTCACGTCCACCAGCCGTTCCGCTTGGCGCGCTACTCGCCGTTCGAACAATCAGAACCCGGCAGCGCTTACTTCGACGAGGCGATGAACCGCAAGTATTTCGAGTCCATCGCGCGCTCGTGCTACCTTCCCGCCAACGCGATGCTGCTAGAGTTGCTGGAGGCGCACGACCATTTCGCCGTGTCCTTCAGCGTGAGCGGCACGCTCATCTCGCAAGCGTCAGCGTGGTGCCCAGAAGTGCTGGAGGGCTTTCGCGCAATGGCGCGCACCGGGCGCGCAGAGTTCCTCGCCGAAACGTATTACCACTCGCTCTCGTCGCTCTTTTTCAGCCACACGGAGTTCCGCAAGCAAGTGCGCAAGCACGCTGACGCAGTGCGGCGCGAGTTGGGTTTCAAGCCTCGCGTGTTCCGCAACACCGAGTTGTTGTACGACAACCGCACTGCGCGCGCCGTCCGGTCGCTGGGTTTCAAGGCGATGCTTTGCGAAGGCACCGAACGCCTGTTGGGGGGGCGTTCGCCGAACTACAACTACCTCGCGTCGGACGCCGGGGGGTTGAAGCTCCTCTTGCGCAACTACCATCTTTCCGACGATGTGGGCTTCAGGTTTTCCAACCAAGGTTGGGGCGAGTGGCCGTTGGTAGCGCCGAAGTACGCCGCGTGGCTTGACGCGGCTGACGGCGATTTCGTGAACTTGTTTATGGATTACGAGACTATCGGCGAGCACCACTGGCGGTCGACCGGCATCTTCGAGTTCATCCGCCACCTTCCCTCCGAAGCAGAGGCGCGCGGCGTCGCGTTCGGCACGCTGTCGCAAGCCGCCGAGTTCACTCCCTCTGGCGAAGTGGGTTCAACTCAAACCGTGTCTTGGGCGGATTTGGAGCGCGACGCGAGCGCGTGGCTCGGCAACCGCCAGCAGTGGTCGTGCTTCCACAAACTCCAGCAGGTCGCCTCGAAAGTCGCCGAGTGCGGGGATGAAGAGCTCCTCGAGACGTGCCGCAAGCTGCAGACGAGCGACCACTTCATGTACTTGTGCCGCAAGAGCTGGTCGGACGGGGATGTGCACAAACACTTTTCGCCTTACAAGGAAAACTCGCCGTTCGAGAATTACGCCAACTTTATGAACATACTCATCGATTTCGAGAAGGTTGTTGACGACAAGCTCGGCCAGTCCGGTACGTCAAGTGGGGAGGTGGCGTTCGCTTGAATGACGTGCTTTTCGTCGTGACCGAGCTCGAACGCCCCGTGGGCGGGCTGCACAGGTTTACGGTCGAGTTCGCCTCCAAGTGGAAGCAGGCCGTGCGCAAGCCCGCGTTGCAACTGCTGGGTTTTTGCGACCCATTTTCGCAGCGGGAGGAAGGCTTGCAGCCTGCGGTAGAGTACTCTGCGTTCGGGCACAAAGTGTTTTTCGCCGAGCGCGCGGGCCAGCGCGCCGTGTTCATCGAACCCAACGTTGACGCGGCTGGCGTGGACGCCGTGCAAGCCGAGCTTTGGAAGGATTACGGCGTGCGTTCGTTGAAAGCGTCTTCGTGGGATTACTACCGCGCGTTGTGCGCCTTTTGGCAAGCCGTGCCCGAGTTCGTGGAATTTTCGCGCCGCGAGTTGAACCGCGATTTCTCGCTCGTCGACTGCCAAGATTGGCTTGCCTTCCCGGCGGGGTTCTTGTGCCGCAAGAAGCTCGGCATTCCGCTTCACTGCCGCTTCCACTCCACCGAAATGGGCCGGGCGATGGGCAAGCCGGACGTTGAGTCCGCGCCTTTCTCCATCGAAGTCGCGTCGCTGCTTGAAGCCGACTTCGTGCAAGGCGTGTCGGTATCTGAAGCCAAGTTTCTCCTTTACAACTACCTGCCTTTCGCGCAAGAGCTTGCAAACCGGCTTGCGCCGTCGAAGCCGCCGGGCTGGGCGGCGTACGCCAACCGCAAGATAGAAGCTTACCAAGACTTCCTCGTTTCCGAGGCGCAAGACCTCGTGCTGATGGGCGAGCACGCCGCCGGCATTCCCAACGGCATAATTCTCGCAGACTGGCTTACCGTCTCCAAGCAAGACATCCAGCAAGGCAGGCAGTTCCTCAAACAAATCCTTCCCGGCAAGCGGCAGTACATCATGTTCGTCGGCCGCACTGAAACCCGCAAGGGCATTGCACAGTTGATAGACGCAGTGGCAATGCTGGACGACGATTCGGTGGGCCTCGTCCTGGTAAGCAGCTTCGCGCCCGACGCGCAAGCGCGTTACGAACAGTTCATTGCCAGCCGCGGCCTTGCCGGACGCGTGGCGATACACAGCGGGTGGGTGGGCGAGCGCGAAAAGAAAGGGTTGTTCTGCGCCTGCGACGTGATGGCCTTCCCGTCGTTATACGAGCCTTTCGGCCTCGTGTGCCTCGAAGGGCTGGCTGCAGACTTGGCGGCCAAACGCAACGGCTTGCAAGGCCCAGTCGTAGTGGCCGGCGCTACCGGCGGGTTGAACGAAATACTGCGCACGGGGTTGAACGGTTTCAAGGCGCCGATGGAAGAATTCGACTTGAAGCCAGAACTATTGCTGCGCGTGCTGCGCCTCGCCCTTAAGAACAAGGCTTCCGACAACTCCGTTGCAGGAGAGGGGGCAAAGCGCGTGCAAGACCCGCACTTCAACTGGGCGACAATCGCACGCCTAGTCGCGAAAAGCTATGCGACCGCAGTAAAAAACTTTAGTTCGAGGGGTGGTTTAATGAAAGAGCCTGAAGAAATTTTTGGCGTGAATTCCGGGAAAGTGTGGCTGTGCCTGAAAGGCGAAGGCGCGTTGAGCATCAGCCAGCTGAAAAGCAAGGCAAAGCTCTCCACAGATGAAGTGGCGGGCGCGTTAGGTTGGCTCAGCCGCGAGAACAAGATTTACTTGGAGGATTCAGGCAAAGTGATGAAGTACGGCTTGCGCGAGTAAGCGCGTCAAACGCCCTAACTTCGCTTCGTTCTAGTGGATAACTTGGATTTGCAAACATCGAAGAAATGGGTTTTCCCGGCAGTCGCAGCTGGCTTGCAGCCGCGCCGGGCTTACCTCCGCCGCGGCGCCTTCGAATTCAGCCAATCGCTCGCCACCGTGCCGCTCGACGGCTTCCACACGCCCAACCGCGATTATCCTTACGAAGGCTTCAGCGCGCTGACTGCGCAAGGCAACTGGAAGTTTGTCGACGCCATCGCTTTCTCGCTGCTCGACGCCGGCTCGCCCGTGAAACTAACGCCCACGAACACCATCGCCACCCCCCACGCTATCGCGTACAACTACTCGAGCAGCATCGGCATGGCCACCGCGTCTTACTCACTCTCCCCATCCGGCCTTGAATTCCTCTTCGAATTCCCCCACCACGCGCAAGCAACCGTCAAGCCGCTCGTCGACATAAGGTTCATGTACGACGCCAGCCCCTCCCCCCAAGAATACGAATGCCACTCGCGCGGCTCCACGGCTGTAATCACGACGACCACCGGTTCACAGGCGCACACTCGCCATTCCCTCAAGCTCTATTTTCCCACCGGAACGTTCACGCCCCTCCCGCAACCCCAACACTGGAACTACCGCCTTGGAAGTGGCGGGCGCAACCCCGACGGCACTCCCTGCGGGCAGGCTGCCACGCTGTTCGCGCCCGGCGCCATAACTTTCGAAGGAGGCAAGGCTTCCCTAGCGCTATCGCCACTTTCATTTTTGCAGCCCCATTTTGTTGAAGAGCCGCCCGAAAAGCTTTTCCGCGACATCGCACGCCAATCCTCGAAAACGTTCGGAGGGGAAGGCGGCGAGGCAGTTGCGTGCCGCGCCGAAGGCCTTGCGTTACTGTCGCAAACGCCCTTCCCATTACCTGAGGCTGGCGCATTCTGGTTCCGCACCCCGTGGTTTTCCGACGCTTTCTTCACGCTCGCCCACAACCCGCTTTTTTACTCGGCCGCCATGCCCCTCTCGGTGCGCAAATGGCTTTCTTACGGGGCGAGCCACGCGCACGCGCTTCTTCCCACCAAGCTTGACGAACGCACCCTCAAGCCTTCAGGCGAGTCCCTCGCAGCCACGCTAAACTTTCTTCACGCCGCAGACGCGCTCTCGCAAGTCGCGCCGGAAGAATTCGCGGAAGCAGGCCGTTACCTCCAACGTCTCGTGCACAACCTCAAAGGAAGCAAGACAGTCTTCCTGCGCGAAGGCTTGCTTTACGGCTCGGCGAGCTACGGTTGGACTGACGCGATAGTGGGAGGCGTGCCCACGCGCGTGCCCCCCGCCTGGCGCAACCGCGCTGCGGAACCCTTCGCCCTCGTCGAGCTAAACGCCTTGTGGGTGCGGCTGCTGCACGATTACGGCCACCCCCTCGCGAAAGTCGCGCTTTCTTCCTTCCGCAACACTTTCGGCAACCCCCCATTCGGCCACATTGCAGACTTGCAAGGCAACGTTTGCAGAGTGCCTTCCAGCCACGCTCTCTCCGCAGCAGCAACCCTCGCGCCATTCCTACCCCCCGGCGGGTTGAAGGCCGCGTTGGAAGCCTCAAAACCACTAGGGATATCGCGGGAAGGCGCGCTTTTCGGAATCATCACTCTCGCCGAAGGCAACACTTACTTTGGCGACGAGGATTACCACGCGCGCGTCGCGTGGCCCCGCGAAACATTGTGGTTGATAGATGCGCTTGAACGCCTTGGGGAAAAGCGCTTGCTGCGCGAGGTGCTTGAATCCAACCTCCGCCACCAGCAGGAGGAAGGCGCGGTGTTTTACAACCACGAGCTCTTCGCAGTTGAAGAAAGCAAGCTCATCCCCGTCAAGAACCCCGTGCAGTTATGGTCCCAATGGGTCGACCCCTACCTGCGCTTTTGCGGCGCTGGCAACGCAATCGCATAATCATTCAGTACGGCCACTTTCGCTTTTGCGCCTTGCGCGCGACTTGCTCAAAGCCTATCTTTGACAAATGGAAAATAATTACGTGACTAAACACACTACCCTTCAATCGCAAAGTTTAAATTGGCTGGCTGTTTGATGATTGCAGTTTCATAAACCCGACCGGTGGTGAAATCTTAGTGGCAAAGAAGAAGAAAAAGAAGTAAGCCCGACTAAGCGACTTGGTTTTGCTTCTTTTTCTCTTTTATTTTTTTAACTCGCGCACTCGTCTTTTCGGCTCTAGTTTTCGTTCGCCAACCGTTTCGCTTCCAAAGTTCAAGTGCTGCGTTCGCTTGGCAGGCTGCTTTAAGAACCTGTGCGCAAGTAGTTTTGCATGCTTAAGCAAAACAAACGACAAGGCGACGCGCCTAGGCAACACGTGCTCGTAGAAACTTACGGCGGCAACACTATCCTTCCGCACGACGCTTGGGTGTGGACTCGCGTTGGCGACGAAACCGCGCGCAAGCTCGTAAAGCACTTGCAGCCCAACGACTTGGTGTTGGAACAACGGCCTGACGTGAAGGTTTCGCTCGCTCAAATAAAGCGGGCGCTGCTTGAAGACGACTTGGCTTACCGTTCGGCTCACGAACAGCTCCACTTGCCTTCTTTAGTCGACGGCAAGCCCGTACCGCGCCTGCAGCAATATTTGCTTGACTCGCTGGGAATGACTCACAAAGACTTGAAAAACCTCGAGACAGTAGCTGCGGGGGTTGAACGAATAACTGCGCGTTTGGAGCGCTTAGACGCGAGGGCAAACGCAATTTTTGGCGACAGGAAAACCATTCGCTTGGAGCGAAGCGGCCAAGCAGTAACAGAGTGGCTTACTGGAACCACGGTGCTTCCCTCGCGGCCGCAAGTACTCCGCGTCCTGCGCCGGTTGAGCCCAAAGCGCTTCGATAATTTGTTCGGCAAGCCACAGGAACTCAAGCTGAAGGGCGCGCCTGACCGCGGGAACGCGTTGTTGTTCGCTCACGATTTCTGGCGTAAGAACCACGCGGCTTTGCGCAATTGGGTAAGCGGCTTTTCTAAGGAAGCGCTTGATTCGGAGAAAGCAGAGTTCAAAGTGCCGAAAGCGCCGCAGGAAGAAGCGGAGAAAAACGCTGGCTCGAGCAGAAAGCGCGAAGGCACTAGCCTCGCGGATCAACGCCGTTTGGTTTACGAAAAGCTGATTAAACCAATTTTCGACCCGTTGTCGCCGCGTTACGCGTTCGTGAGAGTCAAACGCACTCGTCCCGTGGACGCGCCAAGCCCGCCGCGCGAGAAGCCCTTCAAGGGCGAAGCTCCTTCACTCCCGCGCGGGGTTGTCGCAGCGCGTGACGTTACTCCCGCAAGGTTCGGTGCGCGTGAAACGAATTATGGCGCGATTCACCGCAAGGGCGTTTACCTCGGGCGGATAGCCCAGAACGCGCTTGATTCGATCAGCGTGCGGTTGCCGAACGGCAGCGAGAGAACGGGCTGTGGAATGGCCGTGTCTTCAGCAGTAGCGTCACGCGAACAAATTTTGAAAGTTGAGCAAGACGCGTTAGTAGGCTTGCCGCACGTTGAACGGGGTGTCCGCGGAACGCGCCTTATACGCCTGAAAAAGAGTGACGTACTGGAACTGGGCGGAACCGCGCTTGAACAATTGTCTAGCGGCAAGCTTGACGAAAAATTCGGGTTGACTCCAGGAACCCTTCTTGACGTATTCAACCGGAGCACTCTATTGATAAGCCGAGTCCCAGTATATCCTGAAATAACCCGCTTGCACCAAGAAACAACCGCGTTTGCAACAGAGGCTAACGCGTGGATGCGCGCACGCGCGCCTACCAGCGACGCACAGGCTTTGAAAGACTTCCAGGCTAAGTTCGGCGCGCGGAAGGCGGAACTCACGCACAGGGCTGACGTCCTGCGCGCTTACGGCATAAGCCCCTTTTCGTCCCTGCTTGTTCCCGAGGATTTCGGCGTTACTGACGTGAAGGGTCTAGAAGAAGTGCGCGCTCAAATAAGCGCGTCCAACGCGTTCGGCGTGGATCTCAGTCCCATACCCGCGCCGGCTTCCGAACCCGAACTAACCGGCTTGCTGCAAGAATTGCATCTGCCCGATGGCGACGTGCAAAAATTGTTGGACTTGTTCGGCCGCCACAACTTCATTACCTCGCCCGAAGGCGCGCGCAACCCAAGCCTTCAACCCGGCCGCGAGCCCTTCCAACACGTGGCGAGGGGCTTGCGACAAAGATTACGCGGGCGGTAACAACCCGCTTCCCGCAACTAGCCCGCTAGCATGCTTTCCACGAGCACCCTCTTCTTCAATATGCCCTCGCGCACGAACACGTCGAGAAACTCTTGCACCCCGCGCTTGACGCCTTCAGTCATGTCCTCGTGCCACACGAAGTCGTAAGGCGGGAACGGCAGCTTTCCAGCAACGCCCTCGTCCATCGACAAGTACTTTGCCAAAACCCTCGTCCTCGGCTCGTCGTTAGCCTCGACCATCGCGCGCTTCATCACCTTCAACACTTTCGCCGCGGCATCCGGCCTCTCGCGCAAAAACCTTGCGGAAACAACGCCCGCGCCGGCACAGAACGGGGTGGTGACGTACTTCGGCGCAATCGCAGCCTCGGCACTCTTCGCCACTCCCTTGCTTATGCCTATGGTCACGACCGGCTGCAGCGCGATGATTGCGTCAACGCCCCCTGTTGAAAGAGCCTGAAGCTGGAGTTGCGGCGGCACCTCGACCTGTTCCACGCTTGCAAGGCTGACGTTGTTTGCCTTCAGCATAGCGTTCGTCATCGCGAGCCACTGCAGCCCAGGCAGGCGCGCAACCTTCCTGCCGGCAAGGTCTTTCATCGAGGAAATGTTGCTGTCCGGCCGCACGAGCAGGTGGTAGTCATTGCCGTTGCCGTCGTCGCAAGCAAATCCGTAGTAACGCACCGAGCCGGGTGAAAGCGACTCGACGATCGCGGCAATGCCAGTCGCGCTGCCCGGCCCGCCCACGTCCGCCCGGCCCATTGCGACCGCGTCCATCAAGTTGCGCGGCGAGTCGAAACGCACCACTTCCACCGAGAGTCCTTCCTGCGCGAACCACTTTTCCTCGAGCGCGAGGTAGAGCGGCGCGTTGTGAAGCAACGGAATGTCCGCAACCACCACGCGGTTGCTATTAGCCGCGGCAGAGCCTAGGTAACTCAAGCCGGCGAACGCTATGAATGCAATTGCCGCAACCGCCAGCACGATCTTCTTAGGCAAGTCCATGTCGTTCCAACCTCAGTACCCGCACAAGTCGTACCACTTTTTGCAGTTACTCTGAATGGTACTGGGAGATTTGGCTATTTCTAGATTATAGTCCCCCCGGGGGGTCGCAAAACGAAAGCGTTAAGAATACGCCCGCCGCAAGCATTAGTATGGAGCCAGAGGCGCTGGAGCAGCTTGGCTTGACGAAGGGCGAGGCAAAGGTCTACCTCGCGCTCTTGCGGCTGGGCGCGTCCAAGACGGGCGCCATCGCATCGGAGGCGGGCGTCTCCTCGTCGAAGGTGTACAAGATTCTCGACAGGCTTGAACGCAAGGGCATGGCGGGTCACGTGCTTGCGGGCGGCGTGAGGCGCTATAACGCGCTTGAACCCCGTCGGATACTCGACTGGGTGGCGCGGGAGCAGGACGCGCTCGCGGCGAGGAGGGAGGCGATAGAACGCATGCTTCCCGCACTGGAAAAGCAGAAACAACCGCGCGGCGAGAGCGAGGCGAGCATCTACTTCGGCGTGCGTGGCGTGACCAACTTTTATTGCAACATTCTCGACGAGTTGAAGCCCGGCGAGTGCTACCGCGTGATTGGCGCGGGGTACGGCGACGATATTCCCGGCCTTAGGAACTTTTTTTACGCATACCACAAGCGCAGGGCGAAAAAGCGCATTCGCGTCAAGATGCTTGCGAACTGGGAGGTCAGGGACAACCTAGTGCAAACCACGCGCAAGCATTCCGAGATAAGGTTCCTGCCGCAATACCTCGCAACCAAAATGACGGTAGTATTCTACGGCCGCAAGGTCTTCGTCATTATACTTGCGCGCGAGCCGGTCGGCTTCCTGCTGGAGAACGAAGAGGCGGCAAAGAGCTTCCAGGCGTACTTCGATGCGTTCTGGAAAATCGCGCGCACGGCGAAGGCGTGACGAAAAGCGTTTTCGCACGGCTTTAAAAAACGCGTCACCACAATATCGTAAGGCTCCGGTAGTCATAGCAACATTTTCTTCGAAACGCTCGTTTCGTTGCGACTGCGCTCGCGTTTCTCGAAAAGCTTGACCAAAA
>ERZ1292640.1407-Hain-H43-02um-R1-1407-length-19883-cov-5_pt1 | contig 19883 bp, 16 predicted proteins | sample MGYA00564404_ERZ1292640 | MGnify/ENA primary metagenome ERZ1292640 (study PRJEB36523, sample SAMEA6512636) | groundwater metagenome | collected 2019-01-08 | study: AquaDiva: Metagenomics assemblies of 32 groundwater samples
GCTGGTGCCTTTCAGCATCTTTTCTACAAGTTCTTCAGTGGGTACTATTATTGGAAGACCATCGGTATATATGGCCATAGGAGCATTTTGCAGCGTGGGAATTCTCTGTGTCTGCTGGTAAAATTCCTGCGCGTCCTGAAGGGTACCTTCAAAAAGCACCCTCTTATCTGGAATCTGCCACGTGCCCCGCTCCTTTTCTTTTTTCGTTAAGGGTTTGGTCAGGGCTTCCATCAAGGGCTTAAGCATCCTGTCAGCATCTTCAGGTCCTGGATCTGTACGGGAAATGTGTACGCTTCGCATTTCAGGCACACCGTTTCGCATGGACGCCTGCCTGAAGCATTCTTCCTGGTCAGGAAACAGGAAAGATACCGTCGGGATACCTTGTTTCTCAATCACTGATACCTGGGGCAACTGCTCCCATATAGCGCCGTGTCACCAGAGCGCCCCCCGTATCACAGCATCAGTGGTTTTCAAGTCCTCTTGCGAAATATTTCCGTGCCATTCAGTTGCCCCAATTCTCCAGTTCACATTGGGATAGGCGGCCTGCAGCATTTTCGGCAGAGGGATGGTTATATCCTGTTCACTTCCGCTACGGGTACTGAACATGATAGTTTTGCCATCAAGTTTGTCAAGGCGCGGCGCCAGAGGAAATTGCTCCACCGGGTCATGGATTCCAACAGGACTGAGACATTTGTACACCTTATCTTTCTCTGCCATTCTTACCCTCCTCAAGTTATTTTAATCATATAGATAACTGAGTATACATCAACCATTCTGGCGTTATCAATAGGGCTGGTATGTGGACAAGGTCACCACTCACGAACATGGCATCACTGTTCCGTGGTAGGTATGGCTACATCGAGGGAAGAGGATATGCTTTATCAAGGCAAAGCATCCGACAAGGTAAGAATTAAGTTTTCTTCTCTGAACAGAGACACCTTCACACTTTGGTCTCTTGAGCCGCCACCTGGCGCGCAATCCACGCTTTCATAATTTCCAGAGCACGCTTGGTCTCCGGAATCGAGTGATTGGCAACAAATGCGTGGGGCATACCCGAAAAAAGTTCCAGGTCAAGCTCACCTCCGGATGCCCGATAGGAATTAGTGAACCTCTCTGGAATAGATAAGGGAATGTTGGTGTCAGAAGTACCTTGGATAACAAGAACTGGAGGCAGCCGTACCTTCTCCCTTCTATCCATCAAAAGTTGCGGATTACCCTCCTGCATAGCCTCTTCAGTCAGAAAGTAACCCTTGGTTGCGGTGACCAGTCCCTCCCGCCCCGCGTCTTGAGCATAGAGATAGCGGGCGTATGGGTCAAGCACGGGCCAGAGGGCTATAACCCAGACAACCGTGGCATCCAGGTCAGGTGCCTCAGGGAGGGGAAGAGCTGCATAGCGAAGGTCGTGAGGCCGCATGGCACTGAGCATCGCCGTATGGCCCCCGCTTGAGCTGCCCACGATTCCTACATAGTGAGGGTCGGCGTTAAACTGTTGAGCGTTGGCTTTAAGCCACCGCACAGCAAGGTTAACATCTGCTACCTGGGCTGGATAGGGGTGTTGGGGGGCGAGACGGAAGTCGACAGCAACAACTACCAGACCGCTGACGGCAAGCTGCTGGTCAAGATATGCGTCTTGAGTCCTATCTCCCGCGCTCCAGGCACCACCATGGACATCCAAGACGGCAGGAAAGGTACCCTGTCCACACGGCTGATAGATACGAGCCAACAATGTCTCTCCTGCAGCCCGGCTGTACTCCGTGTCTGAGACCTTTACCTGGAAGCTGTTCGCAGGGTTATATTCAGGCATCACAGAATCCGACATAGCTTTTCCTTCTCTGATTCTAGGGCATCCCTCTATAGGTATTCCCCACGTTTAGTAGCCGCCATGATGCAGTTAATCGAACTTTACGCCTTCCGGTTGTTTCCATTGAGCGCCAGAGCGCTTACGCTGCACGTCTTGACGCAGTTAGGGTCGCCGTCACAGCGGTCGCAGACAAAGAGACGCTTAAACTCGTCGCTCCAGCGGATAGCTTCATGAGGGCAGGCGATGACACAGGCCTCGCAGCCGGTGCAGAGTTCCATGTCCACTTGAATAATGCCGCCATTGTCCTGAGATAAGGCTGACATAGGGCAAGCTTCTACACAGTCCGGTGACTCACAGAGCTGGCAGATATGCGGCACAAAGAGTGATTCGTCCCATTTATCTTTAATTCGGATGCGCGCTTTATCCAGGTTAATCACGTTCTCGTGGTAGAGGCTGCACACCATCTCACAGATGTGGCACCCGGTACAGTTAGGGGTATTAATATCGATGTCTAATTGACGCCCCATAGTTCACTCCTCACTATATTTCCTACCTGGGCTAGCCATAACCCCATCTCAAGCGGGCGATAGACTATTTCATTACACCAGCCTTCTGGCGCTTATTATCCGTCTAACATCTCCAAAAGACCTAATCTTTTTAACGTTTCAGGCCGGGGGTGACCGGTAGCGTCCCAACCATGAAGCTCGTAGTACTCGTCCAGCAGTCCATCAAACTTTTTCCTTTCCTCTTCCTGTTCGCGCGAGTGTATCCATCCCTGGGGTACCCTATCATGCTCCCGCTCGCCGAAACCAAAACGCCACAGCAGCATCCGCTCCTGAGTGTATATGCGCTCGCCTACCTCCCTCAGGTAGGGGACGGGCATATCTAAACCCGTGGCAAGGTAGATGAGTTTGCTATATTCCTCGTACTTGGGGGCATTGGGGCTATTCATCACAGTCTGGAACTGGCAGCATCCCACGGCATCGCAGACCGCATAGAGAATCTCGTGCCACCATGTCATGTAGGCTTTACCGTCAAAGCTGTGTTTATCTGGAGAAACGGGGTGGCCATCATAAATTTTCTGCATAACCTCTGCTGGCAGGCCAAGAACACCTAACCCGGTACGGCTACGATGGACGTGACCAGGAAGAGAGGAGGTTATCTGACCAAAGACAAATTCGCGAACCGTCAAGCCCCAGTCGACTACGTTGTGAGCGCCTTTGATGGAGCTAAGGCGGTACTTTTGAGCTTCGGGAGGCAGCCTGTCATAGCCAAATTTATCGTCGGCCAAGATATCACCAATGCCCCGGCGATAAGCGATGTCATTTAAGAGACTTTCATAAAGGGCTATGTCGCCAAATTTCAGGGGACGATCCACCATGGTATCATCGATGATGCCTTCTTCATACAATTTTATGGCCTGGGCTACGTGAATTCCGGTTTGAGTTGGCAATCCCAGCTTGTTAACTAAACCGTTAAGGTATAGAACTTCTTTCGGGTCGGTGATGCGGAGCGCGAGTCCTAAGGCATGCAAGGCACCGTATTCAGGACCCTCGCCGCGAGCGCCTGCATATGGACCTTCAGCCACCAAATAACGGTGTCGACAGTGAACAGCGCACCCGGCACAGGCCGAGTGCCCCAACGAGTAAGGCAACAGATTCTCCGCAAAGACACCTTTAGCTTCCTCCTTCGCCTTACCCATGAGCGTTTTTTCATCGCCAGCGCCATAGCCCCCGGCAACAGCGATTGCCAGCATCAGCGGCGTCCCAAGACGCCCTAAGGCCTTTATCCACTTGCGCTCCATCAGTATGTCTTGTTGCTCCTGAAAGTAGCGTAACAGCTCATCAGGGTGGGCAACGGCAAGGTCCTTAGACCCCCGGGCAGCGATAGCCTTCAGTTTCTTTGAACCCATGACCGCTCCCATACCGCTGCCACCGGCAGCATCTTTAGGTCCGGTGATAATACAGGCCATCCGTGCCACGTTCTCACCGGCCGGACCGATACAAAGGGAGCGCATGCGCTCATCCCGGTGCTCACGCTGGATAACCTTCTGTGTTTCCCAAGTATCCAGCCCCCAAAGGTGGCTGGCGTCCTTAATTTCGATATGGTCATTGGTAATCAGGAGGTAGACCGGTTTTGGGCTCTGGCCGGTTATTACCAGATAGTCGAAGCCAGTATGCCTCATCTCGTGCCCGAAGTGGCCACCGATGTTAGCGTCACCTATGTTAGGTCTGTTCTTAGATGGGCCTGTCAAGGGAGAAAGGGCGGTAATGTTATAGCGACCGCTACCAAAACCGGGGAGGCCGGTAATGAGTCCTAGCCCTATAATCAATGGGTTATCCGGCCCCAGCGGGTCGGTATCAGCCTTAGTAAGACGACTGATGAGGTGCATGTTGATGCCTCGGGCACCTAAGAACCTACGGTGCCATTCTAGCGGCACCACTTCCATATCAACGGTACCCCGGCTCAAATCGATATAAGCAATCTTCTGGCAAAGTATGCCTTCGACCTTCTCTGCCATATTCTCCCCTCATATCCAATTTTTTCTTGTTGGTGACCCCACTCTTACCCACCACCCAACATGTTAACGATAACTAACTCGGAGCCGTCCTGGATTCGAGTGGCAAGACCCACCCGTTCACCATCACTGAATATGCCATAAGCATAGTCCAGGCTGCCCTCTTGGTCCAGAAGTTCCTCTCTGACTTTACTTCCATACTGGGCCGCCATCTGGTCTATAACATCAGCCAGCGTATTACCAGCAAATTTTAAATCAATTCTGCTCTCATTCAGGTCTAGAGCTAAGGTCCCATAAATTTTCACTTTTACCACACCCAACCTCCACACCAAATTTCGGTGAATACTTTGTTCAATCTCATTCAGAAGCTAATTCAGCCTATCGTATTATACTATATACCAACCGACTCAACAAACAAAAGAATGGGTGTGTGATTGGTTGACAGAAACCAAAAAAGGATATATATTTTCAGATAGCCACGAGGAGGGTGAAACAGATGAAAAGGAAAATTATCTGGCTGGTGTTGAGCGGCCTGATGGTACTATCTCTGATGATGGCTGCCTGCGGCCCAACAGCAGCCCCAACCACCCCGACTGCACCCACCACACCAACTACCCCAACTACTCCAGCCACTCCTGCTACCCCAGTGGAGAAGGAAGCAGTTAAGCCTGCCCCCGAAGCGCCCAAATATGGGGGGGTGGTGAACAGCCCGTTAACAGGTGATCCTACCAGATGGGACCCGCTTCTCCAATTGACCGCCGCTACGCGGCAGCTGACTAACGAGTCACTCTGGGAGGGCGACTGGACAAAAGGGCCCGCTGGCGGTTACGGTACCGGCGAGGTTAATTGGAACTTCAGCTATGATAATTTTGACCGGAAGACGGGCGTGGTCGCCGAGAGTTGGAAGTGGACAACCGATGCTGCGAAAAACGAGGGAACTATCGTCTACCAAATTCGCCAGGGGATACACTATGCGCTTAACCCGGCTAACGAAGCCAGTCGTCTGGCGGGCGGACGGGAACTCACTGCTGATGATGTCGTCTTCTCCCTTACCACGATGACGCATGATTCGAGGAGTTATGTCTATGGGGTTAATCCAGGGCTTAGGACTGCTAATGTAACTAAAACAGGCCCCTGGGAAGTTACCGTCAAAGTTCCTTCTGCGGAATTGGTATCAGCCATAAGCCGCTCAGGAAATTTTGGCCGCATCGTGCCGCCCGAGGTATTCAAGAAATACGGTGACATGTTAGTTTGGAAGAATGCCGTCGGCAGCGGAACATTCATCCTTACCGATTATGTCCCCGGTAGCATAATAGTTCTGGACAGGAACGCTAATTATTGGGGCAAAGACCCGATTGGTCCGGGCAAGGGCAACCAGCTACCTTACATCGATAGGGTCAGGTTCGCCATCATACCTGATGCATCTACCCGGCAAGCCGCCCTGAGGACCGGTAAGATTGACCGGCTGACCGAGATTAGCTGGGAAGATGCTATCCGGCTCCGGAAGACGACCCCGACACTGATGGAAAAGGAAAGCGGCGATGTGGGTAGCGGCGGCATATATACGAATACCCAAAGGAAGCCCTTTACTGATGTCCGGGTTCGCCAGGCAATGATGATGGCTATCGATTTAGAGGCAATACGGAAGAATTTATACGGTGGTTACGGGCAAATCAATACCTTCCCATGGCCGTATTACGCCGAATACGCCGAACTCAACATCAGCCTTGACTCCCCGGATATGCCTGCATCAACCAAAGAGCTTTTTAGATATAACCCGGAAAAAGCTAAGCAGCTTCTAAAAGAGGCAGGCTATCCAAATGGTTTCAAGACCTCGCTGCTCCTCACCTCAACCGGCGTCGACGAAATGTCAATAGTGAAAGATATGTGGTCCAAAGTGGGCATTGACTTGACACTCGATGTCAGGGAAACGGGCTCTCAAACTAGCCTGGCTAGAGCCGGGGAGTACGACATAACCATCGCCGGCCGGAACCCCCCGGGTGTATTTTTTGCGCCGGTAACGCTCGTCGGGGAAGATAAGAGCTTCGGCCAAGTCAATGACCCTAAACTTATCGCAGCTTTTAGTGAAATCCGACAAGTTGCTGCTTCGGGCGAGAAAAAGGCTCTGCAGATGACGAGGGCGTTGGTGCCTTACATCATTGAGCAGGTTTACGGCATCCCGAGACCGGATTATGGCAGACTCATCTTCTGGTGGCCATGGTTAAAGAACTACTCAGGTGAAGAGAACGTGGGCTTCGGTAACACGACTCGTGACAACTGGCCAAAATGGATCTGGCTGGACCAGGACCTGAAGAAGTCCATGGGATACTAAGTGGACTTATAGAAATAGTTAAACAGAAGGAGGCTAATATGAGTGGGAAGAACGTAATACAAAAGATACTTGCCAGGGCATCGGGAAGAGAATCGGTTGAAACAGGCGAGTACCTGATGGTCAAATCCAACTGCCCGACCCCATGCCAGGGAGATTCGCTGGGGAGAGGAAATGACCAGATTGAAAAAATGGGCGCCAAATTATTTGACCCCAAACGGGTTCGCATATGCGTCGGGAAGAGTCTGGATGCTCCTGGAGAAGGCCGCCGCAAGTTCCATCAATGGGCAGAGAGGATGGGAGTACCCAAAGAGAACTTCGTTGAACTTGGCCAGCATGGCGTACCCCATATTATTTGTGGCGAACATGCCTGGGCAAGACCTGGCGAACTGTATTTCTCGATGACTAATGGTGCCACAGCTTCACTGGGAGCACTCGGTGGTTTTGCCGTCACTCTTTCCACCGAAACTGGTTCCTATCTAGCGATGGGTACCACCTGGATACAGGTACCCGAGGTTGCCAGATTTACCCTGACAGGAAAGACACAGCCCGGTGTTTTCGCCCGGGATGTGTTCGAGTATACGCTCGGGAAAGTTGGTGATATCGGAGAAACCGGCCGGGTTATCCTCTATGATGGGGATTACGTTTCTAATCTGGGCATGGATGGGCGTTTTACACTGTGCGCTCAAGCCATCTGCGCAAGTGCCTGGACAGCCATCATCGAGCCGGATAAGGTAACTCTCAAATATGTCAAGTCAAGGACTAACGAGCGTGTTTTGCCACTCAACGGCGATCCTGACGCAGAGTATGCCGAGCACCTGACCTTCGATGTTTCCAATATTGACCCCCAGGTAGCACCGCCTCCGCGGCGTGCTAGCGGTACCAGTATTTCTCAACTTGCAGGAAAGGTTATTACCAGGGCTGGCATTGGCTCCTGCGCTAATGGCCGCATGGACGACATGAGAGTTGCAGCTTCGATATTGAAAGGGCGCGAGGTCCACCCTGACGTAACACTAAGTATCTGCCCCGGTTCTATGGATATTTACCTACAGGCTCTTAAAGAGGGATTGATAGAGACCTTTATCAAAGCAAGGGTTCTTCTGCTTACTCCCAGTTGCGCCGGTTGCGGAGGAGGCTATACCCTAGCTTCCGATGATGTTTTCATTGGCACCGGAACTGTCAATCACCCCGGCCGCATGGGCAGTGATACGGCACAGATATTTTTGGCATCTCCGGCAACCGTAGCTGCGTCTGCCGTGGAAGGACGCATTACCGACCCGCGTAAGTTTATAATGCGGTAGCCAATAATCGGATAACAGAGCGGACCATAAAGGAGGCTGAAACATGGACAGAGTATTGCACGGTAAAGTCTGGCGTTTTGAGGGTATTCTTGATGTTGACCGCGAGATATGCGGTATGAGCTATAACTTACGTTATGGGTCCAAAAGCTATGAAGAACAGCTGAAAATGTACGGCGAAGCTTGTCTCGTTAATGTTGACCCTGACTTTCCCAAGAAAGTCCACAAGGGCGATTTTGTGGTAGGAGGCCCGGGGTTTGGCTACGGCCACGACCACGACCATGCTTGCGTGGCCTTACGGGGAGCCGGTGTCGGAGCAGTCCTCGTTGAGGCTGCCAATACTATTTTTAAACGCCTTTCTATCACTAACGGCCTCGCTGTCGTTGAAGTAAAGGGAATAATGGATGCCGTCAAGACAGGGGATGAACTGGAGGTAGACCTCGCCGAGGGAACTGTGAAGAATATAACTAATGGGAAGACTCTGAAGTTCATTCCGTATCCGGACTTCATCCTGGAAATCCTGGATGCAGGAGGCGCCTACCCGCTCCTTGAGAAAAAGGTAAAATCGGGGTTATATACCGCCTCAGGGTGAATGGTGAGGCAGGTTTATCCGTAAGGGGGTTAGTATGTGTAAACGCTGCGGTTGCCAGCAATTTATCAAGGCAGGGAAGGAAGTAATCCTGAAACGAGCGATAGACATAGTGAAGGAGTTACACCTGACCCAGGCTAATGTTGACGACTATGAGTGTACCGAAACTTTTCCAAAATTCATCGCCCCCCTCGGTCTCAGGGAAGATGAGGTCTATCAGACGGCGGCCTGGGTTACTACTCTAAACGACTCCCAACAGACGAAGCAGGACGAGCTATACCAGACCTATGTGCACGCCTTTCGGGATATCTATGCCCGCCTGCCGGCCAAAGGAAGCCCAAAACACATCACAACTGTCTATCACCAACTGGAGCAACTGTTCCGGGAGTTAGATGAGGTAACCATAGCCTCCCTAGACCCCGAGATTCGTGAGGCTTTTGAGGCTATAAAGAATGTTCATAAAGACACGACAAGAACGGCGAGACTAAAAGAGCGCTACAACCTCTAAGCCAGCAACATTGTGGGGATGCCAGGGATACGGAATCAAGCGAGGCTCAAATTTGCCCTAACCGCTTCGGGAGAGGAGAGTCCCAAACAGTAAAAATTGTCTATTTTATTTAGTCCTAGCCGTTTCCGCTTTCAGTTTTTGGGCTATATCCTGAGCCAGGACTTTCTTGTCTATCTTCTGTCCGTCCGATACCATGGGAAACTTATCGACAATTTCGAGCCTTTCCGGCAGCTTAAATGGTGCTATGCCCTTCTCCCTTAAGAAGGCCACCATCTCTTCCATGGTTAGTAACTCTTTCCCTGCCGGCACAATATAGGCACAGGCTTTCTCTCCCATTATCGGGTCAGGCATAGCTACCACCGCTACTCTCTTTATCCTGGGGTGATTAACAAGTAAATTCTCTATCTCAGCGGGATAAATATTCTGGCCACCTCTGATAATCAAGTCCTTCTTACGTCCGACAATCGCCAGGTTTCCCTCCGCATCAAATCTGCCTAAATCTCCCGTAGCGTACCAACCATCTTTGTTCCAGGCCGCTTCGGTAGCCTTTGAGTCCTTGAAATATCCTAAAGCGGAGTAAAGGCTTTTGCCCATTATTTCACCACTGTCACCTGTATTGACTTCCTGGCCACTATCGTTGACAATCCTAATCTGAGCCCCGAACCTGGGTTTCCCTACCGTGAACATACGAACTTCGAATGAATCCTCCGGCAGTGGTATCGTCGCCAGACCAAAGTCGACGGCACCGTATTGACTGAGTACGACACCACCTATTTTTGTTTCCACAGCCTCAGCTAGGGACGGTGGCAGCAAGGAACCGGCAGAAATCCAGATACGCACCGAAGATAGGTCATAGCGCTGTTTCTCAGTTTCTTCCCGCATCATAGCTAGTTGAGCCGGGACAAGACAAGCTACCGTAACCCTCTTTTGTTCAATCCATTCAAGAGCCTCTTTGGCTCCTGTCCATGGCAGCATAACAATCTTAGCCTTGGCTTTAGGAGCAGCAAAATAAACCCCCGAGTTCGGCCCACGAGAGGCCGGAGAAATCGCCGCCACCACATCGTCACCGGTAAGACTCGTAATATTAATCAGATCGTCAGCAATACCACTGGCGGCTGCCGGGAACTCGACAAATTTGGGGAAACCGGTTGTACCACTGGTGAGACCGATAAATGAAACTTCCTGCGGCTGGTATCGTCTCTGCTCAAGAAAGTCGGGAGAATACCTTTTTTCTATCGGTTGTTTAACTAAATCAGTTATTGACAGGCAGCCCTCAGGAACTTCGCTACCGGCAACAAAAACATGCCTTAACTTTGGCAAGGTCGGACGAATCTTTTCTATCATGGCGGCATAATCGAATTTTCGATATGTCTTAGGTATTACAACGGCTGCCGCATCGGTATAAGCTAGGCTGTATTTTACCTCGCTTTCCCGCATATTACTCAATATCGGGAGACAGAGCACGCCCGCTTTTTCGCAAGCAATGCGCATCAAGTGAAGTTCAATAGAGTTGGGTAATTGCACCGCAACTACCTCATCTCTCCCTATTCCTGCCTCTACCAGGCTAAGGGCAACTCTGTCTATCCATAGTTTAGCATCTGCCCAGGTAAGTTTGGCAGTCGGGTCTTCTATGGCATCTTTAGCGGGGACTTCAGTGGCATTTTGGTCCCATACCCTGGAAATTGTTGTTTTCCAGGTCCCATTCGCCACATACTCGCTCACTTCTAGTTGCTTCTTATGCCAGGTCGGTTTTGCCATAATATGTCCCCCTAGTCAGTACTCTGCAATCTAGCAATCTTATCTTTCACATGATTTAACAGTTAGGCATAACTCGTGCTTGGTATCAGGGGAGCGTATAGTCCTGCCTTGAGTATGCAGTAGCGTAAAGTGAGGTCACCCAGCAACTCCAAGATAATCAACACAAATAGCAATGCTGTCGGAATTGACAAACCAGCCACCCAGGTAGCAATGGCTACTCCAACCGGAAATGCAGTACCGAAGAGTGCCACACCAATCCAGAATAAAGGCGCTAGTTTGCCGGCTACTATCACCCTGACCGAAGTCTTACCCGTGGCTCCCTGGTACCTTATGGTAAGGAGATATACAAACACTATGAAAATAAAGGCCACCAGAAATATGCGAGACCATTCTTCTACACTCCCAACCGCGATGGTGGTAGCCCCAGTCGCCTCCAGAGTAAGAATAGTGAGTCCCAGACCTCCCCAGACCCCGAGTACCAAATACAACACTGGCAGTAAGGCCGTATTCCAGAGCGGAATACCATTAACAGAGGCCATAACAAAACCGACATATATTATCGCTAAGAAAGCAAAAATATTGGCGGCAATCAATAGACCCGTGACTGGTGACGCCCACTGGAGCAGTACCATGTGTAGCAACCCCAGACCAAGGAAGAGTGTCACGAATGCCAGTCCCCGAGAAATCCACGAAGTCTTCCAACCTGACGATAGGACCATTCGCCAGAACCTGGTGGGATGCCCCAGATAAACTAGATGGAATCCACCTCCCAACACTCCGCACAGGAGCCAGCCAAGTAACATCCCCAACTGATTACCAACAATCGAAGATACCACAAAGGCACCGGCTCCCAACTCTATAAAAAACATGGCTAGCCACATCAGTATACCCCGTTTTTCAATCCATTCCTTCTGAGGCGTATTCTGAACCAAAAACTCATAGCGTCTGGTCTGTATCATATTTCCTCTTTCCTTAAGAAAGTTTTTTAGTTAATAACATAGTATACCGAAGGGTCGGTACCGAACTCCGGATGAAGCTGCACAGCTTTTTTCTCTCTAATATACCGGGCTATCTCGCTGTCCGGGTCATCTAAATCACCGAATACCATCGCTTTCGCTGGACAAATATTGACGCATGCCGGGGTTGCTTCCATGTCCTGCCCCGGCTGCAACCCCTTCTCGATACCAGCATCGATTCTCTCACGGCAAAAGTTACACTTTAAAACTACCCCGGTCTGATGAGGATATAACTTAGCCCCTAGCTTCTCAAAGTCGGTGGGACCCTGACCAGGAAAGTATTGCTTCTTCTCATCGGCGTTATAAGTGCGCGCCTGGTAGGGACAGGCGATTAAGCAATATCTGCAGCCAACACACTTATCTTGGTCAATGGTAACGATTCCGTCATCACTCTGTAGGGTGGCTGTAGTCGGACATGCCTTAACACACGCCGGGTCAGCGCAGTGATTACAGAGTATCGGATACATGTGCTTCGTTGCGTTGGGATAATCACCCGTTTCCGACATTAATATTTTCCGCCATGTCATACCTGGCGGCAGAAAATGTTCCTGCTTGCATTTCACGACACAAGCATAGCATCCAACACATTTCTTAAGGTCTATTACCATACCGTATTTCATTTTATTTCCCACCTGCCACTTTGTATGCCTTGACCATTACGTTGATTTCAAAGGCACCGCAAATGGGGTCCATATGCTTATGGTCAGCTGGTAATAGCTGATTGAAGTTTATGCCCTTACCTTTGGCGATTGGCCTCCCTTCTGCCCAGCCGCCTAAACCAACCACTGCCACCGCCTGAAGATGTATCAACTGGGACAATTTAACCCGCCCGGTTACTTTAGTTCCCTTGAAATTCTCAAGACAGATAACATCTCCATCTTTGATGCCCTTTTTCATGCCCGTTTCAGCATTCATTACTATGTTAAAAGTGTAGGGGTTGGTCTCACTCATCTCGTCCACCCAGGGATTCTCCGCCGTGAACCGATGAGTATGCATAACATCGCGGGGGGATACCGCCACCAGGTCAAACCCCGAGCCAGGAGATGCATCATTATACATTTGCGCCGGGAAATAGCTGAACAGAGCGGTATACTGGTCCCAATCCATGTGCATTCCTATTTTCTCAGCTCTCTCCCGTATCGCTTCCTTATCACGTACGAGGGTCTCATGATAAACAGGTATTCTGGCATCTACATAGTATCTCCAGTAGCACTCTTCAGGCTTTTTGTCCCAGGTAATAAAACCATGTTCGATGAACCAGTCTAGACCCCGCTCTTTACCGAAGTAGAATTGCAATGCCCGGTCAGTGAATTCAGTAGTCCTGATTCTCTCCTCTGGTTTTATTATGTCAAATTGCTTTGACTTTTGATTTGATTTTGCCCCGGTCTGCTCCCATTTCATATTCTTAGTTGAGAACCAGTTGTCCAGGAAACTATTGTACTCATCTCTGATACCGATCCTATCGGCTAAATCAAAGAGGATATCCAGCGTGGCCCTTCTCTCATATTTAGGCTCCACAACCGGGAGGCCGAGGTGAAAGCTCCACTTTTGCATCCCTATGGGGTAGTTGAAGAAGAACCCTTGTGAGGAGGCAACGTCCAGATTTTCCAGGAAGTGACATTCGGGTAGCACTATGTCAGCAAACCCTTCCGAGGTTTCATTGTGTGCTGTATTAATGGAAAAGATGAATGGGACTTTCTTAAGAAATGCTTCAGCGGACTTTGGATTGCCGCCGTTCATTACCACATTCGTCCCGTATAAGGCCAGAGCTTTCGGTTCATATGGACGTCCAGCCTTGGTCCATATTTCGTCCCAGTCATCGCAATAGGGGTAGGGATTCCTGCCGGCATTAGGGAATATATCAGTAAAGTTCATCAGCCCGGGACCGGCTGGTTCTGGCGGAGGCCAAGGAGATTTGGTGAACCAAACACCGGGAATCAACATCCCGTCCACACCAGCATATGGCTGAAAACTGGGACGGCCGGTTTCCGGATACCCAAACCCTCTCACCGTCCCGGAACCGAGAATTCCACCACACACGTCCTGATTACCAAGTAATGAGTTTAGTAAAGCCATTGCGCCATACTGATGAAAGCCGTTGGTATGTGTGTTTAAGCCTTTGTAACCAACAACACAAGCTGGCCTGTAAGGAATCTTTTTCCCGTCAATCTCAATAGTGCTGCCTATCCTGGCCTCTTCGACTAGCTCTTTGGCCAGTCGTCTAATGGTATTCTCGGGCACGGTGCTGATTTTGGCGGCCCAAGCCGGTGCATATTGCTTGAGATGTTCCTTGAGCAGTTGGAAGGCCGGGTGGCACTTAACTCCATCAACCGTATACTCTCCCTCCAGAGCCGGATTAGTAAGAGTTGGGTCATCATATGTTTTAGCTTTACCATCCTTTTCGTCCCAAAGGAGAGGCTTCCCGCTTGCCGCATCTCTAACCAATAATCTGTTGGTTCCTACCAGATACGGCGCGTTAGTCTTAGTTCTGATGTACTCCTTATCGTAGATTCCTGTCTCATTTACGATAAGATTAGCCATAGCCAGGAACACGGCCAGGTCAGTACCGGGAAGAATGGGAATCCATTCATTCGCTTTACTGGCAGCTAAATACCCTACAGGGTCCATAACAATAGTCTTCATCCCCCTATCTCTGCCTGCGGCGCTCAAACGTACCGCCGTAGAGAACATACGACCGCCAGCTGTCCCTTCATTTCCGCCGCATCGGAGAACGTAATTACAATACTGGTAATCTGGAAGGATGTCCCAGGCACCGTGTACAAGAGCACCAATATGATGAGCTACTGCCCCGCAGGCCGTACCTACACCTCCAGCCGCTCGGTTAAGCGTACCGAAGGTGACGAAAAAGCCGCCATACAGCAGTGTGCCCTTAAACGCTGTACCCTGGCCGGGGGTAAATCCCCAGAGGAGCTGCCTGGGGTCTGTCTTTTTTATTTCAATAAGCTTCTTGGAAATGGTGTCCATGGCTTCTTCCCAGGAAATTCTCTGCCATCCAGGGTCTTCGCCAATTCCTTTCTTTGGGTTTGTCCTTTTGACCGGGTAGTTAACGCGGTTCGGGTCATGGTAGTCCATCACGGTAGCCACACCCTTGGCACACATCCCCCCTTTGCCTCCCAGATCGCTCTCTGGTACACTTTCTATGGCCACAGGAGACCCATCAACCACCCTTACCTTTGCGCTACATATGGCATAGCAGCCACCACACTGAGTATACGCCCAATAGTCTTTCTTACCGCCCCTGTTAAATACGGCGTAATCCTCTCTTTCCTTCCTCAGCTTCTCATATTGTATATTTTCGGTCTCCATAGGCTCCTCAACACCTTTCAGGCTACTTAAGCCTCACTTATTTCCAGAAAATTATGGACTACCCGCTGTGGTATGCCTTAAAAAGCTGATTGCCTTTAAATTGCCAGCGTCAACTAGCTAGAAGAAAAACTTCCCTGCTAGGTTAATTCAGGCTTATTTCTGAGCGTTTATTGTCTCGCCATGAGGGGTACCAGCTTCAGTCTCCTCCAGCTCCTTCAAGATTTTGATAGCCCAGGTCTGTGGATACCGCATTCCCGTCCAAGACCTGACATGCAAGACATCTCCCTCAGGTAGCCGCTTTGAGTCACTGGATAAGATAGCTTTTACAATTCGAGCGTCATACTTACGGGGCCCCGGGGTCAGGTCCTTAACAGTGAGTTTGACCTCTTGGTTCTCTTTAAGGTTTTTAATATCAGGAGTAAAGGTCAGATACTCTTTCTTCATTTATTTATTCTCCTTAAAGCCGAAAGCTTTCCAATTTGCTAATACTTTCTTCTTCAATTCTTCAGGAAACATCATATCAAACGAGTTCTTGACCGGGACTTCATTTATCACATTCAGTTCCGGCGGCCAGGTGCAGTCGAACAGGGCAATCGCCCCTCTGTAGGCTCTTCTCTCCTCAGCATTATAAGCGGGCGTAAGGGCATTCCCTCTTGGCGCTTCTATTTCCTCAACGAAAATTCCCCGCATAGGATGGCACTTAGTAGCGAAGGCATGGATAACCTGGTTAAAGTCAAACGGGTCAACATCACTATCAACCACAATAAATTTGTTGCAATCGGCTCTTCTGGAGGTAAGTACATCTCGAATCTGCTTAGCAATGGCATTACCCCCTGCCCCTGGTTTGACACCTATTACCGCAATATGTGTTACACCGTAAGGCGGGACATACACTTCAGTTATAGGTATTTCATGCCTTATCAGGCGTCTCTTCATAGCTAGCGCAGCCGTCATTGAAGCCGCTATCGAGCTATCATCCGGTGGAATGCCAAGGCTGATCATAGTGAATATCGGAGAGTTACGATGAGTAATTGCTTTTATCCGGCATAACACCCCATTCTTAGATCCTTCCATTCGGTACCCGGGATATTCACCAAACGGTCCTTCTTCAGCCGTCCTATCAGGATAGACCTCACCCTCGATGACTATCTCGGCGTTGGCAGGCACAAGAAGGTCACTAGTTTCACATTTCACCAACTCTACCGGCTCTAAAGCTAACCCCCCCGCATAATCCGCCTCATCGGCATTTATCGCTATCGGAGCTGTCGCCACCAGGTCACAAAGTGGGTCTGCCCCGATTACCAATGCCATCGGCATTGCCTTCTTCTGGGCCACATATTTCCCGTGTAACATCATGCTGAAGTGACTGGAGTATCTCGGCCAGCCGACGATATGCCTTTTGTTATGAATCATAAACCGATACATACCCCAGTTGCTCCACTTGGTATCAGGGTCCTTGGTGACCTCGAATGCCCAGGTCCCGATATATCGTCCGCCATCTCCTTCGTGAATATAAGGGACTGGCAAAGAATACAAGTCAACGTCATCACCAACTATTATGTTCTCTTTACAGGGACCCGTATCTACGATTACGGGCTTAATCGGGTTATTAATCCGACGCTCATATTCCTTATATAGCTCCTTGACAGGTATCTCAGGGTCAAGCCCCAAGGCAATCGCCACCCGCCGGAATGTGCCTGTCAAACCGCCAAAGATACGAAAACCATCAGGATAGTCCTTGATTTTCTCAAAGAGAACCGCCGGGCCCTCAGTTTCATAGGCATGCCGACCTATGGCACCTACCTCTAAATCCCAATCTACAGACTGCTTGATGTGTACTATATCTCCGGTTTTGTCTAAATCCTTAATGAATTGACGAAGATCTTTGGATGCCACGATTACCTCCTTATGTACTGGGTTAGTTGTTCCAAAGCAACCCAGTCCATAGAATATCATCCGCCCCCCGCACTGTCAAGGTTTCTTGAGGTTAGCGCCAAACTTCAGGTTGAGAGAATAGATTGAAGTACAACTCTGATACAAACAGAATTAAATAGTGTTCCTGATATCATATTCACATAGCAAATTAGTAAGACACAAAGAGGTAAGGCTTGCTAATAGCAAAGACCCGTTCAGAGATACCACAACCAAGCGCCACTTTGCTGAGGTGATATTCGAGGTTTTGGGTTTTTCCTGAAGGCTTAAATTGTGAGAGCCAACTTGTATGGTCCAATTACGTTAGCTATGTATTGTAATTGAACCGCCTTAGCGTCACCGACCAGGTGGAGCTCAGGAATCTTACCCTCCAGTTCCCTGTAGAGTTCATCGTTAGGCTCATAGTTCGCGGTTATTATCGTGTCAGCCTCCAGAAGCTCTTCCTTCCCGTCCCTAATCAGGACGAGACCTTTTTCGTTTATTTCTTTGTACTCGCACTCTACCAACACCTTCACGCCCAACCTTCTTAAATCTTCCATTGTCGTGTAATGGTGATAGTGAACTTCGGCCACCCTTTCCATTCTCGTCACAATCGTCACATCTCTGCTGACCTGTGTGTTTGACATTTCCTTTACTTTTTCAGGACTGTGTTGGGGGCTCCATCGAACGATGTGTGTAGCCACATCGTCTCGAAGGCATGCCGCCCTTGCTACGAACTGAGCGGTGAAACTGCCGAGACTGGCCAAATCATTATCAGGGTCTGCATCGATGACTACCACCCTGTTCCCGATATCCGCCTTTTCGAGGAGTACATCCTCAGCAAACACCACATGAGAATGCTTATGTATTCCAGGTATTTCAGGCAAATTTGGGCGGCAGCCGGTGGCCACAATGACGGTATCAGGCTTCTCCTTCTTGACAAGAGCCGCAGTTACCTCCTGGTTACACCTGATATCTACACCCAGCTTCTTGACTTGGGTTGATAGGTACTTCCTCATCAAATCCATATCGGTTCTAAATGGTGCCAGACTCTGGACATAGAGCATCCTGCCGAGCTCTTCTTCTTTTTCGTACAGGGTTACTTCGTGTCCTCTCAGGGCAAGGGCCGTGGCAGCTTCCATACCGGCTAACCCGCCACCGGCAACGAGGACTCTCTTCGCCTTCTCAGCCTTAGTCATCTTTAATGTCTTCATTAGTTCCTGGGGCTTGTAGAATGGTGACTGCGGGTTCACGGCACAGGTAAAGCTTCTCATGCACCATCCGCAACCGGTGCAGGGTACGATGTCATCAATACGGCCCTCCCTGATTTTGTTAGGCCAATCCGGGTCTGCTATAAGTTGTCGGCAAACGCTCGCTATATCGCAATCGCCATTCCTTAACATAGAGGCAGCTATCCATGGGTTTTGTACTCTACAGGCATTCATAATGATTGCCTGACTGTAGGGGACACCTAACGAAGTTAAATAGCCTTTCACTGTGCGAGCGTAGTGTGCATATGCCCCGGGTGGGACCACCATCTGAAGCTGTGGGACTTGGGTCGAGAATCCTGCCTGCACGATATCTATCGCATCTACGCCTGCGTCTACATACTCCTTGGCAACTAGTTTCGAATACTCAATGTCGTAACCGTCAGCTATATATTCCACAGCAGTTAACCGAATCATTACCGGAAAGTCTTTCCCGCAAGCTGCCTTAATTTCTCTGATGCACTCTGACGGGAATTGGACTCTTTCCTTGAGCCCCTCGGAGTAACCAGGAACTCCGGGGTTCCTTATCTGTGATACTAGTATGGCTATTAAACTCTCTCTTGAGCCAGCCAGTTGTACCCCATCAGCGCCGGCCTTTTTAGACCGTAGTGCCGCGGCAACATAATTCTTCTTTTCTTCCTCCAGAGCTTGAGGAGTCATGCCTACCTCTTGCCAGGAAGGCACGATAATCTCTGTTTCCCCTTCTCCACGCACGCCTGCGATTCTTGCGACCCATGTAGCGTGGGTAGACAGCTGCGGGAATACCTTTGCCCCCCATTGATGGCAAGCGTCAATCAGTTTAGTCCAACCGGGCAGGGCGTCGTCCGTCCAAATCCCCTTAGCAATTCTTCTTTCTCCCGCCGCAGTCTGCAGCGTCCCCCATAAGCTCGGCGTTACCACGGACTCACCGATAACTATCATACCGGCACCACCCCTGGCAATCGCCTCATGGAATAAAATATGGGTGGGGTGCATGTCCGGCCATACGTTTTCAGGAGGAAGCCTTTGGATTGGGGCCATCGCTATTCTGTTCTTTACTGTTATCCCTCCAATCGTAATCGGCTCCCACAATTTTTCAAGCATTTTTTCCTGGAACGGATGTTCAACATGTTGACTATCTCTGGAAATAACTTTCATTCAAAAACTCCCAGCTTTTATTTTTACTCATCCTCGACTCTCCTTTTCCAAAGAATTTATTCTTGAGTTCCACTATTATACGGCGTCAACAACGAGTACTACAAGGTCTCCAACTGCCAGGCAAGAACCAAGCCCACTCGTAACAGGGTTGAAGCCGGTAAGATTAAGCGGAACATTAATTGTGTCCTTAAGGAGTTGGAGACATGATAAAGACCGGTAACCATGTGGGCATCTGTGAAGGTAGTCCAGCCTTGCCGGCTCAAGCACATATAATCAAAACGAATGGTTGACAAGGGAAAAACGTTGGTCTATATTGTCAGGTAGATTGGAAAAGGAGGAAGCTAAAAGAGATGAGAAGGAAAGTTTTCTGGCTGGTGGTGAGTGGCTTGATGGCGCTATCCCTGGTGATGGCAGCCTGCGGCC
>ERZ1292640.1409-Hain-H43-02um-R1-1409-length-19865-cov-9_pt1 | contig 19865 bp, 15 predicted proteins | sample MGYA00564404_ERZ1292640 | MGnify/ENA primary metagenome ERZ1292640 (study PRJEB36523, sample SAMEA6512636) | groundwater metagenome | collected 2019-01-08 | study: AquaDiva: Metagenomics assemblies of 32 groundwater samples
CCTTCAGCGGCATCCGCCAGACCTTCACCACGCGCAACGAGCATGTACCGGGGCGTGAAGTCGCCATGCAACTGGTCAACGGTCCGTTCTCCCAACTGGAGGGGCGCTGGACTTTTGCGCCGGTGGGCGAGGGCGGACAGCGTGCCTGCAAGGTCGAGCTGACGCTGCATTACGGCTTCTCCAACGCGATACTGGGCAAGCTGGTGGGGCCGGTGTTCGACCGGATCGCGGCCAGTCTGGTCGATGCCTTCGTCAAGCGTGCCGAGCAGGTCTATGGGGTCTGAGATGCCCATCGAGGTCACCGTCGCCTATTCGCCAACTGCCCGCGAGGTGCGCGAAATCGTGTTGCGGTTGCCGCCGGAGACGACGGTGGCGCAGGCCTTGCGGGCCAGTGGGCTGGATGCCCTGTATCCGGATCTGGATTGGCCCGCGGCGGCGGTCGGCATCTGGGGCCGCAAGGCGAGCCAGGATCAGTTGCTGCGTGACAAGGACCGGGTTGAAATCTACCGTCCCTTGAGGGTCGACCCCAAGGTAGCACGGCGTGAACGCTTTGCCAAACAAGGCGCTCGTACGACCGGCCTGTTCGCCAGGCAAAGACCCGGCGCCAAGACTGGCTACTGAAGCCGCCTTACTTGCAATCCTGATCAATGACGGCCTGCAGGCGCTGGGCTTCGGCGGCGCGGCCGGCCTCGTCAAGGAATTCCCGATCACCCTTGGCGTTGACGTGGGCGATGCGCTGGCCGGCGTCCAGGACGGCCTTGGCCTGACGGGCGCGGGCACAGTTGTCGGCCTGCGCACGGGCAATTTTTTCTTCTTCCAGCCGCCGCTTGGCGGCTTCAGCATCCGAGGCCAGTCTCTGCTTCTCCGCCAGTTCCTTGTCGACGCCAGTCGCCCGCCCGCCCGGACCCGCAGTGCCGGCAGTTACCGGGGCCGCGTCAGGGGCGGGGGCGTCAGCCAGCCGGGCCCGCATGCCCGGTTGCTTGAGGATGTTCTTTTCCGGCACATCGGTGGATGGTGGCCGATCACTGAACACCTTGCGGCCATCTTTGTCGATCCACTGCCACTGGGCAGCGGCTGACAAGGAAACGGCTAAAGCTGTGGCGGCGATGAGGACCTGTAAGAGCTTCATGCGGTCAGTGTAGCCGTCCATCGGGGCTTTAACGCCGGTCTGGCTTGCCATCAGGCGGGCCGGCCAACCCGTTTGTCGACCGGGCTGCCGTGAAAAATGCCGGCGAGGCGGGTACAATCCGTTTTTTGGAGCTTTCACATGCGCCTTCTCGGTAAAGCGCTCACCTTCGACGATGTGTTGCTGGTGCCAGCGTTCTCCCAGGTCCTGCCCAAGGACACCTCTCTTGCGACCCGCTTCTCCCGCAATATCGCCCTGAACCTGCCTCTGGTGTCCGCCGCCATGGACACGGTGACGGAAGCCCGTCTGGCGATCGCCATTGCCCAGGAAGGCGGCATCGGCATCATCCACAAGAACCTCACGCCGCAGGACCAGGCCGCGCATGTCGCCAAGGTCAAGCGCTATGAGTCCGGTGTGCTGCGCGACCCGGTGGTCATCACCCCCGAACACACGGTGCTGCAGGTGCTGCAGCTGTCGGAGCAGCTGGGCATTTCGGGTTTCCCGGTGTGCGACGGCGGCAAAGTGGTGGGCATCGTCACGGGGCGCGACCTGCGCTTTGAAACCCGTTACGACGTCAAGGTCCATCAGATCATGACGCCGCGCGAGAAGCTCATCACGGTCAACGAGAAAGAAGGCACCTCTCCCGCGGAGGCCAAGGCTTTGCTGAACAAGCACAAGCTGGAACGCATCCTGGTGGTGAATGACGCCTTCGAACTCAAGGGCCTGATCACGGTGAAGGACATCACCAAGCAGACCAGTTTTCCCAACGCTGCGCGCGATGCCTCGGGCCGCCTGCGCGTGGGGGCTGCCGTCGGCGTGGGTGAGGGCACGGAAGAGCGCGTCGAAGCCCTGGTCAAGGCCGGGGTCGATGCCATCGTGGTGGATACCGCCCATGGCCACAGCAAAGGTGTGATCGAGCGCGTGCGCTGGGTCAAGCAGAACTACCCGCAGGTGGACGTGATCGGCGGCAACATCGCCACCGGCGCCGCCGCGCTGGCGCTGGCCGAGGCGGGCGCCGACGCCGTGAAGGTCGGCATCGGTCCCGGCTCCATCTGCACCACCCGCATCGTGGCCGGTGTGGGCGTGCCGCAGATCATGGCCATCGACAACGTGGCCACGGCGCTCAAGGGCACCGGCGTGCCGCTGATTGCCGACGGCGGTATCCGCTACAGCGGCGACATCGCCAAAGCCCTGGCCGCTGGCGCCAGCACCATCATGATGGGCGGCATGTTTGCCGGCACCGAAGAGGCGCCGGGCGAAGTCATCCTGTACCAGGGCCGCAGCTACAAGAGCTACCGCGGCATGGGCAGCATTGGCGCCATGCAGCAGGGCAGTGCCGACCGTTACTTCCAGGAGTCGAGCACCGGCAACCCGAATGCCGACAAGCTGGTGCCCGAGGGCATCGAAGGCCGCGTGCCCTACAAGGGTTCGATGGTCTCCATCGTGTTCCAGATGGCCGGCGGCGTGCGCGCCGCCATGGGCTATTGCGGTTGCGCGACGATCGAAGAGATGAACAACAAGGCCGAGTTCGTCGAGATCACCACCGCCGGCATCCGCGAAAGCCATGTGCACGACGTGCAGATCACCAAGGAAGCGCCCAACTACCGGGCGGATTGAGCACACCCCCAGGCTGCGCGCACTTCGTGTCGCTGCGCCACCCCCCTTGCAGGGGGCAACACCAGCGGACCGGCAGAGCCGGATCCGCAGTGTTCCTGGATTGAAGACACTGTACTGTTCGCATGGTTATGCAACATCAAAAGATTCTTATCCTCGATTTCGGCTCTCAAGTCACCCAGCTGATCGCGCGCCGTGTGCGTGAAGCCCATGTGTATTGCGAGGTCCATCCTTGTGATGTAAGCGACGAGTGGGTCCGCCAGTACGCGGCCGACGGCCAGCTCAAGGGCGTGATCCTCTCGGGCAGCCATGCCAGCGTCTACGAGGAAACGACCGACAAGGCGCCGCAGGCGGTGTTCGAACTCGGCGTGCCGGTGCTGGGCATCTGCTACGGCATGCAGACCATGGCGCAACAGCTCGGCGGCAAGGTCGAAAGCGGCCATCAGCGTGAGTTCGGTTATGCCGAGGTGCGGGCCCACGGCCACACCGTGCTGCTCAAGGACATCGCCGACTTCACCACGGCCGATGGCCACGGCATGCTCAAGGTCTGGATGAGCCACGGTGACAAGGTCACCGAATTCCCGCCCGGCTTCAAGCTCATGGCGTCCACCCCGAGCTGCCCGATTGCCGGCATGGCCGACGAGCAGCGCCGCTTCTATGCCGTCCAGTTCCACCCCGAGGTCACGCACACGGTGCAAGGCCGGGCAATCCTGGAGCGCTTCGTGCTGGACATTTGCGCCGTCACCCCGGACTGGGTCATGCGCGACCACGTGGCTGAAGCGGTCGAAAAAATCCGCGCCCAGGTCGGTGACGAAGAAGTGATTCTCGGCCTCTCGGGCGGGGTTGATTCCTCCGTGGCCGCCGCGCTGATCCACCGTGCCATCGGTGACCAGCTGACCTGCGTCTTCGTTGACCACGGCCTGCTGCGCCTCAACGAAGGCGACATGGTGATGGAGATGTTCGCAGGCAAGCTGCACGCCAAGGTGATCCGCGTCGATGCCAGTGAGCTGTTCCTGGGCAAGCTCGCCGGCGTGAGCGAGCCGGAGCAGAAGCGCAAGATCATCGGCGGCCTGTTCGTAGATGTGTTCAAGGCGGAAGCGGCCAAACTCAAGGGCGATGGCGCCAAAGGGGCCAAATGGCTGGCTCAGGGCACGATCTACCCCGATGTCATCGAGTCAGGCGGCGCCAAGAGCAAGAAGGCCGTCACCATCAAGAGTCACCACAATGTGGGCGGCTTGCCGGAACAACTCGGTCTGAAACTGCTGGAGCCGCTGCGCGACCTGTTCAAGGACGAAGTGCGCGAGCTCGGCGTGGCGCTGGGGCTGCCGCACGACATGGTGTATCGCCATCCGTTCCCGGGACCGGGCTTGGGCGTACGCATTCTGGGCGAGGTGAAGAAGGACTATGCCGATCTGTTGCGTCGCGCCGATGCCATTTTCATTGAGGAACTGCGTTCCACCATCGATCCCATTTCCGGTAAAAGCTGGTACGACCTGACCAGCCAGGCCTTCACGGTCTTCCTGCCGGTCAAGAGCGTGGGCGTCATGGGCGATGGCCGCACATACGATTACGTGGTGGCCTTGCGCGCTGTGCAGACCAGTGATTTCATGACGGCCGATTGGGCTGAGCTGCCCTATGCGCTGCTCAAGAAGGTGTCGGGCCGCATCATCAACGAGGTTCGCGGCATCAACCGCGTGACCTACGATGTCAGCAGCAAACCACCGGCGACGATTGAGTGGGAATAAGTCTTTTCACACGGCCTTTCGGGGCCGTTTTTTGTGCCATAAAGTTGATAATTGTAATAAAAACAAGCAATTAATTTCTTATTTGCAGGGGCGGCGGCAATGGCCCGTCCAGAATGGAGCGTTAACATGAGAAAAACCCCTCGATTCCGCTGGCGTTTTCTGGGCGCCTTGGCACTTACCTTGTGCCCCTCGGGCTGGCTGGCTGCCGCACAGCCGGCACCGCCGGTGGTGATCGGTCTGACGGCTGAATTCGGCGTACAGGGCAGCCATGCGGCGCAGTCCATCGAAAAGGGCATCGCACTCGCCATTGACGAAATCAACGCCGCAGGCGGCGTGCTGGGCGGGCGCAAACTGGTGCTGGAAACACGCGATGACCGGGGCGTCCCGGCACGAGGCGTGGACAATTTCACCGACTTTGCCGCGCGCCCGGATGTGATTGCTGTTTTCTGCGGTCGATTTTCACCTGTCGCGCTCGAAATCGCCCCCGTTGCCAGCAAGTTGGGCTTGCCGCTGCTGGACCCCTGGTCGGCAGCAGACGACATCACCAAACCGCGCGGCATGGAGCCGAACTATGCGTTCCGCCTGTCCCTCACGGATACCTGGGCGATCGAAACCATGCTGGACCATGCGCGCTCTCGAGGCATCAGCCGCATTGCCCTGTTCGTGCCCAACACAGCATGGGGGCGCAGCAGCGAGACGGTCATGCAGGCCTATGCCAAGCGGCATGCGAGCTTGCGGCACGACGTCTTCTGGTACAACTGGGGCGACACGGACTTCAGCGAGCGACTCTCACAGGCCCGGGCCAAAGGTGCCCAGGCCATCCTGACGGTCACCAATGAATTCGAGGGTCTGCCGATCGTCAAGCAAATGGCTGCGCTGCCACCAGCACACCGCTTACCCATCATTTCCCATTGGGGAGTGCTTGGAGGAGATTTTGCGGCCTCGGCGCACGCCTATCTGGAACAAGTGGATTTCACCGTCGTCCACACCTTCAGCTTCAGCAACCCCAACGGCCCCAAGGCCCGGACGGTTGCCGCTGGCGTGAAACGCCTGTTCGGGATCGAGGTCAGCCAGATGCGCGCTCAAGTGGGGTTCGCCCATGCATACGACTTGACGCACCTGCTGGCCCGGGCCGTCAACAGGGCGGGCAGCACCGACCGCGCGGCCATTCGCAGCGCCTTGGAGCGCCTGGATGCATACGACGGTCTTGTCAGACACTATGCCAAACCTTTCACGCTGACCCGGCACGAGGCCCTGGAACGACGCCAGGTGAGCATGGGACGTTTCGACAGAGACGGCAATCTGAAGTCCATCGCGGGGAAATAAAACATCATGGTTGGTCTTGCGCGACTCAGGCAGTTTCTGCTGACCAGCTTCCTTCAGCGTGATCTGCGAGGCAAGATCACGCTGGCACTGCTGGCAGCGGCGCTGGCGTTGGGGTCACTGATCACCCTGGCTTCCTATCTGTTGTTTCGAAACCAGCTGATCCAGAACACGCAAGCGTTGCTGGAAGCGCATGCCCTGCTCGAGCAGCGCGAAATTGAATTGCGACTTGCCAGCATCATCACGCTGGCCGAATCACTGGCCCTCAACACCGTTACCGCCAACGCCTTGGCCGACTCACGCGGCCGCGAGACCTATCTCGATCCGCTGCTTCGCAACCAGCGTCTGTCAGTCACTGGCGCCGACATCACCGTGGTGGACTACCGCGGGCGTCCTGCTGCCAGCACGCACGCCAGTCCACCCGACTACAGCGGGAACAGCAGCTTTCAGGCCATGATGAAGAGTGGTCAGGCAACGCAGCAAATCGACCAGCCAGGCCAGTCAGCAGCCATGTTGTTGCTGGCGCTGCCCATCCGTTATCGCCTGACCAGCAATATCGAAGGCGGGGTCATGTTGCGCGTTCCCCTGGCGCCGTTGCTGAGCAAGGAATGGGATGACAATGTCTGGCTCAGCGATGCATCAGGTCAGCTGTTGGCCGGCGAACGCCCGCGGGGCGAACCCTTCGAGCGTGCCAACGTGTTGCGTCTGCCGTCACCGCTCGAAACGACCGATCTCAGGATTGTGCTGTCGCGCGACCGATCCGCCGCTTTTCGTGCGCTTGACACCCTGCTCATCGTCTTCATGGCGATCGGGGCGATCGTCCTGATCGGGGTGGTCACTTTCGCCCAGTGGGGCGCACGCTTCATCGCCAGGCCATTGGGCGAGATCGCTGCGGCTGCCGAGGAAATCGCCGCATCCGGCCGCCCCGTGGCCAGTCTTCCCGTAGGCCGGGACGACGAGTTCGGCCGGCTTGCAGCCGCGTTCAACACCATGGTGGATCGCCTGCGTGAGTCGTATGCTGACCTCGAGGACCGTGTCGCCGTGCGCACACATGAATACCAGGAAAGTCGTCGCGAAGCGGAAAAGGCCAGCAATCTGCTGCGCGAGGCGGTCCAGAGCATTGCGGTGGGCTTCACCATCTATGACCAGAATGATCGTCTTGTGATGTGCAATGAGGCGTACCTGCGTTTCTACGAGCACAGCCGGGACCTGATCGTGCCGGGAGCCCGATTCGAAGATATTGTCCGGCAAGGGGCACAACGCGGTCAGTACCACGAAGCCACCGGGAACGTTGAAGCCTGGGTGGCGCAGCGCGTTGCAACACATCGCCAGGCCCAGGGTATCGCCATCGAGCAACGCCTGGGTGATGGACGCTGGCTGCTGATCATCGAGCACCGCACGCCAAGCGGCTATATCGTCGGAAACCGTATCGATATCACCGAGCTCAAAACCACTGCCGAAGCGCTGGCTGAGAGCGAGCAGCGCTGGGAACTGGCTTTGCGCGGTGCGAATGATGGCGTCTGGGACTGGAACCTGGCGACGGGTGAGGTTTTCTACTCGGAACGCTCCAAGGCCATGCTCGGCTACGCAGCCAATGAGATTGCCAACCGCACCGAGGTCTGGCTGGCGCGCGTTCATCCCGACGATCTTGATCGCGTCTCGGCGCTCTATAAGCGACATCTCAAGGGTGAAACCGAGTTCTTTGAAGCCGAGTATCGCCTGCGCTGCAAAGACGGCAGCTACAAATGGGTGCTGAGCCGAGGCAAGGCCCTCTTTGACGAAAGCGGAAAACCGGTTCGCATGGCCGGATCGAATACCGACATCACCGATCGCAGAGCTGCCGAAGCACGGATTCGAGACCGCACCGAGCAGCTCAATGCCATCTTCTCGCTGAGCCCCGATGGTTTTGTCTCCTTCGATGTGGAACGGAAGGTCAAGTATGCAAGTCCGGCTTTCAAGCGCATGACCGGGCTGGATGAAGCGGATGTGGTCGGGCTCGATGAAGCCGGGTTTTCTGAACGGCTGGCACGCCAATGCAGCGCAGAAGCCTGTTTCCCGGGCATGGCAGCGCTGCGTGCCGATCACCAGAACGAGGTCGAGGCTGATCGCCGACAGCGTCACCTGATCGAAATGCTGCATGCTGGCAAACGGGTGCTCGAGGTTGGCATTCGTCTGTCAGATACCGAGACGGTGTCGCAGATTCTGTATTTCAGGGACGTGACCCACGAAACGGAAGTGGACCGCATGAAAAGCCAGTTTCTTTCCACGGCGGCGCATGAACTGCGCACGCCGATGGCCAGCATTTATGGCTTTTCCGAACTGCTGCTGTCTCATCGCCTCTCGGAGGAAAAGAAAAAGGATTGCGTGGGCGCCATCCACCGGCAGTCCAGGCTGATGGTCTCCATCGTCAATGAACTGCTCGACCTGGCACGCATTGATGCACGCCGCGACAAGGATTTCAATTTCCAGCGCGTCGATGTGTGTGAGCTGCTGCACGAGATCATTGCCAGCTTCAATGCGCCGGGCGGGCGCCCGGGACCGACCGAACCGGTGGATTCAAGGCCTCGCTGGGTCCAGGCCGATCGTACAAAACTGACGCAAGCTGTCGGCAATGTGTTGTCTAACGCCTACAAGTACTCACCCGAAGGCGGCGCCATTTCCGTCGACGTGATCGAAGCCGCCGTTCCCGGGGGAGAGAGCCCCAAAGTCGGCATCCGGATTGTGGACCACGGCATTGGCATGACGCCGGAGGAACTATCACGCGTCAGCGAGCGTTTCTACCGCGCTGACAACTCGGGCAGGATCCCGGGCACGGGACTCGGCATGAGCATCGTGAAGGAAATCATTGAGCTGCATGGAGGCGAAATGTCGCTTGAGAGTGAGTGGGGATCCGGCACGACGGTCACCTTGTGGATGCCGTCCCTCTGAATTTACCCTTGCCCTAGTGCGTTCCGGTCATGCAAAATGAACCCATGCATCATATGAATGCCGTCGAGTCAGTTGGAGACACAGACGAGTTGCTATTTGCCGAAGATGGCGAGGAGAGCCAGAGTCCGCTGCGTCCCGACTGGCGGCTGCTCATCGTGGACGACGAGCCCGATGTGCACCGTACCACGACTTTCGCGCTCTCCGGGGTCACCATCCTGGGGCAGGGGCTGGAATTCCTGCACGCCTACTCGGCCAGTCAGGCCATCGATCTCCTGAAGCAGGAGAAAAATATCGCGGTGGTTCTGCTCGATGTGGTCATGGAGCGCGAGCACGCCGGCCTCGACCTGGTGAAGGCCATCCGCGAAGACCTCAGGCTACCCGATGTGCGCATCATTCTGCGTACCGGACAGCCGGGGCAGGCGCCGGAAATCGAAACCATCCACGACTACGACATCAACGATTACAAGACCAAGTCGGAGTTGACCCGCACCAAGCTCTTTGCCACGATCACCTCGGCCCTGCGCGCCTACCGACAGATCCGGGCGCTCGATGAACTGGCGTTCCATGACCAGCTCTCGCACCTGCCCAACCGTAACCGCTTCATCGGCCTGATTGATGAGCAGTTGCGTGACAAGGCTATCGGCAGCCGGATGATCGCCATTCTCGACATCGATGACTTTGCCGAAGTCAACGATGCGCTCGGACACGAACAGGGAGACCGCCTGTTGCAGGCGGTGGCCGAGCGATTGCGGGTCAATCTGGGCAGTGGCAGTGTTCTGGCGCGCATCGGCGGCGACACCTTCGGTCTGATGGGGGGCCTGGACGCGCTGGAGCCGGCCCGCATTCTCGACTTGTTCCGCGAACCCTTCGCCGTTCAGGACGACAGCATGGTGGTCACGGCCACACTCGGACTGGTACGCCTGGACGACGTGCGGGGCGGGGGGCTGGATGCCCTGAAGGACGCGAACATCGCGCTCAAGCGGGCCAAGAAGAACCGCCGTGGCGGCCATGTCGTTTTCTCCAACGAAATGGGATTCGACATTCGTGAGCGCGTGCGCTTGCTGCGAGGTCTGCGTGCCGCAGTCGACAACGAGTGCCTGTTCATTGTCTACCAACCACAGGTCAGCCTTGATAACGGGCAGGTGGTCGGCACCGAAGCCCTGCTGCGCTGGCGCGATGGCGACGGCGGCTTCGTGCCGCCAGAAAAGTTCATCCCGCTGGCGGAAACTTCCGGGCTGATCGTGGTGCTGGGTGACTGGGTGTTGCGCACGGCCTGCCACGAACTCCGTCGACTGCAGGCGCTGGGCTGGAGCGAGTTGCGCATGTCGGTCAATGTGTCGCTGATCCAGTTTCGCCACCCGGGCTTTCTTGACAAATTGCGCACGGCCCTGCAGGACACCGGCATTGCGCCCGCCAAACTCGAACTCGAGATCACCGAATCGGTGGCCATGGAAGATGCCGATTTCATCCTGGAAACGCTGACGGCCATCAAGGCACTGGGGGTGTCGATTGCGATTGACGACTTCGGCACCGGCTACTCGTCGCTCAGCCAGCTACGCCAACTGCCGGTGGACCGTCTCAAGATCGACCGGGTGTTTGTGCGTGAGCTCAACGGCCAGATCCAAGGGGGGCACATTGCCGCGATGGTGGTTGAACTGGGACGCAGCCTGGGCATGACTGTCATTGCAGAAGGGGTCGAGGACGACCAGCAGGCGCAGACCCTCAGGGCAATGGGCTGCCATGAAGCGCAGGGTTTTCTCTACGCCCCAGCCTTGCCCACGAGCGAACTCCGGGAGTGGCTCCTGGCACGCGGAAGACCCGCTTTGCGCTAAAGTTCGTGGGGCTAAACTTGCTCCACCATGTACCTCCCCCCCCAATTCAAGTCTGATGACCGCGACCACGCGCTTGCGCTGATGCGCGCTCATCCGCTCGCCAGCCTGATCAGCACCGATGAAGCCGGCTTGCCTTTTGTGACGCATCTGCCGATCCATGTGGAGGAACGGGATGATGCGTTGCTGTTGCTCGGCCATGTCGCCAAGCCCAACGCCCACTGGCGCTATTTGCAGACCCGGCCGCAGGCGCTCGTTACTTTTCTCGGTCCCCATGCCTATCTGTCACCCACCGTCTATCCCGACCTGATGCGGGTTCCGACCTGGAACTACCTGGCGGTGCATTGCAAGGTGGAAGCCACCTTGGTCGAGGAGGCTGAGGCCAAGGACCGGCTGCTGAAAACACTCATTGGCGACCATGAACCTGCGTATGCCGCGCAATGGCGCAGCCTCGGCGCAGACTATGCGCACAAGATGCTGGCCGGTATTGTGGCCTTTGAACTGCGCGTCACGGAACTGCAATGCAAGCTCAAACTCAATCAGCATCGTCCCGAGTCGCATGCCGCGATGCGCACGCAGTATGCCGCCGGCAACGCGTCTGAACGGGCGTTGGCGGGCTGGATGGACCAGTTGGGCCTGGGGGCGACGTGACGGATCAGCAGTTCATGACGCTCGCGCTGCAGCAGGCACGCCTGGCGGGGCAGGCCGGCGAGGTACCGGTCGGGGCTGTTGTGGTCCGCCACGGGCAGGTCATCGGTGTCGGCCACAACGCGCCCATTGGCGGCCATGACCCCAGTGCGCATGCCGAGATCATGGCCTTGCGCGCCGCCGCCGCCGTACTGGGCAACTACCGGCTTGATGACTGCGAACTGTTCGTCACACTGGAGCCCTGCGCCATGTGCGCCGGCGCCATGCTGCATGCGCGGCTGCAGCGCGCGGTGTATGGCGCGGCTGACCCCAAGACCGGGGCAGCCGGTTCGGTGCTCAACCTCTTTGCACAATCGCAACTCAACCACCAGACCCGTGTGGAAGGCGGCGTCATGGCAGGGGAGTGCAGTGCCTTGCTGCAGACCTTCTTCCAGCACAAGCGGGGCCAGGCGCGCAGCGCCGGCCAAGCGCTGCGCGAAGATGCCCTGCGCGCGCCCGAGGCGCGTTTTGCCCATCTGCCGGGCTATCCCTGGCCAGCTTGCTATCTGAACGATCTGCCCGCGCTGGCAGGGCTGCGCATGCACTACCTGGACGAGGGCCCGGCCGACGCCCGCCTGACCTGGCTGTGTCTGCACGGCAACCCGAGCTGGAGCTACCTGTACCGCAAGATGATTCCGACCTTTCTGGCGGCAGGGCATCGCGTGGTGGCGCCGGATCTGATCGGTTTCGGCAAGAGCGACAAGCCGAAGAAGGAATCTGCCCACAGCTTCAGCTGGCACCGCCAGGTGCTGCTCGAATTCGTGCAGCGGCTCGACCTCGACAACATCGTGCTGGTAGTGCAGGACTGGGGTGGCCTGCTCGGCCTGACCCTGCCCATGGCCGACCCGGGCCGCTACCGCGGCCTGCTGGTGATGAACACGCTGCTGGCCACCGGCGACGCTCCCTTGTCACCCGGCTTTCTCGCCTGGCGCGAGATGTGCGCCAAGAAGCCGGACTTCGACGTTGGACGGCTGCTGATGCGCGGCAACCCGCAACTGACAGCGGCGGAGTGCGAGGCCTACAACGCGCCATTCCCCGACCGCGGCCACCGCGCCGCCTTGCGCGCTTTTCCCCCCATGGTGCCGGCGACCGAGGACGCCGATGGCGCAGCCATTTCACGCCAGGCACGCGAGTTCTGGCGCCACGAGTGGCAGGGCCGCAGCCTGATGACGGTCGGCACACAGGACCCGGTGCTGGGCCTGCCGGTCATGCGCGAGCTGCAGGCCATGATTCGCGGCTGCCCCGAGCCGCTGCTGCTGGAGACCGCCGGTCATTTTGTGCAGGAGCAGGGCGAGCCGATTGCACAGGCCGCGCTCCGGCATTTCGGGCCCTGATCATTTTCTATCCGCTTCATTCATGAAAAAACACATCTACATCTACTCCCCCTCCGGTGCCGTGCGCGACAAGGCAGCCTTTCGCCGCGGCGTGAAGCGGCTGAAAACCCTGGGGCATGAGGTCGAGGTCGATGAAGCGGCGCTGTCCTCGTTTCAGCGCTTTGCCGGGGATGATGCGACCCGCATCGCCGCCATCCAGCGCGCTGCCGCCAGTGGCGCCGATGTGGCCATGATTTCGCGCGGCGGTTACGGCCTGACGCGCATCCTGGGCCACATCCCCTACAAAGCCGTGGCCAAGGCCATCAAGCGCGGCACCCAGTTCGTCGGCCTGAGCGATTTCACCGCCTTCCAGCTGGCTGTGCTGGCCCGCACTGGCAGCCCCACCTGGGCCGGACCCTCGCTGTGCGAAGGTTTTGGCATGAACGATCGCGCCGACGGCGCCGATGGGCACGGTCATGGCGATGAAGGGCGCCCGGATGAAATCATGGAGGCCTGTTTTGACGACATGATTCAGGGCCAGGGGGAGGGCACCGGTTGGCGCCAGCCGCGCGAGCCGTTGCCCATTGCTGCCAATACAGGCGCATTTCACGCCCGCCGCATGGGGGACGAGGCCTCGTTTGTCATCAAGGATGGCGTGCTGTGGGGCGGTAACCTGGCGGTGTTGTGCTCGCTGGTCGGCACACCGTACTTTCCGCAGGTCAAGGACGGTATCCTGTTCCTGGAAGATGTTGCCGAACACCCCTACCGCATCGAACGCATGCTCAGCCAGCTCCTGCATGCCGGCGTACTGGCGCAACAGAAGGCGATCGTGCTGGGCCAGTTCACCGAATTCAAGCTGGTGCCGCACGACAAGGGCTTCAAGCTGCAAAGCGTGGTGAACTGGCTGCGCAGCCAGCTCAAGGTGCCGGTGTTGACCAATCTGCCTTTCGGGCATGTCCCCACCAAGGTCCTGCTACCGGTCGGTCGCAAAACCGATCTGGTGGTACAGGGGCGAGATGTGCTGCTGCTGTGGGGACACCAGGATTGAGAAGGGCGCTATGGCGCAGAAACCTCAGTGCCGGCGTGGTGCCTGACTTGAAAACATGCTTTTGGGCAGCAGCCCCTCGAACATGGCGGTGATTTCCTTGAGGCTTTGACGCGCCGTGAACTCGCCTTGCAGCGAGCAGAGCGCTGCCATCAAGTCACTGCGCAGGTACCACAGGCTTTGCAGATCTGCCGCCAGCAGAATCCGGCGCTCGACCTGAGAAAAAGCGGAACAGCCGCTGTCACTGAGGCTGTCAAGCATGGTTTGCCGAATGACCTCAATCTGCGCAAAGCAGCGCTCTTGCTCGACAAGCGCGCCCCCCAGCAGGCTTTGCATGCTGCTGATGATGTTTGCAGGCATCCAACGCATAATCTTTATCACTCCCTTTTATGCCGGACCATACGTCAGAGCTGCACGGCGATGCACTAGGGTTTACCCCAGGCAATGCGCTGAAAACAGCATGAAAATCAGCGAGTTAACTCAGATAGATCAAGTAGTATCTAAAGCATCAATTCCCGCGTCCACTGAAATGAATTCCCGCATGAAAGCCTTCAACGCCCACTACATCGCCGGTCAATGGGTTCCGGCCACTTCCAAGGAAACCTTTCTTGTCCATGATTCGAGCACCGAAGAGGTGATGGCCAGCGTGCCTGCCGGCACGGCAGAAGAAGCGGCCGCGGCGGTGGTGGCCGCACGCGCGGCTTTCGACGGCTGGGCTGCTCTGCCAGCCCAGACCCGGGCTGACTATCTGGACAAGATTTCGGCCGGCCTCAAGGCTCGCATCGATGAGGTGGCCACCGCCATTGCCTGCGAAGTCGGCATGCCGCTCAAGCTGGCACGCAGCGTCCAGGTCGGTGCGCCTGTGTGGAACTGGGCCAATTTCGCCAAGGTCACGCGCAACTTCGAATGGGAAGAAAAGGTCGGCAACTCGCTGGTGGTGCGCGAACCGATCGGCGTAGTGGGCTGCATCACGCCCTGGAACTTCCCGCTCAACCAGATCACGCTCAAGGTGGCTGCGGCGCTCGGCGCCGGCTGTACCGTGGTGCTCAAGCCGAGCGAGGTCGCCCCGGTCAATGCCATGCTCTTGGCCGAAATCATTCACGAAGCCGGGCTCCCGGCCGGCGTCTTCAACCTGGTCAACGGTGCCGGGCCCGTGGTCGGAGAGGTGCTGGCCACGCACCCGGAAGTCGACATGGTGAGCTTCACCGGCTCTACGCGGGCCGGCAAGCGGGTGGCCGAACTGGCCAGCCAGAGTGTCAAAAAGGTGGCGCTGGAACTGGGCGGCAAATCCGCCAGCATCATCCTTGACGATGCCGATTTCGAGGCCGCCGTCAAGGGGACGCTGGCGGCCTGTCTGCTCAACAGTGGCCAGACGTGCTCGGCCCATACCCGCATGCTGGTGCCCGAGCACCGTCTGGGAGACGTCAAGGCACTGGCGCAGGCGGCCATCGCCAAGTACGGCATCGGCCCGAGTCTGGATGAAAACAGCCGTCTCGGTCCTCTGGTGAGTGCGGCCCAGCGCGACCGTGTGCTGGGTTTCATCGAGCAGGGCATCAAGGAAGGGGCCGAGGTGATTGCCGGCGGTCCGGCTCGTCCCGCTTTTGACAAGGGTTATTTCGTGCAACCCACCATCCTGCGCGTTCAGCCTGGCGACACGCTGGCGCGCGAGGAAATTTTCGGCCCGGTGCTGGTGGTCATCACCTACAAGGACGAGGATGACGCAGTGCGCATTGCCAACAACACCATTTACGGCCTGGGCGGCGGCGTCTGGAGCGGGGATGAAGCCCGGGCCGTGGCCGTGGCACGGCGTGTGCGCACCGGTCAGGTGGACATCAACGGCGGGCCTTTCAATGCCAATGCCCCGTTTGGCGGCTACAAGCAATCGGGTATCGGCCGCGAAAACGGCAAGTATGGCTTCGAGGAGTTCCTCGAATTCAAAGCGCTCCAGTTCAAGCCGGCCTAAAGCGCTTTCCTGGCTTCGGGTCTATGCCCTAAACTCTCTACCTGAACAGAGAAACCGAAGTCCAGCGCATGGGTGTCCAGACGACCGTCGTATTCACAGATTTGATTGGCAGCACAGCGGTCTTTGAACTGCTGGGCAATGCCAAGGCAACGCAGGCCGTCACCCAACTTACGCGCTGGATCAGCGGCGTTTTCGGCGCCCACGGCGGGCGCGTCGTCAAGACGCTGGGTGATGGCGTGCTGGCGGTGTTCCCAAGCGCCTCCAGTGCCATCGATGCCGTGGTGGAGATGCAGCGTGCCCAGCAAAAACGTTTGGCACAGCAATCCCCGGCGGTGCGCATGCCGATCCGTGTCGGAGTCGCCACAGGTGAGGTGGAGACGGTCGATGGCGACTGCTATGGCGATGCGGTCAACGTAGCCTCGCGCCTCAACGATCTTTGCGGTGCCCATGAAATCTGGGTCAACAGCGCTGAACTCGACTATTCCGACCGACTCGACGGTGTGCGCTTTCGCCTGCTGGGGCCCATTACCGTTCGCGGCCGGGCGGAACCCTGTACCGTCTACCGCGTGGAATGGCAGGATGAAGACACCAGTGAATTCCTGACCCGTCAGGCCGAGGTGGATCCCATCGAGCTCGCGGCCATGGGGGACGCCTTGGGGGGTGAAATCGAGCTGTCCCGCCTGGAACAGAAGAAAACCTTCAAATCCTTCGAATTGCCGGCCCACATCGGCCGGATCCGCCATTCTGATTTCGTCGTCAATGACCCGCGGGTCTCCCGGACGCATGCACGCATTGAATGGCGCAATGGCAGCATCATGCTGATCGACGTCAGCAGCTACGGCTCCTGGATCCGCTTTGAAGGCGCGGGCACGGATGTCCAGTTGCGTCGCGATGAGTGCGTCCTGCACGGGCGGGGCGAGATTGCACTGGGCGCTTCATTTGCCGATCCAACGGTCCCGGTCGTGAACTTCAGCGTTTCCTGACGTCAAGCCGGCCATGTGCCGGTTTTGCTTAATTACTACACTTTACATAATATACATCGTATAAATTATGAAAAGAGATCAGGGGAAGTCAAAACTCCGGCAAACCCGCAGGAACGTTAAGTAATTATCTATACAGACTTTAAGTAAGTATCTATACAAATAAGAAAAATTCCTTTTATATCAACATATTAGGCAACTAATCTCAAGTGAGAATTTTCCGAAATTTTGCGGATCATTTGAGCCCAAATCGTCAGGAAATCTGGCTCAGTACCTCCTGTGACCCCTCTTTTGGGGGATGGTCAGAAAAGGCGCGCTGAGATAACGTTTCTGCGGGTGGAGTCCCACTCTAAAACGAATCAAGGAGGCGAAATGTCTGATGATCTGACCAACCGAGGCCCCAAGGACCGTGCTCGCGTGAACGTGAATGAGGGCCACGAAGTGAAATACTGGTGCGCCAAATTTGGCTGCACAGAAACCCAGTTGCGCGCTGCAGTGAAGGCCGTTGGCGTGATGGCCGTGGACGTGGAAAAGCACCTGAGAAAATAATTTGCATCGCTTCTAGCAAGTTCCGTAGTCACCGTTTTCCGGTTGAGGTCGGATCGATCAGACAGCCCCCTTCAGCGGCCGCTGAAGGGGGACGTTTCAATGACGCACCTAGAACATGCATTTGATGTTGGCGTTGGGCTTGTTTCTAAGCGCAAATTAGCGCGGACGCGTCGAACGCTTTGGCCAATCAAGTCTCAATCTTGAAAGTTTTAACGGCACCCTTACATTGTTCCTTGGGGCATCACGCTCTCTTAGTGCGCGCACTAGCCACCTGTGGAAAGGCACTTGCTTTTCCAGAGTTGGTCCGAGTGGCTTATGGCGGCAGCTTGATACGCTGCTGAGGGTTTAGGCCCTCCGCGGGTTCGAATCCCGCACTCTCCGCAAAAACCCCTTCACAAGGCTGCCTAGCGGCTTTCTGAAGGGGTTTTTGGGTTCTAAGGAGCCCAGATGGGCAACCCAAGCCCTTAAGCGAGTTAAAGTCGAAGGTGGAGCCTCTCGCCAGCAAAGCCAACTAGGGGGGCCAGTTCCGGCACAGATTGCGTGCACAAGAGCGCAATTTGGTCGTCTCGAAGCGAATTCATGCCTTTTCGGTGCAATATTCTTTCCTTCCGAGGCGATTTGGCCAGATATTGGAGCAAAATTCAGTCAGTTCGAAGCACTGACGCAATGAGCTCGGTTTGTGGATCACCTTTCTGAAGTTTTAAAAATAATCGATGGGGCGCTAAAGTCCAACCAAAGCATGGCTGCCAACTACGCAGGCTTGCTGGCGGACAAGCTCGAAGCCGATGGGAGTCGGCGTGAAGCCCGCCTTATTCGCGAGCGCCTGGCACGAGTACCCGCGGCTCAAACAAGCCTCCAAAGTGGAGAACAAGGCCACCCGAGCCAGGGGCCGTTACCAGTCGACGCCGATAGTCGACTGAGCACCGTCGATTTAACGCGTCCCGAGTTGGAAGCCAACCAACTCATCCTTCCTAGTGCCATAGCCGCACGGCTAGAAGGATTCCTCCAAGGGATTCGCAGTCATGCGCAGTTGCTGGCTGCCAACCTGTCCATGCCCCCGCGCATGATATTGGACGGTCCTCCCGGAACGGGAAAAACGCAAACCGCACGCTGGATTGCGAGTTCACTGTCCCTACCCCTGCTGACAGTGCGCTGCGATACTCTAGTTAGCAGTCTTTTGGGGCAGACAAGCAAGAATCTTCGGCGAGTGTTTGAGTACGCCCAGGAATTCCCTTGCGTCTTGTTCTTGGATGAATTCGACGCCCTGGCCACCGCTAGAGGCAATGAGCGTGACGTCGGAGAGCTGCAACGAGTAGTGATTTCTTTGCTTCAGAACATCGATGCTCTCCCAGAGGACACCATTCTCATTGCCGCGACCAATCACGCACATTTACTAGATGCCGCAATATGGCGAAGGTTTGGCGCGCGTATAGCCATGCCGCTGCCTGACCTCGAGGTCCGTAAAAAACTTTGGGCCAACTACTTGGACGGCTACATTCCCGATCGCATTGACCTGACGGAAGTTGCAAAACGGTCCGAGGGAATGTCAGGGGCAGCGATAGAACAGGTTTGCCTTGACGCTAAGCGCACTGCCGTTCTCCAAGGCAGTGCGGAAGTCGACGAAAAGGAGCTTTATCGCCGTCTTGGCTTGACAGTGGCCATGGAGCGCGGCGATGCTCTAGGTCATACAGAAGACGAAATTCGTTGGTTGCGCAACTGGTATCCCAGCTTTTTCTCGCTGAGAACCCTTGCTGCGCTATACGATACATCGCAAAGGCAGATAACAAATGCAATAAACGGGGGTGACAATGGCAACAAGGGAGAGACTGGTAGCCAGTCAGGCTAATCCAATCCTCTGGATACCTTTCCAGAGAAGCGACCGATTCTCGCCAGAAGTACATGGCGGCGGTCTAAAAGAACACGTAGAGGTGACTCCTGAGCTCCGTGCTCAACTTGGGAAGTCGTTGTCAGCTGCTGCAAAATCACTTCAGCCGGACATCCAACGACATCCAGACACCCCTGGAGTATTGATCCTCAAGCTGCGAGAGGTCGCAGTGGCCAAGTCTCATCGCCCCAATACGTTGGTGGCCGAATCAAATTTGCAGTTGGCTGGTATGGCTCGGCTTGATGAGATGCTGGTTGCAGCCAACGCGGCGAGTCTTCAAACCTTTGCCGACACAATCAAACAGCGAAACACAAAGCAGATTCGGGCAAACATCTCGGCAATTCTTCGAATCGAAGCTTGGACAACGGATCGACGTTTAGATATGCCGATCGCAGAATTGCGCAAGCATGGGCCTGTGTTATTGCGGCTATTCAGATATTTCGGTGCAGACGCAAATGCAAAGAACCTTGATGCGCTCCGACGGCTCCTTAGGCAGCACAGCGTACCGGAGAAAGAAATCCAACAGCGATGGGGCCCCCCAATCTTTTGGGCGGATTTTGAAAAGCTTTCCGCAAACCAGGTCGAGGCATTGACCACCTTTCCGGGCCTTCGCACGATAGCCCCAGATCCAGACGTCGCCCTACTAGCTACCAGAGGCTCACCACGCCTGGGCCCGCTTTCTCCGCCGGCGGCGAATGTTGACTATCCAGTCGTCGGAGTTGTTGATTCGGGTGTTTCCAGACAGGCAGCCTCTCTGAGGCCTTGGGTGGATCGGGACATTACGACAGTCTTGCCGCCCGACACAGACCATGTCCACGGAACTGGAGGCTCGGCCGGGATTCATGTAAATCCCCGCTAAAAACAACCTAAGTTATTGA
>ERZ1292640.1410-Hain-H43-02um-R1-1410-length-19865-cov-4_pt1 | contig 19865 bp, 13 predicted proteins | sample MGYA00564404_ERZ1292640 | MGnify/ENA primary metagenome ERZ1292640 (study PRJEB36523, sample SAMEA6512636) | groundwater metagenome | collected 2019-01-08 | study: AquaDiva: Metagenomics assemblies of 32 groundwater samples
GAAGTAGAACTGCGGCTTGTAGCCCTTGAAAAACGGAGTGTGACGGCCACCTTCTTCTTTAGTCAAAATAATAACTTCTGCCTCAAACTTGGTATGAGGAGTGATTGAACCCGGCTTGGCAAGAACTTGGCCGCGTTCGATATCATCTTTTTCAATACCGCGGAGAAGCAAACCGACGTTGTCGCCAGCTTGACCCTGATCGAGCAATTTCTTAAACATTTCAACGCCAGTCACAACAGTCTTTCTCGTTGGGCGGATACCGACTAGTTCAACTTCTTCGTTGATCTTAACAATACCCTGCTCAATTCTGCCGGTGGCAACAGTGCCGCGGCCTTTGATCGAGAAGACATCTTCAACAGGCATCAAAAATGGCTTGTCGAGTGGTCTCTGTGGAACCGGGATATATGAATCAAGAGCCTCGAGCAATTCAATGATTGGTTTTGAAGCCTCTGGATCATTTGGATTTTCCATAGCTTTCAAAGCGGAACCCTTGATGATAGGAGTTTTGTCGCCTGGGAAGCCGTACTTTGTCAAAAGTTCGCGGATTTCCATTTCTGTAAGTTGGGCAATATCCGGATCGGCCATATCCATCTTGTTCATGAAAACAACGATGTATGGAACATTTACTTGTTTAGCCAAAAGAATGTGCTCGCGAGTCTGGGGCATAGGTCCGTCTGCAGCAGAAACCACGAGGATGGCGCCATCCATTTGAGCGGCACCAGTAATCATGTTCTTGATATAGTCGGCATGTCCCGGACAGTCAACGTGAGCGTAGTGTCTGTTTGGAGTTTCGTATTCTTGGTGAGAAGTTGCGATTGTAATGCCTCTAGCCTTTTCTTCTGGAGCATTGTCGATTTGATCGTAACGAACCGATTTGTTAGATGCGCTTGGCCATTTTGATGAACATACCATCGTAATAGCTGCGGTAAGAGTTGTCTTGCCGTGGTCTACGTGGCCAATAGTGCCGACGTTAACGTGTGGTTTAGCGCGGTCAAACTTGACTTGATCTGCCATAGGAATAAGGGGTTAGAGTATAGGGTTTACCCACCATTTTATGAAGGCAGGCGAAAGTGATTTTAGAGGAAGAAACTGCGCTTTGCAAGGCAAAATTAGGTTTCTACGCTCTCGCTGTGCCGGTGCCGCGAGTCTCTTTTATCTTTTCAGCAACGTTGTTTGGCACTTTTTGATAATGGCCAAATTCCATGCTGTAAGACGCGCGACCTTGAGTCATAGAGCGCAAATCAGTGGCGTAGCCAAACATCTCTGAAAGAGGCACGTTAGCTTTAATAAACTTTGCCATACCGCGATCGCCGCTCTCATAAATTTGTCCGCGACGTGAGCTCAAATTTCCCATAACATCTCCAAAGAAATTTTCCGGACTCACAACTTCCACGTTCATGATTGGTTCTAGCAAGTGAGCATCGCCGCGTTTTGCAGCTTGTTGAAAAGCGAGAGATCCGGCGATTTTAAATGCCAATTCCGAAGAGTCAACATCGTGGTAAGAACCGTCATAAAGCTCTACCTCAATATCCACGAGAGGATAACCGGCAACCACGCCGCGAGTGAGGGCTTCTTTAATACCCTTATCAACGGCCGGAATAAATTCACGAGGAATGCGTCCGCCGATGATTTTATCTACGAATTTGTAACCGGCACCGCGCTCCAAAGGTTTAACGCGTAACAAGACGTGACCATATTGACCGTGACCACCAGTCTGTTTGACGTATTTCTCTTCTCCTTCCGCAGGGCGGCCGATAGTTTCTTTGTAAGCAACCTGAGGATTACCAACATTGGCTTCAACTTTAAATTCGCGACGCATGCGATCCACGATGATATCCAAATGAAGCTCGCCCATGCCGGAAATAATAGTCTGGCCAGTTTCTTCGTTTGTTTTTACTTGGAAAGTAGGATCTTCTTCTGCCAATTTCTGCAGAGCAATGCCCATTTTTTCTTGGTCTGCTTTTGTCTTTGGTTCAATTGCAATTGCAATAACCGGGTCTGGAAATTCAATTGATTCAAGAATAAGTGGATGATCGGGGTCGCAAAGAGTGTCGCCTGTGAAAGTTTGCTTTGGACCGATGAGGGCAGCAATGTCACCGGCGGAAACTTCTTTAATTTCCTCGCGGTGATTTGCGTGAAGGCGAACCATACGTCCGACGCGTTCTTTTTGTTCGCTGGTTGCGTTATAAACGTACGAGCCGGTTTCCATATGGCCGGAATAAACGCGGAAGAAAGCGAGTTTTCCAACAAATGGATCCGTTGCAATTTTGAACGCCAAAGCCGCGAACGGTTCTTTTGCGTCAGAATGGCGCTCTTCTTCTTTTCCATTATTTGGATTTATGCCCTTTACGGGCGGAATCTCCATCGGAGAAGGGAGGTAATAACAAACTGCGTTTAGTACCAACTGCACGCCGATATTTTTAAGCGAGCTCCCGCAGAAAACCGGATAAACTTCACCTTTAATGACTCCAATGCGAAGTCCGCGACGAATTTCTTCAAGCGTCAATTCTTTTCCTTCAATATATTTTCCCATCAATTCGTCATCAAACTCCGATGCTTTTTCAACGACCTTGTGGCGATATTCTTCAACTTGATCTTTCATGTCGTCCGGAATCGGAATTTCGATAATTTTTTCGCCATTTTCGCCTTCGAACTTATAAGCCTTTCGCAAAATGAGATCCACGACTCCGCTAAAGCTGCCTTCAAAGCCAATTGGGAGTTGAACAGCAACGCCGTTTTTTGAAAGTCTTTGATGAATTGAGTCCAAGCTCATGAAGAAGTCTGCGCCTATTTTGTCCATTTTATTCACAAAGGCCAATCGTGGCACGTTATATTTATCCGCTTGCCTCCACACAGTTTCGGATTGAGGCTCCACGCCCTGCGAACCATCAAATACAACCACGCCGCCATCCAGCACGCGCAAACTGCGTTCCACTTCTACCGTGAAGTCCACGTGTCCCGGGGTGTCAATAATGTTGAATAGATATTTTTGATCTTCGTCGGTCGGTTTCCAAAAACAAGTAGTGGCCGCGGCGGTAATCGTAATGCCACGCTCTTTTTCTTGCTCCATCCAATCCATTTCGGCTGCGCCTTCGTGCACTTCGCCGATTTTGTGTTTGCGTCCGGTGTAAAAAAGCACGCGCTCGGTAGTCGTTGTTTTGCCAGCATCAATGTGAGCAATAATGCCAATGTTTCGGGTAAACCGTAAATCTTCAGCCATAAAAAAGGATATTAAATAAATTAAAACAACGGGTGCAGTATCAAGGAGAGAACAGGTTAAGTCAAGCTGATGCGAGTGCCGTGCCCAAGGCCAAGGCCGGGTGCCGTCATTAAGCAAATGCGGCCAAGCGGGGTCGGCCAAGCCGACCGTTGGCCAGCAAATCACATATTAACAAAAATCCCCAGCGTTATATTGCTGGGGATAAAAGTTTTGTTTCAAGAACTAATCAGGGATTGGTCGAATTTTTAACGAGAAGCAAACACGGTGACTATGCCATTAAAATCCGGATTTACTCCTATAGCTGTAGGTGCAAAAGGTTCGACATGGGATCCGTCTAAAACACGTCCTTCGGTTCTCATTGTGAATTCATTATCGCCAGTCTGTGCAATATTTATGTACGTATCTGCCAATACCGTATCGTGGGGGTTAGCTTCCCTCATATTTCGAGCAAAACGATAAGATTGACCGAAATGACAGTAAAAAGATGTGCTAGATGATTCTGCTGTCTGACATTCAAAAATGTCACTATTCCGTGATCCTGCAAAAGCAGGCGTTCCCTTTATAACCGTTTTTAAATTACAACCATTCTCAAGATAATTTTTTATTTGCTGAAAAGAACCCGACGTTAATTGAACGCCGTATAAACCGCGCTGATTTCCGGCTGCATTTACATTGGCACGATAAGCGATTCTTGGTGCTTCAGGGCAGGCGTTTTGAACATTGAGGGCTGGCGGTATTACATTCAAACTGCCCTTGGAGAACCGTGAACTAGTCATGGTTACGCCGATGACGGCTGCGACAACCAAAACAATTGCACCTACCAATATCATAACATACCCCCCCGACCGTCAAGTGGGCGGCTGGCCTTCCCAATAAGGCCAGAAATGTAATAAATGTGGTGCAATTTACAGGTTAAGCCTGTGCGCGTGCACAAATCTACAGGTGATGTTTGACCATTTGTGATTTTGGCGTACTATTTGTCAAATTTGCGTTTGGTAGCGAACAACTAGCGCAGCCGAGTGACCCCAAAGTGCGGAGCGTGGATTTCAAGACTAAAACCGTCATGGTGTTTTGTGTGTGGCATGAACATGATTCTCGCAGGTTTTGCTTTTAGCGAAAGCAAAACCGAGAGGAAGGATGCGGCGAGCTAAGGCGAGCCGACAGCCGGTTCATGTGAATGCCATACCAAAATGCCATGACTCACTTCTAATACTTCGCAAAGTGTGCAAAAGCCTTGTTTGCCTGTGCCATCTTGTGTACGTCGTCGCGCTTTTTGACTGCAGGTCCCGCGCCATTCGCAGCTTCAATCAAAACCGATGCGAGCTTTATTGCCATCGGGCGGCCTTTACTCATACGTGCTGCACCAATAATCCAACGGAAAGTGAGAGACATCTGGCGACCCGGTTTTACTTCAACCGGAATTTGATAGACGGCGCCACCAATTCTCTTTGGGCGAACTTCCATAGTCGGCTTTACGTTTTCAATAGCTTTTTCAAAAGTGCGCTCTGGATCTTGGCCACCTTGGTTTGCAATTTCCACAAAAGCATCTTTGAAAATTCTGCGAGCCGTGGACTTTTTGCCACACTTCATTATTGAATTTATAAATCTTTCTTGTAATGCGGTTGAACCCTCTGGGATGTACGAAATTCCTTTATTCATAAAAGCTCTTAATTATTTAGGTCTCTTTGCGCCATATTGTGAACGACCTCTTCGGCGGGCGGTTACGCCTTGAGTATCGAGTAATCCTCGAATGATGTGATAGCGGACACCCGGCAAATCCTTAACTCTGCCTCCGCGAATCATAACCACTGAGTGTTCTTGTAAATTGTGTCCTTCGCCCGGAATGTATGCGACAACTTCCAGACCATTGGTGAGGCGAACTTTGGCAATCTTTCGTAAAGCCGAGTTCGGTTTCTTTGGTGTCATAGTTGTTACCTTAATGCAAACGCCCCTCTTAATCGGAGCAGGAAGCTTTGTTAGTCTCTGTTTCAGCGAGTTCCAACCAAATTGCAGAACCGGAGCTTTGGATTTTTTGTGCTGAGCCCTCCGTGGATGTTTCACTAATTGGTTTATTGTTGGCATAAGCGTGATAAGTGTAGCTAAATAATATACGGAGTCAATCTATTTGATGAGTTCCGGGTGTCTACGCCTAAAGGTTTCACCCGCGGGAATAAGTTTGCCGATAATGACATTTTCTTTTAGACCTTGCAGATGGTCAACGCGGCGAGTTGTTGAAGCTTCTACTAATACGCGGATTGTTTCTTGGAAACTTGCGGCAGAGAGCCAGCTGTCTGTATAGAGAGAAATACGAGTGAGGCCAAGCAATAAGCGCTCAAATTGAACAGGTTTCTTTTTGTGAGCAACCAATTTTTCGTTCATTCGTTCGGTGGCAATCACATTCGCGATTTCACCCGGCAAAGCTAAAGTATCGCCCGAATCAACGATGCGGCACTTGCTAAGCATTTGTCTGGCAATAATTTCGACGTGTTTATCGTTAATGTTTTGACCTTGTGAAGCATAAATGTTCTGAACTTCGCTCACTATGTAGCGTAACACGCTGTGGATGTCTGTAAGTCTCATTAGTTCGCGCAGATTCAAATGGCCGGAAGTTAACGCGTCGCCTTTCTTTACTTTTTTGCCATTTGTAACTTTTAAGGATTTCCCAAACGGAATCTTGTAGATTTTTTCAACCGCTCCGTGCGTCATTACGACGATTTTATTGTCAGAGATGTCATGAATTACGCCATTTTCTTCACAGCGAAGTATATTTTTAAATTGAGTGGATTTTGCCAATACTTCTTTTTCTTTAACTTTGTCACCGATTTTTACTTGAATCACATCGGTGCCTTCCACAAAATATGCTCTGCTAATGGGACCATCAGAAGTTACGAAAACCTCGGTCAAATGCCCCTTGCGGTGGATTTTTGCAGTGCCATCTATCTCGGCCAGAATTGCCGGAGATTTTGGAGCGCGAGCTTCAAATAATTCTTCAACACGAGTAAGACCTTGAGTAATATCCTGACCTTCGGCTACGCCACCCATGTGGAATGTTCTCATCGTGAGCTGCGTACCTGGTTCACCGATTGACTGTGCAGCTATAATGCCAACGGCGGTTCCTATTTGGGCAACACGGTGGGTGCCAAGGTCGTGGCCGTAGCATTTCTGACAAATGCCATTCTCAGCTCTGCACGTCACTATGGAGCGGATAGCCACAGCATCTATTTTTGCTTTGTTTAAAACTTCGAGCGCAGCTTTGTTTATTTCTAGTCCTTCTTTAAGATAAATTTCGCCTGTCTTTGGATCGGCGACCGGAGTGGCCAAAACGCGGCCAAAAATCTTTTTATCAAAAGCCTTATTGCCAAAAGCTTCAGCGTCTTTGCGCAAAATGGTCATGTAATCGGTGGTGCCACAATCAATTTCTTTAATAATAATATCTTGAACAGCATCAACCAAACGACGCGTGAGGTAGCCAGCTTCTGCCGTCTTTAGAGCGGTGTCAGATTTACCTTTTCGTCCGCCATGAGTTGCAATGAAGTATTCCAAAATGGTGAATCCTTCTTTTAAGTTTGATTTAATTGGAAGTTCAATCGTGCGGCCAGCAGGATTTGCAACCAAACCTTTCATACCGCAGAGCTGAGTCACTTGACCCCAGTTACCACGAGCACCGGAAGCAATCATGTAATGAATGTCGTTTTCCTCGGTAATGGCGTGAACCATGGAATCGGTGATCAACGACTTTGTGTTAGTCCAAACTTTAATTGTATGGGTATAGCGTTCGTCATCGGTTACCAAACCCTTCCAATACTGATTGTTAATTTTTCGAATGACTTCGGAAGCATCTTCTATAATCTTTTCTTTTTCTACCGGAACAACCATGTCCGTTAAACCGATAGTGAGACCCGAACTGGTGGCAAATTCAAAGCCAATCCTCTTAATTTCATCAGCCAACTGGCCGGTAACGTCTTCGCCGCAAACATTAAATGAGGTAGAAATAAGATCATTCAGCTCCTTCTTATCCATCGTCTTATTTAAAAAGCCGAGTTCACGCGGAACAACGCTATTGAAAATCAAACGGCCAACAGAAGTTTCAATAATTTGAGTACTGCCATCCACCAATTTAATGCGAGCTTTGACTGCAGCTTGCAGATGAACATGATTCATTTTGTGAGCTGCAACAGCTTCGTTCATGTCTGCAAAAATCATGCCTTCGCCTTTCTTGTTTTTCACTATCTTCGTCAAATAGAAACAGCCCAGAATCATGTCTTGAGTTGGTGTGATTGTGGGCTCGCCTGCGGACGGTTTAAGTAAGTTACGCGTTGCGGCGATCAGCTCCTTTGCTTCACGCTGAGCTTGAGTAGAAAGAGGAACGTGCACGGCCATTTGGTCTCCATCAAAGTCTGCGTTAAATGCGGCGCAAACGAGCGGATGAATTTGAATAGCTTTACCTTCTACAAGAACTGGCTGGAATGCCTGAATGCCAAGTCTGTGCAGAGTTGGAGCGCGATTCAGTAATACGTAGTGATCTTTGGTGACATCTTCCAAAATGTCCCAAACCTCCTTGCGGTTTGCGAGAATGAGTTTTTCAGCATTCTTAATATTGTGAGCAAAACCGTCGCGAATAAGTCTGCCAATCACAAATGGGCGGAAGAGTTCCAATGCCATTATCTTTGGAAGACCGCATTGATTGAGTTTTAAGCGAGGACCAACGACGATTACGGAACGACCGGAGTAGTCAACGCGCTTGCCAAGAAGATTTTGGCGGAAACGTCCTTGTTTACCCTTCAACATGTCGGAGAGTGAGCGAAGTTTTCGCTTGTCGCCAGTATTGAATACAGTTTTTCCGGCGCGTGCGCTGTTATTTAAGAGAGTATCAACGGCCTCTTGCATCATGCGCTTTTCATTTCTGCAAATTACCTCTGGTGCGCCAATAGACATGAGCTTTTTCAAGCGATTATTGCGGTTGATGACTCGGCGATATAAATCGTTGAGGTCGGATGCGGCAAAGCGTCCGCCATCAAGCTGCACCATTGGGCGAAGGTCTGGTGGAATTACCGGAAGCACAGTCATAACCATCCATTCCGACTTTATATTTGCCTTAAGAAGAGAGCCGGCAAGTTTGATTCTTTTAATTAATTTCTTTTGCTTTTGTCCGGAAGTTTTCTTTAGTTCTTCCTGCAGGTCGTCAATCATTTTTTTAAGATCTATTTTGCCAATTATTTCTCGAATAGCCTCAGCTCCGGTTCCGCCCTTAAAGACGTGGCCAAATTTCATAGACATATCTCTATACTCCAATTCCGAGAGTACGCGGCCAATATGCAAGCCTTCCAGTTCATCTTTTGCAATAGTATGCTGTTCGGTCAATTCTTCTATGCGTCGAGCCATCTCTGTCTCCATGTCAGACTTGGAAGTTCCTTCTCCTTTGGAACTTTTTTTAGCTTTCTCATGGAATTCCTCCTGAATTTTCTTCTTAAAATTCTTAAATTCAACGGAAAGCTGTTCTTTTGCTTCTTCCTTAGTTTTTTCATCAACCGTAATCACAATGTAAGCCGCAAAATATACGACTTGTTCCATTGTCTTAATCGGCAAATCTAAGAGCAGGCCAATGCGGCTCGGAGTAGATCTGAGAAACCAAATGTGAGTGACAGGAACGGCCAGTCTAATATGACCCATGCGATCGCGTCTTACGGACGAACGAGTGACTTCGACACCGCATTTTTCACAAATCACACCCTTATAACGAATGCGCTTGTATTTTCCGCAGTAACATTCCCAGTTCTTTGATGGACCGAAAATGCGCTCACAGAAAAGACCGTCGCGTTCGGGTTTTTGCGTGCGGTAATTAATGGTTTCCGGCTTTTTTACTTCGCCGTGCGACCACGCAAGAATTTCTTCCGGAGAAGCTATGCCGACTGAAATAGCATCAAAATTGTTGATGCCGGATTCCATTGGTTTTGGAGTTTGTGGGGGAGGAAGCATAGTGGGGTATGGGGTAATATGGGGTATAGGGGAATGGGGACGAGAGAGATTTAAATGGCCAGAGAATCGTCAATCATTACAGCCGGTTGGATTGCTTCTGCCGATTCGTTTTTAATGGAGCCTTTTTCGTGTTCCGCCGGAGCAAAATCAGAGACGGAACTTGGACGTTTATCTAGCATAATTAGATCTTCCACTACAACTTCGGTGCGGAACTTTTTCATGCCGGACGCATCATCCCAGCTACGGGTTTTTAAATAACCTTCAACGTGAATAAGTTTTCCTTTTGTTAAATACTGCTTTGAAATTTCGGCCAGACGTCCCCAGCACACCAAGTCATGGAATTCGGCGGACTGCATCTTGCGACCGTCCTTTGTATTCCATTCGCGGTTAGTGGCGAGGCCAAAAGTGGCCACATATTGCTCACCTGGCGTACGGCGCATCTCTGGATCCCGAGTGAGATTGCCGATTAAAATTACTTTGTTAACACTTCTCATAAAATAGTAATGCTTAATTAAGCGACATCCGCCTTGCCACTTTCCGCCGCTTCTTCGGCCTTTAATTCAACCTCGTTGTTGGCCTTCATTTCTTCTTCGCTCTCAAATCCTGTAAGCGTGCCTTTTGTTGGCATGGCCGACACCATTTCATGTTCAATTTTTCCATGAATGTCTTTGTCGAGTTTGCTCTCGCCAACCATACCCGCGGACACTTCTTCTTCCGTTAACACGTCTTCGTCGTCGGCTCCATCCGGATCTGCTTTTAATCTCAACAGATTCACGGACAATCCCAAACTTTGAAGTTCTTTTACAAGAACATTGAAGCTTTCCGGGGTTCTCGGTTTCCTGATCGGCTCGCCCTTAACAATTGATTCATAAGATTTTGCTCTGCCGTAAACGTCATCAGACTTAATAGTGAGCATCTCTTGTAATGTGTGAGAAGCGCCATAAGCTTCAAGAGCCCACACTTCCATTTCACCAAAACGCTGACCACCATGTTGAGCTTTTCCACCAAGAGGTTGTTGAGTAACAAGAGAGTATGGACCAACAGATCTGGCGTGGATTTTATCTTCGATCAAATGGCTAAGCTTCATTATATAAGCAATGCCAACCGTCGTTCTGTGGTCAAAAGCCTCGCCCGTTAAACCATCATAAAGCTGAACTTTGCCATCTTCCGGCAAGCCGGATTTCTTTAACATTTCGAGAATTTGATCTGTGTGGACACCGTTTAAAGCCGGAGATGCGACTGTTATATTCATTCTGGAAGCCGCCCAACCAAGATGAGTTTCCAAAATTTGTCCGATGTTCATACGGCTCGTGACACCCAGCGGATTTAAAATAATGTCCACAGGAGTGCCATCCGGGAGGTATGGCATATTCTCTTCCGGAACTATGAGAGAAATAATACCTTTGTTGCCGTGGCGTCCTGCGACTTTGTCGCCGATGGAAATTTTTCTCGTCTGAGCAACGCTTACGCGAATTTGCTTATTAACGCCGGTCGGGAGCTCATCTCCTTCTTTGCGCGTGAAAAGTTGTACATCTACGACTTTTCCGCTTGCACCGCCTGGCATACGAAGAGAAGTGTCTTTTACATCGCGAGCCTTGTCTCCGAAAATTGCGCGGAGAAGTCTCTCTTCTGCGGTCAGTTCAGTTTCGCCCTTTGGAGTAATCTTGCCGACCAAAATGTCGCCTTCTTCAACCTTCGCGCCGATGCGAATAATGCCTTCTTCGTCCAAATCTTTGAGTCTGTTTTCGCCGACGTTCGGAATGTCACGAGTTATAATTTCAGGTCCGAGTTTTGTGTCGCGCACATCCACCGTGTAATTTTCGATGTGAACTGAATCAAAAGTACCTTCGCGCACAAGTCTTTGATTGATAATTACAGCGTCCTCAAAATTAAAACCTTGCCATGACATATAAGCCACTAGTAAGTTTGCGCCAAGAGCTAATTCGCCGTTTTCCGTGGCGGCACCATCCGCCAACACATCTCCGCGTTTTACTCTTTGACCGGGATTAACGCGAGCCATTTGGTGAATGCATGTTGCCTGATTTGAACGCGTGTAATTTTGGAGTTTGTAAGTTTTCTTGCGGCCACTTTCGTAGATCACAGAAACTTCGCGAGCGTCAATAAAAGAAACCGTACCGCTGTCCTCCGCCATCACAACCTGGCCGGAACCCTTAGCCACAACTTCTTCCATACCGGTGCCAACCACCGGAGCTTGTGGGCGAACGAGCGACACAGCTTGGCGTTGCATGTTTGACCCCATGGATGCGCGAGTATTGTCATCATGTTCCAAGAATGGAATTAGAGCCGTGGTTTCGGAAATAATTTGTTTTGGAGAAACGTCTATGTGAGTAATTTCGTTTACGTGAGCCAATTGTGGTTCGCCGTTGTGGCGAGCCGCAATGCGAGTTTGCGTAAATTCGCCAATTTCGTTCATCTCTGAGTTTGCTTGAGCCACAACCAGCACGCGTTCTGCATCCGCATCAAAATATGTAATGCGACTTGCAACATAAGGTTTTACTTTTACCGCAACGTGCTCTTTTACTTTTGATAATTCCTTTGCAAGTTTTTCATCCACGGTCGTGCCGGATTTGGATACCACTTTTTTGCCGTCTACGACATCTTCATTAAGCTTGTGGCCAATTAAATCTTTGCCATTATTCTTTGCAACCTGCGAAACTTCGCGGAAAGGTGTTTCTATAAAACCGTATTGGTTAACTCGTGCGTAACTTGCCAAGTGAACCACAAGACCGATGTTTGGTCCTTCCGGCGTGGCAATAGGACAAATTCTGCCGTAGTGAGATTGATGCACGTCGCGAACATCAAAGCTGGCGCGTTCTCTGGAAAGACCGCCGGGTCCCATAGCGGAAAGTCTGCGTTTGTGAGCCAATTCCGCCAGCGGATTGGTCTGATCCATGAACTGAGAAAGCTGCGAGCTTGCAAAAAATTCGCGGAGTGCGGCTGTGATCGGACGCGAGTTAATAAGTTGAGTCGGAGTGACGGTGTCCAGATCCATAACTGTCATGCGATCCTTTGCGATGCGATCCGTGCGGAGCAAACCAACGCGGAATTTATTTTGCACCAATTCTCCAACTGCGCGAATGCGGCGATTAGAAAGGTGATCAATATCGTCCGGTCGTTTTTCTCCATTATTTAACTGAACCAAATATTTCAAAATCAATACCAAATCAGCAACCTGGAAAGTGTGAAACTCGCGAGTGTTCGGAGTTGTAATTCCAAATCTGCGATTCAATTTATAACGAGCCACAGCACCCATGTCGTATTTTCTGTAATCAAAAAACATGGAAGTGATCAGGGATTTTGCGTTTTCCGGAGTGGCAAGATCGCCCGGGCGAATCTTTCTGTAAATCTGTTGGTAAGCCTCATCAACCGTTTTTGCCGGATCCTTTTCTAGCGTGGTGAGAATAGAATCCATTTCCGGGTTTGTATTTATCCCACCGAACAAATCCAAAATATCTTTGTCGTGTTCATATCCAAACACACGCAGCAAACTCGTAATTGGGATTTTTCTCTTGCGATCAATTTTTACCGTAATTATGCCTTTTTTATCTGTTTCGATTTCCAACCAAGCGCCGCGTTTTGGGATAATTTTTGCATTGTGGCAGTTGGCATAAAGGCTGTTCTTGGAGAAGAAAACGCCTGGAGATCTTACGATTTGGCTAACCACCACGCGTTCAATACCATTGATAATAAAAGTTCCGTGCTCTGTCATAAGAGGCACGGCGCCAAGAAACACATCCTGCTCCTTAATTTCACCGCTCTCCTTATTAATGAGCTGAACGTGCACTTTTAGAGGAGCCTCATAAGAAAGGTTCTTGTTTTTTGCAACTTCCGGACCATATTTTGGTTCACCGATACCATGTTCCAAGAAGTGAAGTTCCAACTTTTTGCCGGAGAAATCGCTGATTGGCGAAATTTCATCCAAAAGTTCACGAATACCTTCACGGAGGAACCATTTATAAGAGTTGATTTGAATTTCAATCAGGTTTGGCAATTTGCACGCATCTTCTTCTGGATTTAGAAACTGTCTCTTTGCGCCGTTTAGCACAACCTCCTGGGTTTCAGGTAGATAAGTATCAATTTCCGTAGCCTTAAGCTTAGAGGGCTTTAGCGCCTTCAGAGACTTTATACTCTTCACTTTTACGTCAGAAGGGGCGGCCGAGCCTTTTTCCTGTTTCTTAACAGGGGTTCTGGGAACAAAAGCCTTTTTTACCGCTGCAGGTTTCAACTTTGTTGACGGTTTTGGCTTTTTCAAAACTACCTTCTTTACCTTTTTTGCGACCCTGGAAGGTTTAGATTTTTTTACTACTTTTTTCGGCATAAAAAAGAAATGTGAAAGGATGCTTAAGTGACACCTGCTTTCACAACTCAATCAGATCAGGGTGCAAAGTACATTCTATTTATAAACGCGCCGGCGTCAAATTTATGTTATCCATCAGGTATAATTCAACTTGACATACCGGTACATTCATTTTATGAATAGCATTCTTGGCTCTTTTTTGCAGATAATAAATATTGGTATGCCGGATGCCAAGATTGATAAAGCGACCGATACCAGCAGCAACCAACCGGAAAAACTCCACGTGGAAGCAAAAAGATCTTCAATGGACACAGATGCCAGCGTAATCTGATTGGCCAGTAATTTTTGGAAAATAAATGTTGAGGCTTTTCCGATGAGAGTTCCGATAATACCTCCAATAAAACCGGTTATTACGGCTTCTATAAAAAATATTAAATAGAGTGAGCCGCGAGTTGCGCCTATGGCTCTCATAATGCCGAGTTCTTTTGTGCGCCTCAAAAGAGTCATCCAAATGCTATTACCTATAAGGAGTATGGAACTCACCAAAATTATTCCGCTCAAAACAAAAATTATTATTTCCACATATTTAAGACTGCGACTCACTTCTTTAAATTCGCGCTGGAGAGAGGTGACGCGGTAGCCCTTTTCCTCTAATTCCTGAGTGACCAAGTCCACGCTGGCCGGACTGTCTAAAGTTACAAAAAGTTTATTAAAAGATTTTTGAGCGCGGCCTTCTTCTGCATTTAATATCTCAACTGTTTCAATCGGGATTGTTGCGCCGATTAAATCTACTTTGTCAGAGAAACCAACGATGCGTCCTTCTAAAACTTTTTTTATTTCACCGTTTGCTGAAAAAAAAGATGAATAGCCGGGTAATATTTTTATAGTTTTATCTTTGAATGAATCCTCGTCTAGTTGCGGCAGACCTGCGCTGCTGGCCAATGAGAAATTATAAAAATCTATTAGTTTTCTTGATATTAAAACGGGAACAGGGGAGCCGTCACTCGGGTCTTTCCATGCTATACCGGCTGGCAAATCGTCCTCAATCGTTTCTTTTGAAATTCCAAAAATCAAACTATCTGTTTGCAGGGTTTGATCCATCAGCTCAAGTTCCACGCTTGCCAAGTTTTGGTATAGCATATGAGGAGCAATGATTCTCACAGCCGGATTTTTCTTGATTTCTTCTATGTCACTCTCGCCGAGAGTTTTTTGCTTGGATTCCAAAAGTTTTAAAAAGGAACTTCCGCCGGATCGAATGGTTATTTGCGATAGCGGATTTTTTTTGACGGCGCTTTCATAAAGCGTGTTTGTAATGCCGAGCCTCAGAGAAGAAAGTATAAATATTGCGGCAACTGCAAAAGAAATTCCAACCAAAACTAAAATATTTTCCGTTGGGCGTCTGGCAATATCCTTTAAACTAAAATAAATTAGCCTCATATCAATAAATTAAATTTTGCCGTCAATAATGTGAATTGTTCGTTGTGCAGCCTCCGCGATTTGCGCGTCGTGAGTGGCAATCACAAAAGCCATTTTGTGGCGGCTGTGTAATTCTTTAAAAAGATTTATAATCTCGCACCCGGTTTTTGTGTCCAAGTTTCCGGTTGGCTCGTCGGCCAATACCAACACAGGATTCATTACTATTGCCCGCGCAACACATGCCCGTTGTTTTTGCCCGCCCGAAAGTTCAAACGGTTTGTGATTCAAATGTTTTTCTAGTCCGACTTCGTGCAAAATACGCTTAATTTCAATCTCGTCCACTCTGCGTCCGGCAAACATTAGGGGTAGAGCCACATTTTCAAAAAGCGTGAAGTGGGGAAGAAGCAAATCGTCTTGAAATACGAAACCAATGCTGCTGTTTCTAACTTCACTCAGCTGTTTGTCGTTCATTTTTTGCAGGTTTTTATCTTGGAAAACCACTTCGCCGTGAGTAGGTTTATCCAGCCCACCCATAATGTGGAGGAGTGTTGATTTTCCAGAACCGGACGGCCCCGTAAGCGCGACAAATTCACCTTCGTCAATTTTAAGAGAGATGTCATATAGCGCAGATATTTTTTTGCGGCCGGATACGAAATTTTTTGAAATTCCCGAAAGCGTTAGCACGCAAAAAGGATACCTTAAAAAAGCCTGACGGTGAACAGATGCTGAGTTGATTTTGGGACATGCTGAAAAACAGAATTTCGTTGCAAAGTGCAGCAGAAAGGATGTTTTTCAGCATGTCCTTTGTTTTACTCGTCTTCCGCTTCCTCGCCTTTCATGGTTTTTCCGTCCACACCCTTAATATTTACCGGAAGCGCCTCAATTTTGACGTAATAATTCTCGTAAAACTTTTTACAATCGGCCAAGTTCTTCATGACCTTGTCTTCATTGCCGACATGCAAAAACTTGGGGCTTATTTTAAAGGAGATTGCGCCTCGATAGCCATCTTGTTTTAGCTTTGTTAAAAAGCTCTCAAGAGGCAGAACGCCTTCATCTGGCAGTGCATAACCCTTGCCTTTTCTAAAGTTAGAAACGTGCACGTGCACCAAAAATTTCTTGACGATATTTAGGACGTTTACCAAATCTTCTTTCTTTTGAGCCACGCGAGTCGTATCTATTGCGGCGTGCTTAAACTTGCGAAGTTCATTTAAATTAGCGAGTGCGTGTTCCGGAATGACACCCAAGAAAGTCTCATTCGTCGCGTTTTCAAGCGCGATAGAAATATTTTCCTTTTGGCGAATCTTTGGAACTTCATTTGTCAGCCACTTTGTATATTTAAAGTTAAACATCTTTGGCGGCTGAATCACTATTACCTTTGTACCAAGCTCGCGCGCCATGTCCACAGCATCCATAATGTCTTCGGCCGTGGCATTGTGCGAAGTTTGAATAGCCACAACCGGCAGTTGATACTGTTCCACCAATTCTTTTAGGTATTTCGCGTTTTGGGTATCAAAATCCTTTGGATCTATCGCCAAATCCAGGCCGTCGTAGCCCGCGTCTTTAACTATCTTAAAGATGCGATTGAGTCCGTAACCTTTTAATGAGTCGGAAGATAAAGTGATCATAGGTGTATTTCTAATTTTTCTTTCTATTTATTCTACCATAAAAAGGGGGTGGTTGGCAATCCGTGTACCGTTGCAGAGTTCCAGTTACCTTTAGGGGTTGATCTAGTCATGCCTTAATTCTCCACTGAACCCATACCGAAAAGGTAACCCTAATTGCTGCAATCCTAACATATGCCACGCAATTTCTTGTATCAAAAGCTCTCCTTACACCTTTGGCATAAACGGCTTTAACACCTTAGGAACCTCAAAAGTCCCATCCGCCTTTTGGTAGTTTTCCATAATGGCAATAAGCATGCGGCCGATGGCAACTGCCGTGCCATTCAAGGTATGCAGATGCCGATTTGTGCCTTTATCATCTTTGTAGCGAATATTGCTGCGCCTGGCCTGGAAGTCCGTGCAGTTGCTGCAACTTGTGAGTTCGCGGAAGCGTTTTTGTGAAGGAATCCAAACCTCCACGTCGTATTTTTTTGCCGCCGGCGCGCCGAGGTCTCCTCCGCAAATATTCAAAACTTGGTAATGCAGTCCAATATCCTGCATAATTTCTTCTTCAATTCCGCGGATCAATTCGTGCTCGTCCTCCGATTTATCCGGATGACAAAAACTGAACATTTCCAATTTATCGAATTGGTGAACGCGCAAAATTCCCTTTGTGTCTTTGCCGTAGCTGCCGGCTTCTCTGCGGAAACACGTTGAAAATCCAACGAAACGTTTTGGCAACTGCTCCGCCGGAATAATTTTATTTGCATACATCATGCAAAGCGGAACTTCGGCGGTTCCAACCAAATATAAATCGTCATCTTCCGGATTCACGTGATAAATTTCATTTCGATCGGCCGGGAAAAATCCGGTGCCATACATGGCTTTCTCCTTTACCAAAACCGGCGGAATCACCGGAGTAAAGCCCTTAGAAACGAGCTTGGCTATCACAAAATTGATTATCGCGAATTCCAGCAAAACGGCCTGGCCTTTTAAATAATAAAAACGCGCACCGCTCATTTCTACCGCGGATTCCATGTCTATAATTCCAAGTTTTTCGCCGATCACCAAGTGGTCCAGCGGCTCAAAATCAAACTTTGGCGGTTTACCAACGGTTTCAATAACTTGGTTTTCGCTGTCGTCTTTGCCCGCTGGGACGCTTGTAGACGGCGGATTCGGCAGCATCACCACGAGCGCGTTTAATTCTTCATCCATTTTTTTAAGTTTCGGTTCAAGCTCGCCCATGCGCTCTTTTACAAACTGCATTTCGCCCAAAACTTTTTCTTTTTCCTCGCCTTTAAGTTGTGGAATTTTTTTGGAAGCGTTGTTTCGCTTGGCCTGCAAATCTTCAACCGCTTTCACCAAATTTCGGCGCTCGGCATCCAACATCAAAATATTATCCACCTGAACCGGATCCACGTGTTTCTTCTTTAATGCTTTTTTTACTTCTTCCGGCTGCTCACGCAGTAATTTGATGTCTATCATATGCACAATTGTAGACGCAAATTATGCAAAAGCAAAGTTCCAGAGAAACACCCTTTGTGTAGGAAGGATTAAGCAGGCAGGGCGTGCTTTTGAAGACAATCAAAAAACTCTTCAATCATACTTGACCAGAAAAAGCTGAGGTAAACACAATTTGTTTATATATGATACAACCTATAGGCCTTGGCTGAAAAAGCATGTACTGCCTGCTTAACATCCATTCCTACTCCACCACATATACCGCAAAAATTTCCCGATTGTCGTTCTCGTTTGACTCCGCAATTTTAAAACTAGAATCCGCGCGGCAAGCAATCAGAATAGTCCCCGTAGTCTCTGGCGTAAAACTCCCACTGAGCGTTATTTCTTTATTTGGTCCGAGTTCTTTTAAATATTTAGAATTAATTTCGATTCGTGGAGTGCGAGCCAGCGACACAAACTCATACGCAGTTTTTTCTGAATTATTCTCAATAGAGCACTCTACGTTTATTGGTTTCCCCATGCGAAAAAAACCATCAGCCTCTTTTGAGGAAACTTCCAGCTTTTTTACTTTTAAATTAACATTTGGGGTGTCTTTTTTAATGTCATTTGCCGCAAATCTTGCGCGCGGCGGCGTAGTGGAAGATTTCTTTATAAAATTTCCTCCGCTAAGCACAAATTCAAAAACGAAAAAAGCGGCAACCAAACAGCCCAATAAAATCACGCCGATTTTTAGTAAAAATAGTTTCTTTCTCATTTGTTTTTTGTTTGTATTTTCTAAATATTATACCTGATATTAACTAAATTTTAAAGAGTATAAGTGTGGAATTACTAAGTTTGTCTATTTGACAAGGGGGCAATATTATTCTACAATGTACGTAGAGTACAAATATGCTACATAAACAATTATTTTCACGTAGAGAGAAGATATTGGCAATACTTTGCGCCGTACTATTAATGACATTTGTCGTTGTCGGATTTGTGTTGGCAAAAAGTGAAACGCAAGAAGACGAATTAAATCTGTCTCCTCATATACAAACCTCTGATACCAAATAATTTTTTTATTTTTTTTAACAAAAACACACATATGGGAAAAAAACACGGAATATCCAACAGGGAAAAAGTAGTAGCCTTAATAGTAGTTACTTTTGTTGTAGTGGTTGCGGTTATTGGCTATGTAAAAGCAGCTTCTGGCTTCACTGGCATTTTGGTTGCGCAGATGCCGACCGCCACGCCGGTTGTCACGCAAGAAAAACAAGAAAAAGATGACAGCCAGAACCAAAGCAATTACCTGAAGGATCAAAACAATTATCTGAAAAATATCAGTCGGGAATTACAGGACGTAAAAAAGGCGGCAAAGACACTAAATACGACCCAAATAGACGGTTTAATCAGCCAGTTTTCAAGCTGCATACAGGCTCGTCAAGCAGAAATTGGCACGCAGGCTTTCTGGGAGAATATAAATAGTACTTGTCAGGATTTACAGAGGAGCACGGAAGATGAAATGAATTTGAATGTTCGTCTGCAAAGAGACTGTGCACAGACATTGCAAAATATTCAAAATCGCAAAAAGGAGAAAAAGAGCAACCTGGATCGTCAATTAAAGGACATACAGAGGAACGCAAAGGGCAGCGCAACATTTGATATCTCATCAGTGACCTCTGCTATGGCTCTAATAGATGCCGAATTAGCCAAGTCGGATCAGCTCGCGACTAGCGCTTGTACAGAAGATTCACGAGACGCTCTGCGCGATATTGAAAACAACCTAAATGATTATTTTAGAGATGCTTACGACACCATGAATGGGCTTAATAGTGTGGCAAACGATGCTCGTCAGTTGCAGGAAAATCTGAAAGATTACGAAAAAGATAAAAAG
>ERZ1292640.1411-Hain-H43-02um-R1-1411-length-19859-cov-9_pt1 | contig 19859 bp, 22 predicted proteins | sample MGYA00564404_ERZ1292640 | MGnify/ENA primary metagenome ERZ1292640 (study PRJEB36523, sample SAMEA6512636) | groundwater metagenome | collected 2019-01-08 | study: AquaDiva: Metagenomics assemblies of 32 groundwater samples
TCAGCGCCTGCAGGGCCTGTTGGCGCAGTTCGGGGGGTGCGGGTGTCGCCGTCATGGCTGGATTGTCGGCGATAGCGTGCAACATGCGGGCAGCGCCGGGCAAAGACAGGGTGCGGATGCCTGCCTACAATTGGGGCTCTTCCCGCCGCGCCCCGCCGCGCCAGGCGGCCCTTCCCCCCCCGACTTTACAAAGAACCATGGCCCTCTACCAACTCGACGACCTGACCCCTGCTGTTCATGAATCCGCCTGGGTCGCCGACAGCGCGCAGGTCATGGGCAAGGTGTCGCTGGCCGAGGACAGCAGTGTCTGGTTCGGCGTGGTGATTCGCGGCGACACCGAAACCATCCGCGTGGGCAAGGGATCCAACATCCAGGACAACAGCGTCCTGCATGCCGACATGGGCATGCCGCTTTCCATCGGCGACAACGTCACCGTGGGCCACCAGGTCATGCTGCACGGCTGTACCATCGGCGACGGTTCGCTGATCGGCATCCAGGCCGTGGTGCTCAATGGCGCAAAAATCGGCAAGAACTGCCTGGTGGGCGCCGGTTCGCTGGTGACCGAAGGCAAGGAGTTTCCCGACGGATCCATGATTCTCGGCAGCCCGGCCAAGGCCGTGCGGCAGCTGACGCCCGAGCAGATCGAGGGTTTAAAAATGAGCGCCCGGCACTATGTAGAGAATGCGCGGCGTTACAGAGCCGGCTTCAAAAAGATTGATTGATGTCTGAATTACACAAGTTTATTTTCGACGGCCTGCCGGTGCGCGGCATGCTGGTGCGCCTGACGGACGCCTGGCAGGAAATACTCAAACGGCGCGAGGCCGGCGGCGGCTACCCGCCCGAAGTCATGCAGCTGCTCGGCGAGATGACGGCCGCCGGGGCGCTGATGCAGGGCAACATCAAGTTCAACGGGGCGCTGGTTCTGCAGATCTTCGGGGACGGCCCGGTCAAGCTGGCCGTGGCCGAAGTGCAGCCCGACCTGAGCCTGCGCGCCACCGCCACCGTGACCGGTGAGGTGGTGCCGGGCGACACCTTGAGCCGTCTCGTGAACGTCAACAACCAGGGCCGCTGCGCGATCACCTTGGACCCGAAAGACCGGTTGCCGGGCCAGCAGCCCTACCAGGGCGTGGTGCCGCTGTTTGGCGACCAGCATGAAAAGCTCGAAAACCTCAGCGAGGTGCTGGAGCACTACATGCTGCAAAGCGAGCAGCTCGACACCCGGCTGATTCTGGCGGCCGACGGCCAGGTCGCTGCCGGCCTGCTGATCCAGCGCCTGCCGGTGCAGGGCCAGGGCAACCTGCAGGGCGGGCAGCGCACCGACGAAGACGAGATCGGCCGCAACGAAGACTACAAACGCATTGCCATGCTGGCCGGCACGCTCAAGCGGGAGGAATTGCTGGGCCTGGACGCCGACACCATCCTGCACCGCCTGTTCTGGGAAGAAAAAGTCACGCGTTTTGTGCCCAGCACACCGACCTTTGCCTGCAGCTGCTCGCAGGAGCGTGTCAGCGGCATGCTCCGCAGCCTGGGCACGGCCGAGGTGGAAAGCATCATCGCCGAGCAGGGGCGCATCGACGTGGGCTGCGAGTTCTGCGGCGCGCAGTACGGCTTCGATCCGGTCGATGCCGCGCAGATTTTCACCCGCCAGGAAAGCCAGCTGCCGCCCGCACCTACCGTGCAGTAGCTGCAGGGAGCGCTGGCCTCAGCGCGACCGGCGGGCCAGCAGGTCGCTGAGCAGGCGGCGTTCGCAACCCGGGTCGCTGCAGGTGTCGCAGGCCCAGACCCAGGGGCTGCGCTCCCGGCCGTCGGCCGCCAGCGCAGACGGCTCGCCGCCGCCCAGCAGCCCATGCAGCGCGCCCAGCGCATGGGCCAGGCGCTGCGGCCCCTGGCCGTAAACCACGGTGTAAGGCAGCTCCGCGTTGGCAAGCGTCAGGCGCAGCTGCTTGTCGGCCGCCTCCTGTGTCGCCGCAATGCCGGCGGGTGCAGGCAGATCCAGACCCATGAGCAGGACCTGATGAAAGCCGAAGCCGCGCGGTTCGGTCGGTGCGCCGGCACGGGCCTGACAAACAACCGCCAGCGGCGGGTTGTCGACAACCAAGATGGAAAGGAGGGCAGGGTGTGGAGTGGGGCAGCGCTCCAGCGCCGCCCTGAGTTCGCCAGCCAGCCGGGTCTTGCCTGTACCTGCTGCGCCCAGCAGCGCGATGCGGCGCGCTGCGGGCCCGTGGCCAGGCCGGGCGGCCAGATCATGCGTCAAATCAGGCTCCAGCCCATACGGAAACAGCGCAGGTAGCTATCAAAAACAGAGCAAAGTGAAAGGAGGGAGAGGGCCGCGGTCAGCGCGCAATCTGCACAAAAATTTCATTGGGCTTGACCATGCCCAGCTCCTGGCGCGCTTTTTCCTCGACCATCTCCAGGCCTTCCCGCAGGTCCTTGACCTCGGCGGCCAGCCGTTCGTTGTCAGCCTGCGCCTGGGCGTTTTTGATGGTCTGCTCGCTGAGCCTGCGCTGCATCTCGCTGACGCTGGGAAGGCTGCCCCGGCCGATCCAGAGTTGCGCATGCACGATGACCAGCAGCGCAATCAGGAGGGCGGGGACAACGCGGTTACCCACGATCAACTAGTTGTGTTTAGCGCAGGTTATAAAAAGCATCGCGGCCGGGATAAGTCGCGATGTCGCCCAGGTCTTCTTCGATGCGCAGCAACTGGTTGTACTTGGCCATGCGGTCCGAGCGGCTCAGCGAGCCGGTCTTGATCTGGCCGGCGTTGGTGCCGACCGCGATGTCGGCAATCGTGTTGTCTTCGGTTTCGCCGGAGCGATGGCTGATGACGGCGGTGTAGCCGGCGCGTTTGGCCATCTCGATCGCGGCAAAGGTCTCGGTCAGGGTGCCGATCTGGTTGATCTTGATCAGGATGGAATTGGCAATGTGCTTGTCAATGCCTTCCTTGAGGATCTTGGTGTTGGTGACAAACAGGTCGTCGCCGACCAGCTGCACCTTTGTGCCCAGGCGTTCGGTCAGGATTTTCCAGCCGTCCCAGTCGCCTTCGTGCATGCCGTCTTCGATGCTGATGATGGGGTACTTGTCGCACCAGGTGGCCAGCATGTCGGTCCACTGCTGGGCATTGAGTTGCAGGCCGCCTTCGCCTTCGAGCACATACAGACCGTCCTTGTAGAACTCGCTGGCGGCGCAGTCGAGGGCCAGGGCGATCTGGTCGCCGGCGGTGTAGCCGGCCTTGTCGATGGCTTCCAGGATCAGGGCAATCGCCGCTTCATGGTTTTCAACGCTGGGCGCAAAGCCGCCTTCGTCGCCGACGGCGGTGCTGATGCCGCGGTCGTGCAGGATTTTCTTGAGCGCGTGGAACACTTCGGCGCCCCAGCGCAGGGCTTCGCGGAAGCTGGGCGCGCCCACCGGCACGATCATGAACTCCTGCAGGTCCAGGCTGTTGTTGGCGTGCGCGCCGCCGTTGATCACGTTCATCATGGGAACCGGCATCTGCATCGCGCCCATGCCGCCGAAGTAGCGGTACAGCGGCAGGCCGGCTTCCTCGGCGGCGGCGCGTGCCACCGCCATGCTGACGGCCAGCATCGCATTGGCGCCCAGGCGCGACTTGTTTTCGGTGCCGTCCAGGTCGATCAATGTGCGGTCCAGGAAGGCCTGCTCGCTGGCGTCCAGGCCCAGCACGGCTTCGGAGATTTCGGTGTTGATGTATTCGACGGCCTTGAGCACGCCCTTGCCGAGGTAACGCGAGGTGTCGCCGTCGCGCAGCTCGATGGCTTCGCGCGAACCGGTGGAAGCGCCCGAAGGCACGGCGGCGCGGCCCATGACGCCGGATTCGAGCAACACGTCGCATTCGACGGTGGGGTTGCCCCGGCTGTCCAGGATTTCGCGGCCAACGATATCAACAATTGCACTCATGGAGGTCTTTCAAATCAAGATTAAAAACTGGCAGGCGAAGGGTCAGACACCTTCGACGATGATCATTCGCATGATGGCCGCGCCTTGCCGCGCGGCCCGGGCTTTGCCGTATTCGGGGGAGGCGTCAAAGGCCTTCGCCGCTTCAAACGTCGGAAACTTCAGGATGACGAGGCGTTCGGGCGCCCAGTCGCCTTCGAGCACTTCGACCTTGCCGCCGCGCACGCAGACCTCGGCACCATGCGCCTGCATGGCGGCGCTGGACCACTTCTTGTATTCCTCGTACTGCACCGGGTTGGTGACCGTCACGTTGGCAATGATGTAGGCACTGGTCATGATCAGGCTTGGAAGTTGTTTTCGAGAAAACCGTTTTTCTTGGTCACGCGGTCGAGCTCGAGCAGCGTCTCCAGCAGGGCCTTCATGTGTTTGAGGGGCACGGCGTTCGGACCGTCACTCATGGCCTTGGCCGGGTCCGGGTGGGTTTCCATGAAGATGCCCGCAATGCCGACGGCGACGGCGGCGCGGGCCAGCACCGGCACCATCTCGCGCTGGCCGCCGCTGCTGGTGCCCATGCCGCCGGGCAACTGCACGGAATGGGTGGCGTCAAACACCACCGGCGCGCCGGTCTCGCGCATGATGGCCAGGCTGCGCATGTCGCTGACCAGGTTGTTGTAGCCGAAACTGGCGCCGCGTTCGCAGGCCATGAAGTTGTCCTCGTTCAGGCCTTTTTCACGCGCTGCGGCACGTGCCTTGTCAATGACGTTTTTCATGTCGCCGGGCGCGAGAAACTGGCCCTTCTTGATGTTGACCGGTTTGCCCGATTGCGCCACCGCGCGGATGAAGTCGGTCTGGCGGCACAGGAAGGCCGGCGTCTGCAACACGTCCACCACGGCCGCCACGGTGGCTATCTCGGACTCCGAATGCACATCGGTCAGGATGGGCAGGTTCAGCTCGCGTTTGACCTTGGCCAGGATCTCCAGGCCTTTTTCCATGCCGGGGCCGCGAAAGGTCGTGCCGCTGGAGCGGTTGGCCTTGTCGTAGCTGGACTTGAAGATGAAGGGAATGCCCAGTGACGCCGTGATTTCCTTCAATGTTCCCGCCGTGTCCATCTGGAGTTGCTCGGACTCGACGACACAGGGGCCGGCGATCAGGAAGAAAGGTTTGTCGAGGCCAATCTCGAAACCACAAAGTTTCATGCCACTACTTTCAATGTTTTTCCAGCCGCCTGGTGGTCCAGTGCGGCTTTCACGTAGGCGTTGAACAGCGGGTGGCCGGCCCAAGGCGTGGACTTGAATTCAGGGTGGAACTGCACGCCGATGAACCAGGGGTGCACGTTCTGCGGCAGTTCGACAATTTCGGTCAGGTGTTCGCGCTGGGTCAGTGCCGAGATCACCAGGCCGGCTTCACGCAGCCGGTCGAGGTAGTGAACGTTGGCCTCGTAGCGGTGGCGGTGCCGCTCGGTGACCACGTCGCCGTAGATCTTGTGCGCCAGGGTGTCCTTGGCCACGTCGGAGCTTTGCGCGCCCAGGCGCATGGTGCCGCCGAGGTCGGACTGCTCGTTGCGCGTCTTGATGGTGCCGTCTTCGTCTTTCCACTCGGTGATCAGCGCGATCACCGGGTTCGGGCTGTCCGGTTCGAACTCGGTGCTGTTGGCGTCTTTCAGGCCCGCCACATGCCGTGCAAACTCGATGGTGGCGACCTGCATGCCCAGGCAGATGCCGAGGTAGGGCACCTTGTTTTCACGCGCAAAACGCGCCGCGCAGATCTTGCCTTCAATGCCGCGCTTGCCGAAACCGCCGGGCACCAGGATGCCGTCGAACTTGGCCAGGCGCGAGACGTTGTCCGGCGTCAGGGTTTCCGAATCGACATACTCGATGACGACCTTGGCATGGTTTTTCATGCCGGCGTGGCGAATCGCTTCGTTGAGCGACTTGTAGCTGTCCGACAGGTCCACGTACTTGCCGACCATGGCAATGTGCACTTCATTTTTCGGATGTTCGGTTTCGTAAACCAGGTCGTCCCAGCGCTTGAGGTTGGCCGGCGGCGTGTTCAGGCGCAGCTTGTCGCAGATCAGCCCGTCCAGGCCCTGCTCGTGCAGCATGCGCGGCACCTTGTAAATCGTGTCCACGTCCCACATGGAAATCACGCCCCACTCGGGGACGTTGGAGAACAGCGAAATCTTTTCACGCTCTTCGCTGGGGATGGGGCGGTCGGCGCGGCACAGCAGCACATCGGCCTGGATGCCGATTTCGCGCAGCTGTTTGGCGGTGTGCTGGGTCGGCTTGGTCTTGAGCTCACCCGCGGCAGCGATCCAGGGCACATAGCTGAGGTGCACAAAAGCCGTGTTGTTGGCGCCCAGGCGCAGGCTCATCTGGCGCACCGCCTCGAGGAAGGGCAGCGACTCGATGTCGCCCACCGTGCCGCCGATTTCGACAATCGCGACATCCACTGCCTGCGGCGTGTCGTAACCGGCGCCGCGCTTGATGAATTCCTGGATTTCGTTGGTGACGTGCGGAATGACCTGCACGGTCTTGCCGAGGTAGTCGCCGCGGCGTTCCTTTTCGAGCACGCTTTTGTAGATCTGGCCGGTCGTGAAGTTGTTGGCCTTGCGCATGCGCGTTTCGACAAAACGCTCGTAGTGGCCCAGGTCGAGGTCGGTTTCCGCGCCGTCGTCGGTGACAAACACCTCACCATGCTGGAACGGGGACATCGTGCCGGGATCCACGTTGAGGTAGGGGTCCAGCTTGATCAAAGTGACTTTGAGGCCTCGCGATTCAAGGATCGCTGCTAAGGAGGCTGAGGCGATTCCCTTGCCCAGGGAAGACACCACACCGCCGGTGACGAAGACAAATTTGGTCATGTCAGGTACGAACCGCAAGTTCGCTTAGGTGGTAAACGGGGATTATACGGGTGAGTCTGCGCCCGCCCCGGTTCCCTTCGTCAAAGTTCGGGGCATATCCTGTACATTGCGGAGCATGACGAAGCAAGCAAACGAAGAAGCCATCGAAGCGGCCGGCGATCTGGCCGGCCGGCGCATCGTGCTGGGCCTGTCCGGCGGCATTGCCTGCTACAAGGCTGCGGAGTTGTGCCGCGCGCTGATCAAGCAGGGCGCCACCGTGCAGGTGGTCATGACCGAAGCTGCCGAGCAGTTCATCACGGCGGTGACGCTGCAGGCGCTCAGCGGCCGGCCGGTCTACACCAGCCAGTGGGACAGCCGCGAGGCCAACAACATGGCGCACATCAACCTGAGCCGTGAGGCCGATGCCATCGTGATCGCGCCCTGCAGCGCCGACTTCATGGCCAAGCTCCTGCATGGCCGTGCCGACGACCTGCTCAGTCTCATGTGCCTGGCCCGGCCCATCGCCACCGTGCCGCTGCTGATCGCGCCGGCGATGAATCGTGAAATGTGGGCCCATCCCGCCACCCAGCGCAACATGGCGCAGCTCTCCAGCGATGGCGCGACCATCCTCGGGGTGGGCAGCGGTTTCCAGGCCTGCGGCGAAACCGGCGACGGGCGCATGCTGGAGCCGCCGGAGCTGCTCGAAGACATCGTCGCCTTTTTCACGCCCAAGGTGCTGGCCGGCCAGCACGTGCTGGTGACGGCAGGCCCGACCTACGAGGCCATCGATCCGGTGCGCGGCATCACCAACCTGTCGAGCGGCAAGATGGGTTTTGCCGTGGCCCGCGCCGCGCGCGAGGCCGGCGCGCAGGTCACGCTGGTGGCCGGGCCGGTCAGCTTGAGCACGCCGCGCGGCGTCACGCGCATCGACGTCAAATCAGCACAAAATATGCTGGAAGCCGTTATGCAGCAAGCGCCGGAAGCTACTGTTTTCATAGCAACTGCGGCGGTGGCCGACTGGCGACCGGCGAGCAGCGCGGAGCGCAAGATCAAGAAGGACGGCTCGGGCCAGGCACCCCAGCTGGCTTTCACCGAGAACCCCGACATCCTGGCGACCTTGGCGCAATCGCCGCGCGGCGTATCGGGTGCGCTGTTCTGCGTCGGTTTTGCCGCCGAGAGCCATGACCTCGAGGACAACGCGCAGGCCAAGCGCCAGCGCAAGGGCGTGCCGCTGCTGGTGGGCAACATCGGCCCGGCCACTTTTGGCCGTGACGACAACGCCCTGTTGCTGGTCGATGCCCAGGGCAGCCGGGAACTGGCGCGTGCCTCCAAGCTGTCGCTGGCGCGGCAGCTGGTGGCAGAGATCGCCAGCCGGATCAAGCGGGCAGGGTGAGGCTGCATGCAGCTGCCTTCCGACACCCCGCCCGACGGCGACTTTGCCCGGTATGTGGAAAAGCTGAGTGCCACCGCGGCTGCTGCTGTCCTTGCCAGGCAGGCGAAGGCTGACGCCCAGCCGGGCACCGGCTTGATGCCTGGGGCCGCCACGCCGGCACGCCAGGAAGTCGCCAGTGACGCTGCGTCGAGCCGGCCCGCCGGACCGTCCTTGTGGACGGTGGGCAAGTGGGTGCTGTTCGCCTGGATCGCGCTGCAGCTGGTCTCTGCGGTGATTCCGCGCGCCGGCATGATGGCCCTGCCGCTACTGATCGCTTTTGCCGCATGGGCCATTTACCGTTTTAAAAAATACTCGCCGGAACTGCTCAAGACGCGCTTGCGTGCGCTGGCTGAACAGGCCGCCAAAGAATTCAAACAAGGCAAGTGACATGAAAATCGACGTCAAGATCATCGACGAGCGCCTGCGCGGCAACCTGCCCGCCTATGCCACGCCTGGCAGCGCCGGGCTGGACCTGCGCGCCTGCCTGGATTCGCCGCTGACCCTGCAGCCCAATGCCTGGCAACTGGTGCCGACCGGCCTGGCGATCTATCTGCACAACCCCGGTTACGCGGCCATGATCCTGCCGCGCTCGGGACTGGGGCACAAACACGGCATCGTGCTGGGCAACCTGGTCGGGTTGATCGACAGCGACTACCAGGGCCAGCTCATGGTCAGCGCCTGGAACCGCAGCGACGTGGCCTTCACGATTGAACCCATGGAGCGCATCGCCCAGCTGGTGATCGTGCCCGTGGTGCAGGCCGAGTTCAATGTGGTCGATGATTTCGCGGCAGCCAGCGAGCGCGGCGAAGGCGGCTACGGCTCGACCGGCAAGGCGTGAGCAGAGAAGCCGCAGCGTCAGGCTTTTCCTACACCTGCCGGCAGTGGGCTCCCACGCCGGGACAGCCTGGGACCCCACCTGTCCGACGGCGCGGTGTGGGTGTAATCAATGCAGCAGGGTCCTCAGGCAACTTGTCCTTCAACGGCAGGGATGTAGCGGGTCCTCTGAATATTCACACACAGGAGATTTCCATGCGTCAAGCTTCCCGTTTCATTTCAGTCATTTCATCCGTGGTTGTGGTCGCCGGGCTTGCCGCCTGCGCTGCGCCCATGAGCCAGCCGGCCCAGGGTTCGAACTACCCGGCCGCGACCTATCCTGCATCCACTTACCCTGCGCAGAACCCGCAGGGCAACTACATTGAATACGGCCGCGTCAGCAATGTGGAAGTCCTGCGTACGCAACAACAGGCCTCGACCTCTGGCCTGGGTGCCGTGATCGGCGGCGTGGCCGGTGCAGCCGTGGGCAGCCAGATCGGTGGCGGCAGCGGACGCACGGCCGCCACCGTGCTTGGCGCTGTCGGCGGTGCCGTTGCCGGCAATGCCGTCGAGAAGAACCGCAACACCCAGCCTGTCAATGAAACCTACCGCGTGTCTGTCCAACTGGACAACGGCGGCACACGTGCTTATGACGTGCCTTCTTACGGCGAGCTGCGTATTGGCGACCGCGTCAAGATCGAGAACAACCAGCTGTACCGCATGCGTTAAGCCACTGCGGCGTCTGCTCAGGCCGGCCTGCTCTCTGGAGCAGGCCGGCTTTTTCTTGGGCGACTTTAATGCAGGGTGTTGTTGCCGGGAGCTTGCGATTCAAGCTTGAAAAACCCGGTCCCCATGGAACCCTGGCCGATTTCCGCCTCGGTGGCCTCGCGCACGGACTCGACCTTCAGGTTCAGGCGGATCGCGATACCGGCCAGCGGGTGGTTGCCATCGAGCACCACATGTTCGGGATAAATTTCAGTCACCGTGTAGATGCAGTCTGGCGGCGTGTCGGGGTTGACGCCGGCGGGCAGGGCGGCGCCGTCAAAGGTCAGGCCTTCTTCGAGGTCGGCCGGGAACAGCTTGCGGGCTTCAAGAAAAACCAGGTTTTCGTCGTAGTCGCCGAATGCGTTTTCAGGCTCCAGATGCAGGTCAATCGTGGCGCCCGCCTCATGGCCCTGCAGGCTTTCCTCGATTTTGGCCAGCAAGTCATCGCCGCCCAGCAGAAACTCCACCGGCTCGTCGAGTTCGTCCAGTATTTCGCCCAGGGTATCTTTCAGCGTCCAGGTCAGGGCAACAACGCATTGCGGGGTGATTTTCATCGGACAATTGTCCCATGGATGTCAATCAACCCCTTGCCCTTCTCGCCGGTCTGACCCCGGCGCAATTCATGCGCCGCCACTGGCAGAAAAAGCCCCTGCTGGTGCGCCAGGCCATGCCCGGCTTCAAGCCCTTGCTCAGCCGCAGGGAGCTGTTCGACCTCGCGGCGCGAAAGGAAGTGGAGTCGCGCCTGGTGGTGCAGCAGCCCACCGGATGGCGCATGAAGCCCGGCCCGTTCGGGCCGCGCAGCCTGCCGGCCCTGAGCCGGCCGCAGTGGACCCTGCTGCTGCAGGGTGTGGACCTGCATGACCGCCGGGCCCATGAGCTGCTGCAGCACTTCCGCTTTGTACCCGATGCCCGGCTCGATGACCTGATGATTTCATTTGCCACGCCGGGCGGCGGCGTGGGTCCGCACTTTGACAGTTACGACGTGTTCCTGCTCCAGGCCAGCGGCCGCAGGCGCTGGAAGATAGGCCGGCAGAAAGACCTGACGCTGCAGGAAGGTGTGCCGCTGAAGATCCTGCAGAACTTCGAGCCCGAGCAGGAGTTTGTGCTGGAGGCCGGCGACATGCTTTACCTGCCGCCGCGTTATGCCCATGACGGGCTGGCAGAACCCTGCCCGGGTGACGACGGCAAGGCGCAGGACTGCATGACGTACTCCATTGGTTTTCGGGCGCCCAAACGCGCCGAGCTGGCGGGTGAACTGCTGCAGCGCCTGGCGGATTTTGCGGGTGAAGATGAGGACGACGGTGCCGTCAGCCAGGGCATGTACCGCGATCCATCGCAGGCCGCAACGTCAACGCCCGCGGCCCTGCCCGAAGGCCTGCTCGCCTTTGCCCAAAAGGCGGTGCATGAGGCCCTGAAAGATCCGCTGGCACTGGCCTGTGCGCTCGGTGAATGCCTGACGGAACCCAAGGCCTCGGTCTGGTTTGACGACCCGTCGGGACGCTGGGACCCGCGTTGCGCCGAGGGTCTCTGTCTGGATCCGCGCACCCGCATGATGTACGACGCGCAGCATGTGTTCATCAATGGAGAAAGCTACCGCGCCAGAGGGGCCGACGCGACCCTGATGCGGCGCCTGGCCGATCAGCGTCGGCTCGCTGCCGCTGATCTGCGCCGCGCAGGTCCGTCGGCGCTGGACCTGCTGGCAGACTGGCATGCGGCCGGCTGGCTGGCTCATCCGGAAGCTTGCTGAACCACGCGCCAGACCTGCTGTTTCATGCCTTCAAGGAGCCGATGATGAACGATCCCCATCCTTCGCCCGCACCTGCTTCGCCCGCGCTGCTGCAGGGGCGCTTCGAGGGGCGCTCGGCCTTTGCCGATCTGGTCCGGCAAGCCTTCGCGGCAGCGGCCGCTCAGGGCTGGCGTGAAATCATTCTTTGCGATGCCACGTTCGAGGACTGGCCGTTGGGCGAGCGCAGTGTCGCGCAATCCCTCAACGACTGGTCAACATCGGGCCGCACACTGACCATGCTGGCCCAGAACTATGACGAAGTGACGCGCCGGCACGCGCGGTTTGTGACCTGGCGCCGCACCTGGTCGCACATTGTTGAATGTCGCGGCAGCGGTGCGGTGGCGGCCAGCGACCTGCCCAGCGCCTTCTGGAGCCCGGGCTGGGTGTTCGAACGGCTGGACCTGGTGCGCAGCACCGGTGTGGCGGGATCTGAAGCTGCGCGTCGCGTCGCCCTGAGGGAAAGGCTGACGGAAAAGCTGCTACGCAGCAGTCCGGCTTTCCCGGCGACCACACTGGGGATTTGACGCAGCGGGGCGATGCCGCAGGGCGCCAAGCTGGTGAAAGGGGCTGTCTGGCAGGGGTTTCACGTTGCTTTTTTGTGAATTGAGGGTTTTTACGGCGGTGAAAACCCGCATATACTCCTCCCTAGGGCAGTTTGAGCTCGCGTCACTCGCCCTCACGTCGAAAAACTCGAATCGTCAGGTTTGGGTTTTTTTTTGACGGATTTATAAGTTGTCTCTCTCATTCATCAAGGATCTCGATATGAACAAGTCCCTCGTTTTGGCCGCCATCGTCGCTGCGGTTGCCCTGGCTGCCTGCGGTAAAAAAGAAGAAGCGGCTGCACCTGCTCCTGTCGTCGTCACGCCAGCTCCTGCTCCAGCACCTGCCGAGGCAGCTTCCGCACCTGCAGCTGTTACCCCAGCACCGGTTCCTGCTGAAGCCCAGACTCCTGCCAGCGCAGCGAAGTAATTCCTTCTGCTTGCCTGAAAGCCGCCTGAGGGCGGCTTTTTTACGCCTGTCCTGCGCGCAGGGGGGGGCGCGGATCAAACGTCCAGCCAGTGCGTTCCCGCGCCGGCGTCTGCAACCATGATTTCCGTGGCGCTTCCCAGCGCCTCCAGCATGGCTAGCCGGGCCAGTTCCGGCCGATTGTTTTGCTGGCTCAGATGGGCCGCCACCAGCTGCTTGAGACCTCCGTGCGCGACCGAGCGGGCAATTTCGCCCGCAGCAGCATTGGACAGGTGGCCATACATGCCGCCTACACGCCGCTTGAGAAAGGGCGGGTAGACCGATTGGGCCAGCAACTCGCTGTCGTGGTTGCACTCGAGCAACAGGGCATCGCAGTGTGCGAGGTGGGCCAGCAGGTGGGTGGTGGCGTGACCAAGGTCGGTCAGCAGTCCCAGTTTGGAAGCGCCATCCGTGCAGGTGAGCTGCAGGGGCTCACGCGCGTCATGCGGCACCGTGAACGGCATGAGTTGCAGTTCGCCGAGGTCAATCGCCTCTCCATCGCGTGCGGTGTTGAGCAGCCCGTCGAAGTCGGGCAGGCCGATGCCCTCCTGGGTGCCACGGCTCATCCAGACCGGGACCCGGTGGCGCCGCGCGAACTGGCGCGCGCAACCGATATGGTCGCTGTGTTCGTGGGTGATGAAGATGGCGTCGATGTCACCGTCGGCGAGGCCTGCTTGAGCCAGCCGCACCGAGAGTTGCCGGATCCCCAGGCCACAATCGACCAGCAGCCGCCTGGGTCGCAGCCCGGTCGCCTCCACCAGCGTGGCATTGCCTGTGCTGCCGCTGCCCAGGCTTTTGAACCTCAGCACCGGACAGGCTCCACACGACGCCTTATTTCAGGTCGTCGGCAATGACCTGCACGATGCGCTGGGCATTGGCCGACGCTTCGGGGTTGCCCTGGGCGTTGAGCACAGACACGGTGGTTGCTTCGCCCTGGCTGCGTACGGCGATCCGGTATTTGAGGGGAGCCGGGCCTGCCGAGGAGCTGCTGAAGAGCTTGCTGAAGAAGCCGGGTTCCTTCTTGTCGCCGGTAGGCTCGACGTAGCGCACGAAATAAGTGCCTTGTGCGCGGTCGCGGTCTTCCACGGTGAAACCGGTGCGGTCCAGGGCCAGACCGACGCGGCGCCAGGCGCGCTCAAAACCTTCGTCGATCTGAACCACGGGCATGTTGTTGACATTGGCCACCCGTGCGCTCTGCCGCGCCGGGCCCGTGGCGACCAGCGCCTTGGACTGCTCCTGGCTGACACCGAGTTTGACCATCAGGCGGCGCAGGAATTCCGCTTCCAGCTCCGGATCGGCCGGGCGGGGCTGCCACACCGTGCCATCGCCTTTTTGCGGTGTTTTCACCGTGCCGGTGATCATTTCCACCATGCCGCGGTGGCTGATGTAGATCTCGGTGCCACCGGTCGGCGTGCGCTCCAGGCGGGTGCGGAACTTGTCGCGTTCGCCGGTGGAGTACAGGCTGTCGAGCAGCTTGCCCAGGGTGGCGCGGATGAAGTCCTGTGGAAGCTTGGCGCGGTTCTCCGCGTAGTCTGTTTCCATGATGCCCAGGTTTTCCTGCTCGGTGGCGATCAGGAACCCGTTTTCCAGCCAGAACTCGCGCACCGGGCCCCACAGCTTGTCGGCCGGACGGTTGACCACCAGCCAGCGTTGCGTGCCCGCGCGCTCGATGCGCACATCGCCGACCGCGAGGGCTGCCGTCGGCACGGACTGGGTGGTCTGGCCGACCTGGAAGCCGCTGGCCGTCACGGAACTGCCGGGCACGATGTAACGTGTATCGCGCGACAGTTGTGTCAGGTCGGGAGGAACCTCCAGCGAGGGCGCCTTGCCGGCGCTTTTGTAATCGACCTTGTCGCCCTGCAGGGACTCGCTCAGTGAGGAGCAACCCGAGAGGAGGAGGGCGGCGACGAGTGTCAGCAGCGGGGCAGCGGCAAGCCGTGGTGCAGATACAAATCCGGAAGCGCTGGGCGTGTGCAATGTCATCACTGGGGTTTCCTTAAAAATCAGAGCAGACCGCAAACGCGCAGGGCGTTTTCGACCGTGGCCTCGTTGGCCGTTTCAAGCGGTGTCATGGGCAGGCGCAGGGTGCCGCCGCACAGGCCCATGCGGGCCATGGCCCATTTGACCGGAATCGGGTTGGCTTCCACGAACAGGTGTTTGTGCAGCGGCAGCAGCTGGAGCTGGATTTTCATCGCGCTGCGTGCATCGCCCGCGATGGCGGCTACGCAGAGCTCGTGCATCAGGCGTGGCGCCACATTGGCCGTCACGCTGATGTTGCCCTGACCGCCGCACAGCATCAGCGCCACGGCGGTCGGGTCGTCGCCGGAATAGACGGCAAAGCCGGCCGGGACTTCCTTGATCAGCCACTGCGCGCGTTCGATGTTGCCGGTCGCTTCCTTGATGCCCACGATGCCGGGCACCTGCGCCAGGCGCAGCACGGTGGCGTGCAGCATGTCGGCCACGGTGCGGCCGGGGACGTTGTACAGCACCATGGGCAGGTCCACCGCTTCTGCAATCGCGGTGAAGTGCCGGTACTGGCCTTCCTGGGTCGGCTTGTTGTAGTAGGGAACGACCTGCAACTGGCAGTCGGCGCCTACGGTTTTTGCAAAACGTGCCAGCTCGATGGCTTCGGCGGTGGAGTTGGCGCCGCAGCCGGCCATGACCGGCACCCGGCCCCGGGCTTGCTCCACCGAGACGCGGATGATCTCGCAGTGTTCTTCGACGCTGACCGTGGGCGACTCGCCGGTGGTGCCCACCACACCAATGCAGTCGGTGCCTTCTGCGATGTGCCAGTCCACCAGTTTGCGCAGGGTCGGGTAGTCAACGCTGCCGTCTTCATGCAGGGGGGTAGCCAGTGCAACGATGCTGCCGGTAATGGTTTTCATGTCTTTGTATCAAGGATGGCACGCTGGCCGGGGTCAATGCTGCGGTAAAGCCAATTCAGCATTCTACCCAGTGCGCTGGTCGATCAAGTGGCGTGGGACTGTCCCCGGCGACAGCAGTTCCCGGACCGCTGCAATCCGCTGTGTAAAGCGGTCGGGGCCTTGCTGGAAGCCATCCTCAAAGGCGACCACCCGCAGGCCCTGGCAGACCTCCAGCAGCTCACCGGGGCGCAGCAGGAAATCGGGTCGCGAGGGTTTTCCCACGGTTTCGTTGCCCTGGGCAAAGGTTTCGTAAATCAGCACGCCGCCCGGCGCCAGGCTGGCCAGCAGCGTGGGCAGCAGGGGGCGCCACAGGTAGTTGGTGACCACCACGGCGTCGAACTGCCGGCCCGAAAAAGGCCAGGGTCCGTTTTCAATGTCGGCCACCACGGCTTCACAGGAGGCCGCCGGAATTGCTATGGATTCAATAGCCTCCTGCGCCCGGTCCACAATCGTCAGGGGGTGATTTCGCTGGTGAAACCAGTAAGCGTGCCGGCCATGGCCACAGGCGACATCGAGCACGCGGCCCTGGGCGGGCACCAGGTGGGACCAGCGCCGGACCCAGGCCGACGGGGTGAGGCTGGCATGCACAGGAGCGGTATCGGTTTTCAATGGGGTTTGACCTCGTCCTTGAGCGCTGCCAGCGCCATCGACTCCACGACCCCGGGCGCCAGCAGCTTGAGCCAGCGCCCGAGTTTGCCTTTGGGCGTCATCACGACCTCGCGCACGCGTTTGTCCATGCCGTCGAGAATCAGCCGGGCGCAGGTCTCGACGCTCATGGCATCGTCTTCCCTGAGGCCGCTGGCGCCGGCGGGCGCGCCCGCGGCGTTGAAGCCCCGGTAGCGGATCTGTGTGGCGACCACGCCGGGGTAAGCGGTGGTGACGCTGACGCCGGCCGTTTTCAGTTCGGCGCGCAGGGCTTCAAAAAAGCCGGTCATGGCGAACTTGCTGGCGCTGTAGGCCGTGCGCCCGGGCACACCCACCAGGCCGGCGAGGCTGGAGACCGCCACCAGGCTGCCGCGACTTTGCTTCAGGTAGGGCAGGGCGGCATGGGTACACCACACGCTGCCCCAGAGGTTGATGCGCATCAGGTCTTCGTACCAGCCCAGGTCGTCGGTTTTGACATCTTCAAACAGGGCCTGCGCCGACATGCCGGCGTTGTTGATCAGGGCGTCGATCTGGCCGAACGCCCGGGCGGCCGTGCTGATCAGCGCGCGGCACTGGGCCGGATCGGACACATCGGTGGGGGCCACCAGCGCCGCGGCCCCGCTGGCCCGGCACTGGGCGGCAACGCCGTTGAGCGCTGCTTCGTTGCGCGCCGCCAGCACCAGCACCACCGCCGCACCATGGCGCTGCGCCAGCTGGCGCGCCATTTCCGCGCCTATGCCGTCGGAAGCCCCGGTGATGACGATGGTTTTCATGGCCCTGCTGTCCCCTGCGTGTGTGGAGGCGAAAGACTACCACCGTTTGATGTCTGCACCGGCCTCTTGCCCCGGTGCGGGCTATCCCTTACGCTGTACGTCTGATTCAGGCGTCAGGCCAATCCCTCGGGCGCAGACGCCACGCCCGGCACCCAGGAGCGCGTCATGTCCTCATCCATGCATCCGGTTCCGTCGGCCGTCGCGGCCCTGCGCACGCTGGCGTTGGTGGGCGCAGCAGCCAGCGGCAAAACCACCCTGGTCGAGGCCCTGCTGCACAAGGCCGGGGCGATCGGTGCGCCAGGCAGCCTGGAGCGCGGCACGACGGTCAGCGACTTCGATCCGCTGGAGCGCCGCGCCCAGCATTCGCTGCATTCGGCGCTGGTCCACCTGCAGCACCAGGACACGCGCATTCACATCATCGACACGCCCGGCGCGCCGGACTTTCTCGGGCAGTCGCTGCCCGCGCTTGAGGCGGTGGAAACCGCAGCCCTGGTCGTCAGCGCCGCCAGCGGGCTGGAGCTCATGAGCGGCCGCATGATGGACTGGGCCGCCGGCCGCGGCTTGTGCCGCATGGTGATCATCAACAAGATCGACGCGCTGGGCATTGACATGCCCGGCCTGCTGGCCGCCATCCAGGCCGCCTTCGGCAAGGAGTGCCTGCCGCTGAACCTGCCCGCCGGCGGGGGCACGCGGGTGGTGGACTGCTTCTTCAATCCGGCCGGAGAATCCGATTTTTCCAGCGTGGCGCTGGCGCACCGCGCGCTGGTCGAGCAGGTGGTCGAGGTCGATCCGGCTTTTGTCGAGCGTTACCTGGACGAAGGTGACGTGGATCCCCGGGAGCTGCATGCGCCGCTGGAGCAGGCGCTGCGCGAGGGGCATCTGATTCCCGTGTGTTTTGTGTCGGCGCGCACTGGCGCCGGCGTGGCCGAACTGCTGGACGTGATGGTCAGGCTGCTGCCCGATCCTTCCGAGGGCAACCCGCCGAAATTCCTGCGCGGCGAGGGTGGCGACGCTGTCCCGGTGCGGGCCGAGCCCGACCCGGCGCGTCATGTGCTGGCCCATGTTTTCAAGGTCAGCGTGGACCCTTATGTCGGCAAGATGGGCATCTTCCGGGTGCACCAGGGCACGGTGACCCCGGGCAGCCAGCTCTACATCGGCGACGGGCGGCGTCCCTTCAAGGTGGGCCACCTGTTCCGCCTGCAGGGCAAGGACCACATGGAAATCGCCAGTGCCGGGCCGGGGGAGCTGTGTGCCGTGGCCAAGGTCGACGAGATCCACTTCGACGCCGTGCTGCACGATGCCGCCGAGGACGAACACCTCCATCTGCAGCCGCTGGACTTTCCGGTGCCGGTGCACGGGCTGGCCATCGAGCCCAGACGCCGCGGCGACGAGCAGCGCATGTGGGACCTGGTGCAGCGACTGGTCGATGAAGATCCCTGCCTGCGGCTGGAACATGTGGCACAGACCAATGAAACCGTGGTGTACGGCCTCGGCGAGCTGCACCTGCGTACGCTGATCGAGCGGCTGACCGAGGTCTACAAGTGCGAGGTGAACACGCGGCCGCCGCGTATTGCCTACCGCGAGACGGTCACCGCGCCGGCTGCCGGCCACCACCGCCACAAAAAACAGAGCGGCGGCGCGGGGCAGTTCGGCGAGGTTTTCCTGCGCATCGAGCCGCTGGCGCGCGGCGCCGGCATCGAGTTTGTCGACCAGGTCCGGGGCGGCACGATTCCCGGCCAGTACATGCCGGCCGTGGAAAAAGGCGTGCGCCAGGCGCTCGACGGCGGGGTGATCGCGGGTTTTCCGGTCAGCGATGTGCGGGTCGTGGTGTACGACGGCAAACACCACAGTGTGGACAGCAAGGACATTGCCTTCGCGACGGCCGGACGCAAGGCGGTGATCGAGGCCGTGCGCGCCGCGTCGCCGGTGGTGCTCGAACCCGTGGTCAACGTCGAGATCACGGCGCCCGAAGCCGTCATGGGCGACATCACCGGCGACCTGTCGGCGCGCCGCGGTCAGGTCAGCGGCACGCGCGGGCTGCAGGCAGGCACGCTGGCGGTGCTGGGCCAGGTGCCGCTGTCTGAACTGGCCGCCTACCAGTCGCGGCTCAATGCGCTGACGGGCGGGCAGGGGGCTTACACGCTGGCCTTCAGCCACTACGAGGTCGTGCCGCCGGCGGTGCAGCAGCAACTGGCCGGGCAGTACCGGGTACGCGACGAGGAGTGAGGCAGCGTCTAGAAGCAGGCCCAGAGCTGGTCGGCCAGCGTCAGCAAAAAATCGGGCCGCAAATACAGCGTAAACACGCCCAGCGTGGCCGTGATGGCGAGCAGATATAAGGCGAGCTTGCGTGCCATGTCTCAGGCGCCTTGGGGCAGGCGGCCCGCCGCCGGCCGGTGGATGGCCGCTTCGCGCACCGGCAGGTTGATCAGCGCCGCAAACACGCCCAGCGCAATCGTGATGTACCAGACGATGTCGTAACTGCCGGTGCGGTCGTAGAGCACGCCGCCCAGCCAGACCCCCATGAAGGAGCCGATCTGGTGGCTGAAAAAGACAAAGCCGCTGAGCATGGACAGATGCTGGATGCCGAAAATCTGCGCCACGACGGCGTTGGTCGGCGGCACGGTGGACAGCCACAGCAGGCCCATCAGGCTGGCGAAAATGTAGACACTGAGGGGGCTCAGCGGCGCGGCCAGGAACACGGCAATGACGACGGCCCGAGCGAGGTAAATGAAGGCCAGGATGTTTTTCTTGGACAGGCGCTGGCCCAGCGTGCCGGCAGCGTAGGTACCGAACACATTGAACAGACCGATCAGGGCCAGCGCATAACTGGCAACCTGGGGCGACAGCCCCTTGTCCTTGAGGTAGCTGGGCATGTGCACGCCGATAAACACCACCTGGAAGCCGCAGACGAAATAGCCGGCCATCAGCAGCTGGAAGCTCGGGTACTTGAAGGCTTCCTTGAGCGCCT
>ERZ1292640.1412-Hain-H43-02um-R1-1412-length-19858-cov-18_pt1 | contig 19858 bp, 12 predicted proteins | sample MGYA00564404_ERZ1292640 | MGnify/ENA primary metagenome ERZ1292640 (study PRJEB36523, sample SAMEA6512636) | groundwater metagenome | collected 2019-01-08 | study: AquaDiva: Metagenomics assemblies of 32 groundwater samples
AGCTTGCGGTTGCAGATCAGCGGCACCTTCTGCTCGGAGACGCCGCCGTGGCTGCGCAGCGGCTCGGTGAGGCCCGAGAGGTCGTGGCGCGAGGCCGACGTGCCCAGCACCTTGTGCTTGGTCGAGACGATGATGAGATCGCCCAGGCGGTCGGCCGGCAGCTCGAAGCGGGTGGCGGCCTCTTCCTTGGTGAGCGCGGCCTCGATGCCGGGCAGGGCCTTCATCTTGGCGGCCCACTCCTGGGGCGAGGCGCCAGCGGGCAGGTAGACGACGGCAAAGGAGCCCAGCGCACCATGGTGGACGACGTAGGGATCGGTGATCGGCAGAATGACGCGGGCCTTGTCGGTGCCCAGCCATTTGTCGAACAGGTCCTGCAGGTACATGACATCGGGCTGGCCGTCGGCACCGAACTTGGCGTTCATGCCGTGGTCGGCCGTCAGCACGATGGTGCAGCCCATGGCGTCGAGCTTGGCCATGTAGCCGTCCATCATGGCGTAGAAATCGTTGGCGACGGGCGTGCCGGGCGCGTGCTTGTGCTGGATATAGTCGGTGGTCGAGAGATACATAATCTCCGGCCGGTCGCGTTCCATCAGTTTTACACCGGCGGCGAAGACGAACTCGGAGAGGCCGGCGCTGTAGACGTCGGGCACCGGCATGCCGACCAGGGCATTGACGTTCTCGATGCCGTTCTCGGCGAGCGTTGCCTTGTCGGATTTCTCCGAGGAGAAGCTGCAAGCCTTGCCGGCGCCGAGTTCGAGCCCCTTGCCCAGAAGGCCGCGCAGCTTGTCCTTGGCGGTGACGACGGCAATGCGCAGGCCGGCACGCTGGAAGGCCGGGAACAGCGTCTCGATCCGCAGGAACTTGGGGTCGTTCATCATCACCTCTTTCCCGGTGTCGGGATCGAGGAAGTAGTTGCCGCTGATGCCATGCACTGCGGGCGGGCGGCCGGTGACGATGGAGAGATTGTTGGGATTGGTAAAGGAGGGAACGACGCAATCGCCGATCAGGCTGGTCCCCTGCTCGAGCACCTTGGCGAACCACGGCGCCCGGCCCGCCTCGACGGCGCACTCGATGTAGCCGGGCTCGGAGCCGTCGACGCAGACCACGACGACAGGCTGCTTCGGCAGGTGATAGCGGCGGCCGTTGACGGCGATCTCACCGCCAGTGGTGTTGATGCTGTCAGGTGCCATGACTCTACTCCTACTCCGCCGCCAACGCTGGACCACCATTGGACACGCGCAACTCGTCCAGCACTTCGCGGACGGCTGCGAGCGCACCCTTCATGTGGTCGGGATAGAGCCGGCCGATGCAGCCCATGCGGAAGGAATCGGCCACCGTGAGCTTGCCGGGATAGATCACGTAGCCGCGGTCCTTCAGCCCATCGTAGAAGCGCTGGAAGACGAACTTGGGATCGGTCGGCATGTGGAAGGTGACGATGATCGGCGCCTGCAGGTCGTTCGGCAGCAGGGTCTGGAAGCCCATGGCGCGCATACCGTCGATCAGTACCTTGGCGTTGTCGCGGTAGCGCTTGCCGCGGCCGGCGACACCGCCCTCGGCCGCATGCTCCTCGATCGCCTTGCCCAGCGCCACGATGACGTGGATCGGCGGCGTGAAACGATACTGGCCGGTCCTGGCGAAAGCCTCGGCCTGGTCGAAAAGGTCGAGCACCAGCGTGGTGGCGTTGCCCTTGCATTCGGCCAGCGCGGTGTTGCGGCAGATGACGAAGCCCAGGCCCGGCACGCCTTCGAGGCACTTGTTCGAGGAGGCGGCGAGTGCGTCGTAGGTGATCTTGCCGGCATCGATCTCGAGGGCACCGAAGGCGCTCATCGAATCGACCAGCAGGCGCCGGCCGGCCTTTGCCACGATCGCGGCGACCTCGGCGATGGGATTGAGGATGCCCGAGGTGGTCTCGCAATGGACGGCGAAGACGTGGGTGATGGCCTTGTCGCCGGCCAGAATCGCCTCAAGCTTCGCCAGGTCCGGCGGCGTGTCTTCGGGCGTCTCCAGCGAGGCCGCGGCGCGGCCGGCGATCTGGGCGATCTTTAGCGCCCGATGGCCGTAGGCGCCGTTGATCAGGACCAGCAGCTTGCCCGTCTTCGGCACGAAGCTGGTGATCATCGCCTCGACGGCAAAGGTACCCGAGCCCTGCACCGGCACGGTGACGTGGCTGCCCTGCCCGCCGGCGAGTTCCACGATTTTCTCCAGCACCATCTTGTTGATGGCGAGGAAGCCCGCATCGCGCGAGCCCCAGTCGTGGACCATGGTTTGCTTGACGCTGGCCGAGGTGGTGAGCGGGCCCGGCGTCAATAGCAGCGGATCGCCGGTTTCGGAGGCGGCAGGTTTCTTGGTTGTCATGATGTCGATGATCGGCTCGCGTCGTCTATCCGTCCAGTATATATTCCATATGCTACCTATAGGTTTCACATATATGACGCCGACACAGCTTCGCGCCTTCCACCTCGTGGCCGAGCAGGGCTCCTTCTCCGCCGCCGCCCGCGCCTCAGGCCTCAGCCAGCCCAACCTCTCCGGCCAGGTGACGGCCTTGGAGAAGGCCTATGGCGTGCATCTGTTCGACCGCCGCGGCCGCAGCGTGACGCCGACCGAAACCGGTCGGCAGCTCCATGGCGTCACGACCCGGCTGTTCGCCCTGCAGGACGAGGCGCGCGCCCTGCTGGCAGGCGAACAGGCGCTGACCCGGGGTCACCTCCGGATCGCGGCCGACTCGGCACATCACGTCGTGCCCATCATGGCGGCACTCCGGAAGCGCGCTGGTGGCCTCACCTTCGCCTTGTCAATCGACAACTCCGCCATCGTCCTGGAGCGCCTGCTGCGCCACGAGGCCGACGTCGCCGTCATGGCCAAGAGCGTGTCCGATCCGCGCCTGCATGCCGTCCGGCTGCGCACCGACCGGGTGGTGCTGTTCGCGCCCGCCAAACACCCGCTCGCCCGCAAGGGTCGCGCGCCGCTCGCCGCCCTCAACGGCCAGGAGCTGGTGCTGCGGGAGCGCGGCTCGATCACGCGTGAAGTCCTGGAACAGGCCATGGCCGCGGCCGATGTCCGGCCGGGCTCCATCGTCGAGGTGCAGACCCGCGAAGGCGTGCGCGAGGCGGTGGCGGCGGGCTTCGGCGTCGGTGCCGTCTTCGCCAGCGAACTGGGCGAGGATCGCCGCTTCCGCCGCATCACCGTCGCCGACAACGATCTCGCGGTCGCCGAATACGCGCTCTGCCTGCAGGAGCGCCGTCGCGTGGCGCTGGTCCGCGCCTTCATGGACGAGGCGACGCGGCTGGCGTCATGAATCAGCAGACGTAACAAATCCGTCAAAAAACTTTAACCGACTCCGAGTGAGGCGTAAGATTCGCCCATCATGCACGGCGTAGAGACGATCCTGAACGTTCTGGGCAGCGTGGCTTTGCTGCTATGGGGCGTGCGCATGGTCCGCACCGGCCTGACGCGCGCCTTCGGCGCCACGCTACGCCGTGCCATCGCCGCCTGTTCGCGTAACCGCTTCACCGCCTTCGTGGGCGGGCTCGCCATCACAGGGCTGCTGCAGTCGAGTACCGCGACGGCGCTGCTGCTCTCCTCCTTCGCCGGTCGCGGCCTGATCCCCCTCGGCATCGCGCTCGCCGTCATGCTGGGTGCCGATGTCGGAACCACCATCGCGGCCCAGATCCTGTCGTTCGATCTGGGCTGGGTCTCGCCGCTGATGATCGGCATCGGCGTGATCTCCTTCCTGTCGAGCGAGTCCGAGAAGGCGCGCCATCTCGGCCGCGTCGCCATCGGGCTCGGCCTGATGCTGCTGTCGCTGAGGCTGCTGGCGCTCGCCACCCTGCCGCTGCGCAGCGCGCCGGCCTTCATGGCGGCTCTCGAGGGCCTGCAGGACGAATACGTGATCGCGGTCGTGCTGGGCACGCTCGCCACCTGGTTCGTGCATTCGAGCCTATCAATCGTGCTGCTGGTCATGTCGTTTGCCGGCAGCGGCCTTGTCGAGCCGAAGCTGGCACTTGCCCTGGTGATCGGCGCCAACATCGGCGGCGCGCTGGCACCCTACATGGCGCAGGCCAGCGCGGAGGTGGAAGCACGCCGCGTGCCGCTCGCCAATCTGATCACGCGCGGCATCGTCGGTCTCGCCATCCTGCCCTTCCTGGGCCCGGCGCTGCAGGCGATGAGCTGGATCGACCCTTCAGCGACGCGGCTCGCGGTCAATTTCCATACCGCGTTCAACTTCGCGGCCGCGATCTTCTTCCTGCCGCTGATCGACGTCATCGCCTGGGTCTGCCGCCGCCTGCTGCCCGACAAGCCGATCCCCGACGATCCCGGCAAGCCACGCCATCTCGACCCCAACGTGCTCGATTCGCCCGCCGAAGCCCTGGGCTGCGCCTTGCGCGAGACGCTGAACCTCGGCGATCGCGTGGCCGACATGCTGCGCGAGACCATCACTGTCTTCGACCGCAACGACCCCAAGGCGGTAAAAGCCATCGAAGCAGCCGACGATTCCGTCGACCGGCTCTACGAGGCGATCAAGCTCTATCTCATCCAGACCTCGCGCAACGAACTCGGCGAAGAGGACGGCAAGCGCTATGTCGAGATTCTGACTTTCACCACCAACCTCGAGCATGTCGGTGACATCATCGACAAGAACCTGATGGAACTCGCGGCCAAGAAGATCAGGAACCGCTACGCCTTCTCCCCCGAGGGCATGGCCGAGCTGCGCGCCATCCATTCCCAGGTGCTGGAGAACCTGCGGCTGGCGCTGAACGTCTTCACTACGCGCGACATCACGCTCGCCCGACGCCTGGTCGCCGAGAAGACCGCCATGCGCGAGGCCGAGGCCCGCGCCGCCGACAGCCACTACGCCCGCCTGCGCGAGGGCCGGCCGGAGTCGATCGAGACCAGCTCGATCCACATGGACGTGATCCGCGACCTCAAGCGCATCAACGGCCACCTGACGACGGTTTCCTATCCCATCCTCGAGGCCGCCGGCGAACTGGCCGAATCGCGCCTCAGAGTCGTGCAGACCGAGGCGACAGGCCAGCCAGCACCTTCCGTCTGATCACTTCTGGAGATCGGCCTTGCCGTCCGCTCCGTGCCACTCAATATGAGTGTCGCCGCGCGGATAACGCGCTCTGGAATGTGATGTAGATGGTACGCGCAAAAACATCGACCAAAGGCCCGGACAGATGGATCCTGGCCTCCCCCTTCCGCCACGATGGTGGCATGAGGTGGGTCTCCGATTTGCCTCCAGAGCTGTCGAGCGACACTGACAACAATGATTTTCCGTACCGGTCGCCCCTGCGGTTGCTGGAGGATGGCAGGGAACTTGGGCCGGCCCATGCCCTTCATGCGACAATCCCAGATTCCGGCGACGGCCGTTACTCGTTCTGGCTAGGAGTCATTTACTTCTCCACCTCTGATGGAAGCGACCCCAATACCAATGGCCGCGCCTATGCGGTGGAGCGGGTTTCACCGCGTCCGGATTCCAGGAGTGTGCTGCGTGCCATTGCTCCTTCCAGCGCCGGACCGCAATGGTCGGCGCCCGATCGTCCGTTTCGTTGTGCCGTTCTGGGGCTCGGCAATCGTGGCCGTGCCCTGGCGCGGATAGTCGCCGGCCTCGCTGGCGCTGAAATCGCCTGGCTTGTCGACACGGCTCCCGCGCGCATCGAGCAGATGCAGGCAGATCTCAACCTTGCGGAGGCCCGGACCGGCACAGATTTCGTCGCGGCACTTTGTGATCCCGAGGTCGACGCGGTGTTCATCACGTTGCCCGACCATCTTCATCGTCTCGTCGCCGAACAGGCCTTTCGCGCCGGCAAGCATGTTTTCCTGGAAAAGCCCATCGCCACCACCGCTCCGGATGGGAAGGCGATTGTCGCCGCCTGGCAGGCCAGCGGCCGAATCCTCCAGATCGGCCATGTGCTCCGCGGGACGCCATTCTACCAGGCCATCCGCAACGTTATCCGCCAAGACCGGCTGGGGCCGATCCGGGTGATCAGCCTCAGCGAGCAGCTCAGCGTCGCCCATGGCGCGAGCTTCCTGAGGCGATGGCATTCGGATGCCGGACGGTCAGGCGGCTTGATCGTTCACAAGTCGTGCCATGACCTCGACCTGGTCTGCTGGTTGCTCGATACGCGGCCTCGCCTTGTCGGCAGCCTCGGCGGCTTGAGCACATTCAAGAAGCCGCCCCCGGCGCCCTTCTGCTCGCAATGCAGCGTGCGGCCCGAGTGTCCCTATGCAGATACCGGCCTTCATGAGAACCGAACCAAGGCCGAGCGCACCGATCCCAGTGCCTACGGCCTCGATCGTTGTGTCTTCCGGTTGGACGAAACGATCGTCGACAATCAGGTCGTGTCGTTCGAATTGGAGAATGGCACACGGGGCACCTACTACCTCGCGATGCAAGGACCAATCCGAAGCGAGCGGCGGATCACCCTGATCGGCGACTCGGCGCGTCTCGACGGTGTCTTCGAAGACGGCCGCTTTACCGTGACCTACACCGATCCCGACCGCGAGCGGCTCGCCTGGTCCACAAAAGGTCGCAAACTCGGCGGCCACGGTGGCGGCGACCTGTCCACCGTCACCAGCTTCCTCAATGCCTGCGTCGGCCGGTCTCCTGCGCCGATCAAGACGGTCCGGGACGCTTTGGCTGGCCTCGTCTTCGCCGCCTCCGCCGAACGTTCACGGACTACCCACCAGATGGTGACCCTGGAAGACGGGGACTTTCAGCTCGATAAGGTATGACGATTGACGCCGGCGCGATTGGTATCGCTTCGAAGGGACCGAGATCTTCCTTTTCGTAGGAGGTGTAGACGACCACTTCCTGGGCCGATGCGATGAAACGCATGCCCACTCCACTTACAGCTTGATGCGTGCTCCCGCGGAATCGAAGGGGCATCGCAGCGACACCTTTGCCTTGAGCCGGGTGCCGGCAAGATCGACCTCGAAGCGACCGCCATCGAGCCATGCGGTATCGATGGCGGCGCCGTCGTCGCGTTTCACGTAGCCCATCCCGACCGATGCGCCGATCGTGTGGCCGTAGCCCGCGGATGTGAGATCGCCGACCGGCTTGCTGTCGCGCAGCAGCGCCTCGCCGCCCCACAGGAGCGGCTCGCCGTCCGCGAGCACGACCGACACCAGACGTCGCGTCAGCGGCTTGCTTTTGGCCTCGACCAGCGCCTTTTGGCCGATGAAGCCACCAGGCTTGTCGAGTTTTACCGCCCAGCCGAGGCCAGCCTGGAATGGTGTGTCGTCGGGCGTCAGCTCGCGCCCCCAGGCGCGATAGCCCTTCTCGAGGCGCAGCGTGTCGACGGCATAGTAGCCGGCATCGCGCAGGCCGAATTCGACACCCGCCTCGTGCAGGGTCTCGAACACCGTGACGGCGAATTCGACCGGTATGTAAAGTTCCCAGCCGAGTTCGCCCATGTAGGTGCGGCGCGAGGCGAACACCGTAGCATGGCCCACGCCGATCTCGCGGATGGAGGCGAAGGGGAATGCCTCGTTGGAAAAGTTGGCGCGGCTGACTTTCTGGAGCAACGCGCGGCTCCGAGGCCCCATCACCGAAAGCACGGTCCAGGCCGCCGTCACGTCGGTCAGCGTGGCGTGCGCGCCCTCGGGTATGTGGCGGCCGATCCAGTCGGCGTCGCGCGTCACCTGGGCCGAGCCCGTCACGATCATGAATCTGTCGCGGCCCAGGCGGGCGATGGTGAGATCGCTCTCGAAAGTTCCACGATCGTTCAGCATCCCGGAATAGACCGTGCGGCCCACAGGCACGACGACGTCATTGGCCGAAAGGTGCTGCAGCACCTTCTCGGCATCGCGGCCCTGCATCAGGAACTTGCCGAAGGAGGTCTCGTCGACGACCGTCACGCCCTCGCGGGTGGCGCGGTGCTCGGCCGCGACATGGTCGAACCATTCGCCACGGCCCCAGCCATACTGCATGTCCGGCGACTTGCCGGTGCCGGCAAACCAGTTGGGCCGCTCCCAGCCCATCTTGTTGCCGAACCAGGCGCCGCGCGCCTTCAGGCGGTCATAGAGCGGCGAGCGGCGGAACGGCCGGCCGCTCTCCTGCTCGCGCTGCGGCCACGGCATCTTGTAGTGCAGACCCAGCGTCTCGGCGACGCGCGCCCTCAGCCAGGAGTCGTTGCCATGGAAGCCCGCGAAGCGGCGGATGTCGACCGGCCAGAGATCCATCGTCGGCTCGCCGGCCACGATCCATTCGGCCAATGCCATCCCGGCGCCACCCGAACTGGCGATGCCCATCGAGTTGAAGCCGGCACCGACGAAGAAACCCCGGAGGTTCGGCGCTTCGCCCAGAATATAGTTGAGGTCGGGCGTAAAGCTTTCCGGGCCGTTCATGAAGGTCTTGATGCCGGTCTTCTCCAGCGCCGGGACGCGGATCAGGGCGTTGTCCATCAGGATCTGGAACTGGTCCCAGTCGTCCGGCAGCATGCCGAACTCGAAATCGTCGGGAATGACGTCCTTGTTCCACGGCTTGGCGTCAGGCTCGAAACCGCCCATCAACAGGCCGCCGACCTCCTCCTTGAAGTAGATGTAGCCGTCGGGATCGCGCATTACCGGCAGGTCGCGCGGCACGTTCTCCATCTTCTCGGTGACGATGTACATATGCTCGCAGGAATAGAGCGGCACCGTGACGCCGACCATGCGCCCGACCTGCCGCGCCCATTGGCCTCCGCAGTTGACCACGATCTCGGCGGTGATCGGGCCTTCGGTCGTCTGCACGCCGGTGACGCGTCCGTCCTTGGTGTCGATGGAGGTCACGCGGGTCTTCTCGAAGATGCGGACACCACCGTTGCGCGCGCCCCTGGCCAGCGCCTGGGTGATGTCGGCAGGATTGGCCTTGCCGTCGCCCGGCAGCCATACCGCGCCCACCAGATCGTCGGTACGCATGATGGGATACTTGTCGCCGGCCTCCTTGGGCGTCAGCGGCTCGCAGGCGACGCCCTGGGCGTTGGCCATGGCAACCGATCGGCGCAGCAGCACCATGCGCTCCTCGGTACGCGCCACCGAGAGTGAGCCGCACTGCTTCCAGCCGGTGGCGAGCCCGGTTTCGGCCTCGAGCCTGGCGTAGAGATCGGTGCTGTAGCGGATCAACCGCGTCAGGTTCTGGTAACTGCGGAGCTGGCCCACGAGTCCGGCGGCGTGCCAGGTCGTGCCGCCGCTCAGGCGGCCCTGCTCCAGCAACACCACGTCCTTCCAGCCGAGCTTGGCCAGATGATAGGCCGTCGAGCAGCCCATGATGCCGCCACCGATGATGACGACGCGGGCCTGAGTGGGAAAATTCGGTGCCATGTCAGAGACGACCGTTTACGGCCGCGTCGTACATCCTGCGCATCTCGGGAACCCCCGCTTTCACCGGATTGCCGCCGGCCGTCGGATCGACCGCGGCCATCTCGGCGAACTTGTCGAGATGGCTCTCCTTCACGCCGAGTTCTGCCAGCGTGTGCGGGATGCCGATCTTGCGCCTGATATCCAGCGTCCATTCCATGAAGCCGTCGAATGTCGGATTGCGCAACCCGAGCCAGCGCGACAGGCGCACGATCTTTTCTTCGATGGCCAGCCGGTTGAACTTCAGCACGTAGGGCATGGCGACCGCATTGGTGAGGCCATGATGCGTGTCGAGTGTCGAGCCGACGGGATGCGACAGCGAGTGGATGGCGCCCAGTCCCTTCTGGAAGGCGGTCGACCCCATCTGAGAGGCCGCGAGCATGTGGCCGCGGGCCTCGATATCGCGGCCGTCCTTCACCGCATGCTCGAGGTTTTCCTTCACCAGCCGCATGCCTTCGACGGCAATCCCTTCTGCGTAGGGGTGGTAGCCCGGCGCGCAGTAAGCTTCGAGGCAGTGGATGAAGGCGTCCATACCGGTGCCAGCCGTCAGTTTGGGCGGCAGGCCGATCGTGAGTTCGGGATCGGCGATGACAATCGACGGCATCATTTTCGGATGGAAGATCACCTTTTTCGTATGTGTCTCCTCGTTGGTAATCACCGAGGCACGGCCGGTCTCCGACCCGGTACCGGCCGTGGTGGGCACGGCGACCGAGGGATAGATCCCGGCCGGATTGGCGCGCGTCCACCAGTCGCCGATGTCCTCGAAATCCCACAGCGGCCGGATTTGGCCCGCCATGAAGGCGATGGCCTTGGCGGTGTCGATGCCGCTGCCACCACCCCAGGCGATCACGCCGTCGTGCTTGCCGGCGCGCAGCACGCGCACGCCCGCCTCGACGTTGGCGGCGACCGGGTTGGGTTTCACCTCACTGAAAAGCGCCACTTCGAGACCCGCCTTGCGCAACGCGATCATCGCGTCGGCGATCATCGGCAGCTTCGCGAGACCCGGATCGGTGACCAGCAGCGGTCGCCTGAGGCCGACGGCCTTGCAGGCCTCGGGCAGCTCGCGGATACGGCCAGCGCCGAAGCGGATCGAGGTCGGGTAGTTCCAGTTGCCGACGAGCGGAGAGGACGCGGCCATCAGATGATTTCCATGTAGCGTTCGAGTTCCCAGTCCGTGATGGCCTTGCGGAACTCCCGCTCTTCCCATTCACGCGTTGCAGAATAGTGATCAACGAAAGCGTCGCCAAACAGATCGCGCGCCGGCTTGGAAGCTTTCAGCCGACCGGCCGCCTCCATGAGCGTGCGCGGCAGCTGCGACTTCACCGGGTGCTTGACGGCGTAGGAATTGCCCTTGATCGGCTCGCCCGGGTCGATCTTGTTCTCGATGCCCCACAGGCCTGCGCCGATGGCCGCGGCGAGTGCCAGGTAGGGATTGGCATCGGCGGCAGCGACCCGGTACTCGACGCGGGTCGACTTGGCCGAGCCTGGAATGACCCGCAGCGCCGTGGTGCGGTTCTCCACGCCCCAGGTCGCATCCGTCGGCGCCCAGAAACCCGGAATGAGCCGCCGGTAGGAGTTCACGTTCGAGGCCACCATCGCCAGCGTCTCCGGCATCAGCGCCCGCTGGCCGCCGACGAAGTGGCGCATCGTCGTGCTCATGCGATGGGGCGCTTTCTCGTCGAAGAAGACCGGCTTGCCGCCCTTCCACAGCGACATGTGCATGTGGCCGCCGCAGCCCGGCCAATCCTTGGACCACTTGGCCATGAAGGTGGCGAGCCAGCCGCGCCGCTGCGCCAGCACCTTGGTGAAGAGCTTGAACAGCGCGGCCTTGTCGGTGGCGGCCAGCGCACCGTCGACACGCAGTGCCGCTTCGAGCACGCCGGCGCCGGTCTCTGTGTGCAGGCTCTCGATGCCCATATCCATGGTCTCGCACATGGCGAGCAGGTCCTGGTACCAGTCCGACAGCACCGAATTGCGCAGCACCGAATAGCCGAAGAAGCCGGGCGAGATCGGCTTCAGGTTCTTGTGGCCTTTCTCGCGAATCGACTCAGGCGTCTCGACGAAGACGAAGAACTCATACTCGAAGCCGACCTTGACCTCGAAGCCGAGCTTGGCCGCGCGGGACAGCACGCGACGCAGCGTGCCGCGCGGACAGATCTCCTCTGCCCTGGCCACGAACTCGCAGAGGAACATCAGGTTGCCGGGCTCGGTCGCGATCTCGCGGCAGGTGTCGGGCAGGATGCGGACATTGGCATCGGGATAGCCGCTGTGCCAGCCCGTGTAGGTGCCGTTGTCGTAGAGCTGGTCGTTGGAATCCCAGCCCAGCACCACGTCGCAGAAGCCGAAGCCGCCTTCCAGCGCTGAATGGAACTTGTCGATGTGGATGTACTTGCCGCGCAGGATGCCGTCGATGTCGTGCACACCCACCTTGACGTGGGTCAGGCCCCGTTCCTTGACGATCTTGCGGGCATCAGCCGCCGACTTGACCTGGCGCGGATCCATGCCGTCCCCCGATTGATTTCCACTTTCCGCAGTTTGTCAGAGGCCGGTCTATCTCGACAGTATGAAATCGACCGGCCAGGTCACGAGTTGGGGGAAGATCGTCAGGACGGCGGTGAAGATCATCATGATCAGGAAGAACGGAATCACTTTCCAGGCGACGTAGGTCTGGGAATCGCCGGTGATGTTCTGGATCACGAACAGGTTGAAGGCCACTGGCGGGCTGATCTGCGCCATCTCGATGGTGAGGATCAGGAAGATGCCGAACCACAATTTGTCGAAGCCGGCGGCCAGGACGACCGGCAGCACGATCGGCAGGGTCAGCACGATCATGGAGAAGCCTTCCAGTACCGTGCCGAGCAGGATGTAGAAGAACATCAGGAACATGATCAGCACGAAGGGCGAGAGCTGCCACGAGGTGATGGCGGACGAGACGAACTGCGGCACGCGCAGGTTGGCCAGCACGGTGCCCACCATGAACGCGCCGATCACGATCATGCCGATCATGCAGGTGGTCTGGACCGAGCCCAGCAGCGCGTCTCGGATGCCCTTCCAGTTCAAGGTCCCCTGGCCGGCCGCGACAGCCAGAGCGCCCAGCACGCCGATGGCCGAGGCCTCCGAGGGGCTGGCGATGCCGGCGTACATGGTGCCGAGCACAGTCAGGATCAGGAAGGCCACCGGTCCCAGCTCGATCAGGCTTCTGAAGCGGTCGGCCCAGGTCCAGGTGGTGTGATCGTCGTTCGGCACCAACTTGGGGTTCAGGACGGAGCGGATGGCCATGTAGCCCATGAAACAGCCGGCAAGCGCAAAGCCCGGCAGGAAGCCCGCCGTGAACAGGCGCAGCAGCGATTCCTCGGCCAGCACGGCGTAGATGATCATCGGGATCGAGGGCGGGATGAGAAAGCCCAGCGTCCCCGCCCCGGCCAGGCTGCCGACCGCCAGACCCTTGTCGTAGCCGCGGTTCAGGAGTTCCGTGAGCGTGATGCGACCGACGACCTGCGTCGTGGCGGCCGACGATCCCGAGATCGCCGCGAACATCGAGCAGCCGATCACCGTGGTGTGGAACAGGCGCCCCGGCAGGAAACTCATCCACGGCGCGATGCCCGAGAACAGCGACTGCGACAGCCGCGTGCGGAACAGCAGCTCACCCATCAGGATGAACAGCGGCAGCGAGACGATGTCCGACGAGGTCGCCACGTTGAACGCCCAATTGGCGATCAGCTTGTGCGTCGGCAGATTGGTGTACATCTCCAGCAGCACGACTGCCGTGGCAATCAGCGCCGGCCCGATCCAGATGCCGACGCAAAGCAGTGCCACCATCAGGATCAGCAGCCAGGTCAGGATGGCAGTCATGTGCTTACTCGATGTCCTGACCGATGCGCAGGCTGGCATCGTCGCCCGGCTCGCCACGCAGCAGCCGGCCGAGGCGTGCAATCGCCTGCAGAGTGAAGAGAAGCGATCCCAGCGCCAGAGGAAACTGCGTGATCCAGCGCAGGATCTCGCTCTTCTCCGGCGAGCGTGACTCGCGCATCCAGGAGAACCAGGTCATCTCGCCGAGCGCCCAGGTGAGATAGGCGGCAATCGCGATGCCGCAGACGGTCGAGAACAGATCGAAGAAGCGTGCCACCGGTTTGGGCACGTTCTCGAGCAGCACATTCACTCGGATTTGCGCGCCGGCGCGCAGGGCATAGGCTGCCCCCATCAGGAACGCAGCGCCCATCAGGTAGGCGCTGAACTCCCAGGCGAAATAGAGACTGACGTTGAACAGATTGCGGCATGCGACCTCGGCCACGATCAGGCCGAGGATGGATGCGATGCAGACCGCCGACGCCCAGCCGCCCCACAGGGACAGCTCTTCGATCGCGTCGAGGACGCGACCGATCGGATCGGGCGGCCGACCTGAAGAACCGACGGACACGATCAGGAGCGTCCCAGGTCCTTCTTGTACTTGGCGATGATCTCGGCGGCGACCGGGCCGGCGCGGTCGACGAAGGCCTTCTCCAGGCCCACGGTCTTCGCGCGCATTTCCTTTAGCATCGGTTCCGGCACGATGATCATTTCCATACCGCCCTCGGTCAGGCGCTTGGAGCTGGTCGCGTCGGCCTCAACCGAGACCTTCCAGAACTCGGGCTCGAGCTTGGCCGCCAGATCCTTGATGATCTTCTGGTTGGCGGGCGAGATCTTCTTCCAGGTGTCGTTGTTGATGGTGACGATCTGCGAACTCCAGACATGGTTGGTCTTATAGAAATACTTGAGGAACTCCCAGAACTTGCCGTCGACGCCCGACACCGAAGAGGTGGTGACGCCGACCACGGCGCCCGACGCCAACGCCGGCACCGTCTCGCCCCACGGGATCTGAACCGCCGCCATGCCGAGTGAATTCACCATGTCGCCGGCCTGGCGATCGGGCACGCGGATCTTGAGGCCCTTCAGGCCGTCCAGCGTGTCGGACTTCGTCTTGGTGTGCAGGTACTGCGTCGGCCACGGCACGGTGTAGAGGATCGTCTGGTTGAACTTGGTGGCGATCTTGTCGAACTCGGGCCGCGCGTACTTCTGCAGCACCTTGAGCTCTTCGGGATTGGCGACCAGGAACGGCACGCCCTCGATACCGAGCAGCGGCGCCTCGCCGACCTGCTGGATGTTGAGGATGTCGGCCATCGGCACCAGCCCGTCGCGCACGGCGTTCAGCTGCTCCGGTCCCTTGTAGCCCAGCGATCCGCCGGAATGGACGGTGATCACCACTTGGCCGTTGGTCGCCTTGGCGACTTCCGCGGCGAACAGCTTGGCGTTCTTGGTGTGGAAGTTGCCGTCCGGCCACACTGTCGCCAGATCGAGCTTCATCGGCGCCTGCGCACCCACCATCGAAGGCGCGCCGATCACCGCCGCCGCACCCGCTCCCACGCCTGCCTTCAAGGCCGTCCTGCGTCCCAGTTTCATAGTAGCCCCCATTTGCTCGTTGATTCCCCGACCCACACTACTCAGCCGCCCGCAGCGGCTTGTACGCGTAAAGCTTCTCGGCGCTGTCCGACGAGATCAGCTCGTCGGCAAGATCGTTGGCGACTTGCGCCCGGTCGCGCTCGGCCGGCGCGCCGATGCCGCCACCGCCCGGCGTCAGGACCATGAGGCGCTCGCCCGGCGGGATGAGCTGGAAGCCCTTGCCCTTGAGCGTCTTGCCCGACTTCAGCGCCACGAATCCCGCCTCGCCGTCGCCACCACCGTCCCGACCGCGCGCCGGATAGTCGATCCGGTCGAAGGCCGCCAGCAGATCGAACGGCTCGTCGATGCCGCTTTCGATCTCCATGATCTGACCCAGCCCACCACGCGTGCGGCCGGCGCCGCCCGAATCTGGACGGAACTCCTTGCGCCAGAAAATCAGCGGCGTCTGGGTCTCGGCGATCTCGACCGGCGTGCCACGCACGCCGCTGGGATAGGCCGTGGCCGAGAGGCCATCCTTGTCCGGCCGCGCGCCGGTGCCGCCGTTCGAGGTGATGGCCATGCCGAAGCCGTAGTTACCGCCCTCGCCGCCATTCACCCGGCCGCGCACATTGATGTTCCACAGGCACGAGGTGCCCTCGGCCGGCACGCGCTCGGGAATGACCTGGCGCAGGCAGCCAAAGGCCACGTCCGGCAGCATCTGGCCGATGACGTGGCGCGAGGCGACGGCGGTGGGCTTGGGCGCGTTCAGAATGCAGCCCTCGGGCGCCGACACGGTGAGCGGTTCAAGCGATCCGGCGTTGTTGGGAATATGGGTCGCCACGACGCAGCCCAGCCCGAACACGGTGTAGGCGGTCGTATAGGCTTGCGGCACATTGATGCCGCGTGCGGAGACGCCGGTGGTGCCGCTGTAGTCGACGTGGATGCCGCTGTCGGAAACGGTGAGCGCGGCCTTGAGCGTCACCGGCTCATCGTAGCCGTCGACCGTCATCGCATTGTGCCACGTGCCCTTGGGCAGCCTGGCGATCTCGGCCAGCACTGCCTCGCGCGAGCGGGCGATGATGTGCTCGCCGAGCGGGTCCAGCGTATCGATGCCGAACTCGTCCATCATCTCAACCAGGCGGCGGGCGCCAACGTCGTTACAGGCGGCCAGCGAATAGACGTCGCCCTCGGTGTCGACCGGCAGGCGCGTGTTGGCGCGGATCATTGCCATCAGCGTCTCGTTCGCCTTGCCCTGGTCGAACAGCTTCAGCATCGGGATGTAGAGGCCCTCCATGAACACGTCGGTCGCGTCAGGCCCGAAGCCGATGCCGCCGATGTCCATGAGATGGCTGGTGCAGGAGAACAGCGCGACCAGCCGGCCATTCCGGAAGCAAGGCGTGGTAATGACGAAGTCGTTGAGATGGCCGGTGCCCATCCACGGATCGTTGGTGATGTAGGCGTCGCCCGGCTTCATGCCCTCGATCGGGAAATAGCGCAGGAAGTGTTTTACCGACTCGGCCATGGAATTGACGTGGCCGGGCGTGCCGGTGACGGCCTGGGCCAACATCCGGCCCTCGCGGTCGAAGACGCCAGCCGAGAGGTCGCCGCACTCGCGCACGATCGGGCTGAAGGCGGTGCGCATCAGCGTCTGCGCCTGCTCCTCGACCACGGCGATCAGACGGTTCCACATGATCTGCAGATCGATCAGCCCGACGCTGTTGGACTGGCTCATGACGCTCTCCTCACCCGGCCCGCCGGTCCATGACGATACAGCCGGAGGCATCGATGTGCGCGGTAAAACTGGCCGAAATATAGGTCGAGGTCTCGTCCTCCGCCACGATCGCGGGGCCTGGGAAGGCGCTGCCCGGCGGCAATGCCTCGCGGCGGTAGACCGGAACATCGGTGGTCCGGCCGCTGCGGCCGTCGAATACCGGGCGGCGCCCGACCGGCACCGGCTGGGGCGCGGCAGGTGCGGCACCCTGGGGCGCCGGCAGGTTGGTCTCGGTCGAGACCTGCACCGACCAGCTCAGGATTTCTATGGCGGCATTGGGGATGTGCCGCTCGAACAGCGCCGCATAGTCGCGCTCGTAGGCCATACGCAGTGCCTCGGCATCGCTCGCGACCAACGACCTGAGCGGCAGGGGCACCACGATCTCGTGGCCTTGACCCACGTAGCGCATGAAGGCCACGCGGCGCTCGAAGGTCTTCATGCCACGGGCGCCGGGCGCCACCAGCGCCGTCGCCTCCGCACTCATCTCGCCGAGGAGCTGCGAGGCCGAGGCTGCATCGAAAGCATCGAGTCGCATGTAGCGGCTGCGCACCAGTTCGTAAGAAACCGGCGCGGCCAGGAAGCCCACCGCCGAGCCGACTCCCGCGTTGGGCGGCACAATCACGCGCTGGACACCGATCTTTTCGGCGACCCGTGCGGCATGCAGCGGCGCGCCGCCGCCGAAGGCGATCAGATTGTACTGGTTGACCGACGCCCCGCGTTCGACGGCATGCACACGGGCGGCACTGGCCATGTTCTCCGACACCATCTCGTAAACCGCGTAAGCCGCCATGTCCGTCGACAACCCGAGCCCCTGGGCGACGTCGCGCTCAAGCGCCCCCTTGGCCGCGTCGAGATCGAGCGCGATCGTGCCGCCGGCGAAATCCTTGGGATCGATCGTTCCCAGCACAAGGTTGGCATCGGTCACCGCGGGATGGCGGCCACCGCGGCCGTAGCAGGCGGGCCCGGGCTCGGCGCCGGCACTCTCCGGCCCCACCGTGACACGCTTCAGCGCGTCGAGCCGGGCGATCGAGCCACCCCCTGCTCCGATCTCGACCATCTCGATCACGGGAATGCGGACCGGCAGGCCGGAGCCCTTGAGGAAGCGGGCGGCACGGTCGACCTCGAACAGCCGCGCGGTGTGCGGCGTGTAGTCGTCGATCAGGCAGATCTTGGCCGTCGTGCCCCCCATGTCGTAGCTCAGCGCGCGCTTTTCGCCAGCGCGGGCCGCCACTTGAGCTGCAAAAATCGCGCCGCCCGCGGGACCCGACTCGATCAGGCGAACGGGAAAGCGCCGCGCCGTCTCGATGGCGGTAAGGCCGCCGCCGGAGGTGACGAGGTAGATCGTGCCCTTGAAGTTTTCGGCCGCCAGCGCCGTCTGCATGCGCTGCAGATAGGAGTCCATGAGAGGCTGCACATAGGCATTGGCCACCGCAGTCGAGGTCCGCTCGTATTCCCGGACTTCGGGACAGACCTCGCTGGAGAGCGTCACCCTAAGCGCCGGCAGCTCGGCCGCGAGGATCTCACGGGTTCGCCGCTCGTGCGCCGGATTGACATACGCGTGCATGAACGCCACCGCCACGCTTTCGATTCCCTGAGCGGCGAGGTCGGCCGCCACGGCACTCACAGCGGCCTCGTCGAGCGCCAGACGTACTTTGCCATGCACATCCATGCGCTCGGGAACGGTGAAGCGCAGCGCGCGCGGCACCAGCGGGCGCGGCTTCTCGATGGTGAGGTCGTATTGGTCGTAGCGGCTCTCGTTGGCGATATCGAGAACGTCGCGGAAGCCTTCCGTGGCGATCAGGGCCGTGCGGGCGCCGCGACGTTCGATCACGGCATTGGTGGCGAGTGTCGTACCGTGGACAAAGACATCGACATCATCGAAGCCGCGGCCGGAATCGGCCAGAATCAAGCGTACACCGTCGAGAACCGCCTCTTCCGGCCGCTGCGGCGTCGTCAGCAGCTTGCGGGTCAGCCGTCGCCCGCCTTCCTCCAGCACCACATCCGTAAACGTGCCGCCAATGTCGACGGCAATGCGCAAATCCTTGACCACTGCTGCTCCAAACTCCTGTCCCACGGATGCGGGCGCGACCGTAGACCGGCCTCCCCTGCGTTGCAATTCGCAGGCCAGCGCGCCTATGGTCGCCCTGTGACGGCCCAGGCCTCCAGTCTCCGAGCGCGCATTCATGCGCTGCTGCATTTCACCGACCCCAGCGACGCGGGACGCCGGTGGCGGCTGCTGCACTTTTGCGTGCTTGGCGTCGGGCTGTTCGCCGTGATCCTGCTGTCGATCGACAACCTCCCGCTCGATACGCGGAACGGCCTGCGCTACGCGATCTGGGCGGTCGCCATCCTGTTCTTCATCGAATACGTCCTGCGACTGTGGGTGGCGCCGGAGGAGGGGCGCTACAGAGAGGCCTCGCCCACGATGGCCCGGCTGCAATGGGCGGTGTCCCTGCCGGGCCTGGTCGGACTCCTGGCGACCGTGCCGGTGTTCATGTGGCTGGCCGGCTACCGCATCGTCGGCTCCGATGCCGCGTCGATCTTCTGCGTCCTCTGGATCCTCAAGCTCGGCCTGCACGCGCCCGCGCTCGGGACCTTGGCCCGTGTCGTGTCGAACGAACGCGCACCGATCGCCGGCGTCCTGGTCCTGTTCTTCATTGTCCTCGTGATCGCCGCGACCGCGGCGCACCAGCTCGAGCGCGGGCGCCAGCCCGAAGCGTTCGGCAGCCTCCCCAACGCCCTATGGTGGGCCGTCGTGACGCTGACCACAACGGGCTACGGCGACGTGGTGCCGGTCACCGTGGGTGGGCGCCTGGTCGGCTCTGTCCTGATGATCAGCGGCATTTCCGTACTCGCCATCATGACCGGCGTGCTTGCGACCGGCTTCTCCCAGGAAGAGCGGCGGCGCGAGTACCTCAGGGTCTGGGAACAGGTGGCGCGCGTACCAATCTTCGCCGCCCTGGGCGTCGTCACCCTGTCCGAGATCGTGGGCAAGCTGCGAACCCGCTACTATCCCTCGCACGTCACCATCATGCGGCGCGGCGATCCCGGCGACTCGATGTTCTTCATCTCGAGCGGCGAGTGCGAAGTCCGCCTGCCGAGCGGCGGCACCGTGAAGCTCGGCGAAGGCGCATTCTTCGGCGAAATGGCGCTGCTGGAACGCCAACCACGGTCCGCCACCGTGGCGACGGCGCGACCGACCACGTTGCTGGTGCTGTATGCCAGCGACTTCTACGAGATCGCCTCGCGCATCCCCGCCCTGGCCGACGCCGTCGAAGTCGAGGCAAAGCGGCGACGCGAGGAAAATCTCGAAAGAAGGGCGGGCGAACCCAA
>ERZ1292640.1063-Hain-H43-02um-R1-1063-length-22716-cov-6_pt2 | contig 19851 bp, 20 predicted proteins | sample MGYA00564404_ERZ1292640 | MGnify/ENA primary metagenome ERZ1292640 (study PRJEB36523, sample SAMEA6512636) | groundwater metagenome | collected 2019-01-08 | study: AquaDiva: Metagenomics assemblies of 32 groundwater samples
TATGATCGTGTGTACGACAAACTGGTTGGGCCGACTGGGATTGCGTTCAGTTACGATGATGCGGTTGCACCTGCGAGGATCATCAAGAAGTTCAAGGAGAAGTCCGGCAAGCTCGCTCTGAAAGCCGCCGTTCTCGAAAAACAGGTCTTCGACGGGTCGCAGCTTGATCAACTCTCCAAACTTCCCACTCGCAAAGATCTCATGGCGGGTGTTGTGGGAAGTCTGCAGGCACCGATCGCGGGCATTGTCGGCGCGATTGCTGCCGTGATGCGCGATCTGGTCTACGTCATCGATGCGATCGAAAAGAAAAAGCAAGCGGCCTGACGGGTAACAAGTTTTTGAACATCATTCACAAGGAGAACTACAATGTCAGCAGTGGCAGAAATTGTTGAGAAGATCGAAAAGCTCACGCTTCTTGAAGCAGCGGAGTTGAAGAAAGCGTTGGAGGAGAAGTTCGGCGTCACCGCTGCAGCCCCGATCATGATGGCGGGCGGAGCGATGCCGGCAGCCGCGGGTGCCGCGCCTGCAGTTGAGGAGAAAACAGAATTCGCGGTTGAGCTGAAGAACGCCGGTGCCCAAAAGATCAACGTCATCAAAGTTGTCCGTGCGGCGACTGGACTTGGGTTGAAAGAGGCGAAGGATCTCGTCGACGGCGCCCCCAAGGTTGTGAAGGAGGGTCTCAACAAGGATGAGGCTGAGAAGCTGAAGAAAGAGATCGAAGAGGCTGGCGGGCAGGTGGAACTGAAGTAAGACCGACACGAAAACTCTTTCGAACTTTTCATTCATCATCACTGTTGAATCAAACGAGCAAAATCTCTCGATCATAACCAAACTCAAAGCCGATGGTTCTCCCATCGCAGATGGGATTTGAGCCATCGGCTTGAGCCATATTATAGAGAGCGGTCTCACGGTTCGTTCGATTTTCAAGGATTTCCTTCTGATTTCGCCGCTTCCGGCTTCTCGGGCGAGGTCAGATTGTGCTGTTCACCATCAATTTTCCAAAAGGAGTGGTTGACTTGAAGAACCAATCCAGTGGCACGAACGGTCGAATTTCCTTCAGCCGGATTCCTTCCGTTATTGAAACCCCGGACCTGCTGAACGTCCAGATCGATTCATTCAACAAGTTCTTGCAGTCGGATGTCCCTCCTCATCGGCGCAAGAAGCTCGGACTGCATCAAGTCTTCGAAATGAATTTTCCGATCACCGACGCGCGTGAGAATTTCCTCCTGGAGTTTGCCGAGTACTATGTTGAAAAACCGAAGTACTCCGTCGTCGAGTGTCAGGAGCGCGGGCTCACGTTCTCGGTACCTCTCAAGGCGAAGCTTCGTCTCTCGTCAAAGAGGGAAGGAAGCCAGGAGTTCACTGACACGATTGAGCAAGAGGTATATCTCGGCAACCTGCCCGCGATGACGGCTCGGGGTACGTTCATCATCAACGGCGCTGAGCGAGTCGTGGTCAGCCAGCTACATCGGTCCCCGGGCGTCTTTTTTGGCGAGTCCGTGCACCCGAACGGCACGCTGATGTACTCGGCGAGGATCATCCCGTTCCGCGGTTCGTGGGTTGAGTTCTCGACGGACATCAACAACGTGATGTACGCGTACATCGACCGGAAGAAGAAATTCCCCGTCACGACACTTCTTCGCGCATTGGGGTATTCGTCGGACGACGAGCTTCTCGATCTCTTCGCGCTCGTTGAGGAAGTCGATGTCAACAAGATCAACCTGAAAGACTACCTGGGACGAACGATTTGCAGCGATGTCTTCGACAAGAAGACGGGCGAAATCTTTATCAACAAGGACGCAAAGCTGACCGAAGAGCACATCAAGCAGATCAAGAAGGCGGAGATTCGAAAGATCCGTTTCCGGAAATCGGACGCGACCGAAGAGCAGTCCGTTATTGCCAACACGATCCTGCGCGACGTTGCCCGGTCAGAGGAAGACGCTCTCGAGACGATCTATTCCCAGCTCCGATCGGGTGAAGCTCCCGATCTTGATACCGCGAAGAGTCTGATCGACCGACTCTTTTTCAACCCGAAACGGTATGACCTCGGTGACGTGGGTCGTCACCGGATGAACGCGAAGCTCGGCCTGAACATCAAAGAGGACATCACGACGCTCACGCGGGAAGACATCGTCGCGATTGTCAAGTACCTGATCGACCTCCAACAGGGAAAGAGGACCGTTGACGATATTGACCACCTGGGCAACCGCCGTGTGCGCACGGTCGGCGAGCAGCTTGCACAGCAGTTCAATGTCGGTCTCTCGCGAATGACCCGAACGATCCGCGAGCGCATGAACCTGCGCGATAGCGAAACGATCACGCCGCAGGATCTGGTCAATGCGCGGACGATCACGAGCGTCATCAACGCGTTCTTCGGCACAAACCAGCTTTCCCAGTTTATGGATCAGACCAACCCGCTTGCCGAAATGACGCACAAGCGGCGCGTGTCGGCGCTGGGTCCCGGAGGTTTGACTCGCGAGCGCGCTGGGTTTGAGGTTCGTGACGTTCACTATACGCACTACGGTCGTCTGTGCCCCATCGAGACGCCGGAAGGCCCGAACATCGGTCTGATTTCATCCCTCTGTATTCACGCGCGAATCAATGATTTTGGATTCATCGAGACCCCTTATCGAAAAGTCAAGGGCGGGAAGGTGTCGGAGGAAATCGAATTTCTCACCGCCGAAAAGGAAGATGAGGTGATCATCGCCCAGGCGAATGCGCCGATCGATGACCGCGGACGTTTTCAGGAAGAGCGAATCAAGTCGCGATTCCAAAGTGACTATCCCTTGGCTGAGCCTGAGAAGGTGCAGTTTATGGACGTTGCTCCCAACCAGATCGTCAGCGCTGCGGCCGCGCTCATCCCATTCTTGGAGCACGATGACGCCAATCGTGCGTTGATGGGCTCGAACATGCAGCGACAGGCTGTTCCGCTCCTTTCGCCTGAGCCTCCTATTGTGGGGACAGGTCTCGAGGAGAAGATCGCACGTGATTCCAGGACCATGATTGTTGCAGAGCGTAACGGCGTCGTCGAATCCGTTGCTGCTGACAGCATCGTCGTTCAGTATGATATTGACGAGAACAGCACTGAAGCGATCATCAGCTTCGAGGATAAGCGGCGCGTTGAGTACAAGCTCACGAAATTCTTCAGGACGAACCAGGACACGTGCATCAATCAGAAGCCGCTCGTGGAGGCTGGAGATCGTTTGAAGCGTGGTGATGTGCTTTCTGATGGATGTGCGACGAGCAAAGGCGAGCTCGCATTGGGCCGGAACGTGCTCGTTGCATTCATGCCGTGGCGGGGGTACAACTTCGAGGACGCTATCGTTGTCAGCGAACGAATTGTCGCCGAGGATGTTTTCACCTCCATCCACATCGAGGAGTTTGAGCTTCAAGTTCGGGACACGAAGCGCGGTGAGGAGGAGCTGACTCGTGAAATTCCAAACGTCAGCGAAGAAGCTACCAAGGATCTGGACGAGAATGGCATTGTCCGCATCGGCGCTGAGGTCAATGAGGGCGACATCCTGATCGGCAAGATCACGCCGAAGGGGGAGACGGATCCGACTCCAGAGGAAAAACTGCTGAAGGCGATCTTCGGTGAAAAAGCTGGTGACGTGAAAGATGCGTCCTTGAAAGCTCCACCAGGAATGAAGGGCGTTGTCATTTATACCAAGCTTTTCAGTCGAAAGAAGAAAGACACGGAGAGTAAGAAAGAAGACAAGAAGAAGCTCGAAGCGCTTGATCGCGCGCGGCGGAAGGATCTCAAAGAGCTCCAGGAAAAGCTCGCCAAGAAACTGGATCAGCTCCTGGCAGGTGAAAAGTCGGCAGGCATTCGGGACGCGGACGGCAATGTGGTGATCCGCAGTGGAACGGCGCTCAAGGAGGATACATTCCAGTCGCTTGAGTCGCTCGAGAATCTTGACTTCAATCAAGAGTGGGTGGACGAAAAGAGAAAGAACAACCTCATCGTCAAAGTATACGAGAACTACCGGCAGAAGCTGAGCGAGATCGAAGAGCTTTATCGTCACGAGAAGAACAAGATCCAACTGGGTGACGAGCTAGCGCCCGGAATCGTTCAACTTGCCAAGGTCTACGTTGCCAAGAAGCGGAAGCTCTCGGTTGGCGACAAGATGGCCGGGCGTCATGGCAACAAAGGCGTTGTTTCCACAATCGTCCCCGTTGAGGACATGCCGTTTCTGCCCAATGGTACGCCGGTCGATCTGGTTCTCAACCCGTTGGGTGTGCCTTCCCGGATGAATCTCGGCCAGCTGTTCGAAGTCGCTCTGGGCTGGGCGGGTCATCAGCTTGGTCTGAAATACTCTTCACCGATCTTTGACGGTGCGACTTGGGAAGAGGTTCAGGAACAGATCAAGAAAGCGGGCCTCGGCGAAACGTCGAAATCGACTCTGATTGATGGGCGTACCGGTGAACCGTTCGATCAGGAAGTGACTGTCGGCTACATCTATATGATGAAGCTTTCACACCTGGTTGATGACAAGATTCACGCCCGCTCGATTGGACCCTACTCCCTGATTACTCAGCAGCCGCTGGGTGGCAAAGCGCAGTTCGGCGGTCAGCGTTTTGGAGAGATGGAGGTTTGGGCGCTGGAAGGATACGGCGCATCGCACGTTCTGCAAGAGATTCTCACGGTGAAATCCGACGACGTTGTGGGTCGGGCGAAAGTGTATGAAGCGATCGTTAAAGGCGAGAACCTGCCCGAACCGAATGTGCCGGAGTCGTTTAACGTCCTTGTTCGAGAGTTGCAAGGTCTAGGGCTCGAAATCAAGATCGAATGATGGATCAGTCAAGTCTACCCGAAAGACCTTGAACTGTTCTGCGCCCCTGGCGCAGCCGAAAAAAGAAATTGAACTTTGGAGGTACTCCATGCCTTTTGCATCTAGAGAAACGTCGACACCGAGGTTGGTGTCGAAAGTCACGATCGGCCTTGCGTCTCCGGACATGATTCTCTCCCGCTCGCACGGAGAGGTGACAAAGCCCGAAACGATTAACTATCGCTCATTCCGTCCTGAGAAGGACGGGCTCTTCTGCGAGAAAATCTTCGGGCCTGTTCGGGACTGGGAATGCCACTGCGGAAAGTACAAGCGCATCCGCTATAAGGGGATCACCTGCGATCGCTGCGGAGTCGAAGTAACGCAGAAAAGCGTTCGTCGCGAGCGCATGGGACATATCGCTCTGGCCGTTCCGGTCGTGCATATCTGGTATTTCCGCTCCCTGCCGAGCAAGATCGGGTACGTCCTGGGACTCTCGAGCAAGGAGCTCGAGAAGATCATCTATTATGAGTCCTACGTGGTGATCAACCCCGGCACAACGGGACTCCAGAAGCAGGACCTTTTGACGGAGGATCAGTACCTCGAAATCATGACGTCGCTGCCCGAGAACAACAACGGCCTCGAGGATACCGACCCGAAGAAATTTATCGCAAAGATGGGCGGTGAGGCGATCAAGGATCTGTTGAGGCGGATCAATATCGAAGAGCTCGCGCTGCTGCTGCGGACGGAAGTGAGAGCCGAGAGTTCCGTTCAGAAGAAGACGGAAGCGCTTAAGCGGTTGCGGGTGCTTGAGGCCTTCCGCAAGAGCAATGAGAGCGCCCACAACAAGCCGGAATGGATGGTGCTCGATGTTATTCCTGTCATCCCACCGGAGTTGCGTCCACTCGTCCCTCTTGAGGGTGGACGATTCGCGACATCCGATCTGAACGATCTTTATCGTCGGGTCATCATTCGAAACAACCGCCTCAAGCGGCTGATCGAGATTAAAGCCCCCGAGGTCATTCTGCGCAACGAGAAGCGAATGTTGCAGGAGGCTGTTGACTCTCTGCTCGACAACTCGCGGCGGGTCAATGCGGTGCGAAGTGATAACAACCGCGCGCTGAAGTCCCTTTCCGATATGCTCAAAGGAAAGCAGGGCCGCTTCCGCCAGAACCTCCTCGGAAAACGGGTCGATTACTCCGGCCGCTCAGTCATCGTGGTCGGACCGGAGCTGAGACTGCATGAATGCGGTTTGCCGAAGGACATGGCGGTGGAGCTGTTCAAGCCGCACATCATCCGCAAGCTCATCGAGCGCGGCCTGGTCAAGACGGTGAAGAGCGCCAAGAAGATGGTGGACAAGAAAGGACCCGAGGTGTGGGATATTCTCGACCATATCATCGACGGTCATCCGGTGCTGCTCAACCGCGCTCCGACGTTGCACCGTCTGGGTATCCAGGCCTTCCAGCCTGTGCTTGTCGAAGGCAAGGCGATCCGCATCCATCCGATGGTGTGCACGGCGTTCAACGCAGACTTCGATGGTGACCAGATGGCAGTGCACGTGCCTCTTTCCTATGAGGCCCAGCTCGAAGCCCGCATCCTGATGCTCTCGAGCCACAACATTTTGTCGCCAGCCAACGGCGCGCCGATCGTCACGCCGACGCAGGATCAAGTGCTTGGGTGCTACTATCTCACAAAGTCAAAAGCTGGAGACCTCGGAGAGGGGATGACCTTCTACGCGCCAGAAGAGGTCGTCATCGCGTACGATCAGGGTAGGGTTGGTTTGCACGCCCGCATCAAGGTCCGAATCGACGGCAAGCTTGTCGAAACCACAACCGGCCGAGTGGTCTTCAACCAGATACTGCCGAAGGATACCCCCTTCATCAACGAGCTCTTGAACAAAAAGCGCCTCGTGCAGATCGTCGCGAACGTTTTCCGTCGCAGTGGCAACTTGGTGACTGCTCAATTCCTCGACAAATTGAAGACGCTTGGCTTCAGCTACGCGACGCACGGCGGTCTCTCTGTCTCCATCGGCGACGTTATCATTCCTAAAGAGAAATACGAGCTTGTCGCCAAGGCTCAAAAAGATGTGGAGAATGTCGCGAGCCAATACTATCGAGGTTTCATCACCAACGGTGAGCGGTACAATAAGGTCATCGACATCTGGACGCGAGCAACGAGCCGGATCGCCGAGAAGTTGATCGATTCCTTGCAGCATTCGCGTGAAGGATTCAACTCATTGTATATGATGGTTGACTCGGGCGCTCGAGGCTCGAAAGAGCAGGTGCGTCAGCTTGCAGGCATGCGCGGACTGATGGCGAAACCGCAGAAGAGCATGTCCGGAGCGACCGGTGAACTGATCGAGAACCCGATCACGGCGAACTTCCGTGAAGGGCTCTCCATCCTTGAATACTTCATCTCGACACACGGTGCGCGCAAAGGTCTTGCCGACACCGCTCTGAAGACCGCCGATGCAGGGTATTTGACACGGCGCCTGGTTGACGTCGCTCAAGACGCTATCATTGCCGAAGAGGACTGCGGCACCATTCGTGGTGTTCTCACGGGAGCCCTGAAGGAAGGCGAGGATGTGAAAGAGCCGCTCGCCGAGCGAATCCTTGGCAGGGTATCGGTGCACGATGTGACGGATCCGTTGACAAATGAGGTGATTGTCGAAGCTGGCGATATCATTAACGAGGAAAAGGCTCAAAGGATTTCCGAGACTTCCATCGAGATGGTCGAGATCCGATCCGCGCTGACGTGCAATTCTCGCCGTGGTGTGTGCGCGAACTGCTATGGACGTGACCTTACGACCGGCAAGCTCGTTGAGCCGGGAACCGCCGTCGGAGTCATCGCTGCGCAATCCATCGGCGAGCCTGGCACGCAGCTTACGCTTCGCACCTTCCACACCGGCGGAACGGCAAGCTTGATTGCCGCGCAGTCACAAATCGTCTCCAAGTTCGAAGGATGGGTCAAGTGCGATGGTGTGAAGACCCTTACGATCGTTACCGAGACAGGGAAGCACCTGATCGCCTCCGGTCGCAGCGGTGTCATCAACATCATTGATGAGGACAACCGCGTCCTCGCGAAGTACGACGTTCCGTACGGTGCCATGCTGATGGTACACGATGGATCGAAGGTGTCGAAGGGCGAGATGATCTACGAGTGGGATCCCTACAACGCCGTGATTATCTCGGAGCACTCGGGAACGGTGACGTACGTTGATCTGAAAGAAAACGTCACGTATCGAGAGGAGCCGGATGAGCAGACAGGTCACATCCAGAAGGTTGTTATCGATAGTCGCGAGAAGAGCCTCATTCCGGCGGTCGCCATCGTTAATGCAAAGGGGCAGCGAGTTGGAACGTATTCCATCCCGACTCGCGCGCATTTGATCGTTGAGAATGGTGAGCAAATCCAGGCCGGTACCATCCTGGTCAAGATCCCGCGCGACATTGGAAAGACGCGCGACATTACGGGCGGTCTGCCTCGAGTGACAGAACTCTTCGAGGGACGGCATCCGAACGAGCCGGCCATTGTCGGGGAGATCGACGGTGTGGTGACCATCGGCCAGCCCAAGCGCGGCGCGCGCGAAGTCTTCGTGCAGAGCCACGACGGCAAGGACAAGCGGACCTATCTCATTCCGCTGGGCAAGCACATTCTTGTCCAGGACAATGATGTTGTCCGGGCAGGCGAGCGCCTCTCTGCCGGTGCGATTGATCCGCACGACATCCTGAGAATCAAAGGTACGATTTCTGTGCAAGAATACCTTGTGAACGAGATCCAGGAAGTGTACCGGATGCAGGGTGTGAAGATCAATGACAAGCACATCGAGGTGATCGTGCGGATGATGATGCAGAAGGAGCGCATCATTGATCCGGGTGACACCAAGTATCTCGAGGGGGACAACGTCGACAAGTCGAGACTAAGAGACGAAAACGAGGGCCTGGAGGGCAAGGTCGTAGTTGTGAACAAGGGTGACTCGAAGCTGAAGAACGGTGCAACGAGTGCGAAGAAGGTTGTTCGGGAGATCAACGCCGACCTTCGCAAAAAAGGGAAAAAGCCCGTTGAAGTTCGTGATGCGGACGCGGCGACGTCTGAACCTATCCTGCTGGGTATCACGCAGGCCTCCTTGACGACCGACAGCTTCTTCTCGGCAGCCTCGTTCCAGGAAACGACAAAGGTGCTGACAGACGCGGCAATCGAGGGGAAGGTCGACTACCTGCTCGGGCTGAAAGAGAATGTGATCATGGGTCATCTGATCCCGGCGGGCACTGGTCAAAAGAAGTTCCGTGACGTCATCGTCGCGTCCGAAGTCGTGTATGAAGGCGAGGTACTCGTGCCTGCGGGGGGTGAGGAAAGGGCGGAAGCCGTCGAGACGAAGGAGCGGAAGAGGAAGGCGAAGGCAGCAGCTTCATAGTTTTCCAGCGTCGAGGACGAGAAAGCGATTGACAATCAGGTCAAAAAACGCTACATTAAAAAGCTTTTTTAACCCGATTTTTCAACCGGCAGTGAAGGAGCCAGTCTAATTGCCAACGATAAATCAGTTAGTTCGTAACAGCAGAGAGGAAATACTCTGGAAGAGTAAATCTCCGGCTCTACAATCGAGTCCCCAGAAGCGAGGTGTGTGCACGCGCGTCTATACGACAACACCAAAGAAGCCCAACTCAGCACTGAGAAAAGTGGCCCGTGTGCGACTGACGAACCAGATGGAGGTCACGGCCTACATTCCTGGAGAAGGACATAACTTACAGGAGCATTCGATTGTGTTGATCCGCGGCGGCAGGGTAAAGGATTTGCCAGGGGTCCGTTATCACATCATTCGTGGCACGCTTGATACGCAAGGGGTTCAGGATCGAAAACAGGGAAGATCAAAATACGGTGCAAAAAAGCCAAAGCAGCAGTAGAATTCCGAGAAGCTGATGAGAAAGAAAAGATCTACAAAGCGAGTCATTAGTCCGGATCCAAGATTCCAGGATCTTCTCGTTTCAAGGTTTATCAACTCGTTGCTGAAAAAAGGAAAGAAGCACCTTGCGCGACAGATCCTGTATGGGGCGTTTAATGCCATTGAGGAGCGAACGAAGAATAATCCGCTTGATGTTTTCAAGAAGGCGATGAGCAACGCGTCGCCGATCATTGAGGTCCGCGCCCGCAGAGTTGGTGGTGCTACCTATCAAATTCCCACAGAAGTTCGTCCCGAGCGGCGAACCGCTCTCGCAATCCGCTGGCTGATCAGCTACGCCAAAGAACGCTCGGATACGTCGATGGCTCACAAGCTCGCTTCCGAATTGATCGCTGCGGCTGCCGGAGAAGGTGGAGCGATCAAGAAAAAGGATGATGTCCATCGAATGGCAGAAGCGAACAAAGCTTTTGCCCACTTCAAGTGGTAGGACGTTTGTCAGGTTATTCATACGCAGGTTCTCAGATTTGACGATCCCCGCGAGAGACTTTCCTCTCGCGAAAAGTGATATTCTATGCCTCGCGACTATTCATTAGAGAGAACGAGAAACATCGGCATCATGGCTCACATTGATGCCGGTAAGACGACCACGACGGAGCGCATCCTTTTCTACACCGGTGTCCTTCACCGGATGGGTGAGGTCCACGATGGCGCCGCGACGATGGACTGGATGGAACAGGAAAAGGAGCGGGGCATTACGATCACCAGTGCTGCCACGACGTGTTTCTGGCGAAACCATCGCGTCAATATTATCGACACACCCGGTCACGTTGATTTCACGATTGAGGTGGAACGCTCCCTCCGCGTGCTCGACGGTGCCGTCGCACTCTTCTGTTCCGTTGGCGGAGTCGAACCGCAGTCGGAGACCGTGTGGCGCCAGGCCGACAAGTACGGCGTGCCCCGGATCGCGTTTGTGAACAAAATGGACCGTGCGGGGGCTGATTTCATCGCTGTTGTTGAAATGATAAAGCATCGCTTGGGAGCGAACGCAGTGCCCGTTCAGTTGCCGGTCGGCGAAGGTGATATGTTCTCTGGCACCATCGATCTGATCACGATGAAGGCCAGGATGTATCACGAAGGAACTCAAGGTGCGACGTGGGATGATCTTGACATCCCCGAGAAGCTCCGTCCGAAGGCGAACGAGTTTCGGATCAAGATGCTGGAAGCGGTTGCAGACGAAGACGACACATTGCTGGGGAAATATCTCGAGGGCAAAGAGATCTCACCGGATGAGATCCGACGGGTTCTTCGCAGAGCCACACTGAAGGCACGGATCATTCCCGTTCTCTGCGGCTCAGCATTTAAGAACAAAGGGGTACAGGAGCTCCTCGACGCCGTCATCGACTTCTTGCCTTCACCGATGGACATCAATGAAGGCGTCTTGCACGGGCATCATCCGCACAGGCGAGACGATGTCGTTCGCAAGATTAGCGACACCGAAGAGTTTACGGCTCTCGCGTTCAAAATCATGACAGATCCATTTGTCGGTCGGCTGACCTACTTCAGAATCTACTCAGGCACGCTGAAGTCCGGATCCTACGTCTATAATGTGACTGCGGACAGAAAGGAGCGGATCGCGCGGGTACTTCTGATGCACGCGAATCATCGCGAGGAAGTCACCGAGGCGTTTGCCGGTGATATCGTCGCTGCGATCGGGCTGAAGTACACGAGGACGGGCGATACGCTCACCAACGAGGATGATCCAATCATCCTTGAGCGGATGGAATTCCCTGAGCCGGTCATCGATGTCGCTATCGAGCCCAAGACAAAAGCTGATCAGGACAAGCTCGGCGAAGCGATGCAGAAATTGGCCGAGGAGGATCCGACGTTCCGCATCACATCGAACGAAGAAACGGGTCAGACAATCATTAGTGGGATGGGCGAGCTTCACCTTGAAATCATTGTGGATCGCATGAAGCGGGAATTCAAGGTGGAAGCGAACGTCGGCAAGCCGCAGGTGGCGTACAGGGAAACGATTACGAAGAAGGTGACGGCAGAGGGCAAGTTTATCCGGCAGAGCGGCGGCCGCGGTCAATATGGGCACGTTGAGATCGAACTCGAGCCGAACGAAAAAGGGAAAGGCTTTGAATTTGAGAATGCGATCGTCGGTGGGGCGGTTCCGAGAGAGTACATCAAGCCGACGGAAGAAGGAATCATGGAAGCCATGAAGAACGGCGTGCTGGCGGGTTACCCGGTTGAGGATGTGAAGGTTAAGCTGTTCGATGGTTCGTTCCACGCTGTCGACTCGTCTGAGATGGCGTTCAAGATCGCTGGCTCAATGGCCTTCAAGGAAGGCGCGCACAAAGCGGCTCCGGTTCTCCTTGAACCCATCATGGCGGTTGAGGTTGTGACTCCCGAGGAGTATTTGGGTGATGTCATGGGCGATCTGAATGCGCGGCGAGGAAAGATTGAAGGATTGAATCCGCGGAAGGATGCGCAGGTTGTCAAGGCGATGGTTCCGTTGTCCGAGATGTTCGGTTACGCCACGGCTGTGCGTTCGATGACCCAGGGTCGCGCGCTCTACACGATGCAGTTCTCGCATTATGAACAAGTTCCGAAATCGATTTCAGACCAGATTATTGAAAAGGTGCGCGGGAAGGAGAGCGTCCCCGCTTAAGGGTGTAGAATACATCCAGACTTCAGACACAACGAAAGGAGATCATCCACATGGCAAAGGAAAAATTTGATCGTAGCAAGCCGCACATCAACGTCGGCACGATCGGTCACGTTGACCACGGGAAGACGACCCTGACCGCAGCCATCACGATGGTGCTGGCCAAGAAGGGTCTCTCTCAAATTCGCACGTTCGATTCGATCGATAACGCTCCCGAGGAAAAAGCTCGCGGTATCACCATCAATACAGCGCACGTCGAGTATGCGACAGAGAAACGTCACTACGCGCACGTGGACTGCCCCGGTCACGCTGACTACATCAAGAACATGATCACCGGTGCAGCGCAGATGGACGGCGCGATTCTGGTGGTGGCCGCGACCGATGGTCCGATGCCCCAAACTCGTGAGCACATTCTGCTGGCCCGTCAGGTGAACGTGCCGAGGATCGTGGTGTTCCTGAACAAGGTCGATGCGGTCGACGACCCAGAGCTGTTGGATCTGGTTGAGCTCGAAGTTCGCGACCTTCTCAAGAAGTATGAATTCCCCGGTGATGAGATCCCCGTCATTCGAGGTTCGGCCCTGAAGGCGATGGAAAAGGCGTTGCATCCTGAAGCGAAGCTCGACGACCCTGCCTTCAAGTGCATCACCGATCTGATGAACGCGGTCGACTCATACATACCGATGCCGCTGCGCAGCGTCGACAAACCATTTCTGATGCCCGTTGAGGACGTGTTCTCGATTACCGGTCGCGGCACGGTTGGAACCGGTCGCGTCGACCGCGGTCGCGCAAAGGTTGGCGATGAGGTTGAGGTGATCGGCCTCGGCGCCCACAAGAAGACCGTCATCACCGGTGCGGAGATGTTCCGCAAGGAACTCGATGAGGTTCAGGCCGGTGATAATGCAGGATTGCTGCTGCGCGGCGTTGAGAAGGACGAGCTCGAGCGCGGTATGGTCGTTGCGAAGCCCGGTTCGATTACACCGCACAAGAAGTTCAACGCTCAGGTCTACGTACTGAAGAAAGACGAGGGTGGACGTCATACACCGTTCTTGAGCGGGTATCGGCCGCAGTTCTATTTCCGAACGACGGACGTGACGGGCGTTGTGCAGCTCCCCAGCGGCGTTGAAATGGTGATGCCGGGTGATAACGTGGACAATATGGCGATTGAGCTTATCTCCGAGATCGCTATGGAGGAAGGGCTCCGGTTCGCCGTCCGCGAGGGCGGCCGCACCGTGGGTGCCGGTGTTGTGACAAAGATCATCGAGTAATCCTGAGGGTTCCGATCTGTCGGTCGGAGCCCTTTCTTTTCACTTCTCGTCTAATGGGAGGAATCTTCGTTGGCTGGCCAGAAGATTCGCATAAAGTTAAAGTCATACGATCACAACCTGATCGACAAATCGGCTGAAAAGATCATCAAGACTGTAAAGTCGACCGGTGCCGTCGTGTCTGGTCCAATTCCTTTGCCCACCAAACGGTCGCTGTACGTCGTGAACCGGTCTCCTCACGTCGATAAGAAGTCGCGCGAGCAGTTTGAAATTCGCTCGCACAAACGGCTGATCGACATTCTCAACTCGACGAGCAAGACCGTCGATTCGTTGATGAAGCTCGAGTTGCCCGCTGGCGTTGACGTCGAGATTAAAGTCTAGGGTCGGCAGGTTGCGTGAAGGAGAAGTTAACTTTTTTCATGGTGTGGTGAGCCTTGACCGAACACAAACGAGTGAGTCGGCCAAGGAGATGACTCAGGAGTACAACAGTGAGTGGCATCCTAGGTAAGAAAATAGGCATGACGAGCATCTTTGATGATCACGGGCAGATGATCCCGTGCACCATCATCGAGGCCGGACCGTGCTACGTCACGCAGATCAAAACCAAAGAAAAAGACGGCTACGACGCGATCCAGCTCGGCTTCGATGAGATCAAAGAGCGTCTGGTTAATCGACCGATGAAAGGTCAGTTCAAGCGGAGCGGCGTTAAGCCGGTGCGCCTTCTCTCCGAGTTCCGCAACTTCAACGGTCTGCAGTTGCAGCTTGGACAGGAAGTGAGAGTTGACCTCTTCCACCAGGGCGATGTGGTGAACGTGACCGGCCGTTCGAAGGGACGAGGGTTCCAGGGCGTAGTTAAGCGACATCACTTCAGCGGTGTCGGTATGACGACGCATGGTCAGTCGGATCGAGTCCGCGCGCCAGGGTCGATCGGCTCGAGCTCATATCCCTCACGGGTTCTCAAGGGCATGCGCATGGCTGGCAGGATGGGGAGCGAGCGTGTCACCGTGAAAAACCTTATAGTGCTCAAAGTGATCGCGGAGTCCAACATCTTGATCGTGAAAGGCTCGGTGCCAGGCGCCATCAACAGTTATCTTGAAATCGTCAAACAGAGCTGACATTGAGAGCTCGGGAAGATCGTTCATGGAGTTAGAAGTCTATAAAAAGGATGGAACGAAAAGCGGCGAGAAGGTTAGCCTCGCGCCGGAGATCTTCGAGATCACGCCCAACGATCACGCCATCTATCAGGCGGTACGGTCGATTCAGGCGAATCAACGGCAGGGAACGCACAAGGTGAAACCGCGGAACGAAGTGAGGGGCGGTGGCAGGAAGCCGTTCAAACAGAAGAAAACCGGTCGCGCTCGAGCGGGATCGATCCGCTCACCGTTGTGGGTTGGCGGCGGTTCGATCTTCGGACCTCACCCTCACGACTACGTCGTGAAGATCCCCGCGAAGGTGAAAACACTGGCGCGAAAGTCCGCCCTGAGCTACAAGGCGAAGGACGGTTCGATCGTCGTCGTGGAGGATTTCAGCTTTGAATCCCCAAGAACCAAAGACGTAGCGTCGGTGCTGAAGGCGTTGTCGCTCTCCGGAAAGAAGACTCTTCTCCTCACCGGCAAGACCGATGGCATCCTGTTTAAGTCTGGACGGAACATTCCGACATTGAATGTCCTGGAAGCGGACAAAGCATCCACATTTGATATTCTCAGCAACCAGGTGCTGCTGATTCAAAAGAGCGCCATCGATGTCCTTCAGAAATCGTTGATGAACTAGGTTACACCTCATGACTGGAATTCTTAGACGACCGATTGTCACCGAAAAGATCACGGGTCTCCAGGACCTGCGGCAGTACGCGTTCGAAGTGGACCCCCACGCGAACAAGATCGAGATTGCAAAAGCCATCGAAAAGAAATTCAAGGTTACGGTCCTGGGCGTCCGCACACTGGTGATGAAGGGGAAGCGCAAGACCCAGCTGACCCGTCGCGGACGGTTTGCGGGGCGCACGAACACCTGGAAGAAGGCTATCGTCACCCTTAAAGAAGGTCATAAGATCGACTACTTTGAAAACGTTTGATTGAAAGAACGGTAGGTACGTCATGGCTATCCGAAAATTCAAACCAACTACCCCCTCGACGCGGTTCTATTCGGTCCCGACTTTCGAAGAGGTTACGAGAACCGTTCCTGAGAAGTCCTTACTGCGCCCGGTGAAGAAATCCGGCGGCAGAAACAACCTCGGGCGCATCACCTCACGTCACCGTGGCGGCGGGCATAAGCGGATGTATCGGATCGTCGACTTCAAGAGGGATCGACACGGTGTTGAAGCGAAGGTGGCGACGATCGAGTACGATCCGAATCGCTCTGCACGCATTGCGCTGCTGCAGTACGTCGATGGCGAAAAGCGCTACATCATCGCACCGGACGGGTTGAAGGTTGGACAAAAGGTCAGCTCGGGATCCGGCGTGGAAGTTCAGGTCGGTAATGCAATGCCGCTGGCGGAGATTCCAGTTGGCACGTTCGTGCACAATGTGGAAATCAAGCCGGGGAAAGGCGGGCAGCTCGGTCGCAGCGCAGGGAACTCGCTTCATCTGATGGCGAAGGAGGGAGATTTTGCTACGCTCAAGCTGCCATCGGGCGAAGTGCGCAAGCTGCGGGTGATCTGCTATGCGACAGTTGGCGTTGTCGGCAATCCTGATCACGAAAACCTGAGCCTTGGCAAAGCGGGTCGGTCGCGCTGGTTGGGCATTCGCCCGCAGACGCGCGGTATGGCGATGAACCCCGTCGATCACCCGATGGGAGGGGGTGAGGGGCGCTCGAAAAGCGGAGGCGGCTGGCAGCATCCCGAGTCTCCGTGGGGCAAGTATGCGAAAGGATTGAAAACGCGCAAGCGCAAGAGTCCATCGAACAGGTACATTGTGAAACGCCGTAAGTAACGGTTAGTAATCTATCATCATATCACGACAACGTTCAATGAGTCGTTCAGTCAAAAAAGGTCCGTACGTCGACCAAAAGTTGCAGAAGAAAGTTGATGCGCTCAACAAGGCGAATCAGAAGAAGGTCATTAAAACCTGGGCGCGGGCGTGCACGATCATCCCGGATTTCGTCGGACACACGTTCGCCGTGCACAACGGGAGCAAGTTCATCCCTGTGTACATCCAGGAAGCGATGGTTGGCCACAAGCTTGGCGAGTTCGCGCCAACACGCATCTTCCGCGGTCACCCTGGTTTGAGGAGCGAGAAGACGACTACACCTGCGTAACGATGTACACCTTCCGAAGGGTCGAAGGCTGAAGCGTGGAGAACCTTCGGAAGGTTTTCAAAGAGAGAAGCTATGGAAGCACGAGCTATCAATCGATTTGTCGGAACATCGCCACGAAAAATGATGTTGGTCATCGATCTCATTCGGGGTCGAGGAGTTGAAGAGGCGCTGAATACACTGCATTTCTCCCCCAAGCACGCGGCGAAAACGGCGGAGAAGGTCTTGCGGTCAGCCATATCCAATATCCAAAGCAAAGACGAAGGCGGACGGATTGATCCGGCGACGCTGTTCGTAAAGGAGGTCTTTGTGAATGGCGGGCCGACATTGAGGCGGATCTCGCCCGCGCCGATGGGGCGTGCGTACCGGATCCGCAAGCGATCACACCATCTCACGATTGTCGTTGCGCAGCGCGAAGCGCTCGTCAAGCCGAAACCGGCAGCTCAGAAAGAGGTGGCGGCAGCAGAGGTTCCTGTTGAGAAGCCGAAGGTGGCAGAGAAACCGAAAAAGAAGGCGACAGCGAAGTCATCGAAGGCGACAACGAAGTCTTCGAAGTCTTCGAAATCTACGAAGTCAAGAAAGAAATCTGAATCAACAGAAAGTTAACGTAGGAGGATCTCTTGGGTCAGAAAACTCATCCGATCGGATTTCGCCTCGGCATCACCAAGACATGGGATTCGAACTGGTATGACGAGAAAGGATTCTCGATCAAACTTCAGGAAGACCTGATGGTGCGAAACTATATCCGCAACCGTCTGAAGAAGGCGGGCATTTCGCGCATTCAGATTGATCGGACTCCAAAACGCGCTGTCATCACCATTCATACCTCCCGCCCTGGGATTGTGATTGGAAAAAGCGGCAAAGAGATCGCTCAATTGGAAGAGGAGCTCAAGAAGGTTACATCGAAAGACGTCAAGATTCTGATTCACGAAATCAAACGGCCCGAGCTGGATGCCGCGCTCGTTGCCGAAACCATCGCCTCACAGATTGAAGGGAGAATCTCATTCCGCCGGGCGATGAAGCAGGCGATCACGGCTGCGATGAGGATGGGGGCTGAGGGGATCCGCGTCATGTGCGGAGGACGACTCGGAGGAGCTGAAATCGCGCGCAGGGAGCAGTACAAAGAGGGACGCATTCCGCTGCACACCATCCGTGCCGATATCGACTACGCAACAGCTACATCTCGGACGATCTACGGGGCGATCGGTGTGAAAGTGTGGATCTGCAAAGGCGAGATTCTTGGTCCGGTGACCCGGTAACGTAAGGAGAGAATTGGCTATGTTGATGCCGAAGCGAGTAAAGTATCGGAAAGCACAGCGGGGACGAATGAGGGGAAAAGCCACACGTGGCAACATGGTTGCATTCGGCGATTTCGGTCTGAAGGCGATGGAACCGGGTTGGATCACGCAGCGACAAATTGAGGCATCCCGCGTCGCGCTGACCCGCATGATGAAGCGTGAAGGGAAAGTGTGGATTCGAATTTTCCCCGATAAACCGGTCACCAAGAAGCCGGCAGAAACGCGTATGGGAAGCGGCAAAGGCATTCCGGAGTTCTGGGTGGCAGTCGTGAAGCCGGGCCGCATCCTGTTTGAACTCGGCGGCGTCACCAAACAGCTTGCTGACGAAGCGTTCCACACCGCGGCTCACAAGCTGCCGATCAAGACAAGGGTGGTCACGCGGATCGATTACGAGGCCCGTTGATTGAATCAGGAGATTGAGTTTCGATGAAAGCACACGAGTTGCGAGAACTCTCTGACGCTGAACTGCAGAAGAGAATTCAAGAGGAAGAGGAAAGCCTGGCGAACCTTCGCTTTCAGAAGGTATTGAGCCAGCTCGAGAATCCGATGAAGCTCCGGCTGACGAGGAAGGACATCGCCAAAATGAAGACCATTCTCCGCGAGCGCCAGTTGAAGAAGCCGCAGGAGAAATCTGTTCCATCTGACAAACAGGAAAAGGCATAAGGGATGAGCACCGAATCGACAGCCTCCGCTGTCCAGCGCAACCAGCGAAAAATCCGAGTCGGCAAGGTCATCAGCAACAAAATGCAGAAGAGCATCGTGGTGTCGCTGGAACGTAAGGTTCCCCACCCGCTGTACAAGAAGTACTACAAGCGGACTTCAACGCTGATGGCGCATGATGAAAAGCAGGAAGCCAGTATCGGCGATATCGTGAAGGTCATGGAGACGCGCCCGCTGAGCAAGCGGAAACGTTGGCGGTTGGTGGAGATCATTGAGAAAGCAAAGTAACGATCTGAATACGAGATCCGCAGTCTCGCTGAGGAGCGATCGATGATTCAAGAAGAAACGAATTTGGTTGTCGCAGATAATTCCGGTGCCAAAAAGGTCCGGTGTATTCGCGTCCTGGGCGGACATGATAAACGGTACGCGACGGTTGGAGACCTGATCGTTGTCGCTGTGAAGAGCGCCATTCCCGGTGCGCCGGTGAAGAAGGGAGAAGTTTCCCGGGCGGTGGTGGTGCGCACAAAGAAGGAGGTTGGGCGCAAGGATGGTACGTTCATCCGGTTTGACGAGAATGCCGTTGTGTTGCTCAATCCGCAGGGGGAACCGCGAGGGACGAGAATATTTGGCCCGGTTGCGCGCGAGCTGCGTGAACGCCAGTTTATGAAAATCGTTTCGCTGGCGCCGGAAGTCCTCTAATGGTCGAAGGAGCGGAGCATGCACGTTCATAAGAATGATACAGTTCTCGTGGTTGCGGGAAACGCCTTGGGGAAGCAGGGCAAAGTTCTGAAGGTGTTCCCGGATCGCAATCGCGTCATTATTGAGAATGTCAACATCGTTAAGCGCCACACCCGCCCATCGCAGAAGAATCCAAAGGGCGGCATCGTGCAGAAGGAGGGGCCGATCCACGCGTCGAATGTGATGGTGATTTGTCCAAAATGCAGTGAGGCAACAAGGGTTGGCCACGCGCACGTGACCGATCCTACCAGCGGAAAGAAGAAGACGATGCGCGTCTGCAAGAACTGTCAAGAGATGTTCTAAGCGGTACTAG
>ERZ1292640.1413-Hain-H43-02um-R1-1413-length-19840-cov-6_pt1 | contig 19840 bp, 19 predicted proteins | sample MGYA00564404_ERZ1292640 | MGnify/ENA primary metagenome ERZ1292640 (study PRJEB36523, sample SAMEA6512636) | groundwater metagenome | collected 2019-01-08 | study: AquaDiva: Metagenomics assemblies of 32 groundwater samples
GCGGCGAGCATCGCGACGAGGATAATGGTCGCGGGCCGGAGCGCGGGCGGGCAGATAACTTCGGCGGCCTTCAGATGCCGCGGTCCTTCGATAGTGATGCGGTGCGGGTCGAGAAGATTGGTGATGGCGCCGAGGCGGTCCAACTCGGTGTAATAGATGGCGCGCTTTTCGTAGGACCAGTCGTGGATGAGGGTCGTACCCTTGGCCTGCGTGGCGATGACGGCGAAGAAGGGGAGATTGTCGATGTTGAGCGCGGGATAGGGACGTGCATGAATTTTTTCCGGGAACGCGACGAGCTCCGAGGGCTCGACGCGGATGTCGGCGAGCTTGGTGATGCCGTTCTCCGAGACGCCCGCGTCGGTGACGGAGAACCGTAACCCCATCTTCTCGAGCACGAAGAGCTCCACCTCGAGGAATTCGATGGGCGCTCTCGCGATGGTAAGCGCGCTCTTGGTCACGGCGGCGGCGGTGATGAAGAACATCGCGTCTGTCGGGTCCTCCGCGACGCTATATTCGATATCCTGCCGCAGCTCTTTGACGCCAGTGACCGTAAGCGTGCTCGTCCCCACGCCCTCGACGCGCACCCCGAGCGCCTTGAGGAATCCGCACACTTCCTGTACTTGATAATTCGCCGAGGCATACTTGACCGTCGAGGTTCCGGGGAGCTTCGCCGCGGCAAGGAGCGCATTGATAGTCGCGGTGTCGCTCGCTTCATAGAGAATGATCGTTGCGGGAGCAAGCTTATCATGCGTTATCTGATACCGGTCAGTCAGTGTCTCGATAGTGACGCCGAATTTCTCGAGCACCCACAAGTGTTGGCGTATGGAACGCAGGCCGAGCGTGCAGCCGCTCGACTGCGGGATGGAGAATGACGGGAACAAATGGAGCAGCGGGCCGATGAACATCAGGATGGCGCGCGTACGATTCGCGGCTGCCGCATCAATCGTGCTAAGGTCTATTTTTTCAGGCGGCTCGATGACGACGGTCGTGTCCTGCCACTCGACATCGACGCCGATGGAGCGGAGCACCTCGATAAGCCGGTTCACCTCCTCTATCTTTGGCACATGGTGGAGCATCGTCCTTCCGCGGTTGAGGAGTGAGGCGGCGAGGAGGGCGACGGCGCCGTTCTTGGAGCGGCTCACTTCGACCCTCCCGGAGAGCTTCTTCCCGCCTTCAATAATGAAATTCATTTCTCCTTGCATCAGTCGTATCGTATCACCTTCGCGCAATTTTGCCCTGTGTGCGGTGGCGCGCTATTATATCTATAATGTCTTTTTTCTCGCCCAAGCTTGGTATTGACCTCGGGACCACTAATGTCCTCGTGTTCGTGCCCGGCAAGGGGGTGGTCATTAACGAGCCGTCGGTCGTGGCAGTAGGCAGGGCGCACGGCAAGGGGGGCGGCAATAAAATCCTCGCCATCGGAGCGGAGGCAAAGCAGATGATAGGCAGAACCCCAGACGACATCATCGCGTACCGGCCGATGAAGGACGGCGTCATCGCGGATTACCGCGTTACCGAAGCGATGCTTCGCTATTTCATGAAGAAGGCGCTCGGCAGGAATCCATTCAAGCCGACAGTGCTCGTCTCGGTCCCTGCGGGCGTCACCTCCACCGAGAAGCGCGCGGTCATTGAAGCGGCGCTGAAGGCCGGCGCCAAGAACGCCTATGTGGTGAAAGAGCCCATCCTCGCGGCCATAGGCGCAGGCATTCCCATCCACGAGCCGATGGGGCGTATGGTCGCGGACATCGGCGGCGGCACGATAGACGTGGCGGTGATATCTTTGGGCGGCATCGTTGCTTCCACGAGCGTAAAGTGCGCCGGCGACCGGCTGGACCGGGCGGTCATAGACCACGTGAAAAAACAGCACAACCTCGCCATCGGCGACAAGACTGCGGAAGAAATAAAAATACGCGTCGGGGCGGCCGTACCGATGAATGAGGAACTTTCCATGCCCATCAAGGGACGCGACCTGATGAGCGGGCTTCCACGCACGGTTGACCTCTCCACCAACGATGTCGTTCAGGCGATGTCGCGAGAACTGCGCGAGATGACGCAGGCAATACGCAAGGTGCTTCAGGACACGCCGCCAGAGCTCGCCGCCGACATCATTGACAACGGCATCATTCTTACCGGCGGCACGAGTCAACTTCGGCAGATGCCAGAACTCGTGTACCGCCGCACGGGCGTGGTCGCCAAGCTCGCGAACGACCCCTACTACTGTGTCGCGCGCGGCACCGGCATCGCGCTCAAGCATTTGAACACCTATCAAAAAAGCATCTTGGCGAAGCAATAAACATTCTCACATTCTCAAGAATGTTGGAATGTCTATTCTAGTGTTTTGCAAAAGACTGCAATAAGAGTTTTTAGAAAACAGAAAACCCGCCTCGCCAGAAATCAGCGAGGCGGTCTTGGTGAAAAACGGAACGTCAGTCGATCGGTTCTAGAGGCTTCTCGCCATCCGAGACTAACTCATCAAACTTGACCGTGCGCACCATTTCGGAAACGAATTCCCGAGATACGTCCGCGGCAATCACCATCTTGAGCTTGTTCCTCTTGAGGATGGAAACTCCCTTTTCGGATAGATATTTAGCGACGCGGTCGTAATCGTCAAAAGAGCTTGTGTCGATGTAACGCATGGCCTACTCCTTATTGAACAAAGACAAAAGTACCATATTATTTTTTGACATTTCTGTCAAGCACCATGCGAATAAGGGAATGCAAGCTATAATCAACCGATGCAGCATCACGCGTTTGTGATTGAAAGTGAGGCGGAGCATGGGATTGAAGTCGCGCAGGCGTGGGCGAGGGAGGAGTTGGGGATGACGATTGAGAATAACCCCGACGTTGTCGTAACGCGTTATGGACTGCTTTCGGTAGAAGATGCGCGGCGAGTTTCCGAACTCGCCGCGGGGGCTCCGTTTGCGGGTTCAACGAAGATTGTCATCATCGCGGCGACTCGGGCGTATCATGAGGCGCAGAACGCACTCTTGAAACTGTTTGAAGAACCACCGCCGGGGACGTATCTGTTCCTCGTGCTCCCAACTCTCGGCTCCCTGCTTCCAACATTGCGGTCGCGCGTGCAGATTTTGAAGCACGAAGCACAAAGCACGCGTGCCCGCCGTAGCCTTGGCGAAGGCGGGAAATCCCAAACAAAAACTAAGCACGAAATAAATCCGGCGGAAGAATTCATACAAGCCAGTAAAGAAAAACGAACGGCAATGATAAAGAAGTTAACGAGTGGTAAGGATGAAGAAGAGCGCCGCGAGCTCCGCGAAGAGGCGCTGGCCATCGTAAATGGCATTGAAGCGGTTGCGTATGAGCGCGGAATCGCGAAAGCCGATGCCGCGCTCCTGTCAGACATTGCGACCCTGCGCGGCTACTTACATGACCGGAGTGCGCCTGTACGTATGATTCTAGAACATTTGTCTCTCGTACTCCCAGATGCAAGTGAAAAGTTGTAAGGTGCAAGAAATACAGAAATGCTATAATTGAATTTACTTAACACTTACAACTTACAACTTACAACTTACACCTGCAATGGCATACGACTTTTCAAAATTAAAGGCGAATATTAAGGAGACCGAAGAATGGCTCGTGCGCGAGCTCGCGGGCGTGCGCACCGGCCGCGCCGCTCCTTCTCTCTTGGATGGCGTGAAGCCCGAAGCGTACGGCACGCGCACGCCTCTGCGCGAGCTCGCAAGCGTCTCGGTAGAGGACGCGCGGACGCTCCGCATCATTCCGTGGGATAAGTCCATTCTGAAAACGTTAGAGAAGGGGATTACCGAGGCGGACTTCGGCATCGGTATCTCCACCGACGACCAAGGACTCCGTATCTCCTTTCCCGAGCTCACGAGCGAGCGGCGCGGAGAGCTCTTGAAAATCGCAGGCGATAAAACCGAACAGGCGAAAGTCGCGCTTCGTCAACACCGCACCAATGCTCTGAAGGCGCTTGAGTCTGCTGAAGAGGCGGGCGGCATGGGCGAGGACGAGGTGAAGCGCCTGAAGGCAGAACTGCAAAAACTCATTGACGCCGGCAATGACGCACTGATAAAGATCTACGAGCGAAAGGAGACCGAGATAGCTCAATAAATGGACATACTTATTTTCATAATCGTCATCGTCGCGCTCATCGTGGTGCACGAATTCGGGCATTTCGTCGCGGCGAAGTGGGCGGGAATGCGCGTGGACGAATTCGGGCTCGGGTATCCTCCGCGCGCGATGCTTATCGCGAAAGTCGGCGAGACGGAATACACGCTCAACTGGCTGCCATTCGGCGGCTTCGTGAAGATTTATGGCGAGGATGGTCTATCAGAAACCAAGTCGGGACATGGTACGTCCCGACATGAGGGGAACGCCTTTACGGACAAGAATCGTTTCGCGCAGACAGTAGTGCTCGTCGCGGGCGTCGCGATGAACCTCATCTTCGCCTACGTGCTAATTACTGGCGCGCTTATCTCTGGCACGCCTCGCGCTCTTGAAGATAGTGAAATTGCGATTGCTAAAAATGTTGAACTCGCGGTAGCAAACGTGCTTCCAGACTCGCCGGCCGCGGAGGCGGGGCTTCTTCCCGGCGACATCATCCTCTCGGCTGAAGACGGGCATACTATGTTGCCAGAAACAAGTCCGTCAGCCTTTACGGAATTTGTTTCGGAAGGCGGTCCTAACAAGACAATTACGCTTTCCATCCGGCACGGGAGCGGAGAGGAAGAAACCATATTCGTGCGGCCTGAAGCTGGTGTTATCTCAACCGACCCTTCGCGCTACGCGCTCGGGGTAGAAGTCGCCACCATCGGCGTCGTGCCGGTCTCTTTCGGCGCGGCCATCGTGGAGGGAGCAAATCTCACCTGGGACGCCACGATACTGACCGCCAAAGGGCTTTGGCATTTCTTCTACGGGGTATTCACTTTATCGGCCGACCTCTCGCAGGTCGCGGGCCCCGTCGGCATTGCGGGCGTTGTCGGCACAGCTTCGGGACAAGGTCTCGGGTATCTTTTTTCCATTATGGCGATTATTTCCATCAATCTCGCGCTCATCAATCTCATCCCAATCCCCGCTCTTGACGGCGGCCGGCTCCTTTTCGTCATTATTGAGAGCATCATCCGCCGCCCCATCAAGGCGAGCGTCGCCCACGCTATGAACGCCGTCGGCTTCGTCTTCCTCATCCTCCTCATGTTCGTCATCACCTTCAACGACATCTCCCGCATCGTCGGGTAATGCAACCAACTAATATCGTTGTTATTACCATTTTGAAACTATAGGTTCAATTTGGCAGTGAAGTGAATGGTGCGTTTTGCCGAGGACATGGGATAGGTGTATTCTAATGACACATGCGGCAATCACAGCTCTTCACCAAAACGCGGCGGGAGGCGCCCTCTGACGAGGTTGCGAAGAACGCGCAACTTTTGATGCGCGCGGGCTATATCCATAAGGAGATGGCGGGCGTCTATTCTTATCTGCCTCTGGGTCTGCGTGTCTTGAACAACATCGTGCGCATTGTCCGTGAGGAGATGAACACCATCGGCGGGCAGGAACTTCTCCTCTCGTCGCTACAGAATCCGGAACTCTGGAAGAAGACCGACCGCTGGGAGCAGGACGTGTGGTTCAAGACATCGCTGAATCAGGGCGGCGAGCTGGGGCTTGGCTGGACGCAGGAGGAAGCGATTACGCGCATCGCCTCACAGCATGTGAGTTCATACCGTGACCTGCCGTTCTCGGCATACCAGATACAGACGAAGTTCAGGAACGAAGAGCGCGCGAAATCGGGCGTCATGCGCGGCCGTGAATTCTTAATGAAAGACTTGTATTCATTCCATGCCGACGAGAAGGACTTGGATGAGTTTTATGAACAGGCATCAGACGCGTACCGCAAGATATTCCAGCGAGTCGGCATAGGCGAGAAGACATTTATGACATTCGCTTCCGGAGGCGCATTTTCCAAATACAGCCACGAGTTCCAGACGCTGTGCGATGCCGGAGAAGACGTTATTTATGTTTCGCGCAATAAGAATATCGCCATTAACAAAGAAGTGCTGACAGATGAAGTGCTCGCGGACCTGAAACTTGACCGAAAGGAACTGGAAGAATCGCGGGCGGTTGAGGTAGGCAACATTTTCAAGCTCGGCACGCGCTTCTCCGAGACTCTCGGCCTCTCATATTTGGATAAGGAAGGGAAGAATAATCCGGTCGTGATGGGCAGTTACGGCATCGGCCCGACGCGGCTTATGGGCGCCATTGTTGAAGTACTTGCAGACGAAAAGGGGCTGGTGTGGCCGGAGAGTGTGGCGCCCTTTTCATATCATTTAGTATCGCTCGGCCATGATGATGCGGTGAGTCAAGCTGCAGATGCTCTGTACGAAGAGTTTGTCAAAAAGGGCGCCAGTGTTCTCTATGACGACCGCGACCTTCGCGCCGGAGAAAAATTCGCAGAAAGTGATTTACTCGGCATCCCGAAGCGCATCGTGGTCGGGAAGGAGGCGACCGCGACTGGAGTTTTTGAGGTCGTAGACCGCGCGACTGGCAATGTCGCAAAAATGCCGCGCGCAGCTCTTCTTTCCAGCCTCCAGCCTCCAGCCTCCAGCTCCTAGTGTTATGCCTCGATTTTCTAAAAACGCCCTCTTTGGCACCGATATCGCAATAGACCTCGGAACTACCAACACGCTCGTGTACGTGCGCGGAAAAGGTATCGTCATCAGTGAACCGTCAGTGGTCGCGGTCAACGATAAGACGCATCAAGTCGTTGCGGTGGGGAAGGAAGCAAAGAGTATGCTCGGCAAGACGCCCGCGCATATCCGCGTCGTGCGCCCGCTCTCCCACGGCGTTATCTCCGACTTTGAGGTGACCGAAGAACTTCTGACCTATCTCATCAATAAAGCGCAGGGCGGCCGCATACGGCTTTTCGGTCCGCGGGTCGTCATCGGGGTTCCCACCGGGGTAACCAACGTGCAGAGTCGCGCGGTGCGCGACGCGGCGAAGAACGCGGGCGCCCGCGAGGCCATCATTCTGGAAGAGCCGGTCGCGGGCGCCATCGGCGCCAAGCTGCCGGTTTCTGAAGCGGTCGGGACGATGGTGTTGGACATCGGCGGCGGCACGACCGACATTGCCATCATCGCGCTTCGGGGAGTTGTCGCTTCGCGCAGTTCGCACATCGCGGGCGATCGCTTTAACGACCATATCATTGACTTTGTGCGAAGCGACTTTAAGCTCGGCATCGGCGAACGCACTGCCGAAGACGTGAAGATCGCCATCGGCGCCGTTATGCCGCTCTCTGAAACGCTCTCGCGCACCGTGCGCGGCCGCGATTATGCGACCGGTCTGCCGCGAGAGATAACGCTTACCGATGCGCACATTCGCGAGGCGATCGCGCCCTCACTTGATGCGTTGATGGACACGATGAAAGAAGTTATTGAGGCGACGCCGCCGGAGCTCCTCTCTGACATACTCCAGCACGGCGTTACGGTCTTTGGCGGAGGAGCGCTCCTGCGCGGTCTGCCGCAAATACTCGCCAAAATGCTCGGCGTGCCGGTTCGGGTCGCCCCCGACCCCTTGACTGCGGTTGTGCGCGGCGCAGGCGTCGTAACCGAAGATCCGGCGCCCTACGCGGACTTTTTTGTTGATGAAGAGGACATTCTTAGCGAAGCGTAACACGCTTTTCTCGTCCGCGAACGTCTCATGGGGCGCCGGCGCGCTCGTGTTCGCCATACTCGCGCTCGCAGCACGGCTTCTCGCTCCGAATCTCTTTTTACATATCGTTACGCCGGCACTCTCCGTCGCAGACGCGATTTCCGCGAAGAGCCACGTTTTTTTCAATAGCTTCGGTGATGTTGCGGCGCTCGCCGCAAAGAACGAGCAACTTGCGCGCGAGAACGCCGCGCTTGTGAACGAGAATACGGCGCTCGTGAAGAAAACGGCAAGCATTAAAGAACTCGCCAACGCTTCGGGTCTCTCCCAGAATGCCGCTGTAATTCTTGCCGGTGTCGTCGCTCGCCCGCCCTCGAGCGCTTACGACACGCTTGTGCTTGCCGCCGGCGAGAGGGCGGGCGTTATGCTCGGCCAAGAAGCTTTCGGTGAAGGCGGCGTGCCGCTCGGCACCGTATCGGCGGTAACGGCCGATTTTTCGCGCATCACGTTTTTTTCGGCGCCGGGCATGGTAACGCGCGGGTGGGTCGGACGCGCTGGATTGCCGGTGGATATTTTCGGCGCCGGCGGAGGCGCGCTACAGGCGTCGGTCGCCCGCGCGGCGGGCGTTGCCGTAGGAGACGCAGTGTTCGCTCCGGGACCGGGGATGCTCCCGATCGGCACGGTTGCGCGCATAGACGGCGATCCCGCTTCGCCTTCGGCCGTGCTTCGCATCGCACCGGCAATAAACCCTTTTTCGGTTACGTGGGTGGCGCTGCGCGCTACGGGGACGCTCTCCGACTCATTTTTTCTCGCGACGTCAACGCCATGAAACTGTACAGCGGCATACTAACCATCACCGCGTTCGCTTCAGCCGTGCTGTTCCCCTGGCCGCTTACGGTTCTGCTGGCGCTCGCCGCTTCTTTTTTTGAACCCTTGGCGCCGCTCGCCGTCGGGCTATTCGCCGATACGCTCTACTATGCGCCCGGGGCAGGGTCGCTGCCGGTCTACACGCTCTACGGACTCCTCGTATCAGGCATATCTCTTTTCGTGCACAGCCGTTTAAGAACGGGTAGTATGAAGTAATGCTGTGGCGACGGAGGTATCGGCAGGACCCGGAGATCGCTCCCGATGAGATATTCCTTGATGCATCAAATGCGCCCGACTTTGATCGCGCGCGGTTTGAAGGGCGGCTGGAGAAACCGCTGTCGCATGAGACCTTCTTCTATCTCACCGCGATGCTTGTCCTGCTGTTTTCCGTCCTCATTATCCGCACCTGGGATCTGGAAATAATCAACGGCGCCGTCTATGCCGCCCTAAGCGCGCATAACTCGCTTGAAGCCAAAACGCTGTTCGCGCCGCGCGGCGTTATCACTGACGTGCGCGGCGTCGTCGTCGCCGAAAACGGGGTGCAAGAAGACGGTAGCGTCCTGCGCCGTTATCCGTTCCCTTCGCTTGGCCAGGTCATCGGCTATGTCTCATATCCGAAGAAAGACGCGAAAGGGATATATTACGACACGAGCGAAACCGGCATGATGGGTCTGGAAGCCGAGTACGACGCTCATTTAGCGGGAGAGAACGGCCAACTCCTGACCGAAACGGATGCGCTCGGTAACGTGCGCTCACAAGGAATTATCGTTTCGGCGAAAGGAGGGAAACCGCTTGCGCTTTCCATAGATGTGCATCTCCAGACGTTGTTTGCAAGCGCGGTCGCGGATGTCGCGGCGAGCCGGCAATTCATTGCGGGCGCCGGCGTCATCATGGACGTACGAACCGGCGCGGTGCGCGCGATGGTTTCCTATCCGAGTTATGACCCGAATGTATTGTCCAACGGCGGCCCTGCGGACGTCATCGCCGGGTACCGTACCAAGCCGGGACGCCCATTTCTGGACCATGCCGTACAGGGCGTCTATGCGCCCGGCTCCGTTGTGAAGCCGCTCATTGCGGCCGGCGCGCTTACTGACGGCCTTATCACACCGGACACCGTTATTGACGACCCCGGGTTCATTTCCGTTCCGGACCCGTATCACCCCGGCAAGGAATTCATCTATAAGGGCTGGCGGGCGCTCGGGCCGATGGACGTGCGAAACGCAATCGCGTGGTCTTCGGACATTTTTTTCTACACGGTCGGCGGCGGATTCGGAGATCACAAAGGACTCGGCATCGACCGGCTCGCCTATTGGTATGAACAGTTCGGATTAGGAGTTTCGACCGGCGTTAATTTATCGGGAGAAGCGAGCGGACTCGTTCCGACGCCGGCATGGAAAGAAAAGACCTTCGACGAGCCGTGGTATCTTGGCGACACCTATTTTACCGCTATCGGGCAATATTCGGTGCAGGTGACGCCGCTGCAGATGGCGCGCGCGATTGCGGCGATAGCAAACGGCGGGAAGCTCTTCAGACCGACCCTGCTTCGCGAACAGGCGCCGCGTTTTATCACGGTGCCGGCCGCTCCTTCCGCGCTTTCGGTTGTCCGCGAGGGGATGCGAGAGACGGTGAGCGTGCTCGCGAGTGCACTCAATTTTTCGTATGTAAAAATCGCCGCAAAAACCGGCACCGCCCAGACGGGCTCGCGCAATCAGTACGACAATTCGTGGGTAGTAGGGTTCTTCCCTTACGACGACCCGCAGTACGCCTTTGCAGTTGTGCTGGAACGCGGGCCCCAAGGGTCGGGCAGTCAGGCGGTGAACGTCATGCGCGACCTCTTCAACGCGCTCTATGCCGAAAACTCCCCGTACGTCGGCGGCACAACAGCTTTAACTGACACTCTTTAATTTTTCTGTGCTTGCGCTTTATAGCGGGGCACGTACAATGCGCGCACGAAGAAAATATGCCTATGACCGTGCATGAAATACAGAATACAGTCGTCTCGCAGGAGAAGTTTGACGAGATGGTGAAAGAATTGGAGCACCTGAAGACGGTGCGGCGTACTGAAATTGCGAAAAATTTGGAGTACGCGCGTTCGCTCGGCGACCTCTCGGAAAACGCCGAGTACCAGGAGGCGCGCGACCTGCAGGCGGCGACCGAGGAACGCATCAAGAAGCTTGAAGAGTTAGTGAAAAATACGAAGATTGTCACTGATAATAAGAAGAAAAATGAGGTGGGCTTTAATACCAAAGTTTCAATAAAAAGAGACGGTAGCAATGAAGTACACGAATACACGATAGTCGGAAGCGAGGAGGCAGATATGCGAGTGAAAAAACTTTCACATATGTCTCCTCTCGGCGCCGCGCTAATGGGCAAGAAGAAAGGAGACGTCTTCTCCTTTGAGACCCCAGCGGGCAAGCAGACATACACTATTGAAAAGGTGGCTTAAGACCAGCTACATAGCGGAAGTTCATACTAACCGAGTTTTAACCAAACAATCGTTGCAAAGTTATTATTTCATAAGCGTTGACAAAGTTTTCATAAAGATTAATGTTAAGTTATGTCTACTAACAATCTTATTCACAATAGTGAAAATAATGAGGTAATTGCTGCCATTTTCGGCAATAATCCATCGGTTTCTCTTGACGAAAGAGCCCGAGTCGCTTCTGAAATCCAAAAAATAGGTGGTGGTCTAAACTTTGTGATTAGGAAAAATGAGGATGGATGGTCGGCCGAATGTAAAGAATTATCTAGTATTATTGCCGGAGGCACTAATCCAGATCCCTCCCAAAACGAGATTGAGACTGAGATACGTTCAGCAATCTTCGCCGCATCCAACGTTCAAGAAACAGCACCTGAAAAGAAATCCCCTTATTTCGGAATGCAAGACTTGAGTGGAAATCTAAACAAAAACTCGCACCACCATGTCGGAGGAGAGAATTACCAATAAAGATTGTCTGCAAAGAGTAGGCTCACTTAGACAGAAAGATTGGTTGAATTGTATTAAGAGACTCGGATTCCGCTTGAGTAGCGGCGGGAGACATCCTTAATACCGTGCGTGACCCTAAAAATCCAAACAATGATGATATAACTAGTTTGGTTACAACTATTCCATATGGTCTTCATAGAGAAATGAATAAAATGATTGCTAAACAAATAATTCTTTCTCCAATCACTAAACGGATGGAAATAACTGAAAGGGATTTTTGGATTGCATTAGGTCTACTAAAGAAGTAGGATTCCCGATAACTTCCTAGAGGAATAATGGTACGATAAGCCCATGCTGTGGGCCGACAGGATAGCCAGCGAGATACGGGATACGCGCAAACCGAGAGACGGCAAGGCGTTCCTTATCCGCGACGAGAAGACTATTTCAGGGCGCGTGCACGTCGGGAGCATGCGAGGCGTCGCCATTCACGGGCTTATATCAGAAGTACTCTCAGAATACGGAGCAGCGAACGAATTCCGTTTTGAGCTCGGCGACCTTGACCCGTTTGACTCCATACCGAGCTATCTGGACGCGGGAAAATTTAAGGAGCATCTCGGGAAACCTTTGTACGCCGTTCCCAGCCCCGATCCCGCCTTTTCCAATTACGCCGAATACTTTGGTGCAGAGTTCATAGAGGTTCATGAAAAGGCGGGATTCTCTCCGAGCTACTATCGCGCGACCGAACTCTACCGATCGGGGAAGATGGACTCCATAATCAAGCTAGCGATTAAACGCGCTTCTGACATTCGCAAAATTCTGAAAGAAATCTCCGGTTCTGAAAAAGACGAGTCATGGCTGCCTATTTCTGTCGTCTGCGAGAAATGCGGGAAGATGATGACTACTCGCGCATACGACTATGATGGAGAGACGGTCGCATACGCCTGCGACCACTCGCCTGATGAATGCATTCCGTGCGGATACGTCGGGCGCGTAACGCCTTGGAAGGGAACGGCAAAACTGTTTTGGAAGGTTGATTGGGCTGCGAAGTGGGTCGCGCAGGGCGTGGATATTGAAGGCGGAGGCAAGGACCATTCAACTAAAGGAGGCTCGCGCGATGTCGCGAATCACATTGCGCGCGAGGTGTTCGGATACGAACCGCCTTTTGATATTCCCTATGAATTCTTCCTCGTCGGCGGCAAGAAAATGTCCTCTTCAAAAGGTCGCGGCAGTTCTGCCAAGGATATGAGCGACCTCTTTCCGCCGCAAGTATTCCGCCTCGCGCTTATTGGGAAGGACATTCGCGAACAGATAGACGTGGACCCGGCTGGCGAGTCGGTGCCGCGCCTTTACGACTGGTATGACGAGCTCGGAGAGAGTGTGCGCGCCGGAGCCGTGGACGATCGCTCGCGTCTGTACGCGCTCTGTGAGCTTCCTGCGGACCGTGCAGAGTTCTCGGCTCCGTGGCAGATGCGTTTCCGCGAAGTGGCGTTTGCGGAGCAGATGCCGCACCTCTCGCTTGCCGAGGAGGCCGCGCGCGCGAAGGGCAGTCCGCTCTCCGAGGAGGAGCGGAGCGCGCTAGAGAAACGTGCGCGGTATGCGAAGTTCTGGCTCGCAACCTACGCGCCCTCCGAGTTTAAATACGAGCTTCAAGAAAAGATACCAAATATCGCGTTCTCGCCAATTCAAAAGTTGGCCATGCGCTCACTCCTTGAATTCTTTGAAGCGAAACCCGATGCCACCCCGGAAGAAATACATCAAAAAATTCATGAACTAAAAACCGCGATACCCGCTGCACCGCAAGAGCTTTTTGGCACGATATATAAAATCTTTCTCAATCGCGACTCGGGCCCGAAGGCCGGCTGGTTCCTCGCCGGCCTCCCGCGCGATTTCGTCATCAAACGTTTACGCGAGGCCTCCAACACATAGGGGGCTGAATAGAGCAAGGGGAATCCTTGCTCACCCTTGCTCAAAGTGGCCACCTGGTGTTGGCCACTTTTTCGCTCGGTTTTCTGGGTGGGGATAACTTCCCACTCGTATCGTAGCGGCGTAATCAAAAACTATGAATAAGCCACAAAAACAATTAAATATAGCGATATACTGGTGGGAATGGAAAAACCGCCTCTTTATGAGAGCTTCAAGCTCTTTGGTACTTCTATGAAAGACCAGGTAAAAACCGCTGTACAAGGCAAGGAGTGGGGGTGGCTAACCGCTTATGCAATCATTTGTCTTATCACCTTATTTGTAGGTATTTCTGGTGTTGTAACCATAGTCGGTAACGGTATTTCCACTTGGTATAAAATCCTTCCTGCCCCCGCTGTTGTGGATAGCATGGCCCCTAAAACACTAAACTATAATCGTTTGCAAAAGAACGAAAAAGTTGATGGTCTGTATTATAATTTATTTGAAGTATTTGTACATAATCCAGGAGGAAACACAGACCCAATAGCCACTGTCCTTCTTAATTTAGGTCAAGATGCTGAGTGTTCTTCTGGTAGCCAAATGGAAATAACTGAAATCGGTCCCGGTTTAGCTTCAACCACAATGAGAAGATTGTTTGAATGTGTCACAAAGGACCCAATGATAGATAATGGGAAATTATTTGATATTGTTAATAATGATTATGTCCCGCAATAAATTCCTCTCTATCTTGCACCAACAACTGCATTTCGAATCTGTACGAGTTCCCTGACCTGCTCTGACCAGGAGAATCAGAGTAAAGCCCCGACTGCTGGTCGGGGCTTTTAAATAAGGCGCTTGTTCGCGAATGCATATCCAGAGCTCGATTTGAGATATTTTTCAAACGCATACGCTTTTTCTTTATTCACGAACGCGGCATACCAAATTATCTTATATGGGCGTCTGGCGCTTGAATATGTGGAACCGCCCGAATTATGTTGTTGTAACCGCTTTCTCAATTCGATCGTGATTCCATAATATCGGCTCCCGTCTTTCTGACTTTGTAGGATATAGACGTAGTACATGTTGTTACTGTCCCACGTCGTACCTCATCGCCTCAATTCCATTTCGGCTCTTCGGCACTATGCGGGACACACCACTTCGCTTGGTTAAACAAACCTTATTATACCTCAATAAACGGGCTGTGCGTGCACCGCGTAGCCCCGAATCTTCGAGGGGCGAAGTGGTGTGGATAACTTAATCTGAACTGTGGGAAGGAGTGGTGTATATTGTAGGAACGGTATGTGAAGTGGGAAGCTGGAGTGGTGGCCGGTTTCCAACTTCCAACCGAAACGTCCAACTCTCGTAGAGTCCCTTCTATGTTCCTCGGAGAATACCTGCATACATTTGACCCCAAAAACAGAATTTCGCTTCCTTCCAAATTCCGGAAGGAATTAGGCCGTGTCGTCGTGGTGACGCGCGGCCTTGACCGTTGTCTGAACGTGTATTCGCGCAAGGCGTGGGAAAAGGTAGCGCAGAAATATGCCGCTGACGTGAACGGGAGCGCGCCGCGCCGCGGTCTCGCGCGGCTTTTTCTCGCCGGTTCGTCAGAAGCGGAGGTAGACGGCATCGGCCGCGTGCTGATTCCCGAACATTTGAAATCGTTCGCGTCCATCAAAGGAAAAGCGGTCATCGCCGGTGTCGCAGACAGGGTTGAAATGTGGGAAGAGGGCGCATGGAAGAAGTACTCCGCAGAGATTGAACGCAACGCCAACGCCTTTGCCGATGCGCTCTATACGCCTGCGCGCGATTAATGCTATGCCCCGTAAAACGGATACACAAGAATGCGCGTCACGGGATAAAGAACCGCGCCACGACAGCGTAATGCTGAAGGAGGTGCTGAAGGCGCTCGCGATACAGCCGAGCGATACGGTCATAGATGCGACTATCGGCGGGGCGGGACACTTCGCGGCGATGCTCGCTGCTCTCGGCGAGGGCGGTGCTATAGTCGGCATTGATGCTGACGGAGCGGCGGTGGAGCGCGCGCGCGAGGTCTACGCGCGCGACCGTCGGCCCGAGCGTCCTATTGCACATTTGGTGAATGATAATTTCCGCAACCTCGCGCGCGTGCTCGCGCGGCTCGACATCGGCCCTGCCGATGCGATTCTTTTTGACCTCGGATGGAGCGGATATCAGCTTGCCGCGCCGCGCGGCTTTTCTTTCCAGCAGGACGAACCGCTCCTTATGACCTACGGCGAAGGCGGCGAAACGGCGGCCGATATCGTGAACGGCGCTTCTGAAGAAAACCTTGCCGGTCTTATTTATACCTACGGCGAAGAGCGCTTCGCGCGCGGCATCGCGCGCGCTATCGTCGCGGCGCGCGCCAAGGAGCGCATTCTCACCACTGAAGCGCTCATAGTCGCTGTCAAAGCCGGCACACCGCGCTGGTATCGGGAACGCAAGCTCCATCCGGCGACCAAGACCTTTCAGGCCTTGCGCATTGCCGTCAACGATGAAATCGGCGCTTTGCGCGAAGGACTCGCCGCCGCACTCGCCGCGCTCGCTTCCGGCGGCCGCCTCGCCGTCATTTCATTCCACAGCATTGAAGACCGTGTGGTGAAGAATGCGTTGCGTGACGCCGTACACGCGGGGCAGGGGACGCTCGTTTTCAAGAAGCCGATTATCCCTGCCCGCGCAGAGATTCTCGCGAACCGCCGCGCTCGGAGCGCGAAACTGCGCGTGTTTGAACATACCGCCGCCATGCGAATAGAGCCATCCGGCTCCGCGCACCTCCTTTTTTCTTATGTATAATCTTTTTTCGCGTCTCCCATTCTCCTTTCTATCGCTTGTCTGCGCCGCCGCCGGCATCCTGTTCGTCGCCTATATCGGCCTCATCGCCGTCGTCATGAGCTATGCCGCACTCACCGTGGAATTCTCGCAGTCAGCGCGGAATGACGAAGCGGCGGTCGCTGTCCTTGAGAGTCAATATCTCGCCAATGTAGCGCGCATCACCGGCACGGATTACGCGGCAGATGGTTATGTCAAGCCCGTATCCACGCTGTACGTACGCGCGCAGAGCGTAACTGCTTTGCGCTAACTGTCCATACTCAGATATGCGCGCGCAGTTTCGTTCCCGTGTCCGCCTCATTCTCGCGTTCCTTATTTTTATTGCATTTAGCATTGTCGTCCGTCTTTATTTCATACAAATCGTGCACGGAGAGGAGTATGCATTGAAAGCTGACAAGCAATTTACGTCAGGCGGAGGGAAACTCTTTGATCGCGGTTCTATTTATTTTACCCGCAAGGATGGGACGCTTATTTCTGCGGCGACATTGGCGACCGGATTTCTTGTTGCGATAAATCCGCAAACACTCGGCGATCCCGAAGCGGCTTATGCGGCAATCACGACGGCCGCTTCGTCTACCTCGCTCTCGCGCGAAGCGTTCATCGCAACGGCCGCAAAGAAGAATCAAGTATATATAGAAGTAGCGCACCGCCTCCCGGAGGAGAACGGACTGGCGCTCTCCAAGCAAAATATCCTCGGTGTAGAGGTCTTCAGAGAGCGTTGGCGCTTCTATCCGGGCCGGACGCTCGCGGCGCAGACTATTGGCATTGTCTCGTACGGTTCGGGTGATACGCTCGCCGGACAGACCGGCCTTGAGGCGGCGTACGAAAGCACGCTTGCGCGCTCGGGCGACTCGTTGTACCGCAACTTCTTCGCGGAGCTTTTTTCCAACGTCGGCGACCTGCTTGTTTCCGCCCGGGACGCGCGCGAAGGCGACCTCGTGACAACGATAGAACCCGAGGTGCAAACCCGTCTTGAGAACGAGCTGGCGGAGCTGAATCAGCGCTATGGGAGCAAGGAGTCCGGCGGCATCATCATGAACCCCGTTACGGGCGCGCTCGTAGCAATCGCGCGTTATCCTTCCTACGACGTGAATAACCTGCAGAGCATTGATCCGGTTGAACTGGCGAATCCGCTCGTGGAGCACGTACACGAATTCGGTTCCATTATGAAGCCCTTAACCATGGCATCTGCGCTTGATGCGGGCGTTATTACGCCGGAGACCACCTACAATGACACCGGATGTATCACGGTGAACGAGGAGAAGATTTGCAATTGGGACGCGAAGGCGCGCGGCGTTATTCCCATGCGTGAAGTTATCGTACAGTCGCTCAACATAGGCGCATCATGGGTGGCGCGGCAGTTGGGGCAAGACCAGTTCCGCTCCTACTTCATGAAATTCTTTGGGGTTAAGACGGGCATTGACCTGCCGAACCAGAGCGCCGCTCTGCTTAGTAATTTGAGCAAGCCCCAGCAGATAGGCTACGATACGGCCGCTTTCGGACACGGCGTCGCGGTAACGCCGGTGCAGATGCTGCGCGCGCTCGGTGCGCTCGCGAACGGCGGAGTGATGGTGGAGCCGCATGTGGTCGGCGCCGTGCGGCTCAATTCAGGTATAGAACGGGAGCTTGACTGGAGCGAGCGTACGCCGGTGTTCTCGCCCGAAGCCGCGCGGGCGACGACGGGGATGATGGTCGCGGTCGTGGACGAAAAACTCGGCGGGGGAAAACTAAAGATACCAACAATGTCAGTCGCGGCAAAGACCGGTACCGCGCAATTGACCGCGCCCGGCGGGGGCTACTATTCGGATCGCTACTTCCACTCTTTCACCGGGTTCTTTCCGGCGTATCATCCGCGTTTTATTATCCTGCTTTATACGAACGACCCGCAGGGCGTCACCTATGCCTCGGAGACGCTGAATGCGACTTTTATGGATCTTGTACATTTTCTTATTGACTATTATGCTGTGCCTCCTGACCGCGGCCTTCCAGCCGAAGGCGGATCCGCATCAGGCGAGCCGACGACACCATGAAAAAACTGTTGAGACCTGTCGTTGTTTTTATTCTTGCGCTCCTTGCGCGGGCCGTACTGCGCCGCTACGCCCCGCGCATTGTGATGGTAACCGGTTCGGTGGGGAAAACTTCTACGAAGGATGCGGTGGCGGCGGCGCTCTCCGCGCGCTTTTATGTCCGGAAGAACGAGAAGAGTTTCAATAGCGAGTTCGGCGTACCCTTCACTATTTTCGGCGTTGAAAATCCGTGGACAAACTCCCTCGCTTGGCTTTCAGTCGTAAAGAGCGCGCTCGCGCTCCTTCTCTTGCCGAACCATTATCCGAATCTGCTTGTGCTTGAAGTGGGAGCTGACAAACAGGGCGATCTGTCGCGTATATTGCGCATAGCAACTCCGGACGCGGTCGTTGTTACGCGCCTGCCCGAAATACCCGTGCATGTTGAGGCCTATGCCTCACCCGAAGCGGTGCGAGAAGAAGAATTTTCTCCCGCCTACGCGCTCCCCGCCGGCGCGCCGCTCATTGTACCCTTTGACGATTCTTATGCGCTTGCGAACGCGAAGCGCGTTCCGGCATGCGTCATATCCTATGGCGTTTCCGAAGGGGCGACGGTCCGGATACAACATACCGGTTTTTATGAAAATGAAGGGAAAATTCGCGGCATGCAGGCGGCAATCAGCATGAACGGGGAAGAAGGAACCTATGTGGTGCGCGGTTCGGTTGGACGGACCCAGCTTCTCCCGCTCGCCGCGGCGCTCGCCGTCGCAAAGGCCTTCGCGTTCTCACCCGCCGAAGCGCGCGCGGCGCTTGAACAGTATGAAGCGCCGCCCGGACGCGGCCGGCTCTTCGCGGGGAAGAACGGCTCTATTATCATTGACGACTCTTATAATTCTTCGCCTGCGGCTGTGGAAGAAGCGCTTGCCACGCTCTCGGCCTTCCCGCACGCGAAAAGGCGAATTGCGGTCTTGGGCGACATGCTGGAGCTCGGCCGGTATTCGGTTACCGAGCACGAGCGCCTCGCGGCCTTGACGGGCGTTTCTGCCGATGTCATCGCCACAGTAGGCATTCGTGCCCGTGCATTTGCTCCTGTCCTTTCGGGAGCACATGCATCTCGAGAGCATTCGAGGGACACTGTATTGATGTTTGACAACTCCCGCGCGGCCGCCGCCGCACTCCCGGACTTCGTCCGCGAGGGAGACGTCATTCTCGTGAAGGGCTCGCAGTCAATCCGCACCGAGTGCATCGTTGAAGCGCTTCTCGCAGACCACGCCGACGCCGCTAAACTCGTCCGCCAAGAGAAAAAATGGAAACAGAAGTTGTGACCCTAACGATACCAGGTTCAAAACCCTTGGTGGAGTAATTACAAGCAATCAGCAAGGCAGCCGTTAAGTTTGCTTCTCTCGAAAAACAAGGACTTGTTGTTTTGAGGCAGCCGCAAGAAACTCTCTCTTAATAGAGTTAAAGCCTTTTTGTGTGATCATTCATTAAATCGAATATCAGCTCCAAGGAACTTCTATAGACTTTTGTTAAGAAAATCAAAACTGATCCCCAAAAAAGAATCCCTAGCACAAAAAGGAGTAGCTTACTAGTTCCGTCTAGCTGGAGTGAGATTTCGTGTGGTATATATGGAACTCCCCCCTTTCTTCAGACACTAACCTTGTATGATGCATTGTGCGGCATG
>ERZ1292640.1005-Hain-H43-02um-R1-1005-length-23516-cov-43_pt2 | contig 19828 bp, 17 predicted proteins | sample MGYA00564404_ERZ1292640 | MGnify/ENA primary metagenome ERZ1292640 (study PRJEB36523, sample SAMEA6512636) | groundwater metagenome | collected 2019-01-08 | study: AquaDiva: Metagenomics assemblies of 32 groundwater samples
GCAACTTCCATCACCTGCAATCGCGGCCGCGCCACCACGGGATATGTTTCTACGGACGGCAGGCGACGCTGGTCGTGGACCGCTTCGGCTACGAGATCTACAGCAACACAGGCAGCAAGCCGTACCGGCTTTACGAGTTCCCGCTCGAGCCTCCGGTGGAGACGATGGAAGGAGTGCCGTACGCGGGATCGTCGCAGGCCGACGCCACGGGCGCGCAGGACGGCCCGTTCCAGCGGATGTTCCTCGATTGCGTGAAGCAGGGCAAGCAGCCGCCGGTGGAGCTGGAGTTCAGCCACCGGGTGGGCGTGTGCTGCCATCTCGGCAACATCGCCTACCTCACGCGGCGCAGGATTCATTGGGACGCGGCGAACGAGACCATCAAGGACGACCCGGAAGCGGCGCGCCTGCTCGCCCGCCCGCGCCGCAAAGGGTACGAGCTGCCGGAGGTGTGACCATGGGGGAAGTCGCATCGCGGAGAGCGTTTCTTCAGTCAGCCGGCGGCCTGCCCGCGCTCCGCGGGGCGGCGGCGCCGAAACGCAAATGGCAGCCGAAGGTCGCCGAGAACATCGGCGGCCTCGATGAAGCCACGCTGCGGTGGCTGGCCGAAATCGGCGTGGAGTGGGTGGATCTGCAAGGCGCCGAGGCGGTCGATCGCGACAAGAAAGGCTGGTGGTCGCAGGACGACGTCGAGGCCGCCGTGCGGCGGTGCGCGGAATTCGGCCTGAAGCTGGCCGTGATCACGGCGCCCTTCGCCTGGGAGATGAACGCGATGCTTGGCAAGCTCGAGCGCGACCGGGACATCGAGAACATCTGCCGGAGCATTCGCGCCGTGGGCGAGGCCGGCGTGCCGGTGTTCCAATACCGGTGGTCGCCCGATTTCTACTGGGGGCCGGAGATGGGCTACAAGCGCGTGAAAGGCCGCGGCGGCGCGATGTACAGCGCCTTTGACTTCGAGCTGGTGAAGGACAAGCCGCCGTTTGAGCAGCTTGGCCCGATCTCGCGCGAGGAGCTGTGGACGCGGCTGATGTACTTCCTGAAGCCGGTGGTGGAGGCGGCGGAGAAAGCCAACGTCAAGCTCGCGCTGCATCCCAAGGACCCGCCGCAGCCGGTGGTGCGGGGGATCGCGCGGCTGTTCACCAACATCGAGCAGATGGAGGGGTTTCTCGATGCCGTGCCCAGCCCGGCCAGCGGCTTCTCGTTCTGCCAGGGGACGGTCACCGAGATGGGGGTGAACGTGATCGAGGCCATCCGGCGCATCGGCGGCCGCGGCCGCATCCACCACGTGCATTTCCGCGCCGTGCGCGGGCGCGTGCCGCGGTACGTGGAGACCTTCATCGACGAAGGCGACGTGGACATGCTCGAAGCGATGCGCGCCTACAAAGCGGCCGGCTACGAGGGCGCGCTGGTGTCCGATCACACGCCGCAGTTGACGGGCGACCTCCCTGGCGGCAAGATGGGGCGCTCATTTTCGCACGGCTACATCCGCGCGCTGATCCACGCGGTGAACGCGGAGAGGTGAGGGCGCGGCCACAGCCGGGCCCGCAGGCTCCCGGAAAAGTCGTAGCGTCGTTTCGAGCGGTACAATGGATCTCGGCATGCCCACAGATGTCAAGACGGACAACCAAACGGTTCACCAGTTAATTGACCGTCTGGATCCGGCGCAGTTGAGCGCGGTAGTGAAACTGCTCGAGGTCATGACGATGGACCCGGTCGCGCGGGCCATCGCGGCCGCTCCCGAGGACGACGAGCCGGAGACCGGCGACGAACGGCAGGCCGTGGCCAGATCGAAGGCCTGGTTGGCCGAACACGAGTGCATTCCGCACGAGAAGATTGCCGAAGAGCTCGGTCTGGCCTGAATGGCGCGGCAGGTTCGCTGGTCCGAAGAGTCTCGCGCTGATATCCGGGCTCTCGACAAGACCACAGCCACTCGTGTTCATGAATCGATCACACGGTTTGCGGCGACAGGCCAAGGTGACATCAAGAGGCTAAAGGGCGCCGCGGGCGAGTTGCGGCTGCGGGTAGGCGACTGGCGCGTTCGCTTTTCGTATGAGCCGGACGGCAGCATCCTGATCCACACCGTCAGACACCGCCGCGAAGCAGACCGCTGATGGCGCTGGTGACAGGCGGCGGTTCCACGCCACTCGGTGCGGTGTATACTGGATCGCAACCTCATGCACACATCGAGACGCCAGTTTCTTTACACTACCGCCGGACTTGCCTCCGCGCGGCCGGTGACCGCGGCGGCGCAGGCCGGCATTTCGCTCGCCGCCTGGTCGCTTAGCGGCAGCTTTTTTCAGGGGCGCTGGAAGCTCCTCGAGCTGCCCGGAATCCTGCGCGACAAGCTGAACATCGAGGGGCTGGAGCACGTCAACCAGTTCTTCGAGAACCCTACCCTCAGCTACCTGCAAAAGCTCAGCCGCGCCTGCGCCACCAACGGCGTGCGCTCGCTGCTGCTGATGGTGGACGGCGAGGGATCGACGGCCGCGGTGGACAAGAACGAACGCCGGCAGTCGGCCATCGCTCACCGCAAGTGGATCGACGTCGCGCACTATCTCGGCTGCCATTCGATCCGCTGCAACATGTACGGCGGCCCGGAGAACTGGAAAGAGGACCGCGACCTGGTGGACCGCGCCGCCGAGACGTTTCGGGACATTCTGGAGTACGCCAAAGGTTCGGGTCTCAACGTGCTCATTGAGAACCACGGCCGCGCCTCCTCTGACCCGGACATGCTCGTGGCGCTGGTCAAGAAAGTGAACCACCCGAAGTTCGGCCTGCTGGTGGATCTCGGCAACTGGAATCAAGGTGCGGACCGCTATGCCGCGGTGCGGAAGACGATCGGTTACGGCCGTGCCCTGTCGGTAAAAGGAAGATACGGCCCGAATGCCGATCCGGCGTTCGACATGGAGAAGCTGATGCGCACGGCGCTCGAAGGCGGTTACTCGGGTTGGTGGGCCATCGAGATGGGTCCCCCGCGAACGGAGGGCGCCAAGCCGGCGCCTGATGAGCAGTTCAATCGGGAGATCAAGACGGTCAGCGAGGTCAAGGCGATCGTCGAGCGGGTGGTGTTCGGGAAAGGTTAAGGAGGCGCCCTATGGAGATGAATGACAGTGGTCTGACGCGCCGCGCGTTCAGCGGTGCGGCCGCATTCACGCTGGTTCCGCGGCACGTGCTCGGCGGCGCCGGCTATGTCGCGCCGAGCGATAAGATCGCGCTGGCGGCCATAGGCATGGGCCGCCAGGGCATGGTGGTCACCATGGATCTGCTGGAGCACCCGGAGATCCAGGTGGTGGCCGTCTGCGACTGCAACCAGGGCAGCAAGGACTACGCCGAATACAGCCCCAACGCGCTGCTGAATCAGGCGCGCAAGCTGCTGGGCCCCGGCCACGAGAAATGGGGCGAGGACCTGGCTTCGCCCGGCACGGTGCAGCTTACGCACAGCTTCAAGACCAGCCTCGGCATGGGCGGCCGCGACCCGGCGCGGCGGCTGGTGGAGGCCTACTACAGCTCGCGCAAACAATCCGCCTACAGAGGCTGCGCGGCTTACCGCGATTTCCGCGAGCTGCTGGAGAAAGAGAAGGATCTGGACGCCGTCTACGTGGCGACGCCCGACCACTGGCACGCGCCGATCGCGCTGGCGGCGATGCGCAAGGGCAAACACGTGCTGGGCCAGAAGCCGATGGCCCACTCGATCGGCGAGGCGCGGCGCATGGGCCAGGTGTCGCGCGAAATGAAGGTGGCCACCTCGCTGACGGTGAACAACCCGTCCAGCGAGGCCACCCAGCTCATCTCGGAATGGCTCGCCGACGGCGCCATCGGGCGCGTGCGCGAGGTCCACAACTGGTCGAGCCGCCCCTACTGGCCGCAGGGTGTGGAGCGGCCGAAAGAGGAACTCCCGGCGCCCGAAGGGCTGGACTGGGACCTGTGGGTCGGCCCCGCCCCGGCGCGCCCGTATCACAAGGCCTACCTGCCGTTCGTCTGGCGCGGCTGGCACGACTTCGGCTGCGGCTCGTTCGGCGACATGGGCTGCTACAGCTTCGCGGGCATGTTCAAGATTCTCGACCTGACGCCGCCCGCCGCGGTGGAGGCCTGCTCGGGCGAATCTTACGAGGAGACCTTCCCGCAGGCGTCGATCGTTCACCTGGACTTCCCCGCCCGCGGCAACCGGCCTGCGCTGCGGCTGTCGTGGTACGACGGCGGATTGCGGCCGCCGCGCCCCGCCGGCTTGAGCGAGCAGGACCAGCGTCTGTTCCGGCCCCGGCAGGAAGGCGTGATGTACGTCGGCGACAAAGGCATCCTGCTGGGCGGCTTTAACGGCGACAGCCCGCGCGTGTACCCCGAGTCGAAGAAGTATCAGGCGCCGCCGCGTCAGCCGGGCGCCGGGCGGCGCGATCGCGCCATTGACCAGTGGATCGCCGCCTGCAAGGGCGGGCCGCCGCCGCTGGCCAACTTCGAGATCCAGAGTCCGGTCACCGAAGCCTTCCTGCTCGGCTGCCTGGTCCAGCGCCTGCCCGGCGAACGGTTCGAGTGGGACACCGCCAACATGCGCGTCACTAATTCCGAGCGGGCCAACCGCTACGTGGACCCGCCCTACCGCGGCGGGTATGTGTCATGATTCTACTCCTCGGCCGGCGTCAGATCGAATCCGATCTCGATCTTCCGGGAGTACCACTCATCGTCCATCAGCAGGAAGTAACCGAAATTCCGATAATTGTACACTGAGGACGGCTTGTTGGGATCGTACTTCTCCAGTAACTCCGTCGAATACACTAACTGACCGAGATACAGCCCCTCCGCTATCTGAACCAGCTCGTCGATACAGTAATTGTCCGGCGGCATCGTCCGAAGCCGCGGCCAGCGGTAGTTGAACTGGAACACGGTCTTGTTGCCGTTTTCGGGATTCGCCGATGGACCCTGTTTCCCTATGAGGAAGAAACTCTTGAGATCGTAGCCTCGCGTCCGGGCCTCCGTCTCGGTGGCTTCCTCGATATCGACGTTGGCGAGCTTCATCGCCTCCACGGCGAGCCTTTGCCTGTCCGTGCGGTTGGCATAGGTGTTCGTTCCCCAAAACGCCGCGCTAGCGTCCTGCTCGAAGCCGTCGGTGATCTCTTTCAGCTTGGACGCGCTGATCGGCTCGAAAGTCTTGCCGGTCCACGGAGAAAACTGTCTGGCGAGCGGCCACAGCATGTTGAGGGTGTTGAGGCCGAACAATCTCAGGTACCCTTCGTTTCTGAATGCGACCACGGCGCCGTGATAGTAGCCGTCCATCTTTCGGGGCGCGATGCCGCGGTTGAAGAGCTCGCCGAGCCTTGCGAAGTAAGGGGAATCAACGTCGGGGTTGGCCGCGATCTGGTCGGAATAGAACTTGAGCAGGTCCAGAACGGTCTGTTTTCCTTGCTTGTCTCTGTTGACCTGTTCCAGGAGGGCGTCACTGCAATTCCCGTGCCGCGGCTCGGCAAAGGTGAAGTGCGTGAACTTCGGAGTGTTGGCCCAATCGATGTAACCGTGCCTGGTCATTTCCATATCCTCCGTGTATGGGAAGAGACGTCTGCGCTCGTTGTTCCAGCGGTCGTCCAGCAAGAGAAAATAACCGAAATTGGCGTAGCCGTACTCCGCGCTGGCGAGAGAGGGATCGTATGGCTCGGACAGCCGCTTGGTCGCAAAGAGGAGAGGCCCGAGGTAGAGGCCGTCGCTGATCTCGACGATCTCGTCGATCAGGTACCTGAAGGGGACGGGGTTGTTCAGGGACGTTTGCCGGTAGTCCAACTGAAAGACTTCTTTGTGACCCAGGCCAGGAGCAACCGATCTGGCCCGCCTGGCGACGAACGGTCCGCCCTTGCGGTCGCAGCCGTACGTCCGGTGCTCATGAGACGGGGTGGGCGTGAGTCCCAGCACCAGGCCCAGTACGCGAGTGCTGATGGAGGTCAGAAAAGAGGTTCTGGCCGCCCTGAAGTAATTGGTCCCGGCAAACACCGGGGGCGAGGAGGGCGGGCCGGAAGCGACCGGAGTGAATCCCTTGCCCACCCAGGGAGGATGGCCGGCCAGCAGCGAGCCCCAAAGGAAGTTGAGGACATTGGCCCGCGCTCCGAAGGCCCCTCTGAGGTCCCCGGTCCTGATGCCGAGCGTGACGCCGTAGAAATGTCCTTCGACTCGTTCCGGCGCCCGCCCTTTTTCGAACAGTTTGCCCAGCTTCTGGTAAACCTTGGGATCATTGCTCAGGCCTCCCCGAATCTCGTTGAGGTACTGGCTCATCAGTTCCAACGGCGAAGACTTGCCCGCCAGGTCGCGCTGGATTTCGCTCAGCAGCGGGTCCTGCTCGCCTTCGGTGCGGAGTTCCTCGATCAATGCAGGATAGGGCATGGCCGCCTCCTCAAACTGGGAGCAAGTATACACCATCGGCGCCGGCGGGACGGCGGCGCCGGCACTCGACGGCCTGAGGGGCCGAAGGCAGGCGCGCTGCCGGGCAACACCACACCCCGACCGGTGGCCACCTCTGTTCGAAGTGTTGGAAGGAAAGTTCTCAGGCGAAGGTCTATAATGAGGGTGATGCGCCGGCAGTTCAACGAGGCCAAGGCAACCCAGGCAGCGGGGCGCCTGCTGAAGTTGAGGGGGGGACGGATGAGCCACATGAAGCTCATCAAGCTCCTCTACCTGGTGGACCGGGAGGCATTACTGCGGTGGGGGCGGCCCGTCACCACTGACCGCTACGTGTCAATGGACCAAGGTCCGGTCCTCAGCACCATTCTCAATCTCATAAACGAGGGGCACCGGCCCGCCAGTACGGGCGCATGGACGGAGTACATTTCCGAACCACAGGGATACGAAGTGGTGCTACTCAAGGCGGCGCCCTCCGATGAGCTGTCGCGCGCTGAAGAAGATCTGATTGCGGAAGTCTTCCGCCAGCACGGGGGCAAGAGCCGCTGGGACATGGTCGAACTGGTGCATGCGCTTCCCGAATGGCAGGATCCGAACGGGAGCGCCATTCCGATCACCTACGCGGACATCCTGGCCGCCGGCGGAAAGAGCCCGCTGGAGACGGCCGCGGTGGTGGAGGAGTTGGAGAGCCTGATGGCGGCGGATTCTCTGCTCCGCCCCGCCTGACGGTCCGATGCGCTGTGGCGACGCGGTTCTGATCCCCGCCCCTGGCGGGCCCACGATACCGCACCTGTGGTTCCTGATCACCGATCCCGACCCTGTCTTCGCGGACGCCCTGATCGTGGATGCGCGCCGCATCGAACTGGGGATTGAGGCGGGGACGGTGGAGCCGCGCGAGCCGTGCAAACCGGAGCTGCTCCGCCTGGTTCAGCAAGGAGCTCTTGCGTCCCCGCACACCCCTAACAAAGCCGTTGCCTTTTGCCGGCGGGCGTGGGGGAAAGGCGGTTGACCTTAGTCGCAGCAACAGTCGGCCGCTGATTGGCCCGGGCCGGTAGATCGGCGCTGTACTGCGGTCATGAGGTTTCGCGTGGTCTTGGAGTATGACCCGGAAGCTGACAGCTATTCCGCAGTATGTCCAGAGTTACCAAGGTGCGCTTCCGCCGGCGACACGGAAGAAGAAGCGAGGCGCAATATCGAGGAGGCGATTCAACTCTACCTCTTGCCCGCCGAGATCGAGTTGTCGCCGACCGCGAAGCTGGTCGAGGTAACGGTTGGGTGACCGCGAAACGCCGCGCTTGACGGCCGACCAGGTGATCTCGATCACCGGGGGCGAATCCTGCCGCTGGGCACGATGAGAGCGATCATCGAGGGGAGTGGGATAGACCCGGCGAACTGGACCAAATAGCCAGCCAACCGGCGCGCGTGGCGGCCAGATCCGAACCTCCCACCCCCTGCGCCCAAGGCAGGTGCGCTGCAAGACTGCGGCACGCCCCGACGCCGGGTGAACCATCACGCGGCACGTGGCCGCGCGGTCAGCGGTGGGCGGTTAGAAGTCCACCGTCCGGGCCAGCTTGACGGCCGGATTCTCGCGCAACTGGGCCAGCACGCTGTCGGGCGCCACCGCGTCGGTCTCGACCACCGCCAGCGCGTCCAGCGGGCCGTCGGGCCGCGGGCCCTCGCGGCGGCCCAGCGAGAAGCTGGCGATGTTGATGCTGTTGCGGCCCAGCACGGTGCCCACATGGCCGATCACCCCCGGCACGTCCTGGTTCTTCATGAAGATCAGGTGGCCCGACAGCGGCGCCTCGCAGTAGATGCCATCCACCTGGATCAGCCGCGGCCGCTCCAGCACCACCGCGCCTTCCACCGTGGTGACGCCCGCCTCGGTCTCCAGCTCCAGCCGGACCGAGTCGGTGTGGCCGGCCCGCTTCTCGTGCCGCTCGGCCACGGCGAGGTTGCGCTGGGCGGCGATCTGCATGGCGTTCACCAGCGTCGCCTTCTGCGACAGCCAGCGGTTCAGCAGCCCCACCAGGCCGGCGTTGCGCACCAGGTGCGTGCTGGTGTCGGCGATCCGCCCGGAGTAGACCAGGCGCACGGCGCGCGGATTGCCGGCGGCGATCTGGGCGGCGAAGGCGCCCAGCCGCTCGGCCAGCGCGATGTAGGGACCCAGCGCGCGGTATTCCTCCGGCGAGAGCGCCGGCATGTTGACCGCGTTGACGGCCACGCCGCTGCGCAGGTACTCCAGGATCTGCTCGGCGATGCGCACGCCCACGATCTCCTGCGCTTCCTCGGTCGAGCCGGCGATGTGCGGAGTGGCGACCACCGCCTCCAGTCCGAGCAGCGGGTAGCCGGGCGGCGGCGGTTCGGGCAGGAAGACGTCCAGCGCCGCGCCGGCCACCTTGCCGGCCTCGATCGCTTCTCTTAGGGCCTCGTGGTCGATCAGCTCCCCGCGGGCGCAGTTGACCAGCCGCACGCCCGGCTTCATTCGCGCAAAGGCCTCGCGCGAGAGCATGCCCCGCGTCTCGGGGGTCAGCGCCACGTGCAGCGTGATGTAATCGCTTTCGGCGTAGAGCCGCGCCGCGTCCACCAGCTCGATGTCCAGGTCGGCGGCCATCTGCGCGCTCACGTAAGGATCGCTGGCCAGCAGCCGCATCTCGAAGGCGCGCGCCCGCCGCACCACCTCGCGCCCGATGCTGCCCAGGCCCAGGATGCCCAGCGTCTTGCCGCGCAGCTCGTTGCCCATGAACTTCTTCTTTTCCCACTTGCCGGCCCGCGTCGAGGCGCTGGCCTGGGGAACCGAGCGGGCCATCGCCAGCATCAGCGCGATGGTGTGCTCGGCCACCGAGACGGCGTTGCCCCCCGGCGTGTTCATCACCAGCACGCCGGCGGCGGTGGCCGCCGCGAGATCGACGTTGTCCACGCCGACGCCGGCGCGGCCGATCACCCGCAGCTTGGCCGCCTTCTCCAGCACCTCGCGCGTCACCTTGACCGCGCTGCGCACGATCAACGCGTCGGCCTCGGCCAGGTGCGCCAGGTACTCCTTCGGATTCGAGACAACCACGTTCCAGCCCGGCTGGGCCTGGAGCAGATCGATGGCCGCCGGCGAGATGGATTCGGCAATCAGGATGTTCATAGTCCGGCCGCCTCCGCATAGACCTTCTGCGCCGCCGCCACCCCCGAGCCGTACTGCACCGGGAAGCCGTTGGCGTTGAGGATGATCTCCAGCCCGGCGATAGTGGCGAACACGTCGGCGAAATCGAAGTAGCCCAGGTGGGCGATGCGGAAGATCTTGCCCTTCATCGAGCCCTGCCCGTTGGCGATGACCGCGCCGAAGCGGGTGCGGAATTCCTTGACGATCAAGCCGGAGTCCCAGCCGGCCGGCGCCTTGACGGCGGTGACCGATGCCGCCGGCACGTCGGGCGCGAACAGCTCCAGCCCCAGCGCGGTGACGGCCGCCCGCGTGGCCCGCGCCAGCAACTGCGCGTTCTCGATCAGCTTGTCCATGCCGACCTGCTTGATGTATTCCAGCGCCGCCGCCAGCGCCAGCACCAGGCTCACCGAGGGCGTGTAGCTCGACTCGCCCTTGTCGGCGTTCTTCTTCTCTTTCTTCATGTCGAAATAGTAGCGCGGCAGGTTGGCCGTCTCAGCGAAGCGCCAGGCCTTGGGGCTGACGGCCATGAAGGCCAGCCCCGGCGGGATCATGAACGCCTTCTGCGACCCGCCGATCAGCACGTCCACACCCCATTCGTCGATCGCAATCGGCTGGGTTCCCAGGCCGGTGATCGCGTCCACGATGAAGATGGCCTGGGTCTTCGCGACCGCCTCGCCCATCGCGCGCACGTCGTGGGCGGCGCCGGTCGAGGTCTCCGAAGCCTGCACGAACACGCCGCGCGCGTCCGAGTTGGCGGCCAGCGCCGCTTCCACCTCGCGCGCCGAAACCGCCTTGCCGTATTCGGCCTTCAGCACCACCGTGTTCAGCCCGAATGCCGAGCCGAGTTCCACCCAGCGCTCGCCGAACTTGCCGGCCGAGATGGCGATGACCTTGTCGCCGCGGGAGAACAGGTTGGAGACCGCCGCTTCCATCGCGCCCGTTCCCGAGGAGCTGAAGATCAGCACGTCGTGGGAAGTGCCCATTACCTGCTTGAGGTCGTTGAGGACCACCGGGTAGAGCTTGCGAAAGTCCTCGGTCCGGTGATGTATGTCCGAGCCCATCATCGCCTGAAGGGCCCGCGGGTACAGCGGCGTCGGCCCCGGCGTCAGAAGTCGCTGTTTCTTGATATGCATGAATCCATCCTTGCCCCCGGCGGGCCTCGGTAGTCCTCGCCCCCGGGCATATGCGTGGTGGGGGAGTAGTTCACTAGAATAACAAACAATATGACGCTACTCGACCAGGTGCAGAAGGACATGACCGCGGCGATGAAGGCTCGGGATGAGGCGCGCCTGAGCGCGCTCCGCCTCATCAAGACCGCCCTGGTCAAACACCGCGTGGATTCCAGCCACCCGCTCGACGAGCGGGCCGAGATCCAGGTTCTCAACACCCTCATCAAGCAGCGCAAGGAAGCGGCCGAGGCTTTCCGCAAGGGCGCCCGGCCCGAGCTGGCCGAAAAGGAAGAGGCCGAGCTGAAGCTGATTGAAGCCTATATGCCCGCCGCGCCCAGCGAAGAGGAGACGGAGGCCGCCATCGCCGCCGCGCTGGCCGAGACCGGCGTGACGTCGCTCAAGCAAATGGGCGTGGTGATGAAGGCCGTCCAAGCCCGGCTCGCCGGCAAGCGCGTCGATGGCAAGCTGCTCAGCGACAAGGTCCGCGCCCGGCTGAGCTGAGTGGGATAGGCCTCCTGGCCTATCGATCCCCGCTTCAGAAGGCTCCCCCCCACAACACGGCAGCCATTCGGTATATCCTTAGTCTGTGGAGACCTCCCAGTGAAGATCGACGAAGCCATTCAGGAACTGGCCGGCGCAACCGCGATAACCAAGAGGGCCATCAGCGCCCCGCGGGTGCTCTGCGAGGCTTACGACTATAGCCCGCGCCCCAGTTCCTTCTCGCGCGGCCTGCGGCTCGACATCGGCGGGGTCACCATCCTGCTGATCTCCGGCACCGCCAGCGTGGACGAGCAGGGCCAGACGATTCACGTGGGCGATCTCCGCGCCCAGACGCGGCGCACTTACGAGAACATCACCGCGCTGCTGGCCTCCGAAGGCGCCACCTGGAAAGACGTGGTCCGCACCACCTGTTATCTGCGGGACATCGACCGCGACTACGCCGGCTTCAACGAGGAGCGCACCGCCTTCTACAGCGAGCAGGAGTTGGACCCGCTGCCCGCCTCCACCGGCATCCAGGCCAAGCTCTGCCGCCCCGACCTGTTAGTGGAGATCGAAGCCATCGCCATTTTCAAGAACGAGGGAAGTCCCCGCCCCGCGCTGAGCCGCGGTTGATCCCCAACCAGATGGCGTAACCCGCCACCGGCAGCGCCGCCGCCAGCAGGAAGGCGGCGTCCCAGCGGCCCAGGTCGAACAGCCGCCCGAACACCGGCATGCTGACCGCTACCCCCGCGCTCCAGGCGCCGGCGCCCAGGCCGGCGATCAGCCCGGCGTGGCTGGACGGATAAACGTGCGTGGCGTAGGCCATCGCCAGGATGATGAAACCGCCGGCCACGAACATGGCCAGGAACAGCTCCAGCATCACCAGCGGGAAGCTCTCCAGGCGCGGCGTCAGCGCCAGCGGCAGGCTGAGCAGCGTGGCCGCGGTCATCAGCCGGCGCAAGGGGCGGAGCGGATCCCGCGCGGCGCGGCACATCCGGTCCGCGAGCGCGCCCCAGAAGAAGTAGCCGATCTCCCAGCCCAGCGGCGGCAGCCAGAGCACTTTGCCGATCTCGGCCTGCGACTTGCCCAGCTCCTGGTGCAGGAAGATAGCCGCGCCGTAAATAACGAAGCCGATCGGCAGCGCGCACAGAGCATAGGCCAGCATGAAGCTCCACAGGCGCGGGTCGCGGAAGTGCGGCCGCGCCTTGTCCGCCTCGGCGTGCGCCGGCCGTTGCGCCCTGACATCCGGCCGCCGGCTGACGAACAGCCACAGCGTAATCCAGGCCGCGCCGATCAGGCCGGTGAACAGGAACGCCGCCCGCCAGCCCCACCAGAGCGCGATCGGCGTAATCAGGATCGGCGTGATGATGGCGCCCAGCGAACCGCCGCTGTAGGCCACCGCGATGCCGCGCGCATACTGCGAGGGCTGTAACGTCTGCATCACCGTGCGCAGCCCGCCGGGGAAGGTGGCGCCCTCGCCAAAGCCGAGCGCCGCGCGGGCGGCCGCGAAGCCCAGGAACCCCGCCGCCAGGGCGTGCGAGGCCGAGGCCAGCGTCCACAGCGCCACGGCCGCCATCATGCCGGGCCGCAGGCCGAAGCGGTCGAGCGCCCGCCCCCACGCGGGGTTGCCGATCATGTAGGCAACCGAGAAGGCCGAAACGATGAAGCCGTATTGCGTCCCCGAAAGCTGGGTCTCCCGCAGGATCGTGGGCGCCAGCAGCGCCAGCGTGTTCCGGTCGATGTAGCTGATCAGCGAGACCAGCAGCATCGTGCCGGTCGGTACCCAGCGGGAAAGCCACATAAGAGGCGATGATACCCCGAGGCCGCGCCCGTCGCAGAATAGTAGCAGGATGCGCGCCGACACCGTCAAGCGCCTGGCCCGCGAGTGCGGCTTCGAGCTGGCGGGCGTCGCCCGGGCCGGGCCGATGCCCGAGGCGGAATACTACCGCGAATGGGTCCGAGCGGGCATGGCCGGCGAGATGTCCTACCTCGCGGGCCGCCGCGGCGAGCTGCGCGCCGATCCGCGATCGCTGCTGCCCTCGGCCCGCTCGATCGTCTGCGTGGGCAAGCTGTACAACGGCCCGCAGCCTTACTCCATCCGCCAGAAGGACCACGAGCGCGCCTGGATCTCGCGCTACGCCTGGGGCGAGGATTACCACGCGGTGCTGCGCGCCGGCCTGGAGCGCCTCGTCGAGAAACTGGCGGCCGCCAGCTCGCGCGCCTTCGAGTGGAGAATCTGCGTCGATACCTCGCCGCTCGTCGAACGCGCCTGCGCGCGGCGCGCCGGCCTGGGCTGGATCGGCAAAAACACCTGTCTCATCAACCAGCCCGGCGGCTCGTGGTTCTTCCTCGGCGAGCTGCTGGTCTCGCTGGAGATCGAGCCGGATGCGCCGCCGCCGGACCGCTGCGGCTCCTGCACCCGCTGCATCGAGGCTTGCCCCACCCGCGCCCTTGTCCCGACAGGAAAGCCAGGCGGCCCCGCCTGGGCGCTGGACGCGCGGCGCTGCATTTCCTATTTCACCATCGAGCTCCGCGGCCCCATCCCGGAGGAACACCGCGCCGCCATCGGCCACCACGTCTTCGGCTGCGACATCTGCCAGGACGTCTGCCCGTGGAACCGCCGCGCGCCGGTCACCGCCGAACCGGCCTTTGCCGCCAGGCACTACGCGCCGCTGATCGAGAAGCTGGCGGCCCTCACCGAGCGGGAGTTCGACGAGATGTTCCACGCCACCCCTGTGCGGCGGGCCGGTTACGCCGGCTTCCTCCGCAACGTCTCGGTCGCGATGGGGAACAGCTTGCCGGCTCCGCCGAGCGGCCCGGAGCGGTAGGCTGGAATCAGACGCGCTATGCGGACCGCGACCATCGCCGCGCTGGCTGTCACGCTCCCGCTCGGGGCCGCGCCGGCGCCCCAGTCCGACGATTCCCTGATAGCCAGGGGGTTCGAGCACTTCTACAATCTCGAATACGACCAGGCGATAGCCGATTTCCGGGAGTCCACCGTTCGCCGGCCCAAGGAGCCGGCCGCTTACAACCACCTTGCCCAGGCGATCCTGTATCGCGAAATGCTCCGCTCCGGGGCGCTCGAGACCGAGCTGGTCAGCGGCAACAATCCCTTTCTGCGCCGCCCCAAGATGAACCCCAGCCCCGAGGACCAGCGGCAGTTCGACGAAGCGATCGCGCGCTCGATTAAGCTTTCCCAGGCCCGCCTGAAGGAGGACGCCCGGGACACGCGCGCCCTTTACGCGCTCGGCGTCGCCCACGGCCTGCGCGCCAACTACAACTTCCTGGTGCGCAAGGCCTGGCGCGACGCGCTGCGCGACGCCACCGCCGCGCGCAAGCTCCACAACAAAGCAACCGACCTCGACCCGGCCTTCGCCGACGCCCGCCTCGTCCAGGGCGCACACGAGTACGTGGTCGGCAGCCTCCCCTGGCAGTGGCGGTTGCTCGGATTCTTGGTCGGCTTCCGCGGCAACAAGGACGAGGGCATCCGCCTCCTTAGCACGGTCGCGGAGAAGGGCCGCATCAACAAGTTTGACGCCAAGGTTCTGCTTTGCGCCGTCTACCGGCGCGAACGGAAGCCGGGGCTCGCCTTGCCGCTGGTGAAGGACCTGATCGCGCGCTTCCCGCGCAACTACCTGCTTTACTTCGAGCTTTCGCAAATGTACAGCGAGCTGGGGGACAAACAGCAGGCGCTGGGCGCGCTGGATGAGCTGGAGCGGCTGAGGAGTTCGAAGGCCGGAGGCTTCACCCGCCTGCCGCCGGAGAAGGTCTGCTATGCCCGCGGCACCGTCCAGTTCTGGTACCGCGATTTCGACGAGGCGCTGGAGAACATGAAGAAGGTCGCCGCCCGCGCCGATGAGCTGGACCTCAACACCGCGGTGATGGCCTGGATGCGGCTGGGCCAGATCTACGACCTGAAGGGCCAGCGCCAACCGGCGCTGGCGGCCTACCGGCGGGCCATAGCGATGGCGCCGGAATCCGACGCCGCCCGGGAGTCGCAGCGCTACCTCTCCCGGCCCTACCGCCGCGCGGGCGTCAAAGGCTGAACGCCTTACTCGAACATCTCGGCCAGCGGAAGCTCGATCGCCGGATCCTGCGTCCGCAGCACGCCGTCCTTGGCCTCATGAGTGCCGGCGGCCGTGTGCACGTAGCCGCGCCGCGTGCGCGGATTCGCCACCCACACGAAGGGTATGCCGAAGCCGAGGTAATCATCGATCTTCTCTTGCAGCTCATCGGCGCGGTCGTCCGGGGAGAGCACTTCAATGACGAGCAACGGCGGCTCAACGATGATCCGGCCCTCGGGCCTGGGACCTGCCACTACGGAGATGTCGGGTACCCGGAATCGGGTGGACGTAACCTGCACGCGGACTTCAGGACCCACCCACACCCGGCCCTTGTAGCGAGTCCTAAGATACGCCGTGATGGCGCCCTGCAAGTCGCTGTGATCCACTTCTCCCACGTTGCGCTCCACGATCCGGCCGTCGATGTACTCGCGGTCGCCGTCCTGGAAACTGGTGTTGAGGTACTCTTCAACGGAGACCAGTGTGGCGGGAACCATACTTCTATCTTAGCGCCAGGCTCAGCGCCCAGTCGTTGTCGGAGGGGAACGCCGGCAGCGCGATGGCGCCGCTGGGGTTGGCGGCCAGGCGGGGCGCCTCGCTCCACGCCCCGGAGCGCGGATCGAACCATCGCGCGCGGTAACTGCCTCCGGCCATCGCGCCGCCGAGCGTCGCCCGCGGGCAATCCTTCTCGAAATAGAGCAGGAAGAGACCCTTGTCCTCGGTGCGCGCGCAGTAGGCCCAGCCGCGGTAGCCTTTCGGCTCGCCGCTCTGGTTGGGCGAAACCAGCCCGGCGCGCGGGACCAGCTCCTGATAGCGCCGGCCCTCCGACGTGACGAACGCGCCCAGGTGCTGCATCTGGGCGGCCGATTTGAACGGCAACGCCTCCCACATCTTCACCGGCGCGGCCTCCTCGATGTCCGCGCCCCAGATGCCCTGCGCGCCGTAGATGTGGCCGGCCAAACCGCCCGACAGCACGCTGCCGTACATCCCCGAGCGGGCGTAGAGATCGTCGTCCTCGCTCCCCGGCAGCGGCGCGCCGGGCCGCTTGGTGAACCAGTTCCAGCCCGGGTAGTAGGGCTCGCCGTTGAGCGCCGGCAGCGGCCGGGGCTGGAAGAAGATGTCCGTGAGCAAACGGTAGTTGACGTGCTCGCGCTGGTTGCCGATCTGGTGGAACGTCAGCCACCGGGCCTCCTCCGGCCCGCCGAAGTTCACCAGCGTCGAGCCGGCCGCGTTGGTCGATGCCAGCGTCCCGAACGGCGGCGGCCCGTACTTCTCGATCACCAGGTTGGCCGGCGCGTTGTACTCGCGCGAGGGAATCGATAGGCTGGGCGAGTCGAAGTGGATCGGGCTGAACAGGCAGTTGTCGGCCTGGTAGCGGCTCCAGACGTACTGGATGTGGCGCGCATAAGAGGCGGGCCATGTGTAGAACTTCTTCCAGGCCTGGCTGATGTCGCGCCGCGTCACCTCGATGAACGGGACGAAGCCCTGCGCGTTCAGGTAGTCGATCTTCTTGTCCATGTGCTGGAAGTAAGCGGGATTGATGCGGTCCACGTCGGGGAACACGTCCTCGTAACCGGGCACGCGCCCGGGGAACAGGAACGGGCGTCCGCCCTCGTTGTGCATGTCCTTGGCGCTCTGGGTGCCGGACTGCTGCCAGGCGCTGCGCACGCCGGTCTTCTCGGGGTCGTCGAGCCGGATCGCCGGCGGCCGGCCGTCGTTGGCCCAGGCGGGGAAAGCCGCGATCATGGCGATCGAGTTGAAGCCCTGCGCCTTGCGGAAGCGGACCATATCTTTGAACCCCATCTCGGGGCCGAGCGGCCGGACCGTCTCGTCGTCGTGCCAGCGATAGCGGAACGTCGGCGTCGCCCACCAGGTGTCGCCGAGCAGAAAGAAGGGCGTGCCGTCGGCCAGCTCGAACGCGTGCCCGTTGCGCGTCGGCCGGATGAAGCCGCGGCGGCAGAAGTTCTGTTGCTTGTCGGCCTCCCTCCACGCGGCGGCGGTGAAGCGGCCTTCCTTCGCGGCCAGGCCGGGATCATGAGGCCGGGAGCCGCTGCGCCACGTCCACCGGCCCGGCGCGGTCGCCAGCAGGCGGACTCGAAACACGCTGCCGCCGTCCCAGAAACCGTAGACGCGCTTCTCGAAGCCCGGGCCCTTCAGGTCCACCCAGACCTCGACCTCGGTGTAAGGGTTTCGGTAGGAGTTGCGCGCGGTCAGCGTGATCTCCTGCTTTTCCCAAACGTGGATGGGGGCGCCGGCGACAAGGCGCGCCGGCAGCAACGTGAGGAGCATCAAGGCGAATGGCATTTGGCGAGCGACAATTATACACTCGGTAGCTATGCGAAGAAGAGAGTTCCTCGGGACGCTGGCGGCCGCCGCCGCGCCCGCCGCCCGCCCCAACATAGTCTTCATTTACACCGACGACCAGCGCTGGGACGCTATGAGCTGCGCCGGGCATCCGTTTTTGAAGACGCCCAACCTCGACCGCATCGCCCGCGAAGGGGCGCGGTTCGGCAACGCCTTCGTGACCACGCCGTTGTGCTCGCCCAGCCGGGCCAGCTTCCTGACCGGTCGCTACGTGCACGCGCACGGCGTCACCGGCAACGGCGACAACAACGCGCTCAGTCACCAGTTGGTCACCTGGCCGCGCCTGTCGCACGACGGCGGCTATGAAACGGCCTACGTCGGCAAGTGGCACATGGGCAATGACGACACGCCGCGGCCGGGCTTCGACCGCTGGGTCAGTTTCCGCGGCCAGGGCGCCTATGTCGATCCCGCGCTGAACATTGACGGCAAGGCGGAGCGTGTGGCCGGCTACATGACCGACCTGCTCACCGAGCACGCGGTGGCGTTCATCCGCCGTCCCCATTCCAAGCCGTTCGCGCTGTACCTCGGTCACAAGGCCGCGCACGGCCCGTTCACCCCGGCCGCGCGCCACAAGGACCTCTTCGCCGGCCAGGCCATCCGGCGCGCGCCGAGCGCCGGCGATACGCTGGAAGGCAAGCCCGCCCTCCAGCAGCCCGCCACCGGCAATCCGCTGCGCGGCCCCAACGACGAAACCATCCTCAACCAGATCCGCACGCTGGCGGCGGTGGACGAAGGAGTCGGACGCGTACTGGAGGCGCTCGAAGCGGCCAGGCAGCTCGACAACACCGTGGTCGTCTTTTCCAGCGACAACGGCTACTTCTGGGGCGAGCACGGCCTCGGCGACAAGCGCGCCGCCTACGAGGAGTCGATCCGCATCCCGCTGCTGGTGCGCTACCCCAGGCTGGTCCGCGCCGGCACCCTGATCGAGCAAGCCGCGCTGAATGTCGATATCGCTCCGACGATGCTCGAGCTGGCCGGCCTGCGCATCCCGGCGGAGGTGCACGGCCGCTCGCTCGTGCCGCTGCTGCGCGGCCAGGCTCGCAACTGGCGCCGCTCTTTCCTCGCCGAGTATTTCGCCGAGCAGCAGTACCCCCGCATCCCGAGCTGGCAGGCGGTCCGCACCGAGAAGTGGAAGTACATCCACTACACGGAACTGGCCGGCGCCGACGAACTCTACGACCTCGCCGGCGATGCCTACGAGATGAAGAACCTCATTGGGGAGACTGGGGCAAAGAAGGTGCTGGACTCTTTGAAAGCGGATCTCCAACGCTTGCTGGCCGCCACCCGGTGACCAGCGGGATCAAGGCTTGGGAGGAGGCGTCTCGGCCGGCGCGCCCGCCGCGTCGACGGTCACCTTCACCGGCTGCTCGATGTACTTCGGATCCTTCCCCCTGGTGAGCACCATCAGGGCGAACCGCCCGGGCTTGGCGTTCAGCGGAATCTTGAACTTGATCGCCGTGGCCGCCTGCTCAGTGATCGGAACTTTCAAGTCGTTCTTGCCGTCAGTCAGGAACAGCTCGGCCACGTTCGCCTTGTCAAGGTTCTCGCCCGCCACCGCGAGGATGTCGCCGACCTTGCCGTTGCCCGGCTCGACAGCCGTCATACGGGGCATGGCTGCCTGGGCGTACAGAGAAGCGGGCGGGATGAGTGCGACCAGCAGCAGCACCAAACCAGACAGTTTCATCTGAATCCGTTCTCCGTTCAAGCATGCTACTCCTGTTGGCCGTGGAATGCAAGTGGCTATCCGGCCGCCGCAGCAGTTTCGGAAGTCTGGCGGGGCAGGGGGCGGCGGGCTCGGCGTTGAGGAATTCGAGAGGACCGCGTCGCCCGCGCCGTCGTTGAAGCCCTGATTCTCGATCTCCCAACGGCTCTTCCCGATTCGATAAAGGCCCGGGCTGTTGAGCTTGCGTTTGGGAAAGTTGGTCAGCCAGTCGGCCTCGAACACTTCCCGCGCCTCGACCGCCGCGCGCACTTCGGGGAGGTTGTCTTTCAGGCGCGCCACGACGGGCAGCTCCAACTTGTCAGCCTCGTGCAACAAGGCAGCGGTGGCGAACTCCCCATCGGCCACGACATAGTCGGCAAACCGCGGCCCCAGGTGGCTGACCGTTCGCCTCAATAACCGCTTGCCGGCTGAGTACTCGCCGTCGCCGGGGCGTTCGAGGTAGGACTTCAGGCCCAGGCAATGGCAGGCGTAGTTTTGCATCCCCTGCGCGCTGGGCCCCTTCATCGAGCTT
>ERZ1292640.43-Hain-H43-02um-R1-43-length-95157-cov-43_pt1 | contig 19822 bp, 18 predicted proteins | sample MGYA00564404_ERZ1292640 | MGnify/ENA primary metagenome ERZ1292640 (study PRJEB36523, sample SAMEA6512636) | groundwater metagenome | collected 2019-01-08 | study: AquaDiva: Metagenomics assemblies of 32 groundwater samples
GCCACTCTTCCTGTCCTGACTAACTCTTTTATTCCAAACTGTTTTAAATCTTCTAACAAATTCTTAATCTCTTCCTGCTCCCCAGCCATCTCAATAATTGCCGTGTCTTCTTTGTGCTGTGTTAACTTAGCCGCGTATTTACTTAAGACGCTTTCTAATTTAACTTTATCTTTAAGAGAATAATCAATTTTAATTAGAATAAGCTCTCTATCCACATGCTCTTTTTTAGTAAAATCGGTAATCGTAATAACATCTATAAGTTTATTTAATTGTTTTTTGATCTGCTCCAATATCTTCTCATCCCCTGTTTCAACTACCATAGTTGTATAGGAAATAGTGGGATCTAAAGTCTCAGAAACAGCCAAAGAAGTAATATTATAACCCCGCGCGCTAAACAGACCCGCGATGCGCGCCAAAACCCCGGGTTTATTTTCCACTAAAACTGATAATATATGTCTCATTCGCCGCTTCTCTCCTTTTAGCACTGATTTTCACAGATATCCGTGTTTATCCGTGCTCAAGCCATACCCCCAATCATCCTATCAATCGCTTCTCCCGCGGGAACCATCGGAAACACATTTTCCTCCGACTCAATATGAAAATCAATAAATACAGTATTATCTATTTCTAACGCCTTCTCAATCGCGGGACGCACCTCTTCTTTTTTAATAACCCGGATACCCGCCGCGCCATAACTTTCTGCCAACTTCACAAAATCAGGATTATACAAAGTAGTATAAGAGTAGCGCCTTTTATAAAATAATTCCTGCCACTGCCTCACCATTCCCAGATAGCCATTATTCAATATAATAACCTTCACGTTTATTTTGTTAGCCACGCAAGTAGCTAATTCCTGTATATTCATCTGAATAGAACCGTCCCCCGCGATATCAAAAACCTGTTTATCAGGATAAGCCATTTTAACGCCCATTGCCGCGGGAAAACCAAAACCCATCGTACCTAAGCCCCCGGAAGAAATAAAGGTTCTGGGGCTGGAGCACTTATTCCATTGCGCCGCCCACATCTGATTTTGCCCTACTTCAGTTGTAATAATAGCTTCTCCGCGGGCCGCTTCGTAAATCTGCTCAATCACATATTGCGGCGCGATTTTAGCCCTATTCACATAAACCAAAGGATATTTTTCCTTTAACGCTTCCACTTCCTCTAACCACTCGTAAGTTTCGGGTATTTTTTTAATTTCTTCGATTAACTTTCCTAAGATATTTTTAGCATCGCCCACAATCGGAACATCTACCTTTACGTTTTTACTGATTGAAGCCGGGTCTATATCAATATGGATAATTTTGGCATGCGGAGCAAACGCATCCAGCCGCCCGGTAACCCGATCGTCAAAACGCGCCCCTATCGCGATGATTAAATCCGATTGCATTATACTATGATTCGCGTATGCTGTGCCATGCATGCCCAGCATACCCAAAGAAAGTTTATGAACCGCGGGAAAGCCGCCTATTCCCATAAGCGTCCAGGTAACTGGCGCGGAGATTTTTTCCGCTAAGGTCTTTAATTCAACGTTCGCGCCAGAAGCAATAATTCCGCCACCCGCGTAAATAATGGGTTTCTTGGATTGAGCAATCAGCTTAGCGGCTTTTTTAATCTGCCCCGGATGGCCAAAATAAGTGGGTTTATAACTGCGTATTTCTACTTTTTCAGGCCAAATAAATTCAGTATCCGCGAGTTGCACATCAACCGGAAGATCTATTAATACCGGGCCAGGCCTGCCTGTTGAAGCAATGTAGAACGCCTCCGCCACAATTCCAGCTAAATTCTTTACATCTTTTACTAAATAATTATGTTTAGTTATCGATCGAGTAATACCAGTAACATCTGCTTCCTGAAAAGCATCATTTCCAATTAGCGCGGTTTTTACCTGACCGGTAATTGCCACCATAGGAATGGAATCCATATAGGCAGTAGCAATACCAGTAACTAAATTGGTTGCCCCTGGTCCTGAAGTGGCAATACAAACGCCAACCTTTCCAGTCGCGCGGGCGTATCCATCCGCCGCATGTGCCGCTGCCTGTTCATGCCGTGTAAGAATAAACTTTATATCCGCGTCGTAAAGTTTATCAAACAAAGGTAGCACTACCCCGCCGGGATAGCCAAATATCACATCTACCCCTTCACGCTTTAAACACTCAATTAAAATTTGCGCGCCAGTCATTTTTCGTCGTCCGTCGTTCGTGAAGCGTCGTTCGCACTACGCACGACGCTTCACGCTTCACGATAATACCGCTCCTTTATCCGCGGAAACTCCTGTCAATTTTCTTCCCTGCCCACCTATCACCTCTATATTAACTTTCCAAGTTCTTCTAAGCTAATCCCTGCTTTGACTATAATGTTATGTAAGGTACCCTTCTTTAATTCCTTATGAAAAGGAACAACTACAGAAATATTTTTCTCTATATTGTGCATAAAAATATGGCTTCCTCTCTGATGATCAACAATAAAACCTATTCTCCGTAGAGCCCTGACTACATCTTTTCCAGAAAAAACCCTCTTCATAATGAAACTCCAACTTCTCTTAATATCATTCCTGGTTTAGCCTTAATCTGATTAAGCTTTTCAAGCCCCTCCAAATAACAAAGAATTGCCTCCTGAGCATTTACTAAAGCTTCTTCTTCTGTTTCGCCTTGAGTAAAGCAACCATCTAGCGCCGGGACACTTATATTAAAACCACCTTCTTCTGCTTTCTCTAACACCACATAAAATTTCATTTTCCCTTCCTTTCGTTAAATAGCCAATTCTAAAATTATTTTATTTTTAACCATCTTTGCCTACGCTAACACCGCCCCTTTATCCGCGGAACTCACTAATTTAGAATACCTGGCCAAATAACCTGTTTTAATCTTTGGCGGAATAGCCTTCCAACCCTTAAACCTTTTTTCTATTTCTGCTTTTTCTAATTCTACTTCAATTTTACAATTAAGTATATCAATATTTATTATATCGCCGTCTTTTAAAATCGCGATTAATCCGCCCGCCGCGGCCTCAGGTGAAATATGGCCGATACACGGGCCTTTTGTTCCGCCGGAAAATCTTCCGTCAGTAATCAAGGCAACAGAATCAGCCAGGCCCATCCCCACAATCGCGGAAGTTGGCGCGAGCATCTCACGCATACCCGGGCCGCCTGAAGGGCCTTCATAACGGATAACTATACAATCGCCTTTTTTAATTTCCTTATTTAAAATTGCGGCCATTGCCTCTTCTTCGCGGTTAAATACGCGCGCCTTACCTGTAAACTTCATCATCTTCTGGCTTACCGCGGCCTGCTTTACCACAGCTCCATTTGGCGCGAGATTTCCATATAAAACAGCGATACCGCCTTGTTTATGATACGCGCGGCTAAACGGCCTGATTACTTCCTCGTCAGAAATTTCCGCCTCATCAGCAATATCAAATATCTTCCTGCCGCTTACTGTTTCCACATTATTTAATTTGGTTTTTAACCGCTTTAACACCGCGGGAATTCCGCCGGCATATTCTAAATCTTCCATAAAATGTATGCCCGCGGGCTCTATATTTGTAATATGCGCCGTAGTCTTACTTATTTTATCAAATGTTTTAAGATCTAAATTTATCTTCGCTTCATTCGCGATCGCCATTAAATGTAAAACCGTATTGCTTGAACCCCCTAAAGCCATATCCACGACAATCGCGTTTTCTAAGGATTCCTTATTGATAATATCTAAGGGCTTAATATCTTTCTTAACTAATTCCACGATCCGCTCGCCCGAGCCTTGGGCAATCCGGCGTTTTTTGGCGGAAACCGCCAGAGCAGTTCCACAGCCAGGCAAAGACATACCCATAGCCTCAGTTAAACAAGCCATGGTATTAGCGGTATACAAACCCTGGCAGGAACCCGCTCCGGGACAAGCCTCAAGCTCTAGACAAGACAGTTCTTCTTGAGTAATCTCGCCTTTTTTTGCCCTTGCCAACGCTTCGTAAGTATCGTGAACAAAAGCAAGTTTTCTTTTATTGTAGCGGCCGGAAAACATAGGCCCGGCAGTAACAATAATTGCCGGAATATTTAGGCGCGCCACCCCCATCAACATTCCCGGAGTAATCTTATCACAATTAGTCAAACAAACAATACCGTCTAATTGATGGGCATTACAAACTGTCTCAATTGTATCAGCAATAATTTCTCTTGAGGCCAATGGATAGCACATTCCCAGATGCCCCATAGCAAGGCCATCGCAGATTCCCGGTACTCCAAAGAAAAAAGGCGCGCCCCCGCCATAACAAATTCCGCGTTCAATAAAACGCTCTAAATCACGCATACCGATATGCCCGGGAATCAAATCCGTAAAAGAAGTAGCCACGCCAATAAATGGCCTCTCCAAATCTTTTCTGCTCAAACCCGTTGCGTGCAAAAGCGCGCGATGCGGAACTCGCTCCAAACCTTTCTTAATCGTATCCGAACGCATTATTTTCTCCTTTGCTGCAATTTATCCCTGCCTACACTAATCCGCCCCTTCGCCGTCATGCGTCACTGCTTCTCTCTCCTGGCGCCTGCGAGTTATCACCCGCTTTAAAGGCGTATATTTATCCACTAAATCTTTATTGTTTACCGCGTTTAACTGCTTAAAAAGAAATTCAAATTTCTGTTCTACCTCAAAGGCAATTGCATCCCTTATTTCCTGGGGCAGGCCCATAATCTCTTTTTTAAACGGGCCTAATGCCTTCTTGCGAACGCTATAAAAAAACTGCTCATCAGTTTGGCCTTCTTTGCGCTCATTCGCGGCATTAACCTTAAGCCAATCGTAAATCTTTTTCTTTAATTCAGCAGGAAAATGCTTGCTGTCATAAATCATATTTTGAAATTCTGTCGCCAGATGCACTTCCGCGGTTTCAGTTTCCGGAAATTTATGAAAAGCTTCACCCGGCAAAGTGGAAGCGCCATGCTGCACCGCGCCAGCTAAACCGAACTCATCCCGGGCGAGCTTAGAAATTATCTTTAAAGTATCAAAATCCAGCTTTACCTGAGCTATACTTCCGTCAGGCAGGACTACCCCGCCATGAGAAGTACCGGTTTGAATACTAATCTTACTGATTCCAACAAGGCCTTTACGCAAAACGCCTTTAAAACCCTCCATAAAAGCGCGCAAATCTTCACAAGTAGAATTCTTATGACCGACCTCGCCGATTTCTCCGCCTACGGAAACCATTATCCCGCGCGGCTGAATCTGGCGGATAAAATGAGTAAGTTTCGCGCAAACCGTATAATTATGAAACTGCTGTTTTTTTAAATCGTTTTCTGCTAAATCTACGACAGTAGAAGAATCAATATCAATATTGTAAAAACCGTTGGCCACTGTTTCAGAAATCAATGCCTTTAACCCAGAAATTTCTTTTTCAGGGTCTTCACCATATTTCTTGGCGTTGACTTGAAAATGATCACCCTGAATAAATACCGGCCCAGCATAATCTTCTTTAATAGCCGCGGCTAAAATAACCGCCGAATACTCGACAGGCGGCTGGGCGGTATAACCCATTTCAGATTTAGCAATCTCAAAAATAAATGCTCCGGAATTATTCCTTTTGGCTGCCCTAAACATAGCCTTAGACAAATCATAAGTCAGGCAGCGCAGGTTAAAAGCCGGAATTGTCCAGCCGCTGAACTCTTCCTTACCCCTTGCCATATAAAGGTCATGGATACTAGCAAGATAAATCCCCTTTTTATAGGCCAAGTCAGTTATCTTTTTTGCTAATTCTTTTTTTAAATCCAAATCATCACTTAAAACTAAATCCATAGCGAACTTGTCAATATCAAGCGGTTTTCTTCCCATTTTTTCCTCCTAATTGTAATACAGATCGTGCGTAAATGTAGAGACGCAAAATTTTGCGTCTCTACTGACCCATTCTTTTGCTATTATTCTACGTTAATATCTTTACTAAATTATACATCCTATCCACATCCAACTCTTTTTTCTGAATAGCAATCTGGAAATCTATCTCAATTATTTTACCATTGCTCATACCCATGACTTTATTAGTCGTGCCGCTTAAAAGACAATCCACAGCTGCCTGCCCTAAGGTTACAGCCAAAATCCTGCTAAAAGCAGTAGGCCGGCCCCCTCTTTGAATATGGCCCAAGACCACAGCCCGCGTCTCTAATGTAGTCATCTGAGTAATATCCTTAGCGATATCCGGGGCGTGTCCCGCTCCTTCAGCTACTATAATTATCCAGCTGACCTTACCCCTTAAATTTCCATTAACAATACTGTGACATACTCTTTCTAGATCTAATTTTCTTTCCGGAATAATTACATCTTCGCATCCGCAAGCTAACGCGACTTTTAACGCGATAAACCCGGATTCCCTACCCATTACCTCAACCACAAATACCCTCTCCATACTGGTCGCTGTATCGCGAATATTATCAATAGCGCCAAGCGCGGTATTTATAGCGGTATCCGAACCAATGGTTGTGTCTATCCCATTAATATCATTATCAATAGAAGCGGCAATGCCAACGCAAGGAACTTTATATTTCTTACAAAATAAGTCCGCGGCAGTGAAACTGCCATTGCCGCCAATAACAACCAAAGCGTCAATATTGTGTTTTTTTATTGTATTGTATGCCCTGTCCTGGCCTTCATCAGTATAAAATTCAGAACAGCGCATTGTCTTTAAAATTGTTCCGCCTTGATTAATAATTCCTGAAACAGAACGATGATTAAATAATTTTAGTTCCTCATTAATCAAACCCCACCAGCCGCGAAATACCCCCATCACCTCTAAACCCTTATTAGTACCATAACGCACAACACTGCGTATAGCAGGATTCATTCCCGGCGCGTCGCCGCCAGCAGTCAAAACTGCGATTCTTTTCATACTTCCTCCATCCCCACTTTCCCGATTTCCGCCGAAGGCGGATCAACCTACGGCTGAAGGCTGAAAACAGTTTCCTGATTTTCATATCAAGTGCCCATTTCCCAACTGGAAAGATACTTTTTTTGTTCTGGCGTCAAAGTGTCTATTTTTATCCCCATTGATTTTAATTTAAGATCCGCGATACTTTCGTCTATATCTTGAGGAACTTTGTAAACCTGCTTTTCTAATTTTTTATAATTCTTGGCGATATATTCCGCGCAAAGCGCTTGGTTGGCAAAAGACATATCCATTACTGATGCCGGATGTCCTTCAGCAGCCGCCAAATTAATCAACCGGCCTTCGCCTAATAGATAAATTTTGCGATTGTTCGACAAAATATATTCCACGGTATAATCGCGAATAACCTTCTTAGACTTAGCTAATTTTTCCAACCCGGGGATCTCGATTTCAGCGTTAAAATGCCCGGAATTACAAATGATCGCGCCGTTTTTCATTAAAACAAAATGTTCTCTCCGGATTACATTCACATCGCCGGTAACTGTAACAAAAATATCTCCAATCTTGGCCGCTTCTTTAATAGTCATAACCCTATAACCATCCATTACCGCCTCAAGACCTTTAAGCGCTGACACTTCAGTAACAATAACATTAGCGCCCATTCCCTGCGCGCGCATGGCTAAGCCTCTCCCACACCAACCATAACCGCAAACTACAAAAACCGAACCCGCCAACAATTTATTTGTAGCCCGGACAATTCCGTCAATAGTGGATTGCCCTGTTCCGTAACGGTTATCAAACATATGCTTAGTCAAAGCGTCATTAACCGCGACAATCGGATAACGCAATTTTCCTTCACCTGCCAAAGCCTTTAATCTGATGACTCCAGTAGTTGTCTCTTCAGTTCCTCCTATAATATTACTATGCGCTCTGGCCGAAACACGATGTATAGCGCTTACCAAATCCGCCCCGTCATCCATAGTAATGTTTGGCTGAAATGAAAGCGCGGAAACTATATGTTTATAATAAGTCTTAGTGTCTTCCCCCTTAATCGCAAATACCGGGATCTTTAAATTCTTAGCCAAAGACGCCGCCACATCATCTTGGGTGGACAAAGGATTTGAAGCGCATACCACGACTTGAGCTCCTCCAACTTTAAGCACTTCCATTAGTACTCCGGTCTCAGTAGTTACGTGCAAACACGCGGCAATATCCAAACCTTTTAAAGGTTTTTCCTGTTCAAAGCGCTTAGCCACCGATTCTAAAACCGGCATATTATTACGCGCCCACTCAATGCGCAACGCGCCTTTCTTAGCTAAATTAATATCTTTAATATCAAAATTCATAAAAACTCCTTTTTAGTATTTAGCGGATAGTTTTTCTATCCGCTATCCGCTCTACGCTATCTTATAATCTCCCCGCCTGCTTCTTCAACACCGCCGCTTTATCCGTTGACTCCCAGCTAAACTCTGGTTCGGTTCTTCCAAAATGACCGTAACAGGCAGTTTTTTTGTATATTGGGCGTAAAAGATCCAAAGATTTAATCATCCCCCGGGGAGTCAAATCAAAATTTTCTCTGATGAGTTTTATAAATTGAGCTTCTGAAAGCTTTCCTGCCCCAAAGGTATCTACCATTATAGACAATGGTTCTGCCCGGCCAATAACATAAGCCAAATGCAAAAGGCACTTTTCTGCTAACCCCGCTGCCACAATATTTTTCGCGACGTAACGCGCCATATAAGCGGCTGAACGGTCAACTTTCGTCGGATCTTTACCTGAAAAGGCGCCTCCACCGGGAGCCGCTACTCCGCCATAAGTATCCACAACAATTTTTCTTCCGGTCATACCTGTATCAGATTGCGGGCCGCCGATGACAAACTTACCTGTCTCATTAACATAATATTTTGTATCTTTATCAACATATTCCTTTAATATAGGATCAGCAATTACATCAATAAGTTCCTGACGGGCTTTTTTGGTAATCCTTTCTTTAGAAGCATCTAATATTTCTTCCGTATGCTGGCAAGCCAAAACGCAAGAGTCCACTCTCTTTATATGGCCATCATGATATTCCACAGTTACTTGAGATTTACAATCAGGGCCTAAATATTTCAATATACCCTGTCTGCGGACATCTGCCATGCGCCTGACTAATTTATGAGAAAGCATTATGGGCAAAGGCATTAATTCCTCGGTTTCACGGCAGGCATATCCAACCATAAAGCCCTGATCGCCCGCGCCACCGGTATCCACTCCTTGGGCGATATCCGCGGATTGGTTATGTATAGTATTTATTACCGCGCAGGTATGATAATCAAAGCCGTATTTTGGATGCGTGTATCCTATCTCCTTCAACACACTACGGGTAAGATTATGTACATCAACAAAGCCGGATGTAGTAATTTCTCCGCCCACAATCAAAAGCCCCATCGTAACATACGTTTCACAGGCAACCCTGCCATAAGGATCTTGCCTTAACACATCATCGAGCACTGCGTCTGAAATCTGATCACAGACCTTATCCGGATGGCCTTCTCCTACTGATTCCGAAGTAAAAAAATGTTTACGCGCTGGCATTACTTTCTCCTCTCATTAGTGGTTAGTGGCTAGTGATTAGTGGCTAGTGATTAGTGGCTAGTGGTTAGTGGTTAGTGGCCCACTAGCCACTATTCACTAATCACTACCAGCTACCCATTGTTCCTTTGCTTCTTTATAAAACTTGTAATTTCCGATATCATACCACTGGCCGCTAAATATAAATCCGTAAACCGCGAGTTTCTTTCTTAGCCAATCAATATAAAAACCCGTAGCATCAGACCTATCAACTCTCTTATATGCAATTAGAGACCTGTTCTCTAATTGCATATATTCTTTAAACAGGGATAGGGTTTCTTTGGGAAAATAATATAGGCACATTGCCGCGAGAGTTGACTTGGGCAATTTAGGTTTTTCTTTAAAATCAATAATTCTATTCTTTGTATTTAATTTGACTACGCCGTATTGCCTTGCCTGAGAGATATTCTTTAACCTGTAAACCCCTATTACTGGACTTGTCTTATGGGCCTTGGCAAAAAAAATAAACTCTTCTAAACTATCAGCAAAAAGGTTATCTCCGCCTATAACTAATAAATCCTCCTTAACTTTGGCTTTATCTATCACAAAATCTATGTCGCCGATTGCCCCCTTTTTATCGCTATGGTCTTTAGTCAAATCATCTATTATGCGTAAACGCTTCTTTGTCTTTAATGATTTTTCCCATTTTTTAAATTGAGAAATAAATTTACTATTTGTAACCACGGTAATTTCACTAACATCGTCTAAACCCTCAATCTTATCTAAAATATAATTGATCAAGGGCCTTTTGCCTATTTTTAAAAGCGGCTTTGGATATTCTTTGGTTAAAGGATAGAGCCTTGTCCCATAACCTGCTGCTAATATTAACGCTTTCATTCTCTCTTCAACCCAAACCTTCTCATTTTATTTCAAGATTTCTTTTAGCTTTGCCTGAGCAAATTTCTCTACCTCTTTCCCGGTAGAGAAACTAAGAACTGAGCGGGCAATCTCTTGAGCCTCTTTAAAGCCAACTGAACGAATTAAATATTTTATCTCCGGAATAACCTGCGGCGGCATACTAAACTCATCTAACCCTAAACCCAAAAGGATAATAAGAAAACTTGGCTCGCCTGCCATCTCCCCGCACATACCAACTTTAATATTCGCGTTATGCGCCGCGTCAATTATATTCTTAATCAGCCTTAAAACCGCCGGATGCGCCGGTTCATAAAGATACGCGACCTTTTCATTCGCGCGGTCAACTGCCAAAGAGTATTGAATTAAATCATTGGTGCCGATACTAAAAAAATCCACCTCTTTTGCCAATATATCAGCGGTCAAAGCGGCAGAAGGAACCTCAATCATTACGCCGACTTCAATATTTTCATCAAAAGGAATTCCCTTACTTCTTAATTCCTCTTCAACCTCAAGTAATATCTTATTTGCCTGCCTTAATTCTTCTATCCCGGAAATCATCGGATACATGAGTTTTATATTTCCATATACCGAAGCCCTTAATATCGCCCTCAACTGCAATTTAAAAATATCCGGCCGCGCAAGACAGAATCTGATCGCGCGCCAACCCATAAACGGCTGCATCTCACAAGGAACCTTAAACTGAGATAAAAATTTATCGCCGCCTAAATCAAGAGTTCGAATAATTACCGAACTCGGTTTTATATGCTGGGCAACATATTTATATGCCTTAAAATGTTCCTCTTCTAAAGGCAGGCCATCTCTATTCATATAAAAAAACTCAGTCCTGTACAAGCCTATCCCCTCTCCGCCATGCAATTTTACCGACGGAACCTCCTCTGGAAACTCTATATTCGCGCTTATCACAATCTCTTTGCCATCCAAAGTAACAGCAGGCATATCCTTTGCCAGCAAAAATCCTTCAGTAACACCTTTGAGCTTTTCTTCCTTCTTAAGATACGCGCGCAATACTTCTTTATCGGGGTCAATAATTACAATGCCTGTAGACCCATCCACTATCAGCATATCGCCTGACTTTATTTTTAATGTCGCCTCCTGGAGGCCAACCACTGCCGGTATCTCCAAAGATTTAGCCATAATCGCGGTATGAGAAGTCTTTCCGCCGATGTCAGTAACAAAAGCCGCTACATTCTGTTTAAGCATTGCCGCGGCATCAGAGGGAGAAAGATCATGCGCGACCACAATAACTTTTTCTTTTAAATCCGCGATCTCTTTGCGCTCTTTACCTAAAAGATGGCGCAGCATTCTTTTACCTACATCATTTATATCAGCAGTGCGCTCCTTAAGATACTCATCTTCAATTTTAGAAAATATATCCGTATATTTCTTTAAAACCTCAAGAAATATATACGCCACGTTAAGTTTTTCTTTTTTAAGACGGGAGATAACTTCCTCAATAAGCATACGGTCTTCCAAAACCAAAAGATGCGCGTCAAAAATTTGAGCTTCATCCTGCCCCATCTCAGAACTGATCCTCTTTTGCAGCTCAATAATTTCCTTGCGAGTCTTAATAATGGATTCTTCAAAAAGCTGCAACTGGAAAGGAATATCTCCCTGGCAGATAGGCTCTTTTGAAACAACGAAATCTTCCTTACCTATTTTATAAGCAGGGCCTATACTTATTCCCGCGGCCGCGGCTATACCTTTTAGCTGTATCATTATTCCTCGTTATTAAGAAGTTTCTCTAATTCTAACATCGCTAAATTCGCGTCTTCACCATCTGCTTCAACCATTATCGCTGTTCCTTCCTCCGCGCCTAACATAAGTATCCCCATAATGGATTTACCATTTATATACTCGGAATAATTATCACGTTTAATAGTTATACGCGAATCAAATTTATTGGCAAGCTGCACAAACAATGCCGCTGGCCGCGCGTGTAACCCCTGCTTATTTTTTACAATTATTTTCTTTTTAATGCTAGGCATTTTTAGCGTATAGCGTATAGCGTATAGTTTTTCTATCCGCTTTACACTATTATATCTCTTCAATAAATCCTAGAATAATTTTTGCTAACCTCGCTGGGTCATGCCTTATTACACCATCCTCGGCAATAGCAAAATCATCCTCAATAACACGATACCCCATACTTTCAATCTTCTTGGCGTCATTTACCACAAAATATGAATTCTGCCGGGCATATCGCTTAAGCACGTCCTGAGAAATCTCTCCTGTATTTATAATACAACAGTTCAAGATACGCGGATGACTATGCGCAATAAGAGTCTTTATATGATCACAAGCGCTGTAACCATCTGTTTCGCCCGGCTGAGTCATTACATTGCATACGTAAACCTTTATTGCCTCAGAAGAAGCAATCGCGTCAGAAATCTCTTTTATTAAAAGATTAGGAATAATGCTTGTATACAATGACCCCGGCCCCAAAACAATCATCCTTGCCTCGGCTATGGCTTTTAACGCATCCACAGTAGCGCAAGAATTCTCCGGTTCAAGAAAGACTCTCTCTATAGGTTTACGGGCTTTGGGAATCTGCTCCTCACCCATAGTAGTTGAACCATCCTTATATTTAGCCACTAAATTTATCTTATTTAGCGTTGAAGGTATTACCTGGCCGCACAAAGCCAAAACTTTGCTTGTTTCTTTAATTGCCTTCTCAAAATCTCCGGTTAATCTTGTCATCACAGTGATAAAAAGATTACCAAAACTGTGCCCCGAAAGATCCGAACTCGTATCAAATCGAAACTGGAATAAATCACGCATTAACACCGGCGCGTCCGCGAGAGCAACCAAACAATTACGGATATCCCCTGGAGGCAATATATCAAATTCCTGACGCAGCCTTCCGGATGAACCCCCATCATCAGCTACGGTAACAACAGCCGAAATATTAGAAGTATAAGCTTTAAGGCCGGATAATAAAACCGCCAGCCCGGTTCCTCCGCCTACGGTTACAATTTTTGCCCCGTGGCTTAAGTGTCTTTTCTGATAAAGAATATCTACAAGCTGCGCGTCTTTTGATGATGTTGGTGCTGACATAACGCCAACAATAAAGGTGCGCATCATGCTTTTTATGCCTAAAATTAAAATTATGATGCCGGAAATCAGGATAACCACATTTAACAACTGGATTATCCAAAGCTCCTCAGTTTTCAAAAAGCTCGAACCTATAATTATCAAAAACACGCCCCAAAAACTTAACCCTATCCAGCGCTTAACACCTATGCCGGGAGATAGCCATTTGAATATGTCCTGAATTTTAAGATTCATTTTTAAGCACGGATTCACATAAACACGGATAGACACGGATAAATCCGTGTCTATCCGTGTATTTATCCGTGTATTTATCCGTGCATTTAGATTTTCTTCTCGTCTTCCTGACTTATTATTTTTATGACGGATTTATCATCTATGCAAGCGCGCAATGTATCGCGAAAATATTTATCCTTAAGTAGGCGGGAAATTCTAGCCAGAGCTTTTAAATGCGGGCCCGCGGAATCTTGCGGCGCGAGAAGTAAAAAGAATATATAAGCCGATTCACCATCTAAAGAATCAAAATCTATGCCTTTCTTGGAAAGGCCAAACGCGGCTATTAAATTAGTCACGCAGTCTGATTTCGCGTGTGGTATAGCTATGCCCTGGCCGATAGCGGTTGAGCCTAAAGCCTCTCTGGCCATTAAGACCTCATTAAGTTTAGAACGGTGGCGTTTTTCAATATCGCCCGATAAAACCAAAGCATCTACCAACTCCTTAATCACGTCTTCTTTTTTTGTAGATTTAATATCCGTGATAATTGCCTTCTTTGACAAAAAATCCATAATCTGCATTTGTTTCCTCCTCTTGGTCAGAAAAATGTACGGTTTGCTATGAACACTATTACGCTATAAACTATACACTGAATTTGGAGCGGCGGATGGGATTTGAACCCATGACATCTTGCTTGGCAAGCAAGCATTCTACCACTGAATTACCGCCGCATTTTGCCAATAGAATCCATCCAAACTTGCATAATTAAACAAACATCCTTACTATTCAAATAAACACAACAAGTGCCAAATTCTAATTTTTTACTTTTTTGATTTCTGCTTTTCAATATTTGCGATTTTATAAATTGTTTGCTTGGAATACCAAGTGCCCGCGACCAATGAGAAATTGCGTATTTAATTTTTATATCTGAGTATAAAAATAATCCCGCTCGCCAATCTTTTCTACTATTTTGAAAATACTTTTCTAAGAATCTGCAATAGAAAGCCAAAAGCTTAGTGCGGACGGAGGGACTTGAACCCCCAAGGGTTGCCCCATATGGTCCTAAGCCATACGCGTCTGCCAGTTTCGCCACGTCCGCTATTTATTAGCGTTTAGCGGATAGCGTATAGCGTTTAGAAAAAAACGTAATACTTTCCTATGGTACTAGCTAAAATCAAGTAAACCATAGCTATTCCGTCTTAAATACTCTACGCTATACGCTCTACGCTATATTTTATGAGCCTCCCGCGACTCGAACGCGGCACAGCTACCTTAAAAGGGTAGTGCTCTACCAGATGAGCTAGAGGCCCAGATCATTAACGTAAAGCGTAGGGCGTATAGCGTTTAGCGAAAACTATCCGCTATACGCTCTACGCTCTACGTTAAAACTCAAGTATCTCCTTCTCTTTACTCTTTAATAATTCGTCTACTTTAACGATATTTTTATCTACGAGTTTCTGCAATTCGTCCATACCGCGAAATTTATTATCCTCAGAAATAATCTTATCCTTTTCTAACTTCTCCAATGCCTCTCTTGAATCACGCCTTATCGTGCGCAACGACACCCTGCCTTCTTCAATCATCTTGTGCACAACTTTTACTAACTCCTGGCGCCTTTCCTTGGATATAGGCGGAACAGCTAATCTTATTGTTGTACCGTCATTAGATGGATTAATTCCTATATTAGAAGCTAGAATCGCTTTTTCAATCTCAAGTATCGCGCTTTTATCCCATGGCTGGATTGTAATCAAGTGCGGATCAGGCACAACAATTGAGGCAATCTGTTTAACCAGGGTAAGAGTCCCATAATAATCAATATGTAGGCCTTCGACTAAGCCAGGATGCGCCCTGCCTGTCCTTATCTCGTTTAATTCCCTGTTTATTGATTCATCTGCTTTTTTCATTTTATCTTCAGCGCTATGCAAAATCTCTTTAACAGTCATAATTACCTCCATTCTCTTAATTAACAGTTCTAAGATAACTCTCGTTGTTCGTATCTCGTGAAGCGTGAAGCGTATCTCGTGAAGCGTATTTTATATCTTGCGCTTCACGCTTCACGAGCGACGCTTCACGAAACAACCGTTCCTATCTTCTCGCCAAAAATTACACGCTTGATATTTCCTTCTTTAATAAGATCAAACACTATGATGGGTAACTTATTATCCATGCACATACTTATAGCCGTAGCATCCATAACCCTAAGGCCTTTTTTTAAAACATCTATATATTTTAATTGGCTAAATTTCTTCGCGTTTTCTGTTTTCATGGGATCCGCGGAATAAACGCCATCAACCTTAGTTGCCTTTAATATTACATCAGCGCCTACTTCTTTTGCCCGCAATGCTGCCGCAGTATCTGTAGTGAAATAGGGGTTTCCTGTTCCTGCTACAAATATAACTACACGGCCCTTTTCTAAATGCCTTATCGCCCTTCTTCTGATATAAGGCTCCGCCACTTTCTGCATCTCTATCGCGGTCATTACGCGTGTAGGCTGGCCTGTCTTTTCCAAAACATCCTGAAGGGCAAGCCCGTTTATAACACTAGCAAGCATCCCCATATAATCCGCTACTGACCTATCTAAATCCAAGCCGCGCGAAGCGCTGTTTTCCTGCCCCCGAAAAATATTACCCGCGCCTAAAACAATCGCTACATCTACCGATAAATCCCTGATTTCTTTTATTTGACGAGAGATAGAAATTAAAACGGATTGATCTATGCCGTGAGATTTTTTTCCCGCGAACGCCTCACCGCTTAATTTAAGAAGTACCCTTTTATAGATAGGCTTTGTCATACTATGTAAAATAAATATTTAGCTATCAGCCGTCAGCTATCAGCTATCAGCTGAAAGCTGTCAGCTGACAGCTCTAAATCATTATTCGCCAACCTTATAACGCATAAACCTGCGAATAATAACATTTTCGCCGATTTTCGCCACAATACTGCCTAAATAATCCTTTACAACAATACTGGAGTCTTTAACAAATACCTGTTCTAAGAGGCAATGATTCTTATAAAACTCCTCTTTATCTTTCTCATGCTCAATAACTTCTAGCGGCACATCCTCTTTTTTAATATACAACGGAACTGTAGCGGCTATCTGCATGCACATATCCTTGGTAAATTGCGCGAAATCACTGTTGCGCGCCACAAAATCAGACTCGCAATTAACCTCTAAAAGCACGCCTATTTTATTTCCAGTGTGTATATAAGTATCTATTCTTCCTTCTTTAGTAGAGCGCCCTTCTTTTTTTGCCGCTATCTCAAGGCCATGCTTACGCAAAAAAACAACTGCCTTTTTAATATCTCCATCTGACTCTTCAAGGGCCTTTCTGCAATGCGCGATACTCGCGCAAGTTAAATTTCTCAATTCTTTAATTAACTCAACAGATATTTTCATCTTATTCTCCTATTAATTAATACTGAAAAACCTCACTCTCTACTTCTTATGAAATCTAGGTTTTTCTTCTACATAAACCTTTTTTGCCAACTTTCCCTGCTCTTCAGAAGGTTCCTCTGATTCCAATTCCTCCTCGATTTCTTTTATCTTTAATTCTTCCCCCTCCAAAATAAGCGGCTCTTGAGCCCCTTCTCCTTCTTTCTTAGTAGCCGTTCCTTCTTGAGAAAGATACGAAAGAAATTTCTTTCTTCCCTCAATCGCTGTATCAGCGATAATATTCGCGATCAAGCATATGGATTTAGCCGCATCATCGTTTCCAGGGATAGGATACGTAATCATATCAGGATTGGAATTTGTATCAATCAGGCCAATTATCGGTATGCCTAATCTATTCGCCTCACGAACTGCCGTGTCCTCTTTCTTGGTGTCTACAATAAAAATAGCCTTAGGCATACATTCCATTTTAACAATACCGGAAAAATTTTTATTTAACTTATCCAGCTCCTTCTGCAACCGAGCCACTTCTTTTTTGGTAAGCTTCCCAAACGTGCCATCCTCTTTCATTCCTTCTATTTCCTTTAAACGGTTTATGCTCTTTTTTATAGTGGTAAAATTAGTCAGAAGTCCGCCCGGCCAGCGTTCCGTTACAAAATACATACCGCATCGATTGGCTGCCTGATAAGTTACCTCTTGCGCCTGCTTCTTCGTGCCTACAAAAAGCACAAATTCGCCTTTTGAGGTTACATCCATAATAAAATCCCTGGCGCGATTAACGCATTCCTCGGTTTTTTCTAGATCAACAATGTAAATACCGTTTCTTACTCCAAAAATGTATTTTTTCATCTTAGGGTTCCAGCGCTTTGTCTGATGCCCAAAATGAACCCCTGCTTCTAACAACTGTTTAATTAAATCTGATGGCATTTTTTTCTCCTTTTTTTTAAGTTATAAGTTGTAAGTTAGTCGTTAGTCGTTAGTCGTAACTAATGACTTGTGACTTACGACTGGCGACTTACGACTCTCTTACTAAGTATTGTAAGTATACCACAAACTTTATTTCCTGCAATTTATTTCTCAAACTCCTGCATCTGATACAAATGCCGATATAAGCCATCTTTTCCTACAAGCTGAGCGTGTGTACCCTGCTGCGCTATTTGGCCTTTATCTAAAACTACTACCCAATGAGCATTGCGCACTGTAGAAAGCCGATGCGCGATTATAAAAACGGTCCTGCCCTGAACAAGCTTGTCTAAGGCATCCTGCACAATACGCTCTGCCTCGGAATCTAATTGAGATGTTGCCTCATCTAAGATTAAAATCGCGGGATTTTTTAACAATGCCCTAGCTATAGCAATCCTCTGACGCTCTCCGCCAGAAAGCTTCGTCCCTCTATCGCCGATAGCCGTATTATACCCCAAAGGCAGCTTCTTGATAAATTCATGGGCGTGCGCCTGCATAGCCGCCTGCTCTATTTCTTTATCGCTTGCGCAAGGATTGCCATAAGCAATATTTACTTTTATGGTATCATTAAAAAGGATCGTCTCCTGCGTAACAATCCCGATTTGACTGCGCAGGGATTTAATGCCCATATCTTTTATATCCACTCCGTCAACAAGGATCCTTCCTTCTTTAGGGTCATAAAACCGGGGTATTAAATCTAAAAGCGTAGTCTTTCCAGCGCCGCTTAACCCCACAACAGCCAAGGCTTGGCCTTTTTTCACATCTAAATTTACATCTTTTAGAATATCCTGGCCTATATAATCAAACCGCACATTTTCAAATCTAATATTACTCTTAAAACTAAACTGTGCCGCGCTTGGTTTCTCTTGAACGCTAGGCACAGCATCCAAAACTTCATAGATACGGTTTGAGGCAACTACCGCCTGCTGCATTATAGAATTAACCTGACTTAATTTCTTAAATGGCCTGATAAGCGAAAGAAGCGCCGTCATAAACAAAGCAAAGACGCCGAAAGAAATCTTTCCATCTATAACCTGCCTTCCGGCATAAAATATAATAAAAAGAGCCATAGCCACACCCATTAACTCCGTAGTAATGCCTAATAAAAGTGTCCTTTTTACGGATTTCATGGCAATTTTATAATAATCCTGATTTTGTCTTTTAAACTTATCTATCTCCCTATCTTCAGCGCAAAATGCCCGAACAATACGACTGCCAATAAATGTCTCAATCAAAAGCGAATTTATATCCGCCATCTTCTCCTGCGATTTTTTGCTTAATTTCCGTAAGGCCTTACCAACCACAACAACAGGAATAACCACCATCGGCAAAACCACCATAGAAATCAAAGCCATCCTCCAATTAATAAGAAAAATTAAAACAGAATAACAGATAATCTGAAATGACTGATAAATCAAGTCCTCAAACGCGTAAGATACGGCATTTTCTATTAATCTCACATCATTGGTAACCCGCGATACTAATTCCCCGCTTCTTCTTTGTATAAAATAATCAAGGGAAAGGGCCTGCAACTTACCATAAATCCGGCCCCTTACATCTCTAATTACCTTTTGACCCACGCCTGACATAATATACGACTGCAAAAACTCAAAAAATGCCCTGACACAAAGGGCTATAGGCATAATAATAAGAATCATATGCAAGGCCTTTAATGGGCTTAACGTGTTCAGGTAATTTAAGATATTCTCAATAAACACAGGATATTTACCGCTGACAAATACGATAGTTTTATTAGTAAAAACCCTGTCTATTACCGGAACAATCGCGCTTAAACGGAAAACATCCAAAAAGGTAACAATACCCATGAATATTCCGGATAAAACCAAAAGTCCGTAATAA
>ERZ1292640.1414-Hain-H43-02um-R1-1414-length-19814-cov-12_pt1 | contig 19814 bp, 17 predicted proteins | sample MGYA00564404_ERZ1292640 | MGnify/ENA primary metagenome ERZ1292640 (study PRJEB36523, sample SAMEA6512636) | groundwater metagenome | collected 2019-01-08 | study: AquaDiva: Metagenomics assemblies of 32 groundwater samples
GAAGCCGGCGTCAAGAAGCTCGCGACCGAAACCGGCGCCGGCCAGTGGGGCTCCGCGCTGGCGTTCGCCGGCGCGCTGTTCGGGCTCGAGGTGCAGGTATTCATGGTGCGCGTGTCATACGACCAGAAACCGTACCGCCGCGCTCTGATGGAAACCTACGGCGCGCGTTGCATCCCATCGCCTTCGAACGAAACCCAGTCGGGACGCGCGATCCTTGCCAAAAATCCCAATCACCTAGGCAGCCTCGGCATCGCGATTTCGGAGGCGGTTGAAGTCGCGGCGCAGCGTGACGACACCAAGTACGCGCTCGGCTCGGTGCTCAATCACGTGCTGCTGCACCAAACGGTGGTTGGACAGGAGGCGATGGCGCAGATGGAAATGGCGGGCGATTATCCCGACGTGATCGTCGGCTGCACCGGCGGCGGCTCCAACTTCGGCGGCATCGTGTTCCCGTTCCTGGGCAGCCAGTTGCGAGGCGGCAGGAAAGTTCGCATCGTCGCGATCGAGCCTGCGGCGTGTCCTTCACTCACGCGCGGCCAGTACGCGTACGATTTCGGCGACACCGCGCACCTGACTCCACTCGCCAAGATGCACACGCTCGGCTCGACCTTCACGCCGCCCGGATTCCACGCGGGCGGCTTGCGCTATCACGGCATGGCGCCGATGGTGAGCCACCTCAAGGAACTCGGGTTGATCGAGGCACGCGCTTACCACCAGATCGCCTGTTTCGAGGCCGGCGTGCAATTCGCCCGCGCCGAAGGCATACTTCCCGCGCCGGAAGCGAACCATGCGGTGCGCGGCGCGATCGACGAGGCGCTGCAGTGCAAGCGGGAAGGCAAGTCGCGCACGATCCTGTTCAACCTGTGCGGCCACGGCCACTTCGACATGCAGGCGTATATCGATTATTTCGGCGGCAAGTTGAAGGATATCGAATACGACGAGGCCGAACTCGCGATGGCGCTCGCCGGTCTGCCTTCGGTCAAGGCGGCGTGAGGCGCAACTCGCGCTGCGCGACATCAAGGTCCAGACGAGGTGATCAGTGAACGCAACCGAGCAGGTCGCGCATTTTATCGCGAACACCCGCTACGCGGACATCCCGCGCCCCGTGCTCGACGCCACCCGCACCATCATCCTCGACGGCGTTGCCAACGTCCTCGCGGGATCCACGCAGCCGGTGCTCGATTACATCCGGCGCTACGTGGACCGCCTCGGCGGACGCCCCGAATGCACGGTAATCGGCTCGCCGTTGCGTACCAACCCGCCACTCGCGGCCTTCGCCAACGGCGCGGCCATGCACGTCCTGGACTACGAGCCGCAAGGGATTCCCTCCACGCACGGAACGTCCACCCTCCTGCCCGGCATCCTGGCGCTCGCCGAAGTGAACGGCGCTTCAGGACGAGCCGTCGTGACAGCGTTCGCCGTAGGATGGGAAATCCAGCAGCGCATCGCCATGGCAGCGCGCAAGGCGGAGTCGCGGCCTTTCCACCCGCCAGGGATCTACGGCCCACCCTCGTGCGCAGCGGCCTGCTCCAACCTCCTTGGCTTTGACGAGCACAAGACGCGGATGGCTTTGGGTATAGGCGCGTCGAGGACCGGGGCACTCTTCGCCAACAACGGGACCATGACCAAGTCCACCCATCCAGGCAACGCCGGCAGGATGGGCGTGGAAGCGGCGATGCTGGCGGCCGACGGGTTCACCGCCGACGATTCGATCTTCGAAACGGTGCGCGGCTATGTGGAAACTCTCTTCGGGGATGATTTCGAGTGGGACGCCCTGCTGGGCGGGCTGGGCCAGCGGTGGAACCTGCAGCAGCACGGCTTCAATATCAAGCGCTATCCAGCCCAGATCGCCATGCAGTGGGCGACCGAGTCCGTGGTGTTGCTGCGCGAGAAGAACGGCATCCGCGCGGAGGACGTGGAGTGGCTGGAACTGGAGGTTTCCTCCCGGCGTCCTGGCTTGTCCCGTCCCGCACCGGCGACCGGACTCGACGGCAAGTTCAGTTTCGAGTATGTCGCCGCGGTGGCTCTCACCCAGGACCACGTCGGCATCGACGCCTTCTCCGACGCGGTTCGGTTCTCCGCCCCGGTGGAAGCCGCGCTGAAGAAGATCCGCCTGAAGCCCAACCCCGATATCTCAACGTCAACCATGGAAACGTGGGTGCAGGCCCGCGCAGGTCTCAAGGACGGCAGGGTCCTGGTGGAGCGGTGCGACGCCTATCGGGGCGCGGCACGCAACCCGATCGGACGGGATGCGCATCTGGTGAAAGCACGAGACTGCATGCGCCGCGCACTGCCGGAACCCAAGATGGAGCGGTTGATAGGTTTGATCGACGGCCTGGAGGACCTCAAGGACGCCCGCGTGTTGGTGAGAGCGCTGATAGGAGAGTAGCACCAGGCATCCCGATACGTGGAATTTTCGCGGCCAGAAAGCCGACCTTCGTTGCCGCCGCTGTCGGCCATCACCGGCCCGTGCCGCAGTGAAGCCGCTATGCCTGCTGCAACGGATTGACGGGCCTCACTTCCCCTGCACCTGGATACCCGCGTCGTGTACCGCTTTCGTCCAGCGTGCAAGCTCGCTGCGGACCCATTCGCGCAGCTCCTGCGGCGTGCTGCCGGCCGGCTCCATGCCGATCGACTCGATGTGCTTGCTGAACTCGGCGTTTGCCAACGCTCGTTTCATCTCCGCGTTGAGCTTGTTGACGATTGGCGCAGGCGTGCCCGCGGGCGCGAAGATTCCATACCAGCCGTCATTGGTGAATCCGGGCACCGTCTCGGCGATCGTTGGCAGCTCGGGCATGGTGCGCAATCGCTTGGCATGGCCGGTCGCGAGCGCGCGGATTCTCCCCGCCGAGACTTGCGGCTGAGTGCCCGTGACGCTGCCGACGAACGCCTGGATGCGGCCCGCGATGAGATCGATCACCGCCGGGCCGGCGCCTTTGTAAGGCACGTGTACGAACCTGGCGCCAGTCGTCGTATTGAGCAGAGCGATGCTCAGATGGCCGATCGACCCGACGCCGGGCGAGCCGAAGTTGATTTTGTCCGGCTGTGCTTTCGCAAGATCGATCAGCTCATTGATGTCTTTCGCCGGCAGGTCGGGATGCACGACCAGCAGTTGCGGCACGTAGGCCGCGAGCCCCACGGGTTCGAAATCCTTGACGGGGTCGTATTCAAGCTTGTATCCGAAGGCAGGGTTGGTGCTCAGTCCGGAGCCGGCGCCGAGCACCAGCGTGTAGCCGTCTGCCGCAGCTCTGGCTGCCAGCGTGTGAGCGATCGCGGTGCCGGCGCCGGGGCGGTTATCGGCGACCACCGGCACGCCGAACTTGTCCGAAAACCAGGCTCCTAACGCGCGCGCAAGCGGATCGGCGGAACCGCCGGGCGGAAACGGCACGATCAAACGAATCGGCCTGGTCGGGTAAGTTATCTCCGCTGCGTGAGTAGCTGCGGCTGCAGCGATGAGCGCGAGACCTGCGGACACGATACTCAACATCGAATGCGCAAACATGGTTATGTCCCCTCCACGGTAATGGGTCTAGACATCAAAACCCTTTTTTTTCACCAAACCACAATCGCTCCCCCCCGCCCGGCGCATCGGATGCAGGAAAGCTGTCCTGCCGGCCGGAATCATTCCTCGATCTTGATATTGGCAACCTTGATGATTTTGACGCTCTCGGCGTAGTCGGATTTCATCTGCGCGGCCATCTGCTGCGGGCCGGTGTGGAAAGGTTCCATGCCGGAGGTGACCAGCTTCTTCCTGATCTCGGGCATGGCAAGAATCTTCGCAACCTCGGCCGACAGTCTGGTGACGATCGCCCCGGGGGTGCCGGCCGGCGCCATGATTCCCTGCCAGTTCTTCGGGTCGTAGCTTGGCAGTCCGGCCTCGGCGTAGGTGGGCAACTGCGGCAGGGCCACTGTGCGCTTGTCGCCGGTGATCGCCAATCCCTTGAGTCTGCCGTTCGCGATGTGGGGGATGACGTTGATGGCGTTGGAGAAGGATGCCTGCACGCTCCCCCCAATGAGATCGATGATGCCCTGCTGTCCTCCCTTGTAGGGGATGTGCTGCATCTTGATGCCCGTCAGCATATTGAACAGTTCGCCCATCAGGTGTTGCGAACTTCCGCTTGCCACCGAAGCGACATTGAGTTGCCCGGGCCGCGCCTTGGCATAAGCGATGAACTCCTGCAAATCATTCACCGGCAACGCTGGATTGACCACCAGTATGTAGTTGGTTTTGGCAAGGATCGTTACCGGGGCGAAGTCCTTGAAGATGTCGAAGGGAGGCCGCAAGAGCAGATTAAGGACGATCTGGGTGTTGCCCCCCAGCAGGATCGTATAGCCGTCGGGAGCGGCCTTGGCCACCGCATCGACGCCGATCACGGTGTTGCCGCCGGGACGGTTGTCGATGATCACGTTTTGGCCAAAAGCTTCACTCAGCTTCTCGCCGATCAGACGCGACAACGCCGTGGTGCTTCCCCCTGGAGGATAGGGTGTAATCCAGCGTATGGGCCTGTGTGGATAATTCTGCTGAGCGAAAAGCGCGCCGGCAAAAGTCGCCAGCGCAGCAACGGTCAGCAAGCGCAGCAGCACAGCGCAAGACCTCATGGTGTTGCCTCCTCCTGTCTGCGTCTGGGATATCCTGCCGGCACCGGCGAACGCAATTGGCAACCGCTTCTTGTATGCGAGGGATACTACAGGTGTTACCCTGGCTTGCCAAGACTGCGGCTGCCAGGGAAGTGGCGCCTTCCAAGTTACTATAGGGGTTTCGAAACCCAGGGAGACCCCATGCAGGCAACCCAGACCCTCGCGGCGTTCGTGGCCGATACGCGCTACACCGACCTGCCCGCGAGCCTCATCGCCGAGTGCAAAATCGCCACGCTGGATGCCTTTGCCGCCGCCTTCGTGGGCTCCTCGCTGCCCTGGGCGCAGCGGGTGGTGGAAATGGTGCACGAGCTCGGTGGCATGCCGGAGGTCTCCGTGGTCAACCAGCCGTGGAAGACCGATATCTCCCGTGCAGCGCTTGCCAACGGCGCCATGATCGGCGCCTTCGAGTGCGAGCCCCTCACGGGCTCCCACGCCTCTGGCACCGTGCTCCCCGCCGCGCTCGCTGTCAGCCAGCGCGATCACCGCGACGGCAAAGCTTTCCTGCTCTCAATTGCAGTCGGGTTCGAAATCTCCGGACGCTTGCAGAAGGCCGCTGTGGGATTGGAGAGCACGCGCGGCTTCCACAATCCCGGCATACAAGGCCCCTTCGGCGCCGCCGCCGCCGTGGGTAAGCTCTACGGATTCGATGCCGCCACGCTCGCCAGCGCCTTGGGGCTTGCCGGCTCCTGCGCCGCTGGCCTGCTGGAGTTCGCCTGGGCCGGCGACGATACCAAGCGCGTGCACCTGGGCCGCGCGAGTTCCATGGGGCTGGAAAGCGCGCTGCTCGCCAGGAAGGGACTCCATGGCCCCGTCACCGTGATCGAGGGGCCTTACGGCTACTTCAACGCGTTCTCCGAGCCCACCGACATCGCCAAACTGACCGCAGGGCTGGGCAAGAAGTGGCTGATCCAACCCGCGTCGCACAAGGCGTTCGCCACCCACGTGACCCACCAGGCGGTGGTGCAGGCCATTCAGGACATGAAGCGCGAGCACGGGTTCGACCCCAAGGCCATCACCCGCGTCACCATACGCGGTGCGCACCGCATTCTCGAAGACCGCCACACCGTGCGCGACCCCATGACGGTGATGGGCGGCCAGTACAGCCTCCCGTTCACGGCGGCGGTGGCGCTCACCCGCGATATGTCGAATCCGCTGGTTTACAACGATGCGGCAGTGAAGGACACGCTCGTGCGCAGCCTGGCGAAGAACATGGAATTGATCGTGGACAAGACCGTGCACGATCTTTTCCCCGCGGAGGTGGAGATCGCCTGCGGCGACAAGACTTACCGGAAGGTTACATCTCCCCACAAGGGCTCGCCCCACAACCCGCTCAACTGGGCCGACGCTTGCGAGAAGTTCAATCGCTACACGCGCACCCTCATCGGTGCCCCGCAGGCCAAGGCGATCGTCGATGCGGTGGCCGATCTCGAGAACCAAAGCGATATGGCGCGCATCGCCACCTTGCTGGCCAAGGCCTGATGAACAGGTTTGCTACGCCTCTGTCGTCAATATCGCCTTGCCTGCCACCTTGCGCCCGGCCAGCGCATTGAGCGCATCCGCTGCCTTCTCAAGCGGATACGTTGCCCAGATGTGCGGCTTGATCTTGCCTGCCGCGAACCACTTCCAAAGTTCAACGGCGTGCGCACGATGTCGCGCAGGATCGCGTTTGGCGAAGGCGCCGATCCACACGCCGACGATGCTGCAGCCTTTGATGAGCGGCAGGTTAAGCGGAATCTTGGGTATGTCACCGGCTGTAAACCCGATAACCAAAAGACGTCCGCCCCATGCCATGTCCCGCAGCGCCAGCTCCGAGTACGGGCCGCCGACCGGGTCGTAGATCACATCGACTCCGTTGCCCTTGGTGATCGCCTTCACGCGCGCGCGCATGTCTTCGCTCACGTAATTTATCGTCTCACCGGCGCGCAGCTGACCGCGATCGGTGAGCGCGTAATAGGATGTGCCGTAGGTAGACGACAAGCCCGTGGCGCGCGCGAAATCTATCGACTCGGGAATCGCAGCCAGGCGGCCGGGCTCAGCGCTCACTTCTTCGGCATAGCCGCCGTACGTCGTCTGGGCACTGACCCGATCGCCGACCTTCCAGCCTTCGACGCCTGCGCCGATCGACTTCAGCACCCCCGTGACTTCGGCGCCCGGGATGAACGGCAGCTCGGGCTTGGTTTGATATTTATTCTGGATGATGAGCGTGTCCGAAAATTTGACGCTGGCGGCCTTCACGCTCACCACAACCTTGCCCGGCTCGGCTTCAAGCGGGGGGGACGCTCCTCGATAACCAACGACTCCGGGGGGCCCCAGGCCTTGCACACCACTGCTTTCATTTGCGTACTCCCTCTTCACGTTACTTGCCTACGATTGCTTTCACTTACCGCATGATTTTGAGCTGGTATCGGACTTCACCTGCGATTCCACCCTCGGGGTGGAAGCTGCGCTCCACGAAGTCGATCGTGCCCTCGGAGGTGATCCGGAGCACGGTGGAGCAGCGCGTGCCGTAGCCGGGATTCAGAATGCGCAGCGCCGAGTGGCGACGCTCCCGTTCGAGATCGCGGCCCCTCTGCGGCAGATCGCAGTCAGCCGCCGGCGTCGGGTCGTCCAGCAGTGCCAGGTATTCGTCAATTGCGAACGGCCTCCGGGTGAGCTTCTCCAGCCCCGAGCGCCCCTTAACGACCTTGGGCCACGGTGTATTGAACAGGTGATTGGGCAAGCCGTGGACGCCGGGCTCGACCTCCATCGGTGCCTCCGCGCGGTTGGAGAAGAAGAAGAGCGCTCGACCATCCCCCACGAGCAGGGAGAACCCGTTGTACGGGACGGCCTCACGCATGATGTCTTCGACGTAGGCGCGGGCGGACATCTGTCCCACGAGGAAGGCCTTCACCAGCTCACCTCTCGAGGGGGCGTCGGCGCGGTGAGTCACGGGGTTGCGGAAGTTGGTCAGCGCGGCAAATCGCCCACGCGTGGATATTCCCAGCCACGTGCCACCGCCCGCGAGGTCGCGGCCGGCCAGAATTTCGGGATGGTCGTCCCATAGGGCAGCGGGCGCCGCCGGCCGATTGAAATGTTCGTCGCGGTTTGCGGCCACGATGAGAGGGACGCCAGGCACGACACGATAGGCGAAAAGGATCAGGCACATGAGAGCTGATGTTACCGCAACCCGTGCTCCGCGGTTCGATGCGCCTAAGTTTTGGCTTCGGCCCGCTATAATCGTGATGATCAACCTCCCACATCAGCCCGACAGGAGAGACCATGGCGCAGCCGGCGGTACGGCTTGGCTACATCGGAGCAGGCGCCTACAGCCGGCGCGTGCTGCTCCCCAGCTTCCGGAAGATCCCCGGCGTCGAACTGGTGGTCGTCGCCAACAGCAGCCAGGAAACCTCCGACGCTGTGGCTAAGGAGTTTGGCTTTGCCCGCGCCGTGGCCGACTGGCGCGAGGTCGTGGGTGCCGACGATATCGACGCGATCGTCGTCGGCACGCGCACCGGGGCGCATTACGAGATGATCCCGCCCGTGCTCGAAGCCGGACGTCACGTGCTGTCGATGAACGCGCTCTGCCGCAATGCCGCCCAAGCCCGCGAGCTGACCGCCAAGGCCGCCGAGCATCCCAACCTGGTGGCGCTCGTATACCCGGCGGCAGGCGCGGCCTACTTCCTGCGCGAGGACGCGATGATGCGCCATCTGCTCGACGACGCCTACATTGGAACGGTGCTCCAGGTCGCCGACTATTGGTACGCGCCGTTCTTCGGTCTCGGCAGCATGTTCGAGGTCGGCAGCCGCTGGTTCGGCCAGCACACCCGCATCTTCGGCTACCGCCGCGGCTACAACGTAAAGGGAGCCACCGTCGCCGGCCGCGCCGGTCGCGGGGAGGTCCGCCCCGAGACCAACATCGCCATTGCGGAGCTGGCAAGCGGCGCCATCATCACCTACCAGCACAGCACCGTCGCCGGCGAGACCGCACGCCCGCGCTGGGAGATCGTCGGCTCCGACGGCTGCGTCGTCGCCTACGCCGGCGCCGGCAATGCACCCGCCAGCTTCTTCGGCGCCAGGCGCGGCACCAGCGAGCTCGAGCCGCTGACTATCCCGCCCGAGTACGACCATGGAGTCAGCGTCGAGGCCGACTTCATAGCCGCCATCCGCGGCGAACACGAGCCAGCCCGCGCCATCCCCCGCTTCGAGGACGCCATGCGCCTCCTCCGGTTCGGCGAGGTTTGGCGCGAGTCCACGGAGAAAAGCGGCTGGTGCGATTTGCGCTAATCTCCTATGCTTCACGCTATCGGAAGAGGCTGACTTTGGACTGGATCACACACGATATCGCAATCGGCAACGTGGACGACGCAAGACGGTTTACCACGTTGCGAAGCGCGGGAATCGAGAGCATCTTGTCGTTGAACGGTTGGCCAAATAGCGCCGCTAACGGCCATGGCTTGACTTGGCGATGCGTAGAGCTCATCGACGGCCACGGCAACGATGTCAGCCGGCTGCAAGAGGCGGTTTGGCAACTCCACGAGCTCCTCGCAAAGGGGGCGGTGCTTGTCCACTGCATGGAAGGCGTGAGCCGGTCGCCGCTGGTCGTGGCAAGCTATCTGGCGGACAAGGCCGCTCGTCCGTTTGACGATTGCCTGCAGGAGATTGCGCAGTTGCGCAAATGGGTGGCCCTCCAGCCGGGCCTGATCGAACTGCGGCGCGCCTACGAGTCGGCGATCCAGCCGCATCAGCGTGTCGGTCGTCCCGGCCGTCAGCACGGCGAGCTGCAGGCGTCTGCCGACTGATAACGAACTTTTCCATGGACAACAGCGAGCAGGACAATCTGCAAAGGCTCATTGGGTCGATCGACGAGGTCGATGCAGGGCTCGGCGCGGCCGGCTACATCGCCAGCCGCCAGATCTCCACCGCCATTTACATCGCCCATCATCTGCGCAAGCCGATCCTGGTGGAGGGCCCGGCCGGCGTCGGCAAGACCGAGCTCGCCAAGTCGGTCGCGGCGTGGCTCGCGCTGCCGTTGATCCGGCTGCAATGCTACGAGGGACTGGACGAGTCCAAGGCACTCTACGAATGGAAGTACGGCAAACAGCTGCTGTATACCCAGATCCTGCGCGACAAGGTCGGGACGCTGATCGGCGACGCGGACGACCTCGGCACGGCGCTCACACGGCTGCACGCATTCGGGGATGTCTTCTTTTCCAAGAGCTTCCTCGAGCCGCGACCGCTGCTGCGCGCCCTGGAGCAACCGCGCGGCGCCGTGCTGCTGATCGACGAGATCGACAAGTCCGATCAGGAGTTCGAGGCGTTCCTGCTGGAGCTGCTCTCCGACTATCAGGTGACCATACCGGAGATCGGCAGCATCACCGCGGCGGTCCCGCCGATCGTGGTGCTCACGTCGAACTCCACGCGCGACCTGGGCGACGCGCTCAAGCGCCGCTGCCTGCATCTGCACATCGGATTTCCGGACGAGCAGCTCGAGGCGCGGATCATCGCCTCGCGCGTGCCCGGCATCGATGCGCGCTTGCTGGTGCAACTCGTCGCCTTCGTACAACAGCTGCGGGGGCTCGATTTGAAGAAGCTGCCCTCGGTCAGCGAAGCCATCGACTGGGCCAGGGTGATGGTGCTGATGCACACCTCCGTGCTGGCGGAAGACATGGTCCGTGACTCACTCAACGTGCTGTTGAAATTCGAGTCGGACATCGAAGCCGCCGCCAAGCGCGTCGCCGATTTCACCGCGAAGGCGCGGCAGGCTGTCGCGGTCAACCGCTGATGTCTGCGCCCCGCCCTGCGTCCCCCGAGTCTATCCGGGCGGCGGCCAGCGAGCCGCTCCGCCGCTTCCTGCAGGTGGCCCGCGGGGCGGGACTGCGGGTCTCGGCGGCCGAAGGAATCGATGCCGCCCGCGCCCTGGATCTTGTCGGCTTTTCCGACCGCACCATCCTCAAGGACACGCTCGGCCTGGTCCTCGCCAAGACTGCGGATGAGAAGCTGCTCTACGACGAGACGTTCGAACTCTATTTCCAGCGCGACGAATTTTCAGGCGCGAATGATCCGGAGACGAAGCCCGGCCCCGAGGCGCGGGACCTGCGCCAGTGGACGCGTGACATTTCGCATGGGATGGGCGGCTCGGGCGGCCAGTCGTTGTCCGAACTGCTGGAAAGCGATGATCGCGCAGTTCTCGCCATGGCCATGGAAATCGCGGCACACGCATCCGGCATCGAGAAGATTCGCTACCTGACGCAGAAGAATCGTTACGCCCTCCAGATACTGGAACACATGGGGCTACGCGAACTGGAACAACAGATGGCAGCTCTGCGCCGGACCGGCACGCCGGATGCTGCCGCCCGGGTGCAGTTACTGGAAGAGCGGGTCGAACGCCTGTGGGACACGGTACGGGATTTCGTCGAGCGCAGCCTGCTACTCTACGCCCGGGGCGAGACCGAGCAGTTCCGCGAGCGGTTGCTCAAGTCCGCCCGGCTTGCGAATCTCGATCGGCATCACCTTGAGCGGATGCGCGTGCTGGTGCGGCAGATGGCGAAGCGCCTCGCCATACGTTACTCGAGGAAGCGGCGGCGGTACCAGCGCGGCCAGCTGGACGTACGCCGCACTCTGCGCCGCAATATGGGTTGGGGCGGCATTCCGTTCATTACCACCTGGAAACAGCAGCGGATCGAGAAAGCGCGGGTGATGGTCCTGTGCGACGTTTCGGGGTCGGTGGCGTGGGTGTCGCAGTTCCTGCTGATGTTTCTCTATGCCTTGACCGAGGTGCTTTCGGATATCCGTTCGTTTGCCTACGCGGGCTCACTGATGGAGGTGAGCGATATCCTCGAGAACCACTCGATCGATGAGGCTATCAGCCGGGTCATGGCAGCGATAGGCTTCGGTTCCTCGAACTACGGCAACGCGCTCGCCGACTTCGAGCAGGGCTGGATGAAACATGTCACGCACAAGACCACCGTGATCATCCTCGGGGATGCGCGCGGCAACGGTACGGATCCGCGCACGGACATCGTCGGACGCCTTGCAAAGCGGGCCAAGCGGATTATCTGGCTGAACCCGGAACTGCGCTCCGCTTGGGGCACCGGCGATTCCGACATCTATCGCTACGCGCCCTATTGCAGCCTGGTGCGGGTATGCAGCACGCTGAGCGACCTGGAGCGGGTTTTTGCCGATCTCCTGGAGGAGGCCGCCTGATTGCACGGAAGTGCTGGCCGGATCGCCTTTCGACGGTTCACCGACCCACGGCACAAACTGCTGACACAGGTGCATACTGTGCACGCAAGACCGGCACGAGCCGTACGACCGTAGACTTGCGCCACCGCGGCGGGCCCAAATAAGCGCCGCGGTGGTCTCCGATACCCTGAACCGCTAGGGCGCTGCCTGCTTCAGGTAGCCGTCGGGGTTGCGCGTAAAGCGGTTGCGGCAGTCCAGCGAGTCGAAGTAATACCACTTCCCGTCGTGAAACTGGCGCGTGCCGGTTTTCGGATCCACTTCCTTCGCACCACCGGGGGTCATCCCCGTTTGCATCTTGGCCGCCGCCTCATCGACAGGCTGCTGGCACACTGGGCATTTCGCCATGATGGGACTCCTTTTCGTTAAGCCGGGACCGCGGCCGCCGGGCGGGCCGCCGGGACTGGCGCCGCGTCGTCCTCCGGAACGACGGGCACCGGGCGGCCCAGCACCACTTCGCCGGGAACGTCGATGAGCGCATGCGCGATACGCGCGCGGTGCTCGAACGCCGTGCCCATGCGCATGGTCCACGCGGACACTCGCCTGAACCAGAGTTGCAGGTCGAATTCCATCATGAATCCGATGCCGCCGTGTATGTTCTGCGAATTACGGATGGCAGCCTCGCATTTCTCGTTGCAGAATGCTTTGGCCTGGGACACTTCCACCGAGGCAGGCAGGCCCTGGTCCAGCTTCCACAAGGCCTCGAAGGTCAGCAACTCGCCGCCATCCACCCACATCTGCATGTCCGCGCACATGTGCTGCACGGACTGAAAGGCGCCGATGGGCTGGCCGAACGCCTCGCGGAACTTCGCGTACTCGATCGCCATTTCGATATCCTTGCGCGTCGCGCCAACCATCTGTGCACACAGCAATGCAGTACCCCGGTCGAGCATGCGCTCGACAATCGGCCACGCCTCCCCGACGCGTCCGATGACATTTGCCTTCGGAACTTGCACGCCCTTGAAGTCCACCTGGCACTGTTTATCCTTGGCGAGCGTGATGAGCGGCGTGTGACTGATGCCTTGCGAACGCGCATCGACAATGAACAGCGTAAGGCCTTGCGCGCCCTTCGAGCCAGGCGTGGTTCTCGCGACCACCAGGCAGTGATCCGCGGCCGGGAAACTGTCGACGAAGAGCTTCACGCCGTCGAGTACGAAGTGGTCATCCTGCGCCCGCGCGCTCATCCGCACGGCCTCCGGGACGTAGCGCGGATCCCGCTCGGTAAATGCCCAGGTCAGGACGGACTTGCCTGCCACGACGTCCGGAAGATACTTCTCCTGCTGCGCCGCCGAGCCATCGCGCGCGATGGCCAAAGAGGCGACCGCGGTGCTATGCAGCGGCAATGGGGCCAGCGCTCGTCCCGCTTCACGCAGCACCAACCCAAGATAAACCAGGGGCATATTAGATCCGCCGGTTTTCTCCGGCAGACACATCCCCTGCCATCCGAGCTCGGCGACCTTGCCCCACAGGTCCCTGGAATAGCCGAGCGGATCGTTCTCCATCGCCCGCACCAGCGTGGCGGGGCACTCGCCGGCCAGAAATTCACGAGCACTGTCGACGATAAGATTCTCGTCATCGTTCAGCAATACGTCCATTTACTTGGCCTCCACTTTTTTTGACTTGCGCGCGGACGGCAGCCCGAGCCCGCGACGCGCCACCTGGTCGCGCATCACCTGCACGCTGCCGTGGTTGATTCCGGACTGGAACGACCCCATCACGTTGTGCCCGAAGACTCCATCTTCGATCGCATGGGGGGAGGTTCGCAGCAAACTCGCGTAGGGTCCCAACATCTGGGTGATCGCTTCGGTGGTGCGCACACCGTGCTCCGGCGCCCACACCTTCTCGGCCGAACCTTCATACGTGAATTGTCCGCCCCGTTCCACGATCGACATGCTTCTCATGGTCATGAGCCGGCAGACCTGCGCTTCGATCCAGAGCTCGGCGATCTTGTCGCGGATGGCCGGGTCCTTGCCGGGCGCAAAGCCGTCCATGGAATTGTTCTTCACCCAGTTCACGATATCCTCGTCGCGGCGCACGGAGATGAGGTAGCGCGAAGCACCGACGCGGTCCAGGTTCAAGCCCATCGAACCGACGCGCCAGCCTTTGTTCTCCTCGCCGAGCAGACACGACTTGGGTACGCGCACCTCGTCGAAGAACGTTTCATTGGTGCGCGACGCGCCGTAGGTCGTGCTGACCGGCGCCGTCGGATTGTTCTGAATGGTCCAGAGCGGGCGCACCGTGATCCCGGGCGTGTCCATCGGAATCAGGAAGATCGAGATACCCTCGTGCTTGGGTGCGTCCCGGTTGGTGCGGGCCATCAGATAGATGTGCGTCGACGCATGCGCGCCGGTGGTGTACATCTTCTGGCCGTTGACCACGTAGTGGTCGCCATCGCGAACCGCGCTGCAGCGCAGGTTCGCAAGGTCGGCGCCCGCATGCGGCTCGGTGAATCCGAGACAGAAGGAGATCTCTCTCTTGATCAGACGAGGAATGTAGTACTGCTTCTGTTCTTCCGTGCCGGCTGCCATGATCGCCGGAGCGCCGCTACCGCCCAGCGAGATATTAACGCCAACCCGGGTGAACTCCTCCTCGACGATGTACTGAGTGATGCGATCGCCGCCCTGTCCGCCGTACTGCTTCGGATAGATAATGCCCAGCCACCCCCGCTCATGGATTTTCTGGTATAGCGCGGCGGCCTTGGGCCCCTGGCCACGCGGCCGCTCCGCGCCGGCGTGGGGATCCATCTCTTCGGCAACTTCGGGCGTGACGTTTTCCTTGATGAAGCGGCGAACTTCGCGCCTGAGCGCTTCCTGCTGTGGTGTATATGCGAAATCCATAGTCTTCCTTCCTATGATCGAAGACTCAAATACGCAGGCATCGCGTTCAAGCGATACCCAACCGCTCCTTGTAGTCGGAATCCCAATACGCGAGGCGTCCCATCGCGACACGCTGGTCCATGCTCAGATTCGGCACTTCCCGGACTTTCACCGGCTTGTCCACGACGATGCCCGCGCTTTCCAGCGCCGCACACCGGGATTCATCATAGCCGAGAATTTCGCGGAGCACCTCGCGATTGTGCTGGCCGAAGGTCGGCGCAGGATCCCGTACCGTCAGGGACATGGCGCTGAATTTCCAGGGGCGGCCGATAATCGGCCGGCACGGTCCCATCTCCCTCTCCTCGGGGAATCGCATCATTTCGACCAAACCACGCGCCTTCAGATGCGGATCGAAGTGAAGGTCGCGTCCGTCGAGCACGGCGCCTGCCGCGACACCCGCAGCCTGCAAGCGCTCCATCGCTTCGATCTTGGTCACTGTTGCGGTCCACCGCGAGATTAACGCGTCGATCGCGTCGTGATTCGCACGCCGCGCTGCCTCGGTCGAGTAGCGCTGATCGGCGGCGAGTTCCGGTTGTCCGATCACCCTGCAGAGCGCGCCCCACTCGTCGTCATCCCGCACGCTGAGCGCGCACCAGGCATCGCCTCCGGCGCAACGATAGCAGCCTTGCGGAGCGAATTGTCGATGCCGGTTGCCGATGCGCTCGCCCGGCGCGCCATTCGCAAGCGAATCGAGGATGTACTCGCTTACGTTGTAGCAGCCGAGTTGATACATTCCGACGTCGGCCCACAGTCCGTGTCCAAACCGCCGGCGATAACGCAGGCCCAACAGCGCCGCGGAGGCACAGGCCCATGCCGCCAGAAAATCGACATACGACTGTCCCGCCTTGGACGGCTCCCCGCCGCGGTATCCCGTAACGGCGGCCAGCCCGTGGGTCGCTTCCTGCGTCGTCGCCTGCGCCGGGTAGGCCGAGTACGGGCCACCACGCCCGTAGCCGGTATTCGACACCATGACGATACCCGGATTGATAGTCTTCAGGTTCGGATAGTCCAGGCCCCAGCCCCGCATGACGCGTGGCGTGAAGTTCTCGACGATGACGTCGCTAACCTTGATGAGATCGATCAACACCTCACGCCCTTGCTCGCGCGCGAGGTCCACGACCAACGATTTCTTGCCGCGGTTCACCAGATTGAAGCTGCTCATGCGGTTCCACGGATCCGACTTGGCTTCGTTGTCGGGCAACAGCCCGGAAAACGCGCCGCCGCGAGTGAAGTCGGGCCTTTCCGGGCCCTCGATCTTGATCACTTCCGCACCCAGATCGCCCAGCAGTCCGGTTGCATACGGTCCCGCGAACACGTAACTGCTGTCGATGACGCGAATTCCCTCCAGCGGCTTTTTGGTCATGCGTATCATAGCTCGAGCCACACGCCTTCCATTGTGAATACGTAACCCTTCACGTCATTGTGGCCTAAATCACGCCCCTTGCCGCAAGCGTCTCCATACGGCGGGCGTCGAGTCCCAGGCTGTCGCCGAACACTTCAGTGTTGTGCTGGCCAAGCAGGGGGGCGGGCCTGCGGTACACCGCGGGGGTTTCCGGCATAGTCCAAAGCCGGAACGGAACTTTGATGCGCCCGATGACGGGATGGTCGACTTCCTGGAAGAATTCGCGCGCGTCCAAATGCGGACACCGCGCCAGGTCCGCGGGTTCCTGCACCACGCCAAACAACATGTGGTATTTTTCCGACGCTGTCCTGAAAAGCTCGTGCATGGTCCTGTCCCTGGTCGCCTCGATCACCAGCCGATCGAGGTCCTCGCCATGCACCGCCCGGCCGGCCACGGTGGAAAAACGCTCCTCCTTGAGCGCCTCCGGCCCAAAGAACTCTGCGATGTCACTCCACTCCGCGCCACCGCCTGTCTGCCAGATAAAGTAGCCGTCCTTGCACGGCTGCACATGGCCGTAACTGTTACCGCTCGGCTGCCGCCGCCCCTGAACCGCGCCCACCCAGCCGTACATGGGTTGGTGAATCACGAGCGTTGACGTGACCACGTCGTGTAGCGAAACGTCGACGTGCTGCCCCTCTCCCAACACATCCCTTGCATAGAGGGCCGCGAGCGCTCCAACAGCACCGCTCAGGCCGCCCTCGTACTGCGATTGCATGCCGCCGTGTTTGAGCGGCTCGCGTTCCGCCATGCCGCTGATACTCATGATGCCGCTCAACGCATAAGTGACGATCTCCTCGCTTTGGTACGCGCGGTACGGTCCGGTCTGGCCGAACGGCGTGATGGAGATCATGATGAGCCCCGGGTTTTCCCGTGCAAGAGCCGCGTAATCCAAGCCGAGCGCGGCCAGATGCCCCGGTTCGAAACTCTCCACGACAATGTCCGAGTTACGCGCCATTCGGCGCAGCAACTCCCGCCCATCCGGGTCATCCAGGTTGAGCCTAACGCCGCGCTTGTTAAGGTTCGCAAGCAGAAAGATCAGGCTCTTTTCCGGATGGGGATCGTTGCCGAAATGCGGTGCCATCGCTCGGGCGGCGTCTCCTCCGGGAGGCTCCACCTTGATCACGTCCGCCCCGAAATCCGCGAGGATCTTCGCGCAAATCGGGCCCGCAAGCCCCTGGCTCAGGTCCAGCACCTTCAGATCGTCGAGCGTGGCAGGCAGCATGATCGTTTAGTGAAACGATAACATAGCGGCGGTCAAAAAAGTTGACACCATTGGCCTGACGTGATGCAATCTTTCGCACTCTCGCCTGGGCCCGAAATGCGTGGGTGTGTAAATCTCAAGGAGGCATTCATGGCTAATCGATATCCGAAGATCGTCTTTACCGAAGAGGTGATGCGGGAAGGCATGCAGATCGAAAGTGCCTCCATTCCCACCGAGGACAAAGTCGAGTTGCTTAACGCCCTGTCCGAAACCGGGCTCCAGAACATCGTGGTCGGTTCATTTGTGAGCCCGAAGTATACGCCGCAGATGAAACGCATCGAGGACGTGCTGATCAATTTCAAACCCAAACCTGGGGTGACGTACCTGGCGATGATTCCGAACGAGCGCGGCATGGAGCGCGCCCGGGCGTTCTCGCCGCCGCTCACGCTCTCGCGCGGCAAGGGCCTCCCGCGCACCAGCTGTCATCAGTGCGACGTGTTTACGCGCCGCAATTACAACCGCTCGCAAATGAAGGAAATGGCCGGCTGGGCGAAGACCATCGCCACGGCGAAGGAAAAAGGCGCGACCGAGGCGGGAATCGGAACCAATGCGACGTTCGGATCGAATTTCCTCGGCGATTTTTCGGTCGACGTAACGATGAAGTTCCTGACCAAGCAGCATGAGTTGTGGGATGCCGCCGGCATCAAGGTCACCTCGGTTTCGGTCGGCGATCCGATGGGCTGGGTTCACCCGAGCAAGGTCGAGGAAATCTTTACCCAGGTCAAACGGATGTGGCCCGAAGTCACCGAGTTCCGCGCCCACCTGCACAACGCCCGCGGCATGGCGATCACGTCAGCCTACGCTGCGATCAAGCTTCTCGATGATAAAGACACTCTGCGCATGGAAGGCACGCTGGGCGGCGTTGGCGGCTGTCCCTACTGTGGCTGCGGGCAGGCGACCGGGATGATGCCAACGGAAGACTTCATGCACATGCTCGAAGGCATGGGTATCGAGACCGGCGTCAACCTGGACAAGTTGATCGAGTGCTGCTGGTTGCTGGAGAGAATTCTCGGGCGTCAGGCGTGGGGTCATGTTTCCAGAGCGGGTCCACGGCCGATGAGGAAAGAGCGCCTCTTTGACGCGAACGCGCCTTTCGTCGAAACCCTGGAGCAGGCCAAGCATTTCATGTACGGGCCGAAACTCTACGCAGGCGGAATCAATCCCTGGACGGAGCCGATCACGAGTCCATACCTTGAGCGGCTCGAGAAAGGCCAGCCGATGTTCGAGCTGGATGGCAACTGGCCCTGGCAGGAAGCCTTCTTCCCGAAGGTGCAGGATGTGCGTGACGCGGTCGCGGCCTCCGGAGCAACCGAAAAAGCGGCTGCCGCATGAGCCAGTCCGCCGCACCGAGCGAAAGCGCCCTGACCCCCGAAGTCAAGGGGGTCATCGGCGCGACCGCGGAAAAAATCGAGGCCAGCCTCCCGTGGGGCATCGAACGTGAAGGCCTGCGGATATTCACGCAGGCCATCATGGATCCCGACCCCCGCTACTGGGACGACGAGTTCGCCAAGACCACGAAGTTCGGTCATATCATCACGCCGCCGATTTATTGCACCTACCTCGGCCGGCGTACGCGGCCCGGTGCTGACGATCCAATCACCCGGGCGTTCGCTGAAAATCCCGAATCTGATGGTATTGGAGGGGTTCGCAGCTCCGAGAGCCGCGGCGGGCTGCCGTCGGTCCCCACCCACCTCAAACGCATCCTGAACGCCGGCAACGAGATCGAGCTGCGCCAGTATCCCAAGCTCGGTGATCGCGTCTTCTCGCAAGCGAAGTACGCCGATATCAGGGAGCGCGTAGGCAAGGATGATGGCGCGCGCATGCTGATTGTGACCACGGAAACCGTTTACACCAACCAGAATGGCGAGGTGCTTTGCATACTGCGAGCCTCCCAGATCAGGCGTTGAGGATTGCCAATGACAACTGCCCAGGAACTCAGGGAGAAGCAGCAGCTTTACTTCGACGATGTCGCGGTAGGTCAACAACTTCCGCCGCTCGTCATCGGTCCGCTCACGCCGACGCATCTGTTCCGCTGGAGCGCCGCGATGGAGAACTGGCATCGGATTCACTACGACCAGAGCTTTGCCATCTACCACGAGGGGCTGCCCAACATACTGGGGCAGGGTTCCTGGAAGCAAAGCATATTGCCACGCTATCTGAAGGACTTGTGCCTGCCCGACGGATGGCCATGGAAGGTGTCCTTTCAGCACCGCGCCATGATCGTGCCCGGGGACACGCTGACGGTCTGGTCGGCAGTCACCAAGAAGTACGAAGAAGAGGGTCTCGGTTTCATCGAACTCGACGTCGGCATGCGTCTTCAGTACGACACTGAGACTTGCCCGGGAAAGGCCACCATCGTACTGCCGATTCGGAACGGTCGGGCGATTCCCTATCCTTTCGTTCCCCCGAAGAAACTCGT